>Ga0247840_10001479_pt1 | contig 46105 bp, 40 predicted proteins | sample LaCruzMarch2015__FD_192404 | JGI IMG/M metagenome (GOLD analysis project Ga0247840, IMG submission 192404) | Freshwater microbial communities from meromictic Lake La Cruz, Castile-La Mancha, Spain - LaCruzMarch2015_17m | ecosystem: Environmental > Aquatic > Freshwater > Lake | place: Spain... | reverse complement strand
TCGGGTTCGGCGTCGGGTTCGGCGTCGGGTTCGGCGTCGGGTTCGGCGTCGGGTTTGGCGTCGGGTTCGGCGTCGGGTTTGGCGTCGGCGACTGCCCATTCACGGACAGGTTCGATGCCGTGAGATCCGCGCTTGAAGAGGTCTGGAGGCCAAACGAGACATTGCCTCCGGGAGCGATCACCCCATTCCAGCTCTCGTTGGTGAACGTGTAGGTCGGGCCCGACTTCTGGCCGCCTTTTGCACTCCAGAAGCTCGTGATCGGAACATCCAGATCCAACTTCACCGACCACCCGTTGACTCTCGTGGAACCATTGTTTTTGAGTGTCACTTTTGCCGTGTACCCGGCACCCCAGTTGCTCACGATTTCAAAGGATGCGGTTACGGTGCCCGCGCTGGGCGTTGGCGTTGGCGTTGGCGTCGGCGTCGGCGTTGGCGTTGGCGTTGGCGTTGGCGTTGGCGTTGGCGTTGGCGTTGGAGTCGGAGCTGCGATAGTGAGTGTGCCGGTGGCGGAGCCTTTGTAGTTTATGTCTGTGATGGTGGCGTTGGCGTTGGCGTTGGCGTTGGCGTTGGCGTCGGCGTCGGCGTTGGCGTTGGCGTTGGCCCCTGTCCATTGAGGACAAAGTTGGCCGCAGTCAGATCCGCGCTGGAAGAGGTCTGGAGGCCGAACGTCACTGAGGCTCCGGGAGCAATGAGGCCGTTCCAGGACTCATTGGAAAACGTGTATTTCGAACCCGATTTTTGTCCGCCTTTGGCACTCCAGAATCCGGTCACCGGGACATCGAGGTCAAAGCTGACCGTCCATCCCGTGATCGTTGCAGACCCGGTGTTGGTGATCGTGACGGCGGCAGTATAGCCGGTGCCCCAGTTGCTTGTGACATCAAACTTGAAGGCCGCCGAGGTTGCCGGAGCGGATCCGCCCGTGCCCGAGCCCGTGCCGTTCCCGGATGTTGGCAGGGGAATCCCATTCACGCCGCCGGAGAGAAGGACCGGGCTCTCGTAGTATTTTTGAACTTTGCTGATCCAGAAATAGCTCTCGTCCCGCCCGACATTTTCCGTGCTGTCTCCGACTCCGGGACCGAAGAGGGCGACCGTCACTCCGGCATTCCGGGCGAGCGAAAGGTGCTCTCCCCAGGCCACCGCGCTTCCGCTCGCGGAGACTTTTGAAACCCCGGCATCGCCAAGCAAAAAGTAGGACGACCGGGTTGGCGTCGTCTCAAATTGGTCTCCAAAAAAGTAAGTGGCGGCGGAGTCCTCGTACTGCCGGGTTGTATTCTGGAGAGCCGGGAACCGGGTGCCGGTGTACGGGCTTACGGCCAGGGAGTTGTTGATTCGCCCGACCGGGATCTGCCAGAGCGTGACCGGCAGGCCGGTCGTGTCGTGGAGCGCATTCACAAAAACCAGATAGTTCGTCCAGTGGACCGCGTTCCAAAACCATGTCGACTGCGCCGGGTCTGCATTTTTCCCCTCGAACCCCGCATCCAGACCGTATTTGTCGATGCTGACGAAGTTTGCCCCGTGGCTGAGGATCCCCGCCGAGACATAGTAGTCCGCGATCGCCGTCGCCTCGCGGTAGATCGCCTGGCGGCCTTTTTCCAGGCCGAGGGTATCGGTGAGCCGCACGACTCCCTTGCCGGTGATCCCGGCTGCCGTGAACCCGCCGGCCGGCGAGGCCCAGAGGTTGAACTGCCACCCGAAGTACGCCTCCGGCTGGTACTTGCGGAACGTGTAGTTGATCGCCTCGACCAGCCCGCTGAGGGAATTCGCGAAGGCCGGGTCGGTCGCCCGGTCGAGCACCCCGCTGGAGTACGCCGCCTCGGTCATCGCCAGCACGTCAGAGGGAGCGGCCGGGTTGCTCTGCGCAAAGTAGCCTAAAAAATCCGGCTCGAGCACCCAGCCGACAATCTCCCCGCCCGCCGCCGCCCTCGTGATCTCCAAGGCATGGCGGAGGTCCTGAAAATATCCTTCCAGATACGTCTTCGATTCGATGTGCAGCTTGTCGGTGTAGTAGCTCTCCCCGCTATCCGGGATGTTGTACCAAACAAAAAACGGAATCATCCCGAGCTTCAGGCTCTCCTCGACAAACCGGGTTGCCCGTTCGCCATCGTTGAGCTGGCGCCAGTTCCAGCCGTCCCCGATGCTGTTCGATGCCCCGCCATTGAGGTAGATGTAGCGGATATCCACCCGCTTGTTCGTGGCAGCATTTCCAAAGTCCGACCAGAACGCGAGGTCGCCGGCCGAATCCTCGCTCACCGACCCGATCGCCAAATAATTCGGAAGCCCCGGCGCGCTTCCGTCCGCCTGGTTGACCCGGACACCAAGGACGCGCACGAGGCCGCCCGGCTCCGAGATCCGAAGCGAGGCGCGCCCAGCCTTCTTTGCCTGCAAGACAAGCGCCGATCCCGTCACCGTGGCCGAAGCGATTGCCGGGTTGTTCGAGACCACGGAGAACGTTCCCGGCGTCGTGATCTGGTATGTCGTCGTCCCGGGCATCACAACCATCTGGAGGACCTCCTCGGACGCGTCGGCGTCGAGCACGATTCGCGACGCAGCCGGCGTGGCCCCACCACCAGACACCGGCGCCAGGACCGTCGCCGGAATCGCGACGCCATTGAGCACAACATTTGCCAGCGCAAGCCCCTGCGCCGACCCGGAACCTTGCAGGCCGATCGTGAACGTCCCTCCCCCTGGCACAGCCCCGTTCCAATCCGCATTGCGAATGACGCTCCGGCTGCCGGACTGGCTCTCCAGCACCCCGTTCCACGAGGAGGTTACGGTCCGGTTGAGATCAAAGCCCAGGCTCCATGATGTCAGCGGCGCTGCCGTCGTCACCCGGAGGTTTGCCGTGAACCCACCCGTCCACTCGCTCTGGACCTGAAGCTCAGCCCCGGATGGTGCCGCCTCCGACGTCTGGGGCCAGAGCAGAAACGGCAGCAGGAGAGATAAGAATGACTTTTTCATGGGAAGTTTGGGTTTCCTCACATCCTCCCCCACAGGATTTCCCGCGTCCACGGCAAGTCGACGAAGCGGGCGCTAAACTCGACGAAACGGCCCGCGCGGCGGCCCCGGCCAGCCGCCCGCGCGCCACGTGAGCGCCGCGCTCGCGATCAGGGGTGAAGCGGGAGCAGCAGGGGCACCAGGAAGACGCTGACCGCCATCACGAGGAGCGAGAGCGGCACGCCGACCCGCACGAAGTCGCCAAACCCGTAGTTCCCCGGCGCAACCACCAGGGTATTCACCGGCGAGGAGATCGGGGTCATAAACGCCGTCGAGGCAGCGAGCGCAACGATCATCGCGAAGGGATAAGGCGAGGCCTGCAATTCGGCAGCGATGGCCAGCGCAACGGGAGCCATCAGCACCGCGGTGGCCGTGTTGGAAATGAAGAGCCCGAGGATTGCCGTGATGGCAAAAAGGCTCGCGAGCACCGCGTAGTCGCCCGCTCCGCCGGTCAGCGCCATCAGGCCATCGGCCGCCAGCTCGACGCCGCCAGTCTTTTGCAGCGCGATCGAAAACGGGAGCATGCCGACGATGAGGATGAGGCTTTTCCAATGGATCGAGCGGTACGCGCTGTCGAGGTCGATGCAGCGGAATGCGCCCAGCAGGAGGCAGGCAATCAGGGCGGCTTGGACATTAGGGACGATGCCGGTCACCATGAGCCCAACCATGACCGCCAGGCAGATCAGCGCCTGGATGGCCTTGCCGGAAACCGGAAGCACCTCGGCGCGCTCGACGGGCAGGTTCAGGAGCACGAGATCGGTTTTGTCGACCTGCAATTTGGAGATTCTTTTCCACGGACCAATAAGCAATAGGGTGTCGCCAATCCGCAGCGGCTCGGTCAGGTGCCCGTGTTCGAGCGCCGTCTGCCCGCGTCGCAGGCCGACAACATTGAGCTGGTAGCGATTCCGAAAATCCGACCCGATGACCGTCTTGCCAATGAGGCACGAGTCCGCCGCGACCATGGCCTCGGCCATGCCGATTTCCTGCGAGCGGTCGCTGAAATACGCGCCGCTGAGCGGCAGCTTTTCGAGTGAGAGCCGCGAACAGGCTTCCAGAATATCGAGCGTGGGGGCGAACACGTCCAAGAGCAGCACATCCTCCGCCTCAAACTTCGTCCTCCCAGTGGGAGTGAAGACCTCCGCACGAAATTTCCCCTTGCGCTCGATCGCGACCAGATTGATTCCGGAATCCCTGCGGATCTCCGCCTCCTCAAGCGTCTTGCCGACCAGCGAGGATTGGGAGGTTAAGCGCACCCGAAACTCGCGGTTTGCGAGGCGGTATTTTTCGATCCAGTCGGCAAAGCTCGCGCGGCGGACGCCGGCGTCCTTAGAGACTTTTTTCGAGGCCAGCCAGCGGCGGGCGAAGAGCATGTAAAAGATCCCGAGCACCAGCACCGGCACGCCAAACGGGGTGAAGGTGAAAAAGCCAAAGCCGGCCGAGCCGCCGCGAACGAGCTCGCTGTTGACGACGAGGTTTGGGGCGGTCGCCACGAGGGTCATCATGCCGCTGATCAGGGCCGCGACGGAGATCGGCATCATGAGCTGGCTCGGCGCGGCCCCGGTGCCCTGCGCAATGCGGAGCGCGACGGGAATGAAGATCGCCACGACCCCGGTCGAACTCATGAATGCCCCGAGCACCGCGACGACCGTCATGAGGAGAGCGATGAGGCGAGTTTCGCTCGTGCCGGCCGCTTTCATAAGCCAGTCCCCGAGCCGCTGGGCCACCCCCGTGCGCACCAAGCCCTCGCCCATGACAAACAACGCTCCCAGCAGAACAATATTCGGATCGCTGAACCCGGCCAGCGCCTCGCCCATGGTGATCACGCCGGTGAACGGCAGAACGGTCAGCATGATCAGCCCGACGGCGTCCATGCGCGGCTTGTTCATCGCAAACATCGCGATGGATGCCGCAAGCAGGCCGAGAACGATCGCGAGTTCCGGGTTCATATCTTGCCTCCGCTCAAGGCAGGCCCCGGCACCAAAGCTTGCGGCTTGATAGCTGCGCGACTGCGGTCGATCTGAAGATCATGCAGGAGGCGGATCAGTTCGTCGCGCTGGTCGGTCGTCATCGTTTGGTTACCCGGTTTTTGGATTTCGAGCCGAAGGCCAGGGCGTCCTCGCGAACATGGAATCCGATCTCCTCGCGGGTCGGAACTGGAGGGGGAGCGAGCAGGGGCTGGAGTTCCCGCCAGATCGCGCGCAAGGCGTCGTCGTGCTTGAGCAGTTTGGCGTCCATCTGGGCAAGTTTTTTCAGGATCTCCGCTTGTCCGGCCAATAGTTTGCGCTGCTTGATGAACGCCCGGACGACATGCACGCTCATCTTCACCGCCTCCGGGCTGTTGAGGACATTCGAGGCCATCAGCGCGCCGTGCTCGGTGAAGGCATAGGGCATGAAACGCGGGTCACGATGTCTATGGGAACCGGTCACAATTTGTGACCGGTTCTGCTTATCATTCTTACCTTCTGCGTGTTCTGATTCTGAACGTGCAATTTCCATCCTCAAAATCTGCCATTCTCCAACTTTTATCCGGAACATGAAATCCTCCGGGAACCGCTCCGCATTGCGTTTCACGGCTTGGTTGAAGGCTTTCGTGGGCACGCCATAGATGAGTGCTAGATCGGCATCCAAGAGGATCTTTTGCCCCCGGATGGTGAAAATGAGGGATTCGAGCGGCGGGGTTTTCATGGCACGGGGATTCCGAAAAGGCATCACTCAGGCTCGTGGATCTTGAAGAAGATCGCATAGAGCACAGGTGTTACGATGAGGGACAGGACGGCGGCGAAGGAGAGCCCGAACATGATGCAGACCGCCATGGAGCCGAAGAACGGGTCGGTGAGCATCGGGATCATGCCGAGGACGGTTGTGAGCACGACCATGCAGACCGGCCGCATCTTGGCGGTGCCTCCGTCCAGGAGCGCCTGGTAGGGAGGCGTCCCTTTTTGAATGAGGGTGAGAACCTTGCTGAGGACGACGATCTGGTTCTTGATGAGCTCGCCGCCGAGGGCGAGCACGCCGAGCGTGGCCATGAAGCCGAACGGCATGCGGGTGAGCAGCAGGCCGGCCGTCACCGCGATGATAAAAAGCGGGATGATCAGCCAGATGAGGAGCGTAGTGCGGATCGAGTTGAACAGGCACACGACGATGAAGATCATGATGGCCAGCACGTAGGGGAGCGGCTCGGCCAGGGCCGCGCGCGCGCGGGTGGAATCCTCGTGTTCTCCGCCCCAGGTCATGGCATAGCCGGGCGGCAGCTTGATCTGCTCGATCTGATCCCTCACACGCTCGCGCAGATGGCTGGGCAGGCCGGAGCGCGGGTCCGCATGCACAGTGAGGGTCGGAAACCGGTCGCGGCGGGCGATGAGCGGGTCCTCCCAGGCAACCTCCGCGCGGCCCGTGACCTGGCTCATCGGGATCATCCGGCCGGCCACCGGGCTCCAGATCTGCAGGCTGTTCAGCGATCCGACATCCTCGCGCTCGGAGAGCGGCGGACGGACGACGATCGGCAGCAGCCGGGTCTCCTGGGGAAAGATGCCGCCCCCTGAGGAGCCGGGCTCGCGGAAGAAGCCAACACCCCGCCCTTCGAAGCTGCCCTCCAGGGCGCGGGCCACCTCGACGCGGGTGATTCCATTACGCCGGGCCTGAAGGTCGAGAAGCTCGGGGCGGATCACCGGGACCCGCTCGCCCCAGTCGCTTCGCACGCACAAGGCCTGGCCGTCCTCTTCCAAAACCTGAATCGCCTCGCCGCCGAGCTGGCGGAGCACCGCGGAATCGGGGCCGCTGAACCGCACCTGAACGCGGCCGCCGGATCCCGGGCCGAGAAGGAATTTTTTCGCGATGGCGTTGGCATCCGGGTAATTTTCGTCGAGGTGTTTCTGGATGCCGGCGACGAGCCCCTGGATTTTCGAGGGGTCGTCGACATCGACCAGGAACTGGACGTACGCGCGGTTCTCGTTTTCCGGGGAATAGACGAGCAGGAATCGCAGGCCGCCACCGCCGATGAACGAGGTGACATGGGTGACGCCGGGCTGGGTCTGGATGAACCGCTGGATCTCGCCGGCAAACGAATCCGTTTGGCGGATATGGGTTGCCGACGGCAGGAACACATCCACCATGAACTGCGGCCGCGTCGCGGGCGGAAAAAAGCTCTGGTCCACCTTGCCGAACCCGTAGATCGAAACGATGAAGGCGGCGAGGCAGGCGATCACCACCGCCCAGCGGAACCGGAGCGCGAGGACGAGAAGCTTCCGGTAAATCCGGAACGGCAGGGCGTTGTAGGGGTCGCTGGATACGGCTTTCCCGCCGCCCGCGAGGGGCTTGAACATCATGTAGCTGAGCAGCGGGGTGGCCGTGACCGACGACACCCAACTCAGGCTCAGCGCGATGAGGATGACCCAGAAGAGCGAGTTGGTATACTCGCCAGTGGCATCTTCCGAGAGGCCGATCGCAGCGAACGCAATGACGCCGATGGCGGTCGCCCCGAAGAGCGGCCACATGTTTTCCGCGACCACCTCGCGGACGACCTCAAGCTTGTTCCGTCCGGATTCGATCCCGACCTTGATCCCCTCGATGACAATGATCGCGTTGTCCGTGAGCATGCAGAGCGCGATGATGAGCGCGCCGAGGGAGATGCGCTCCATCAGGAGGTCGCCCTTCATGTACATGACGAGGAACGTAGCCATGATCGTGAGGAAGAGCACAAGCCCGATGATGAGGCCGGTCTTGCGCCCCATCGCGAGGATCAGCACCACGAAGACGATGAAGACCGCCTTGCCGAGGTTGAACATGAACTCGCTCGTCGCCTGCGTGACCGCCTCCGGCTGGAAGTTGATCTCGCCGATCTCGATGCCGATTGGCTGGGTGCCTTTCAGCTCCGCGAGCTTTTCACGAAGAGCCTCGCCCATCTTGACAACGTTGCCGCCTGGCACGCTCGAGATGCCGAGCCCGATCGCCGGCTTGCCATCATAGCGGAGCAGTCGCCGCGGCGGATCCTGGTCGCCCCGCTCGAGCGTCGCGATATCGCGGAGGCGAAGCTGGCGCCCGCTCTGGTCCGAGCCGATCACCAGGTCGAGCATCTCCCCGGCGGAGGCGAAGCCGCCGGTAGGGTCCAGCGGGATGTGCTGGTCGCCGACGCGGATGCGCCCGCCATCGGCAGCGATGTTCCGCTCCTGGAGCTTGCTGTAGATCTGCTCCTCGTTGAGGCCCAGCTGGGCCAGGCGCTGCCGGGAGATTTCCAGGAAGACGACCTCGCGCTGCTCGGCAAAGAGCGCGACGCTTTTGACCCCGGGGACCTGGAGAAGCTCGCGGCGGAGGAACTCCACGTAGCGGCGCAGTTCCGGCAGCGAGAACCCATTTCCGGTCACGGCCAGGAAGATGCCATAGACATCGCCGAAATCGTCGACCACCATCGACTGACCTCGCACAGCCGGGGGGAGCTGCGCCTGGACATCCGCGACCTTGCGCCTCAGCTCGTCCCAGACCTGCGGCATCCGGCTCTTGTCGTAGCGGTCCTTGATCGTGACGGTGACGACCGAGCGGCCGCGCGAGGATTCCGACTCCACCCGATCGAGCTGGCTCAGCTGCTGGCAGGCGATCTCGATCGGATTCGTGACCTCCTGGGCCACCTCGTCGGCGCTGGCCCCGGCATAGGGGGTAATGATCAGCGCCTGCTTGATCGTGAACTCGGGATCTTCGAGGCGCCCGATATTCAGATAGGCGACGATCCCGCCGACGATGGCCATGCCCATCGCGACGAGAACCATCCGGCTGTTTTTGACCGAGAACTCGCCGGGGTTCATGGCTGGCCGCCTCCGAGGGCGTCTCCCAGATCACGAACCTTCATCCCCTCCCGAAGAAAGGTGGCCCCCGCTACCGCGATGCGATCGCCCGGCTGCAGGCCTTCCACGATTTCGATCCGCCCGCCCGCCGCCTCGCCGGTCTTCACCGGCCGGCGGCTGACCTGCTGATCCGGGCCAACGACCCAGACCACCTGCTCCCCCGCACTTTCCTTGAGAATGGCGGTGGCCGGCACCAGGATGCGCCCGCCCAGAATCTCCGCGCGGCGGTAGGTCATGGCGACGGTCGCCGTCATGCCCGGCAGCAAGTTCACCCCCTCGGGGACCTTCATGGCGACCCGTACGGAAAATGTCTGGGTCACCGGGTCCGCACGCTGCGCCACTTCCTTGATGTGCACGGGGAACCGGAGCCCGGGCGCCGCGCTGAACTCCGCGACGAGCTGGACGATATCGGCCAGGCGGATGTCGGCCATCACGCTCTCCGGGATGTCCACCGCGATATCGATCTCGGCGATGTCCTGAAATTTGACGACCGGCTGCTTTGCGCGGACGTTCTGTCCCTGCTCGACAAACCGCTGCGCGATCACCCCGTCGTAGGGCGCGCGCAGGGTGGAGTCGGAGAGCTGCAGATTTGCCTCGACCACCCGGCCCTCCAGACCCCGGACCTCGGCCTCGCGGGCCTGGACATCCTCCTCCCGGCCGACCGCGCTCTGGTCGAGCGTCTGGCGGGCGGCTTCAAAATTTTCTTGGGCGACGCGGTACGTTGTTTCGGCGCGGTCAAACTCGACGCGCGAAATCGTGCGGGACCGCAGCAGCTGGGTGGCACGCCCGAATTCCGCGCGGGCGTTCACAAGCGAGGCCTCGGCCGAGCGCACCTGGGCTTCCAGCCGCTGCCTTTCCTCGGGCCGGACGCCCGCCAGCGAGGCCTGGAGGTCCGCGCGGGCGCGGTCGAGCTGGCCTTGCAGCGCAGCGAGGCGCGCTTGAAAATCCTCCTGCCGGAGCTGGGCGACGACGTCGTTTTGGACGACGTTCTGGCCTTCCCGGACCGGAAGGCTCACGAGCAGGCCAGGCACTTGGAAGGTGAGCTCAACTTGCTTCGACGCCTCCACCTTGCCCGGAAATACCCGGACCCGGGCATCGTCTCCGGCGGCCACAACCAGCGTCTTGACCGGGCGGACGGGCGGCTCGCTTTTCGGAGCGGACGGCGAGCACCCGGGCTGGAGCGCAAGCAGGGACAACGACATCGCCATACCAAAAGTTTTTGAGTTCATGCGTTTGTGTATACGAATCCTGCGGGTTGTTGGAATCTCAATGAGGAGGTTGTCCTGCGGGACGTGCCTCCCATTCGCGGGCCTCCTCCGCTGCCTTTTGGTTAAGCCGAACCGTGCTGGCCTTGCTAAAACTCAATCCTGAGGACACGAACCCCGCCCGGCGTCCGGAACTCGCGGGGGGTCAGCTTGTTGTCCTTGTTAAAATCCGCATACCGTCGGGTCAGGTCAAAAAACTTGGCGTTTGACCCGATCCTCACCAGCTCGGTGCGGGTCACGATGCCGTCCTTGTTCTGATCAACAATGGCAAAGCTGCGCCGGGTGCCACCCGCATTCACCCACTCCACCACGGTGACCGTGCCGTCCTTGTTGGCATCCGCCCGCTCGATCACATAAGCCGCGTAGGCGGGGCCGGAGGTCTTGAGCGTCAGCGGAACATCCCAATCGGCTCCGTTTTTGGGGGTGGTGTGGCAGGCGGTCAGCAGGATGGCTGCGGCGGGAAGAAGAAATCGCATGGTTGGTAGGAATGAACGGTGGTCGGCAGGTAAGGAATTGAATCGCCGCCTGAAAATTTTCGAGCTTTATTTTTTTGAGGTCCGGTTATTGACAGGAATCGTGCTCAGAACGAGGTGCGCAGCCTGGCGTAGAAAACGCCGGCGGTTTCATTATCCGGCGCATTGCCGGGGTTTGCGATGAGCTGCACGCCTACGGAGAGCTGGGTATTCTGGCTCGCCTGAAAGCGGTGGAAAACCTCGAGCACAGCCTCATTCCGCGAGGCCTCATTCCGGGGGAAAACCACCGAAAACGCAGCCCCTGTGAGATCGTCCCTGCGGCCGAGCAACCCGCTGAGCCCGAGCCCGAGCTGACCGAACTGCCGGATATTGGTGAGTGTTCCATCGGAGTAGCCGTACCGGGCGAAGACCTGCAAACTTTCGTTGAGGTTCTGGTCCGCGATGAACGTGAACCCGTAATCTTCGGGCAGGCTGAACTTGCTCTGCGCATCCATGTGCCAGATCCCGAAGGCATAGCGGCCGGCGCCAAGGCCTTTGAACGTTGGCGTGTAGCCGACCTCGGCGAAGCTGAAGATGTCCCACTCGTTGAACAGCGTATCAAACTCCGCGCGGATCGTGTTGCTGTAGGCGTTGCTCGCTCCGGCGGTGATGTAGTACTGGTCGGTCGGTCGGATCGAAATGCCCAGCATCGGCCCGTGCCCGGGAAACGGGATCGCCGGGTTCGCGGAGAAGTTCCGGTTCACAAAAGAGTTGTTCACGTTTTGCAGCCAGTGGGAGCCGACGTAGTCGGAGGGATCCGCGCGGCCGATGAGAATCCGGACGCGCGCGTCGAAGAGCCGCTGGATCCAGTACGCATCCCGGATCACCCAGCCGCGGTCATTGAAGGTACCGGTGGGGGCGACGATGGTTCCCATCTGTCCTCTGATCCGCGACGGCGGCTGGCTGCCCATCTGGTACCGGTACTCGCCGGTGAAAACAAACCGCCCGGTATCTTTCGTGCCCCGCCCGATCAGCGTCCACGAGGACATGAGGTCCAGATCCCCTGCCGCCCCGTAGCGGGAGCTCTGCCCGCCCATCGGCTGCATGAAGAGCATCGTGTTCGCCACGCCGATCCGCAGTCCGGTCTTCTCATAGAGCGAGTCGAGCGGCGCGATCAGCATGTCGAGCGGACGGTTCACCCCGTAAGAATCCAAGTATCCGTGGTTGGGGGCATAGATTTCGTCGAGCTCGGCCGGCGTGTTCGTCGTCGATTCGCCGGGGGAGAAGTCGGCGTCGTAGTTGGAGGATTCAATGACCTGAATCGTCGGCTCGCTGGGAGCGGCCTGCGTGGCTTCCGGCGTGGAGGATTCTTTCCCACCGGGGTCCGCCGCTTCGGTGCGGAAAGTGCAAAGCGCGAGATAGGCCACGGCAACCAGACCTGCTCCGAAATTCCTGAAACTCATCATGGCGGTTAACAGGCGGGTTTGGGGTTTGTCGAATGCGCGAGTTCGTCCTCCTCAGGAATTTCTCCCGGACGATAATCGGGCAGTTTTCCGCATGGGAAGATCGACAGAAGGGCTAGCGACCCCATAACGAAAAATGCCACCTGCAAAGCGCGGAGTCGGGCGGCTTCGTTCACAGCGAGGCCTTGTTCGATCTGCTCAGGCGTGGCGGTGGTCTGTTTGAGGCGCTCGGCCAGTCGATCGTTGCTGAGGAAGTTGATGTTATCGAGATTGATTTGGGAGGTCAGCTCGGGAGTCAGAACCGGGTTGGCGGTAATAGCCTTCATCACTCCGGCACTCAATATTCCGACAACCAGCGCACCCATGAGCGCGGTGCCCATGGAAGCGGCCAGGTTGTTCGCCGTGCCACGCATAGACCCCACATCTGCCGCCAGGTCCTTGGGCGAGGAAGTCACAAGGACGTTGAACAGCAAAGTGACCAAGGCGCCCTGGCCAATCCCAAACGTGACGAGGCCGATCAGGACTGGAAAGGAACTCCAGTTATTCGTGACCACAAATGTAAGCCAATAGGCACCGGCTGCCGCAAGAATGAACCCATACCTGGCAATTTGTTTGGGTGAAAACCGGTCGTAGAGCTTGACCACCAGGAAGGCCGTGAAGAATACGGACAGGTTGAACGGCATCATTGCGATCGCCGTATCGAACGCGCTCCGTCCCTGCACGATTTGGATGTAGAGAGGCACGGAGAAGTTCAGCGCCGCCTCCATGGCGACAATGGTGAACATGGCCAGCACTGCGGCCCGCTCCTTCGGGGACTCGACAACCTGCAACGCAAACAGCGGGGTCTTGCCGTCCACCTCGCGTTTGCGGGTCCATGCGAGAAATGCCGAGATCAGAATCACCCCGACACAGAACATCATCGGTGCCGGCGATAGCCCCAGCAGCTCGAACGGGGCATTCGGTCCTGCAAGAAAAATACCCCATTTCCTGATGTTGTTCACCCCCAGCGTGAGAATAATGATGCCGCTGGCGGCAAGGATGACCCCGATGATGTCGATCTTCACTTCCGGGCGACTGTGGGAGGGCTTCAGCTTGTAGCTCAGAATGAGAATCGCCAAAGCGTGAATGATGAGGAGACCAAAGGCTGCCCTCCACCCGACAAAACGCTCGAGGGAACCGATGATCAAAAAGGCCAGCACGCCGGCCGCAGCCCGCGCCGAACCAAGAAAACCCACTGCCTTGGCCTGCTGCTCGCCGTGGTAATGGTTGGAAATCAGGACGACCAAGGTCGGGACCAGAGCCGCACCCGCCAGGCCGGCAAGAGCCTGGCCAAGAAGCAGGAACTTCGCCGAAGGGCTGAAGACCACCAAGAGGAGGGCAAGGAGAAACAATGCCACGGACGCTTGGAAAAAAATCTTGGATCCAAACCGTTGGCCCAGCTTTGCCCCGAGGAGCACAAAACCCGAGACGCCCATCGAGTACATGATGATCGCCGTGCCGATCGTCGTCGGCGGAACACCAAAGCTTTCCACCATCCCCCCCATGGACACGGGCAGGGCAGCCACGTTGAAGGACATGAGCGCCTGCCCCATGGCGATAACGATCATTGGCAGCCAGGGGTCGCGGATGGTTTTTGTGGTGCTCAAAATAGATTCGGAGTGATCGTCCAGACTTGAGGTTTTGAAACAAAGAGGTCCATGCCCAACTGCTGAGAAAGGACCTTGGCCACGAGTTGGCCTTTCACGCTGTTTCCGGCCGCATCGAGCGGCGGGGCAAATCCACTGCCTGCGCAGGCTCGATATAAATGCGCCCAAAACTCTGCAGCATCCGGGCGATGCTCTAAATACGTAAGCTCGCCTCCGAGGCCGAGACGTATATCTCGTCGTTCAGCGGAAGGGGTCGGCAGCGGACCGGTGCAAACGAATGGGGGTTCGGGCTGGGAAGAGTGTTCAATAATTTCGCTCATGCAGTCACGCTTTGCTCAACCAAGTTTTTTCTGTCAATCGCGGTCACGGAACGGCCGTTCTAGACTAAATATCCACCAGCAAGTTGGCGATGGCTTGTGATCGGAGGTTAGAGCCCGCACCGCCGCGCCAACAAGGGGCATGCGGATGCATACAATCTCTTTATTCGGCGGGGTCAACACCAATCCTTATTATTCATCTTCTTTTCCAGGACCAAGAGGTCTTCTTCTGCTCAACGAAAGGATGCTGCCGGAGTTTCTCAGCCGCGGGCTGGTGATTGTCGCAAGGGTGGCACGGTGGCGCCCGGCAGAGCTTCTCCTTTACGACCATCTGCAGCTGCGAAAGCAACGCCTGTTGGCCCTCCACTTCGCCACTTTACGATTCGAAATCCTGCGGTAATGTGTCGCTTTCATGGATCTCAAACTGCTCCTCAGCCTGGCTGTCTCCATCACGTTTTGCTCCTGCAGCTCGGTGGGGGTTCACTCCCTGCAAACCAACCGCGTCGCCGTTCGAGAGGCTCCTTCGCGCATCTGGGTGGAAAGATTTTCTGCGCCGCTTTCCGCCTTCCAGCTCGGCGAGCGCCCTGCATCTGAGAAGCGGGTCCTCCGGGACGCGATCGTCACAAACCTCGCCCGCAGCACATCCGGCCAGCTGAACACCCATGCGGCAAATTCATCCGTCCTTGGAGCCTCGAGCACATCCTCTCCGGGATCGTGGATCGTCCGCGGCCAGATTCAACGGGTTGATCAGGGCAGCCGCGCCCTCCGCGCCGGCATCGGCCTCGGTGCGGGCCGCACAGAAATGCGGACCAGCGTCACCGTTTTCAAGGTGACGGCCGCGGGGTTGGTCCCGCTCCTGAGGTTCAACACGACCGGCAGCTCGGGCCTGGAGCCCGGCGTCGCGCTGGGAATCGCGACCGGCGGGGTCGGCACCGTCTTGTCCGCAGCGAGTGCCGGCGGGACGTTGCTGATGGGCAGCCTCCCGGGAGTGAACACCGATATCGACCGCACCTCGTACGAAATCGCTGCCGTCCTCTCCCTCTATCTCCAGGACCGCGGCCTTCTCGGCCGCTCGCGCATACCGATCCAGCCGAAAATGAAGGGGGAGCTGCCGACCACCGTCAACTTGAGCCGGGCGATTCCCGCACCTCTTCGGACTCAATAGATCAGCGCGCTCCCGGCCATCCGCCCTCCCGCAGGTCGGACTCTGAGATTGCCCGATGCCTTACTCCGCTCCATAAGTTCTCCACCATGACACCTCCAGCCGTCCTCCAGTACCTTGCCACCAACGAAGAGCGCTTTATTGAGGAGCTCTTCGCCTACACCCGCATCCCCAGCATCAGCGCCCAGTCGGACCATGCCGGCGACATGCGAACCTGCGCGGAATGGCTGGTCGCGCGATGTATCAAAGCCGGCCTCAAGGCGGAAATCCGCAAGACCAGCGGCTACCCGGTGGTCTTCGCAAAGACGCCGAAGCCGGACCCGAAAAAGCCGACGTTCCTGGTCTACGGCCACTACGATGTCCAGCCGCCGGAGCCGCTCGATCTCTGGACCTCGCCGGCCTTTGAGCCCCGCCGGGTCGGGCGCAACGTCTACGCCCGCGGGATCAGCGACAACAAGGGCCAGCACCTCGCCCACATCAACGCCGTCGAGGCCTGGCTGAAGACCGGAAACGAGCTGCCCTGCAACGTGAACTTCCTGATCGAGGGCGAGGAGGAGGTCGGGTCAAAGGCGCTCTACGAATTCCTGCCGAAGCACGCAAAGGAACTCGCCTGCAAGGCCCTCGTGGTCTCGGACACCGAAATCCCGGGCATGAAGCACCCCGCGCTCTGCTACTCGCTGCGGGGCATGGCCCCGATCGAGATCCGCCTCGACGGCCCGGACCGCGACCTGCACTCCGGCCTGTTTGGCGGGGCGGTGGACAACCCGGCGATGGTACTCTGCCAGATGCTCGGGCAGCTGCGGAACAAGCGCGGGAGCGTCACGATCCCCGGCTTCTACGACGACGTCGTGAAGCTCTCCGCCTACGAGCGCAAGCAGATGGCGAAGGTCCCGTTCAACGAGGCCAAATTCCGCAAGTCCGTCGGTGTGGCGGCGCTCTTTGGCGAGGCCGGCTACACCCCGGATGAGCAGCGCGCCGCGCGGCCGACGTTTGAAATCAACGGCCTCACCAGCGGCTACCAAGGCGAGGGCGGGAAGACGATCGTCCCCTCGTGGGCGAGCGCCAAGGTCACGATGCGCCTCGTCGCCGATCAGGATCCGAAAAAAATCCTCGCGCTCGTGAAGAAGCATCTGAAAGCGATTTGCCCGCCGACCGTGAAGCTCACGGTCACCGAGGGCCAGGGCGGCGGACCTTACATGGTCGACCCCACCGGACCGCTCGCGCAGGCCTGTATGCGCGCCGCAAAGCTCGGGTTCGGCCACGAGTGCCTCCTCGCCCGGGGTGGGGGAAGCATTCCGATCATCGCGGCGTTCAAGGAGCACCTCAAAGCGGATTCCCTCATGCTCGGGCTCGCGCTGCCCGACGACAACGCGCACTCGCCCGACGAGAAGTTTTCCCTCGACGCCTACATGGCGGGCATGCAGATGGCCGCCCACCTCTGGCCGGAACTTGCCTCAGTGGGCTGAGGCAACCCGCGCGCAGGAATCGATCTGTCGCTTGACCGGCGCCTGTTACGCGCATAACATAAACACGTTATGGCCACAATGACCGTCCGCACGACTGTCGCCTTTGATCCGGCGAGTGCCGCAAGGCTTGAGCGGCTTGCGATGCGATGGGGTGTCTCGAAATCGGAAACTCTTCGGCGGGCCTTGGAAGATGCGGAGCGGAAAGCCACCAACGCGAATATTGGGGAGCCCGATTTTCAGGGAATGACTCCACTGCAGATTCTTCAGTGGCTCGATGGAAACCCGTCGCCGCGCGTTCCGGGAGGCTGGGGCGATGACCCGCACCAGGAGCTCCACGAACTGCGCGAGTTCGATGCACTGATCGAGGAGGACCGGGAGCTTGCACGACCGGGCACGAGGGTCGCGGAGGACACCATCGGCAACAAATCATGATTCACCTTGATGCCAACCTTCTGATCGCACTCATCAAAATTTCCGACCCTCACCACCCCACGGCAGGTCGGATCATTTCGGGCACTGGCCCGTTCGGGTGTTCCTCCATCGCATGGCCTGAAACTCCATGAAAACGAAAGCGACTGAGTTGACCCTCCGACGGGCAGGCGATCGCGGCCATGCCGATCACGGCTGGCTGAAGTCGAGCCATACGTTTTCTTTTGCCGGCTACCACGATCCCGCGCACATGGGCTTTCGCTCGCTGCGCGTGATCAATGACGATCGCGTCGCGCCGGGCAGGGGGTTCGGCACCCACCCGCATCGCGACATGGAGATTTTCAGCTATGTGCTGGAAGGCGCTCTCGAGCACAAGGACAGCCTCGGCAACGGCCACGTGCTCAAGCCCGGCCAGACGGTCACGCACGAGCTGATGGCCGGCCGGGGTGCGTGGCTGCAAATCGCCCAAGGGGACTTGACGCTCAACGGCGCCGTGCTGCAGACGGGCGACGGCGCGAGCACCGAACAAGCGGGCACGTTGACCCTCACCGCCACCCACACGACCGAAGCGATCCTGTTCGATCTCAACTAACCAGGGGAGCGGGGGACATAAGTCCTATAGGACATATAGGTCCTATGTCCGACGGCCAGGCGCTTTTCGAGCGAGCGCCCGCAGGGCGGCGATATTTTCGCTCATCCACCGGTAGAGTGAAGCGCCGACCAGGGTGCCGAGGGCGATCGAGGTGATCACGTAAATCACGGTGATCAGGCCATCGAGCCCCGCCGCGCGGTCGCTAAGCATGCGGGTCACGCTGAGCAGACCAAGCGCTCCGGGCACGAGAAGCCAGAACGCAGGGAAAAACGTCACGGCCGCCGGGGGTCCGCGGAAGCGGTACTGGATCAGATAGCCGAGCGGCGTCGCAACGAGCATGCCGAAGAACCCGCTCAGCTCGCTGCTGAAAAGCCCGGAGGCAAAGCGCTGCGCGGCGAAGGCCAGCAAGAGAACAAGGATCATCCACTGGAGCGAATTCCGCGGCGCCGAAAAGTGAAGGTAGACACCCACTCCGAAAACCAGAACGCCGGCCCATGGAGCCCACAGCGCCATTCCATAGTTGCCTGACGAGTAGACGAGGTCCGCCGGCACGTAGCCAGTGAAGATCGCCCCGATCGCCAGGCCAAACGCGAGCAGGACGAGCTGGACGAATCCGGCAATCAGCCGGCTCGATCCGCTGACCATATCCCCGTAGGCGAGCTCGAGCATTCCGAGCGTCAGCATGCCGCCGGGCAGGAAGGTCACAAGCGGCGGAACAAGGGCATGAAGCGGGTCCACAGGAATCCCATGCCGGATGGCCAAAAAAACGAGCGAGGAAACCACGGCGGCGGCGATCACCGGCAGCGGCACCGACAGCAACGTGCGGCCAAGGTTGAAGAGCTTGATCAGGCCCACGATGAGCCCCAGCACCGCCGCTGCAGCGAGGTTGGTCGCCGTTGGCATCAGCACGAGGGCCAGCCCGACCGTGAGGATCACATGGCCGACAACATGGCCCGCCGGCCCGAAGCGCACCTTCTGCCGACGGATCGCGGCGAGGCGCTTCAGCCCGTCCCTCGGATCCACGCCAGCGCGCTGGGCCTCCTCCCCGAGCGCGTAAACATCGGCCATCTGGTCCAGCCGCAGCATCTGCGGCTCGCTTTCCGCCAGCGTGACCCGCTCGCCGCTGCTGTCGTGGAGCGAGATAAAGACGGCCGTCGGGAACGCCACGACCCGGGATTTTCGCATGCCGTAGGCGGAAGCGATTGCTCGCAGGAGCTTCTCCACCTTTGCCGTCTGCTCGCCGCACGCCAGATAGCCCCGCCCCAGCCGGGAAAGGAACTCGAGGAGGACGGCCGTGTTCGGGGGCGGGGTTTCGGCAGGGGGAGATTCGGAGATCATGATTTCGGCAGTCGAACCGCTAAAATTAACTAACTACCTATTTTCGATCCGCAGGCGGAAACGCGCACCGCAGCGGTTTTCCTTTGCTTGTCCGATAAACCGTAAAATCCGTGCGGTCCACGGTCAAAATCGTGGCAGATCCTTCACGATGAGTCTCGTAAAGCCGCACGAGACAGGCGTCGGCCAGATCCATCGGCAGGTCGGCATACTTGGCGCACAGCTCGCCGATCAGGCGGGCCTCGCGTTGCAGATCAAAACGACAGACGATCAGTTTTTTGTCGATCGCCTCCATCAGGCGAACGGACGAGCCCAGAAGGTGAGATGCCTCCGTAATCACGGCCTCACATGTCACCAGAGGGAGCGGCAACCGCCCCAGCAATTCCTCGGCCCAGGACTTGTATTTAGGTTCCCGGCGGGCAAAAGCGCTGACCAGCGGCCCGGTATCCACCAGATACGTCATGCGGCTCATTTCTTCATGGCGCGTCGCACCGCGTCATTCGTGGGCGCGGAAACGTCAACAGCTACAGATCCGAAAAATCTGGAAAGAGGGGACGAATCGCGGGACGTGACTTCCTTCATTTTCCCCCGGATTGCCTGGCGGACAAATTCGTTGACGCTCCCTCCCTGCCGGGCCGCAATTTCAAACAACGCCCGCTTGTCTTCGGACGGAAGACGGATCGATAGTGTTTCGCTCATGAAATGTATGTCACACAACATTTCCACGTTGTCAATGGCGGTGCGGATCTGACAAGGCGACAATACGCAGGACGGATGTCTTACTCACTGGCAAAGGCCGGGATGTCAGGCAGCCAAAATCCCAGCCTCAAAAGGGTGCCAGTCCTGTGCATTGAGCCTTTTGGGTCGGCGGAGTGCTGCGGTAAATCGGATGGGCATTGGGGGAACGGCTGGATATTTTGCATAACCGTCAGGAAGCGGAGCTACAGCCCCCACGGAAGTCCCAGCAAAAACCATGCGACGAAGAGCAGCGTCCACACGACGTAGAGGGCGATCACGTACGGGATCATGAGCGCCACAATCGTTCCGACCCCGGCCTTGGCGTCATATTTTTGGGCGAAGACGACGATCAGCGCGAAGTAGGCGTTCAGCGGGGTGATGACGTTGATCGGCGAATCCGCAATCCGGTAGGCCGCGAGCACCGCCTCGGGGGCCACATTCAGCTGGACGAGGAGCGGCACGAAGATCGGCGCGAAGAGCGCCCACTTCGCGATCGCGCCGGAGATGAGCAGATCGATGAGGCTGACCACCACGATGAACCCGAGTAGCAGCAGCAGGGGGGGGACGCTGGCGGACTTCAGCACGTCGGCCATCGACACGGCGAGGATCGTTCCAATGTTGCTGTAGTTGAAGTAGGCGATGAACTGGCTCAGGATGAAGAGCAGGAGGATGAGGCTCCCGAGTCCCGCGATCGCCTTCTCCATCGCCTTGATGACATCGGTGCCGCTTTTCATCGTCCGGGCCCCGAAGCCGTAGGCGGCACCGGTGACCAGAAACAGCACCATGATCACCGCGATCAGGCCGTTCATGAAGGGCGAGTTGCCGATGAGGGCTCCGGTCTCCGGGCTCCGCAGCGCGGCGCCCGGCCCAAGGGTCAGGAAGCCTAGAACGACGAGGACGGCGGCCAGCCCGAAGGCCGCAAATTTCAGCCCGCGCGACTCGTCGCCCAGCACTCCGGCTTCTGCAGTGTCGGGGGTTCCCGCCAGGTCGCCCGCATTTTCCGGCTCGTATTTCCCCAGCCGCGGCTCGATCACCCGCTGCGTGATGAGCGTGATCACCACCGTGAGCACGATGACCGACGCGATGGAAAACCAAAAGTTCGCGGTCAGGTCGATCGAGAGGGCGGGGTTCACGAGGTGGATCGCGTCGTTGGTGAACTCGGTGAGGACGGCGTCGAGCGGCTTGATGAGCATGTTCACCGTGAACGCGCCGGCGACGGCGGCGAAGCCCGCGGCCAGGCCGGCGAGCGGATGCCGTCCCACGCTCAGGAACGCGGACCCGGCCAGCGGGATCAGCACGAGGTAGCCGGCGTCCGCCGCGATGCTCGACACGATGCCAACAAAAACCAGGATGTAGCCAATCGCCCACCCGGGCGAGACGGCCACCAGCTTGCGAATGAGCGCCTTGATCAGGCCGGAGGCCTCGGCCACGCCGACCCCGACCATCGCGACGATGATGAGTCCGACGGCGGTGAAGCTCATGAAGTTCGGGATGACCGAGGCGTAGATGAAGCGGATCCCCTCGGTCGTGAGGAGGCTTCTAGCGGCGACCGTGCCCGTCAGGATCTTGTCGGTCACCGGGTCGATCACCTGCTGGCTCACGGACGCGCCGAAGAGGTGCATGATGTGCGAGAGAATGATGACCGCCACCATAAGCGATAGGAAGATCATCGCCGGGTGAGGGACCTTGTTCCCGACCTTTTCCACAACGTCCAACATCCGCTTCATCAGGCCGCCGCTTGCTTCCGGGGTTTGAATCGCTTCCATATAAATAATTTTTTCCTCCCCGGTCATGTGGCATTCCAGCTTCGAAACTCCGGCAGCCGTCTTTCGAAGTCGGCCAGCGTCATCCCGACGACCTGGTCCATGTTGTAATACCTGTACGTCGCCAGCCGTCCGATGAACGACACGTGTTTCTCCAGAACCGCGCGCTCCTCGTATTTTTTGTAGAGTGCCGCCGCATCGGGGGCCGGGATCGGATAGTACGCTTCCTTCCCGGGCCCGAAGTCGTCCGGGTACTCGCGCACGATCGTCGTATTCGACGTCGCCTGTCCGGTGGCGTGTTTGATTTCGACGATCCGGGTGAACTCCTCGTCGTTCGGGTAATTCACCTGCATGGCTGGCTGCCAGAAGCCCGGACGCCCGGCGATGGCGAGGCGCCCGGCGAGCTGGTCTCCGGTGAACGACTCGTTTTCAAAGCGCAGCGAGCGGTACGGAAGGGGGCCGAAACAGTTGCCGTAATACGCATCAATCGGCCCGGTATAAACCATATGGCGGAAGGAGACATGCGGCAGCACCTCCCGGTAGTCGGTGTTGAGGAGCAGGCGGACCCTGTCGCCGCACGCGCGGATCATGCCCTCAAACATCTTGTGGTAGCCGGCCTTCGGCAGCGCCTGGAAGTCCTCGCGCAGGTAGCTGTCGTCCCGGTTCGTGCGCACCGGGATCCGCCCGCAGACCGACGCGTCGAGGTCCTTCGGATGGCGCTTCCACTGCTTGAGCGTGTAGCCTTTAAAAAACTTTTCGTAGAGGTCCCATCCGACCTGCGAGATGATGACCTCCTCGGAGTTTTGCGGGTTGTCGATCGGCACGCGGTTGGCTTCGAGCCAGGACTTGAACTCCTCCTCCGTCGCCGGGCGCCCGACGATCTGCTCGAACGTGTTCAGGTTGATCGGGAACTTCCAATAGCGGCCCTGCGAATACGACAGGATCTGGTACGGCACCGGATGCCATTCGGTGAACTGCGTGAGGTACTCGCGGATCTTCGGCGAGTTCGTCCGGAAATAATGCGGCCCGTATTTGTGGACGAGAACGCCGTGGCCGTCGTGCTCGTCCTGCGCGTTGCCGCCGAAGTGGCCGCGCTTCTCAACGACCAGCGACGTGCGCCCCAATTGGGTGGCCGCGCGCTCGGCGAAGACAAGGCCGGAAAATCCAGCCCCAACGATCAGAAAATCAAAGTTCCAGCCCATCGCGGACAAACCGTATGCCGGATGGCGGGGGAAGGAAATCCCTATTGCGGATCAAGCGTTCGGCGGCGCACCATTTCTTCTTGCCATCGATGGACGGGCGAATGTAGTACTACCGACTCTGGTGACCCGAAAGTCCCCGACAACGGGTTTTCGTCCGAGCCTTGCTGCCACCAACAGCAGCCAGCGCGGCAGGAACTTTAGTTCCGCCTTGCGGGTCATTGGAAATCATCAAGAAGCATCCCTAGCTCAATGGTAGAGCAGTTGACTCTTAATCAATTGGTTCCCGGTTCGAGCCCGGGGGGGTGCAGTCCTGATAATCAGTGCGTTACGAAAAAAGCTTTCGCTCAATAAGTCGTTTGTCACTTCAATCTCGCTCCCGGTAGCCGGAGCCACACCTCGACGTTGGTAAAAACGCACTTGTATCGATAGCCTGTTTGTTTAACGATCTATTGATCGATATGGAAACCGTTACCGTCTCGCCAAAATTTCAAGTTGTTATTCCCCTGAGCATCCGCAGGGAGCTCGATCTGCAGCCGGGAATGAAGCTTCATGTATTTCGGCATGATGAGAGCGTGGAATTCATTCCCCTGAAGAGAATCAAAGGAATGCGTGGTTTTCTCAAGGGCATTGATCCCTCGATTCCAAGAGAGGGTGATCGCCTGTGAACGTCGTGGATTCTTCGGCCTGGCTCGAGTATTTTGCAGACACGGATCGCGCCGATCTTTTTGCCGAGACGATTGAGGACACCGATCACTTGGTTGTACCGAGTATCTGCGTCTATGAAGTTTGCAAAAAGGTACTTCGCGAGAGAGGAGACAATGCCGCCACGCAGGTTTTCAGTTTGATGAGTCTTGGACGTGTGGTTGATTTCGATTCTTCATTGGCTCTGGAAGCTGCGCGCCATTCTCTTCCAATGGCCGACAGCATCATTTTCTCAACTGCGCTTCGATTCGAGGCTGTCCTTTGGACACAAGACAGCCATTTCGAGCACATTCCCGGAGTGCGGTATTTCCCGAAATAGAAGCCCCACACAAACGAGCTGCCTCAGCGCAATTGCCAAGTCCTCCGGTCCTGATCTATTCTGAACAGCTGATGGAACAATACCACCGTCTCCTGCGCCTCGTCCTCGACAGCGGCCGCTACAAATCCGACCGGACCGGCACCGGGACGTATTCGGTTTTTGGGGCACAGGAGCGCTTTGACCTGCGGGCAGGATTTCCATTGCTGACGACGAAGAAGCTGCACCTGCGGTCGATTCTCCACGAGCTCCTCTGGTTTTTGAAAGGGGACACGAACGTCGGATACCTTCGTGAGAACCGGGTCACGATCTGGGATGAGTGGGCGGATGAAAACGGCGACCTCGGGCGGGTTTACGGGGCGCAGTGGCGGGACTGGAGGCGCCCGGACGGGTCCTCGCTCGACCAGATCGAGGACGTCGTCCGCCAGATCCGCACGAACCCGGACAGCCGCCGGCTCGTCGTCTCGGCGTGGAATCCCGGCGAGCTTCCGCTCATGGCCCTGGCCCCGTGCCATGCGCTGTTCCAATTTTATGTGCAGGACGGCGAGCTGAGCTGCCAGCTCTACCAGCGGAGCGCCGACCTGTTCCTCGGGGTTCCGTTCAACATCGCCTCGTACGCGCTGCTCACCCTGATGGTTGCCCAGGTCACCGGGTTGAAGCCGGGCGATTTTATCCACACGTTTGGCGACCTGCACCTCTACGCAAACCATCTCGACCAGGCCCGCGAGCAGCTCGCCCGCCCGTGCCGTCCCCTCCCCCGCATGGTCCTCAACCCCGAGCAGAAATCCCTGGAGGATTTCCGCTACGAGGATTTTACTCTCGAAGGATACGATCCGCACCCGGCCATCAAGGCCCCGATCTCGGTATGAGGCGGGACGCACGCTCCACCGTCCGGGGAAATTCCCTGCGGCAAAACCTGCCGGCGTTTTGCCGATGATCGCCATCGCCGCGATGTCCCGGGAGCGGGTGATCGGGTGCGAGGGAAAAATCCCCTGGCACCTCCCGGAGGACCTCAGATTTTTCAAGCGCACCACCATCGGGCATGTGATCGTGATGGGCCGAAAGACGTTTGAGTCGCTCGGGCGGCCGCTCCCCGGGCGCGAGAACTGGGTGGTTTCGCGCGGGGCTTCGTTTGACGGGGCACAGATGTTTCGCGATCCGGCAGACGTGCCCGAGGCGGCCGGGGGCCGGGAGGTTTTTGTGATCGGAGGTGCCGAGATCTACGCGGCTCTTCTGCCCTGCTGCCAGGAGATCCTGCTCACCCACGTGGACCTCTCGGTCCCGGGCGACACCTGGTTTCCGGACTTTGAGAAGGATTTTGACGCGGGCGAGGTCGTCCAGCGCGGCGAGGGCTTTGAGATCCGGCGGCACCGGAGGATCTAGTCTGGCGGCAGCAGGCTCTTTTCCATGTCTTCGAGGACGATCGCAATCGGGAGTTGGATCACGTGCCGGCAGTAGGCGGTCTCGGTGGAATCAAAAGTGCCGTTCTCAAAATATTTGTTTGCCGGCGCTCCGCCGCCGCAAAGGTTAAAATACGAGCACTCCGCACGGCACCGCCCGACCCCGGCCTGCGTGTCGCGGAGGACGGCGAGAAAGTTTTCCTGTGAGAGAGCGCCCTCGAGTCCGCCATTGTGGAAGGATCCAAACGCAAACGCTCCATACTCGGGGGTTGTGAGCCCGAGCATTTCGGGGGAAAACGTGGAGAAATTCCCCTGCCAATCGACGCTCAGGATCCCGAACGGCCGGACCTGTTCGTTTTCGAAGACAAACTCGTCGATGGCGGCATCGCGCTGGCGCAGGATCCGCTGCAGGGCAAAATCAAATTCCCGGACCCGGACCGCTCCGCCGGTCGCCTTCTGGCGCTCAAACATCCGCCGGAAAAATGCCTGGACCCGTCCGCTGTGGGAATCCTCCAGCGAGCTTTTTGTATTGATCCCCTCCTGCTCCTCGACGTTGAACCCGAACCGGACGATCCCGTTGCCCACAAAAAAGTCAAAGATCTCGTCCGCATGGTCGAGGGAATTTTCCGTGATCACCGAGATGACGTGAAAGTCGATTTTGTGTTTTCGGAGGAGGTCGACCCCGCGCATCGCCTTGGCGTGCGTGCCCTGGCCCTGGCGCGTTTTTCGGTGGGCATCATGGATCGCCGCCGGGCCGTCGATGCTCAGGCCCAGGCAGATTCCGGTCTCCCGAATGAACTCGCACCAGTCGTCGTTGAGGAGCGTCCCGTTGCTCTGAAACGAATGGACGATTTTCAAGCCCGGCGGAGCCTCTTCGAGGATGACCTGAAATGCGACCCGGTACCAACTGATCGGAACCGCCATCGGCTCGCCGGCATGCCAGACGAACGTCAGCAACTCGTGCACGAGGTCGGTTGCAAAAATTCCCCGAACGACCGCCCGGAGCGTCACCTCGCTCATCCGATGGGTCTCGGATCGCGACGGCAGATAGCAGTAGTCGCAATTAATATTGCAGAACGGCGAAGGCTGAATCACAGCCAGCCTCAGCCACTCGTCCCGCGCGACGCAGGACTCTTCGGGCCGCGCGGATTCCTGACCCTGGAGGTCTGGGGCTACCAATTGTGCCAGTTGCCCCAACCGCCGTTGTGCCAGTTGTGCCAGCCGTTGCCCCAGTTGTGCCAGCCCCCGTTGCCCCAGCCATTCCGCCACCACATCATTCCGGGATCGGTCTGGTCAACGCCCTGACCGGGCAGGATGGCACCGCCGGACGGCGCGTTCAGTGACTCGCGAATCTTGGCGACGCGCGCGTCCACCGGCGAATCTTGGGCCGGTAGAGCGGCTGCTTCGGATGACTGGCCTGCGGCGAGGGCGATGGCTCCGCCCAGCATCAGGGACTTGAGGTGGTTGGTAAACGTGGGTTTCATAGTTTTCCTTGGATGAGCTGTTGGGCCGCCGCTTTGGCCGACGCGGACTGCTCGGCCAGGCAGGCGTCGTGAAGTTTGATGTCAAAAAGAAAGGCGCTGCCTTCCCCGGTCGAGGTATTCAGGTCGAAGATAGCCCCGTTAGTCTTCGAAAGCCAAACCGTCGAAGGACCGCCATCAGAGGAGTTCTGCCCCATTCCGAAGGCGTTGATCAGAATCCCCTTCAGCGCCAGTGAGTCCTGGCCGTCGTCGGTGTGAAGAGCCACCCCGTAGAGCTTGCCGTCAAAAACATAGTAGAGGATCTCGTCCAGAAGAGCCGGTCCCATCAAAAGCTTCGCTCCCTCTTTTTTGTAGATCTTCAGGGTCCCCCGGTCCTGCTCGACCTCAAACCCCTTGCTGGGGAAGGCCTCGCCAAACTTCAGCCCGCCAAACCCGGGAAACTTCTCCAAGTTCGCCAGCTTCGCCTGATCGGCCGCCGCAAGCTTTGTTTCGTCCTCCCCCGGCTGCGAGGCCGGCGGAGGGGCCTCCTGAGCAAATACAGGAGTGAGTGATAATGCCCCGACGACTGCGAACCGCTTGATGCTCGAAATCATGATTCGGGTCAGTAATTGTTGGGCGCGCGTTTTGCAATCGTTTTTTTCGAGAAGTTTTTGCAAAGGAAATTCCGAGCTTCCCTTTGCCCGGTTCGTCGGTAAGTGTTCCCTCGCGTATGCGATATCTTCGTCCATTGGCTGTTGCCATGCTGACCTTCTGCCAGCCCGGTTGGGGTGCGGATGATGCCGCCTTGGCCACGGGAAGAAATTTTTCGCCGTTTTTGCTCACCCTCGAGCCATCGCTTCAGATGAGCCCGTTGCCGGGATGGATGCAGCAACCGGCGCTGGTGCGCGAGGAGACGGCGACTGTCGAGATTCCGCTTCCGGCGCTCTGGCAGTCGCCGACCGCAGAGTTTTTTGCCCTCACGGTTGTCTTTAACGACCGCGGCGATGGCGGTCCGGCGGTCGAATGGCGTGCTCCGGATGGTTCGACGACCGCCATCTCCAACGGGTTGGGAGAAGCTGGAACGTCTCTGGGTTTTAACGCCCGCACGGTCCTTCTCCCGCAGGCACTCACCCGCGCGGGCGGCACGCTCCTCCTCTCGTATTACGGAAATTTTGAAAGCCTGCTGAGCCTGTCCGTGCGTCCGGCGCGCGGGGATTTGCTGGCCGTTTTGGGCGGCGGGAGCGATCCGGTTTTGGTGGATGAAGGGCTGCGGGTTTTTGAGCGCGCCGAGGTGGATGGCGGCCGGATCAACCCGCTCACCGGCGATCTGCGGCAGGGATCGATCATTGACGCGGAGCTCTCCGCATCTGTCGAACCGCTTGAGGGCGAGATCGAGTTTTTGGTTCCCACCGACGGAGTCGTCGAGGGAACGGTCCTGCGTTTGGATGCGCTTGGCCTTGATCCCGAGGCGAGGATCGAGGTGCGCGTCAACCAAGTGCTGGTCGGCAGCCTGGGGTTCACCCCCTTCCGCCTCGACGATCCGGCCTTGGTCACCGACACCTTGGGGCGCCTTGTCATCGCGGGCTGGCGGACGGGCACGCTCTTCATTCCGGCCCGGCTGTGGATGGAGGGAGAAAATTCGATCCTCGTGACGCTGAAGCGATCGGCCGTCGAGACCGGCCGCTCGGTGTTTATCCGGAATACCGGGCTGCACCTCCGATTTGGGGGGGAGGAAATGCCCGCCGATCCGGACCTCACGCTCCCCGACCCTCTGGTCCCCGATCCGGAAGATATCCCGCTGCCAGAGATCATCACCGGCGTCCGCTGACGACCTTCTACTGCTCCGGGCTCATGAGCGCGGCGGCCCGGCACTTCAGGCGGAACGCGAGGGATCCCTTTTCGAAGCGGCTTAAATCCTCCGGGAGGCTCCGGTCAAAATCCGCAAGGAACATGTCCTCGACCTCCTTCGCAAACCCGGTGTCGAGCACTGCGGCCGACAGCTCAAAGTTGAGCATGAACGACCGGTAATCGAGATTGATCGAGCCCACGATGGCGAAGTTATCATCTGCCAGGAGGACCTTCTGGTGCATGAATCCCGGCTGGTACCGCCACACCTTCACCCCGGCGGCCTCCAGCCTCTGGTAATAGGTGAATGAGGAAAGCCACGGGAGCAGATGGTCGGCAAACTGCGGCAGAATAATCCGGACATCGACCCCGCGGAGCGCCGCGTGGCAGAGGTCGGTGAGCAGCGGGCTGGAGGGAACAAAGTACGGGCTGGCCAGCCAGAGGCGATGCTGGGCGTCCTGGATCACCGATAGGTATACCGCCGCGCAGACCCCCCATTCTTCGGCAGGACCCGAGGCGACCGGGAAGACAATCGCATCCGACGGCGCTGCCGCCGGGCCGGACGTCAGGCGGTGTGCCGGAAGTGACTTCGTCGCGTAGTTCCAATCCTCCAGGAACGGAACCTGAAACCCGGCGACCGCAGGCCCCTCGATCCGTACCTGCGTATCCCGCCAGGGCCCGAACTTTTTGCTTCGTCCCATGTATTCGTCCCCGGCATTGAGGCCTCCCACAAACGCGACCTTTCCGTCGGCGATGACCAGCTTCCGGTGGTTGCGAAAATTGATTTGAAAATGCCGCCCATGCTGGCGGTTGGTGATAAACGCCTGGACCTGGACGCCTCCCTGAATCAGCCGGTCGCCCCATGCGGGCGGCAGCGCCTTCGATCCAACCTGGTCGTACATCACCAGGCACTCGACCCCCCGGGCTGCCGCCGCCAGTAGACGGTCGGCCAGATCCCGTCCGACACGGTCATCATGAATGATAAAAAATTGGACCCAGACCGATTCGCGCGCCCGGTCGATTGCTTCAAAGATCGCCCCAAACGTCGCCGCCCCATCGATGAGCAGGTGCACCGCATTTTTCCCGGTGGCTGGGAGCCCGCTCAGGTTTTCTGCGACCCGCGAGCCGTCGCTGCAGAGCAGGCTGATCTCGGCCCGGTACCCGTCGAGATGGCGCGCCGTCGACCGCAGGGCTGCGTCGAGGTCCGGCGACCCTCCCGTGCCCGCCCGGACATACCCGGAAAACCGGGACTCTCCGAAGACCAGAAATAGCGGGATCGCGAACACCGGGATGATGACGAGGGCGATCGCCCACCCGATCGCCGACTGCGGGGTCCGGGCCATGAGGATCGCACGAAGCGCCAGAAAAACCCCGGCGATCTGGATGATTGCGGCAACAACCGAGCCGAGGAAAATCAAGTGAGCCACATCTGATGATGGCGGCAGATCCCGGATCGTTCAACCCGAAAACCAAAGGGATGGTTTCGGGTTGATATCTGAGGGAGGCTGGAGCATTCTTACCGACCGCCCGTTTCCTTCTTGTGATTACCCAAATGCGAAAAGCCATGCTGATCGCCAGCAGCCTTCTGATGACGGCGATGCTGGCCTGGTCGCAGGAGGCGTCTGACCTGTTCCTGCGGGCGTACCAGGATTTTCAGAGCGGGGAGAAGCTCGAGCGCGATGGCAGCCCGAGGGAGGCCTTTGCCCGCTACCAGAGCGCGGCCAAACTTTTGGAGGCGATCATCAAAGCCGATCCGGACTGGCAGCCGCCGGTGGTCGAGTTTCGTCTCAAAAAGACCCGGGACAACATCGCCCGGCTCGAGCAGCAGGTCGCTGCGCTGCCAGCGGCCGACGACGGCCCGGAGGGTCCGCTTCCGCAGGCCGAGAGCGTCTCGATCCCGCCCCCGGCGATCAACACGACACGTCCGCTCACGACCGCCCGTCCAAGCCCGACCCCCCTTCCCACCAGCACCGGCGTGACGGGGGCCTCCCAGGCCCAGCGCCAGCAGATGGCTGCGCTCCGCGAGGAAAACGACCAGCTCAAGGAGCGGTTGGCCCGCCAGGCGGCCGAGCTTAAAAGCGCGCTCTTTGCGGTCGATAAAACCAAGGTCACGGTTGTCGAGCTCAAGGCACAGCTCGCCCAGGCTCAGGACGCGATGGAAAATGCGGTCCGCGACCGCGAAATCCGGACGGCCACCGCCCCCCGGGCAGACGACCCGAGGCTCGCGGAACTCAGCGACAAGATCCTGACTGCGGAGGCGGAAAATGAGGCGCTGGTGGACGAAAATTCGCGGCTCCTGGCCAAGCTGGAGAAAGCCTCGCAGTATCTTGCCTCGGCAGAGGCCGGGTCGAAAGTCCTCGAATCCGACCGGAAGAAGATCGCCAAGCAGCGGGATGAGGCGATAGCCCGCACCAAAAAGATTAAGGATAACACAGAGGTGCTAGAGCAGCTCGCGCAGGAAAAACGGGATCTCGAAAAGAAGTTTGCCGCCGAGAAAAAAGATCTGGAGAAGAAGCTGGCCGAGGCGACGGATTCCGAGAAGCTGGACCGGTTGGCCGCCGAGAACAGGGTGCTGGCCGAGAAGCTGGAGCTGTCAGAAAAGAAGCTCGCCGACGCTGCGGCCAAGCCGGCCGAGAGCGACAAGCTCCTCGCCGAGCTTCGGAGCGAGATCAACTCGCTCAACGACCGCCTTCTGGAGAGCCAGTCGCAGATCGCCGCCCGCGAGGACCAGATCCAGGCGCTCGCCAAGCAGCTGGACGAGTCGTCCGGCGAGGTGGCCCGGCTCCGCCTGAACCCCCAGCCATCCGCCGACGAGAAGCGCACGATCGTCGAAAACGACCTCCTCCGCGCGATCATCCTCCGCCAGATCAAGGACCAGGCGGAACGCGATGTCGCCAGCGTCGAGTTGGAGAAGGAGATCCAGACGCTGCAGGTGAAGTCAGACACAATCGCCCGTCAGATCGAAGTGCTCCGGAAGCCGGCTTTCCGGCTCAGCGATGATGAGAAGCTGCTTTTCCGCGAGCCGGTCGCCATGCTGAGCGAGGCCGACCCGGAGTCGCTCTCGGTCACCCTCGCCATCGCCAAGCCAGCCAATGGGTTTCCCGAGCCGCTGCCGGCGGAGGGCCCGGAATCGCTTCCCGAACCGACCCGCGACCTTGTTGACCAGGCGCGCAAACTTTTTGATTCCGGCCGGTTTGGCGATGCCGAAAAGCTCTACCAGCAGATCGTGGACGCCGCCCCGAATAACTACTTCGCGCTTTCAAACCTCGGCGTCACGCAGATCCAGTCGCGCAAGCTCTCGGCGGCGGAAGTCGCGCTCAAGAAGGCCACGGAAATAAATCCGAAAGACGCCTTTGCCGCAACAAACCTCGGCGTCGTCTTCTGCAAGCAGGGCCGCTTCGACGAGGCGATGGCCTCGCTCAAGGAGGCTCTCGCCTCGGATGCCAAGGACCATATCGCCCAGAACTACCTCGGGATCTGCTACGGCGAGAAGGGCATGAAGCCCGAGGCGGAGGCCGCTTTCCTGCGCAGCATCGAGATCCGCGGGGAATACCCGGACGCCCACTTTAACCTGGCGGTTCTTTACGCCACCAGCCAGCCGCCCTCGCTGGAGAAGGCACGCGAGCATTACAACAGGGCGGTCAAGAACGGCTCCGAGCCGGATCCCTCGCTGGAGCAGCTCCTGCGCTGAAGGCTTTTCGGGACCGACAAAGTCAGCGGACCGCCGGTGCGGGAGGGAAGAGCGGGTGGCCCTCGGTGGCCTGGCGGATTTCACGGACTTGGCTTTCCGTAACCGGGGGAGCGGCGGGATGCCAGCGGACGTAGAGGTCGTTGATGACCGACGCGATCTGCGCATCGTTCAGGTCGAACCTCCAGGCGGGCATGATCCCGCTGAACGTTTTTCCATCCCGTACCACCTTTCCCTTCATGCCCAGGAGGAGGAGGCGGATGAGATCCTCCGGGGGCCCCTGAAGGAACGGGGAGCCAGAAAGGGGCGGGCAGAGGCCCGGGATGCCGCGGCCGTCCGGCTCATGGCAGGCGGTGCACTTGGCCATGAAAATCTGGCGCCCTGTCAGCGGGGCCAGCTCGAGAGGTTCGTCCGGAGGCGAGCAAGAAGGGGCTGCGGCGACAGCGAGCAAGGCCCATCGCGCGAGCGTCATTTGCTGGAGGGCGGCTGGCTGGCGGGGACCGGCATCCCCAGCAGGCGCTGGATGTCGTCGGCAATCGCCCCGCTCTCGGTCATCTGGTCGAAGCGGTAGAGGAGGCGCATGTTCCCCTGCGGATCGATAAGGTGGGTATACGTCGAGTGGTCGATCATGTAGTCGGATTTGTCCTCCCCCACTGGCGGAGCCTTGCGGAAGAATGCGCCGTACGCCCGCGCGGCCGCTCCGATATCGGCCGGATTTCCGGTCAGCCCGATGAACTGCTCGTGGAAGAAGGGCACGTAGTCTTTGAGCGTGTCCGGGGTATCCCGCTCGTCCACGCTGATGAAGACGACCTTCACCTTTTCCTGAGCGGCAGGGGGGAGCTTGCGGAAGACCGCGGCAAGGTTGCCCAGCGTTGTCGGACAGATATTCGGGCAGCGGGTGAAGCCGAAGCTGAGCAGGACGATATGGTCGCGCAGGTCGCCGAGCCGGAGCGGCTTCCCGTCCTGGTCGACGAGCGAAAAATCGTAGCCCGGACGCGGCTCGCTGTCGTACTGTCCGAACCAGGGCGACGCCGCTCGATGGGAGACCGAAACCATCAGCAGGAGCGCCGGAATCGCCACGACCGCGCAGGCGCCGACGATCAGCAGCGCGATCCGCCGCGACTTCATTTCCCGGGTCCGGCGCGGCATCTAGCGGACGGGAACGTTCAGGGTGACGGTCTCCTTCTCTCCCCCGGACTCGATGGTCAGGGTCAGGGGAACCACCGCGCCGGCCTTGGGCACAGACTTCAGCTTCATGAGCATGATGTGATCGCCCCCGGGTTCGAGGACCCGCTTTTTTCCGGCGGCGACCGGGAAGCTGTCGACAAATTCCATGCCCATCACCTCGCGGCCGTCGACCTGAGATTTTGTGGTGATCATCGGCCGAACGTCGGCGGCCACCGGCGAGGATCCGCCGGAGATCGTCACCGGCTTGTCGGACGTGTTAATGATCGTCATGAAGGCGGCGGTGGCCTTCGAGGTGGGCGGCACAGCCCGGATCCATGGGTCTTCGATCTTAACATCCCCGGCGCTTAGGATGCCCGAGGCCGCCAGCAGTACTGCCATGCAGAATTTCATCCTTGCTAGAGTGGTCCCTCCGATCTTCGCAGGAAAGAAAAATTGTCCTGCCCTCGGGCAGGGGGGCGCACGACGACGCCGCGTGCGGATTTTAGGTTGAATATCCTAGGGGGGAGGAGATGCTGGACACGATGTCTGAACCCACCCTGCGCGAGCTCAAAAGCAGAGCTCAACTTCTCAATCCCGCGATCAAGCTCGGCAAGGCCGGGGCCACCACGGAATTTCTTGCGGAATTTGAAAAGCTCCTCGCAAAAAACGGGCTCGTGAAAATGCGTTTTGAAGGGTTTAAGGACGATCGCAAGCCGCTTTCCCGCGAGCTGGCGGAAAAGCTGGGAGCCAGCCTCGTCCAGCAGGTCGGACACACGGCGGTCTACTACCGAAAGCCCGTGTAGCGTCGCCAGCCGGATTGCCTGATTATTTGGTTGAACGGGCTCTAGAGGAGGGTCCGGCGCACGGGATTTTCTTTGCTGGAAGCCCGCCAAAAGCGATCAGTCTCGTGCGGCAGCATGCCGGATTCATGCGATTCGCAGAGTTTTCGGGCCGATTCGTCGGCTCGTCGTGGATATCTTGCGGGATGCGTGGATGATCGCTGAGTCAACCCCATTTGCTTATGAAATACCTCCTTCGCTTGTTCCTCTGCCTGCCGCTCTCATCCCTCCCGCTTTTCGGGCACGGATCGATGGCGGATCCCATCAGCCGGTCCTACGAAGTTTTCCTGGAAAACCCACAGTCCCCGCGCACGGAAGCTGCGCGCGCGGCGATCAGTGTTGCCGGGACTCAAGCTTTTTATGACTGGCATGAAGTGAGCCTTAACGTTGTTGGATATGACTACCAAGCGAGGATTCCGGACGGGAAGCTGCCGGGGGCGGGGCGGGATAAATATGCCGGGTTGAATCTGGCCCGGACCGACTGGCCGGCAACCCCCGTTGTGCCGGGGCCAAGGCTCTGCCGCTTTTATGCGGCAACCCCGCACGAGCCCAGCTTTTTTAAGGCTTACATCACACGCGAAGGCTACAACCCTCTCCAACCGCTTCGCTGGCAGGACCTCGTCGCCGTACCGGGAGCGGACGGAGCCGCACTGGCCGGGTCGAACTATTACATGACCCTCGACCTCCCTGCGCGCACCGGGCGCCATGTCCTCTACGTCATCTGGCAGCGGATCGATCCGGCAGCTGAGGTTTTCTTTTCGACCAGCGATCTCGACTTCGGCGGCGTGAATTACGGGGTGACGCCGGCCCCCATGGTCGCCCCCGCTCCAACCGACGCCCCCCACGATCACGAGCACCCTTCTCCCTCTCCAACCCCGACGCCAACCCCGACGCCCGGGGCAACCAGTGTGACCACCGAGTTTCCGCAGGCCACTGTGACGTTCCGGGTGACGAACAACTGGACGAGCGGGTTCCAAGGAGATGTCTCGATTCGAAATAAAACCACCCAGCCGCTCCGCAGCTGGACGCTCTCGTTTCTCATGGACCGCCGGATCGACAGCATTTGGAGTGCCCGGCTCGCCACCCGCTCGGGAAACCTCCAGACGTTCGATGCCTCCACCTTCGCGTGGAATAAAGATGTCCCGGCGGGCGGCACCGTGACGTTCGGGTTTACGGCCTCGCCAGGCGCTGTGCTGCCAACCGGATTCTCGTTCTCCGCAAACGGCATCACGCCAACGCCAACGCCAACGCCAACGCCAACGCCAACGCCAACGCCAACGCCCACGCCAACGCCAACGCCAACGCCAACGCCAACGCCAACGCCAACGCCAACGCCAACGCCAACGCCAACGCCAACGCCGGCGCCGGCGGGCAACGGGAATGCGACGGTGGAATTTCCGCTCGCGACGGTCACGTTTACGGTGGCGAACGATTGGGGGAGCGGGTTTGAAGGCCGGGTTGTGATCAAAAATAAAACCAACCAGATCCTGCAAAACTGGACTCTTTCCCTGCGCATGAACCCCGTCGTTGCCTCGATCTGGAATGCGCGGGTCGCCACGAAGTCCGGGTCGCTTTACCAATTCGATGCCACAACGTTTTCCTGGAACAAAAATATTCCGGCCGGCGGGAGCGTCAGCTTCGGGTTTACCGGAAACCCGGGGGTCGCAAAAAAAGCTCCGACGGATTTTTCCTTCACTGCCCAGACGTCGACTCTGCCACCAACACCAACACCAACACCAACACCAACACCAACACCAACACCAACACCAACACCAACACCAACACCAACGCCAACGCCAACGCCAACGCCAACGCCAACGCCAACACCAACGCCAACACCAACTCCAACGGCATCATTCAACTTTGCCGAGGTCCTTCAGAAGTCCCTTTATTTCTACGATGCTCAGCGCTCGGGCGTCCTGCCGGAAAACTTCCGGGTTGCATGGCGCGGAGATTCGGCGGTGACCGACGGGAGCGACGTCGGTTTGGACCTGAGTGGCGGGTACTACGATGCGGGCGACCACGTCAAGTTTGTGCTGCCCAAGGCGAGCACGCTCACGCTGCTGGCCTGGGGAGGGATCGACTACGCCGCCGGCTATGAAAGTTCCGGACAGAAGCAGGCCCTGCTCGACGCGATCAAGTGGGGGACCGATTGGCTGATCAAGGCGCATCCTTCGGCCAACGTGTTCTACGGGCAGGTTGGAAACGGCTCGCTCGACCACTCCTACTGGGGACCGGCCGAGACCATGACGATGGCCCGCCCCTCCTACGCGGTGACGGCTGCGAAGCCGGGTTCCGAGATCGCCGGCGAATCGGCGGCCGCTCTGGCTGCAGCCGCAATCCTCTTCCGGGATCAGGACCCCACGTATGCGGCCACCCTGCTCGCCCATGCCCGTGAGCTCTATGATTTTGCGGACCGGTATCGCGGGAAATATACCGACGCGATCCCGGACGCCGCCTTATACTACAATTCCTATTCGGGGTATTTTGATGAGCTTGTCTGGGGAGCGGCATGGCTATACCGCGCCACCGGCGAGGCGGCCTACCTGACCAAGGCCGAGTCGCTTTATGCCCAGAACCTGGCGAATCGCTCCATGAGGTGGACGCACGCCTGGGACGACAAATCGTACGGGGCGACGGTCCTGCTGGCTCAGCTCACCGGAAAGTCCGCCTACAAGACGCCGGCCGAGAAGTGGCTGAACTTTTGGACGACCGGAGATAACGGCAATCGGATCGCGTACACCCCGGGCGGGCTGGCCTGGCTCGACCAGTGGGGGTCGCTGCGCTACGCCGCAAACACCGCGTTCCTGGCATTTTTGTACGCCGACAAAGTGGGCGACGTCGGAACGAGGTACCGGGATTTTGCGAGGCGCCAGATCGAATACATGCTCGGCCGCAATCCGTCCTCGCGCAGCTACGTCGTCGGATTTGGCAGCAACCCGCCGGTGAACCCGCACCACTGCGGAGCCCATGGGTCATGGAACGGCAGTATCTCGAACCCGACCGCCAACCGCCACATCATCTTCGGTGCGCTCGTCGGCGGGCCGTCATCCGCCAGCGATTCCGCCTACAGCGATGACCGGGAGAACTACGTCACCAACGAGGTCGCCCTCGACTACAATGCCGGCTTCACCGGGGCGGTCGCCCGCCTCGCCCAAACCAGCCCGGGCAGCCCGCTGACAAACTTCCCCCCGGCCTCGGAGGCCGGAAACCCGGACGACGAGTTTTTCGTCGAAGCATCGATCAAGCAGCAAGGAGGCGGGTTCACCGAGATCCGCGCCCTGCTCAACAACCGGTCCGCATTCCCCGCCCAGGGATCGTCCGCGTTTTCCTTCCGCTACTTCGTTGACCTCAGCGAGCTCTTCGCCGCCGGGTACTCGGAGGCCTCGGTCGAGCTGCGCGCGAACTACATCGACGGCGGCCGCATTGTCCCCGGCCTGAAGGTTTATGATTCCGCCCGGCGGATCTACTACGTCGAGATCGACTTCTCCGGCACCAACATCCAGCCGGGCACCGGGAGCTCCTTCCGCCGCGAGGCCCAGTTCCGGATGTCTCTCAAATCCGGAGTCCCCGCGTCCGCATGGAACGCAGCAAACGATCCCTCGTTCGCCGGGCTGCAATCCGGAAATGCGAACATCATAAAGACAAACAAAATTTCCGTGTATGAATCCGGCGCGAGGCTAACCGGGGTCGAGCCGTGATGGCCCCAACAGGGCCTCATCCCCAGGCCCGTAAATCTCTCGGAACGCTAAAGGTTGTAGCGGCGGTCTGTGACCGTCGGAAGTTGACGGCCGAAATCATGCGGCGGTCTGTGACCGTCGGAAGTTGACGGCCCTACCCACCCGCCGCCAGCCCGCTGGCGATCTGCCGGGCGGCGGCATCGGTCGCCATCACTTCATCCAGCCCTGGGTGGGCGATATGGGGGGCCGTGCCCATGGTCCGGGCGACGATCTCCCAGATTTGATGGAAGCGGATGCGGCGGTCCAGGAACGCCTCGACGGCAACCTCGTTCGACGCGTTGAGGACGGCGGGCAGCGTCCCTCCGCGCGTGCCCGCCTCGACGGCCAGGTCGAGCGCAGGGAAGTCGGCGCGGCGGGGGAGCTCGAAATCGAGGCGGCCGAGCTCAGCATAGTCGAGCGGGCGGAGCGAATTCGGCACTCGGTCCGGCCAAGTGACCGCATAGTGGATCGGGAAACACATGTCCGAGCGGCTCAGCTGGGCGAGCGTCGAACCGTCGATAAATTCGACCATCGAGTGGATGACGCTCTGCGGATGGATGACCACCTCGACCCGGTCCATCGCGACGCCGAAGAGCCATTTCGCCTCGATCATTTCGAGCGCCTTATTGAAGAGGGTCGCTGAGTCGATGGTGATCTTCCGGCCCATCTGCCACGTCGGATGCCGGAGCGCCATCTCCGGAGTGATGGCAGGAAAATCGGCCTGCGGGGTGCCGCGAAAGGGCCCGCCCGAACACGTCAGGATCAGTCGGCGCACCGAAGAAATGTCCCTCCCCTCCAGGCATTGAAAAATCGCGTTATGCTCGCTATCGACCGGCAGGACCCGTACCCCATGCGCGCTGGCCGCCCGCATGACCACCTCGCCGGCCATGACCAGGATCTCCTTGCTTGCGACCGCGAGATCTTTGCCGGCCCGGATCGCGGCCAGTGCTGGCTGGAGGCCTGCGGTTCCGACGATCGCCATGAGGACGATATCCGCCTCGGGGAGCGTGGCCAGCTCAACGAGGCGATCGGCACCATCCGGTCCGTCGGTGCGGAAGCATTTTGCCTGCGGAAATTCCCGAGCGGCCGCCTCGAGCGCGGCGGAATTCCGGTGGGCGGAAAGCCCGACAACCTCGACGCGGTCAGGGATGTCGCGGGCGACCTTCAGCGCGCTCTGCCCGATCGAGCCCGAGGCCCCGAGGATGACGAGCCGGCGGCGCTTCATGTGATCCCGAGCACGAGGCGCATGTAGAAAAACAGGACGGGCGCGGTGAAGAGCAGGCTGTCGATGAGGTCGAGCGTCCCGCCGATCCCGGGCAGGATGCGGCTGGAGTCCTTCGTGTGCGCGCCGCGCTTGACGATCGACTCGGCGAGGTCGCCGATCACCGCCGCAAATCCCAGCACGAGGCCGAGGATCACGACATCGTCAAAGCGAAACGCCGACAGCTTTTCCGGCATCAGCGCGTAGAGCCACCAGGCGGCCAGGAGCGAGGTGAGAAGCGCCCCGAAAAAACCCTCCCAGGTTTTGTTCGGGCTGATGTGCGGGGCAAACGGATGCCGTCCGAACAAGCTTCCAAAGACGTAGGCCCCCATGTCGCTGAACTTGGTGACCATCACCAGGAACAGCACGTAGTACTGCCCGGTGGCCGCCCCCTCCGGGGTGGGAGGCGTGAGGTAGATGATCTTCGTGATGAAGCTGAAGAGCCACGGGATATAGAGGAGCCCGAAGACGGTGTAGCTCATCGCGCGCAGCGGGTCGCGCGCGGAGCCGCGGAACATCTGCCGGGCAAAGATCACCAGCAGGAAAAGGACGAGCACCACGAGCTCGAAGTCGTACGCCCGCTCGGGGCCATGTTCCTTCATGAGCAGAAACCCGCCCGCCAGGAGCACGGCGCCGCAGATCATTCCGGTGAGCGTAAAAACCGAGATCCCGTCACCCTCGAGCATACGGTAGAATTCCCAAAGCGCAGCCATCGCCATGAACGCAAGCAGGCAGAAAAACCCGACGTCGTACCCGGAGAAGATCGTCGCCAGCATGAGCACCCACAAACCCGCCGTACTGGAAAGCCGGAGGAAAAACGTGAGTTGTTTGGCGGTCATGGTTTCGCGTGAAGGAATCAGAGCCGCAGGCGGCCCGCAATCCCGAATCCGGCCTGTGGCATTCTCAGCGGCTCAGCCTCCGGGCGAGCTCGGCCAGGTGTGGCGCCGGGACGCCTGCGGCCACTGCCCGGCGGAGCGGTTCCCCCCAGATCGGGTCGATCTCGAGCTCGTTGCCCGCGCGGAAATCCACCAGGGTTGACGGCTGGTAGGCCCCCATAGCCCGCGTGCGCTCGATGTGGTGGTCGGCATAGGAGGGAGGAATGTCGTGCCCCTCGGCCGCAGCGATCGCCCGCACCTCGTCCATGAGCGCGCGGCAGGTGCGGAAGAGCTCTGGGTCGGCGAGCACGCGGTCGACTGTGCAATTTTCTGCCGTGCAGAGCCCATTGAACGGGATGTTCCAGAGCAATTTTCTCCAGCGCTCGAGCGTCAGGTCCTCAGCCAGGCGCGTCTCGACCCCGGCCGCAGAGAAATCAGCGACGATCCGGCGGGTCCGGTCCTGCGGCGGGCGTCCGAACTCGCCGATCGAGAGCGTGCCGTGCCCGACGTGGTCCACCTCGACCGGGTTCCGCCGGGTCAGGCAGATGAAGCAGAGCCCGCCAAGGATGCGCCCGGCACCGAAATGGGACGCCAGGAACTCGTCGTTTCCCAGGCCGTTTTGAAGCGTCAGGACCCACGTCTTCCCGCCAAGGAGCGGGGCAACAAGCACAGGGAGCGAGGGGTTCGCCGTCGCCTTCAACGCGACGATCACGCCGTCGCAGGGGCCGATGTCGTGGGGCTCGCGGGCGACCTGCGGGTGGGGCAAAGTGATCGGGTGCTCGGCCGAGTGGATCCGGATCCCGGAAGACAGCGCGGCCTCGTAGCCGGAGCGCATCAAAAAGTGGATATTGCCGCCACGCGCCGCGAGGGCCGCCCCGAAAAAGAGCCCGATCGAGCCCGAGCCGACAACCGCGATCTTCATGCGCGCAATTATTCTCCGAGGCGTTTTCCTGGGATCAGGTAGTTGACCGCGTAGTTGCGGACGGCATCCTCCAGCGCGGTCGTCGGCGCCTCGTAGCCGGTCGAGCGGACCTTCGAGATGTCGGCGCACGTATGGTACTGGTACTGGTCCCGGATGTTTTCCGGCATGTCAATGAAAGTGATTTTCGGAGGCTGGCCGAGCGCTGCGAAGAGCGCGTTCGCGAGGTCGACCCACGTGCGGGCGACGCCGGAGCCGACGTTGAAGAGCCCGCCGGCTTCCTCGGCCTCCGCCAGGTGGAGGGTCATGTCCACGGCATCCTTCACATAGACAAAATCCCTCATCTGGCAGCCGTCGGCGTAGTTGGGACGGTGGCTCCTGAACAGCCGGATCTCCCCGGTCGAGCGGATCTGCTCATACGCCTTGCAGACAAGGCTGCGCATGTCGCCCTTGTGGTATTCGTTCGGGCCAAAAACGTTAAAATATTTAATCCCGACGATATCGCCGAGGATTTCCTCGCGCCAGGCGAAGAGGTCGAAGAGCTGCTTCGAATACCCGTAGAGGTTGAGCGGGCGAAACGCGCGGAGGTTCTCGGCCCGGTCATCCATCCCGGCCGACCCGTCGCCATACGTGGCGGCCGACGAGGCGTAGACGAACCGCGCCCCGGTCGCGAGCGCCCACCGGCAAAGCGACTTCGTGTAAGCGTAGTTGTTTTTCAGCACGTACGCGGCATCGGTGACCGTCGTCGCGCTGCAGGCGCCCAGGTGGAAAACGGCCGCAAATTTCCCGTAGTGCTCGGGATCGCGCTTGACCTCGTCGAGAAATTTGTCGGCCGGCACGTAATCTTCGAAGTCGAGCGGCATCAGGTTCCGCCACTTTTCATCCTCGGCCAGGAAGTCGGTGACAATGATTTGGCCGACCGAACGGCGGTTGAGTTCGTGCACGAGCGCGCTGCCGATAAACCCGCCGGCGCCGGTCACCAGCACGCGGGACTTTTCGTGGAGGAGGGAGTCCCGGGGAACGATCTTCTTGGATCCGGCAGAGCGGCCGGACGCGGAAAAGGTGCCTTCTTTCACCGGTCAGCGCAGCTTGACCCCGAGGTCTTCGAACGTTTCGTCAAAGAGCGCCGTCCTCGGGCCGAAGATGTATTTGGCTCCGGTAAGGTACTCGAGCGCCTTCTTGTTGTTGCCATTCTTCGATTCCCAAGCTGCCTGCGCGTAGTACCACGCCGGCGTATCCCCGGGGTACTTGATCCCCTTGAGCGTCTTTTCCGCAGCGGCCTTGTCCCCGAGCTGGAGCTCGCTCAGAAAAATCTTGAATTGGAGGAGCTCATTCCGGCTGTCGAGCTTCCGCATGGACTCGAAGTAGTCGAGCGCCTCGGCATAGCGGCGCTGCAGGAAGAGGAGCTCGCCCACGTTGAACTTTGCCGGAAAAAAGTCCGGCTGCTTCGCGAGCGCCTTGTCAAAATACGACTCCGCCATGACGTATTCCTTCTTCTTCGTGTAGGCGGCCCCGATCAGGTTCTGGACAAACGGGTCGTCGGGCAGGCTGCCCTCGACCTTCTTCAACTTCTCGAGCGCGACATCGTATTTTTTGGAGTCGAAGTCGCCGAGCGCGCTCTTGATCAGCGCCTGGTTTTCCTTCGAAACCATCGGGGATGGGGACTGCGCCCCCGCCAGAGGCACCGCCGCCAGGAGACCAGCAAGAAGTGGAAATAGAATTTTCAAAGCGCGCCGAGTATGGCGCGGGTCCCCTCCCGGGTCAATTGGCAATGGCGGGCAGCACCTTTCGGTCTACCCGTCGGCAATCTCGAAGAGGATCGATCGCGCCGCCATCTCCACCCCCGCCTCATCCGCCGCATGGATCATCAGGACCGGCTCGCCCCGCACGACCGGCTCGCCCGTCTTTTTGATCCCGGAAAATCCGACGGCCGGATTCACCGCATCCGTGATCTGATGGCGTCCGGCACCGAGGCGGACGGCGGCCGATCCGATCGAACCGGCATCCAGGCGGGTCAGCACGCCATCCTTGGGCGAAAGGAGCGGGCGGACGAGCGGAGCCGGATGGAACCGTTCCCAGTGATCAAAGGCGCCGGGATCGCCGCCCTGAGCCTCGGCGAGCTCGAGGAATTTGTTCCAGGCCGAGCCATCGGCGAGCCTCCTGGCGAGAACATCGCGCGGGGAGTCGGAGACGGCAGCAGCCAAATCGAGCACGAGGGCGACCAGATCCTCCGGCCCGCGCCCCTGGAGCGTTTCGGCCGCCTCGCGAACTTCCAGCGCATTCCCGACCGTGCGGCCAAGAGGCTCGTCCACCGGGGAGAGAAGGAATGTGGTGTGCACGCCATTCCGGCGGCCAACCGAGGACATCGCCTCGGCCAACATCGTCGCTTCCTCGCGGGTCTTCATAAAGGCCCCGCTCCCGTACTTGACATCAAGCACCAGCCGGTCGAGCGATTCTGCCAGCTTCTTTGACATGATGCTGGCCGTGATAAGCGGGCGCGACGGCACGGTGGCGGTGACGTCGCGCAGCGCGTAGAGCCGCCTGTCCGCCGGGCAAAAATCATCCGTCTGCCCGGCCATGAAGACCCCGATGCGGGCGATCTGCCGAAGGCATTCGTCCTCATCCAAATGCACCCGGAACCCCGGGATGCTCTCCAGCTTGTCCAGCGTCCCGCCGGTGATCCCGAGGCCCCGGCCGGAAACCATCGGAACCCAGAGGCCGTCGCACGCGAGCAGCGGAGCCAGCACCAGCGAGGCCTTGTCCCCGATCCCGCCGGTTGAGTGCTTGTCCACCTTCGGCGGGGTGCCGGCCGGCCACCGGAATACGCGGCCGCTGTCCCGCATCGCCGCAGTCAGCGCTGCCGTTTCCCCCCCGGACATTCCCCGGAAAAAGACGGCCATCGCAAAGGCGCTCATCTGGTAATCGGGCACCTCGCCCAGGGAATACGAAGAAATCAACGAGGCGATCTCGCCGTCCTCCAGCCGCGCCCCGTCGCGCTTTTTTTCGATCAGGAATGGAATGTGCATCGGCAGGCGTGGCTAAGCCGGCCGACCGGTCAACAGCCGCCCGACTCCGAACCACGAGCCCATAATTTTACGCCCGCACCCCCGCCAGCACAAGCACCTGGAGCACCAAAATCAACCGGGGGGTGCAGGACAAAAATCTTCAGTCATGCGGCGAGAGGGAGCGTGTCGTTCTCAGCGGCGCGTGAGTTGAGGCGGTATTTCCAGAACGAGTCCATCCTGCGGCTGGCATGGATGCAACGGAAGGCGAGGACTTTGTCCGCGCCTGGCTCGCCCCAGAACATGCCCGATTGCTTGCATCGTTTCCCGATGAGGGAGCGGCAGCCGGCTTCGACGACTCCAGAGCCAACGAAGTATTTTTTGGCCCGGAAGGTTCCGTATTGCATACGCGGGATGTTGTTCACGAAGTAGCCCAAAGCGGTTTCGACCTGCGCAACATTGCCTCGAAGGAGTGCCTCTTTGCGCGCCTGCTTGATGATGCGCTCGACCCCGTTGTGGGCGAGGAGTTTTTTCCAGTAATGTCTGCGGCGCTTGTTGCGAGCTTCCTCTCCCTTGCCCCAGAGGGTTTCGATCAGGGTCTGCAGGTGCTCCAAGGCGTGGTAGAAGTCCACGATCTGGATGGCCCCCGGAAAGCAATCGTGCCCGAGCTTTTCCAAGCCGGGGGCTCCGTCGATGAGCAGGACGATTTCCTGGGCCGAGAACAAGCCGCGCCGGATGGCCTCGCGCCGCAGGCTGATTCCAAAGTCCGAGGGGCTCTGGAAGCCGGAGAGGTAGGTGGTGGATTCGTGGTCGCGCATGGGGCGACCTTTGTCATCTTCCTTGATCTGGGTGAAGACGCAACCGAGCGTGGCCATGCGGGTTTTGGCTTTTCCGTCGGGGGCTTTCCCTTTGCGCCCAGCAAGCTCTTCCCCGCGCATGGGCACTCCGGTGGCATCCGCGCTGACGTAGAGGATTTTGGCCTCGCAGGGGCCGGGGGCCGATTCTCTTTTCTGCCACGCCACGGCGCACTCGCCCGTGCGGCCAACCACGCGCTGGATCTGGCGCTCGGAGATGGAGATGCCGCCAATTTGCGCAAGGTGGAAGGAAGCTTGGAGAAAGCTGGTTTCATCCGCTCCCTCCAGGCAGATGAGCCGGGCGAGAGCCGGGGTGTAAGCCCCCTCGAGGCCGAGGGCCGCGTCTGCCGGGAAGTGACCGCATTTTTTCCCGGGGTGGTAGTAGTATTGGCGCATCAGCGGGAAGGTGCCGAACATGCCCTTGACCATGAGAGCCTCGCGCCCCTTGGCCTGCTCGCCCGGCTTGGGGATGTAGGCGGCATCAATGTGCTCGGCGGCTTGCTGCAGGAGCATGCCCACCAGTTCGTTGGCCGGTTTGAAGATGGCTGTGCGCACGAGGACTTCCAACTCGGCAACGGCGCTTCCAGAAGGCTCTTTGCTGCGGAAAGCGGCCATCAGGTCTTGGATTTCCGCTTCCTGGGCGAGGCAGATGTTTGGGTCGGGAGTTTTTTTTTAGCCCCAGTGAGACGTTCTTCCCGCGAACGGGCGCTGAGGGATTCAACGTAGCTGGCGACGAGGGTTTCAAATCGCTCATGGGCCTGGAGATTCTCCTGAACCTGAGCCGCCTGATCTGCGGGAACATATTCCGAGCGGTTGCGCCCCTTCTCCCATCGCTGGAAATTGAAGGCGGGCCCCTTGGCTGTTTGTCGGATTACGGAGAGAGAACCTTTCTCCAATCGTTGGATGGCGGTGAGATCGTGCAGGATGCTTTCTGGTGTGATTTTTTCGTTCATGCGCCAAAAGAATATATGCACATATATCTTTTGCAGCAAAAAAATGTGCGCATTTCAGAATCTGGAAAAAATTTGTCCTGCACCCTCAACCGGGACAACTAGGGGTCGGTAGTCAAATCTTGACAGCTTTTTCTTCTGTCCTCAAGGCCTTTGTCCTTGGGACGAAGCCTTGCGGACCCGTAGGCTTGAGTTTGGTCCCACATGATGGCGCGAGGAGATTGTCAATGGACCTCGGCAAAAAGTTGCCGCCGAACTTCTCGAATGCGCAGAGGAGGAGAAGAGGTTTTGTCAAGAGGTTTTGTCAAGATTTGACTACCGACCCGAATGGCGCTAACTTAAGGAGGGTTTGGGATGGTTTCTGCCTCTGGAAATCGGGGTGGGTTCCGGGCTTTCCAAGATCAATTTTTGGGTGATCTCGCGCATCTCGTCTATGATTTTGTCCAGTGC
>Ga0247840_10001477_pt1 | contig 46177 bp, 37 predicted proteins | sample LaCruzMarch2015__FD_192404 | JGI IMG/M metagenome (GOLD analysis project Ga0247840, IMG submission 192404) | Freshwater microbial communities from meromictic Lake La Cruz, Castile-La Mancha, Spain - LaCruzMarch2015_17m | ecosystem: Environmental > Aquatic > Freshwater > Lake | place: Spain... | reverse complement strand
GGATAAGTCATTTTAAGCTTGCTATATATTTTACAAATTATAACAATATATTTATCAGGGTTTGCTAAAAAGCATTATTTTTGATGAAAATTTGATAAAAACGGAGGTTATTAGACGAACTGCCGTTGTATGCCATTTAATAAAAAAAACGAACGAATATGAAGAATTCAATTGAAAAATCAACAAAATTACCATTATGGTGGATAATCATTTTAGCCCCAACTGGTATAGTTTTGACGACACTTGCTTACAAATTTTTAAGACCTGAAATTCTAGAGTTTAAATCACTTTTAGGAATCTCTCAAGGTCGTATCTTTTCGTTACTACTATATACACTCTCAACGGGAATTGCAGTAGCTGTATTTTATTTATTGCTAAAAAACAGAGGCTTAGGATTTAGCAAGGCTGGTTTTAGAAAATCAATTACAGGGAAGGGATTACTTTATTCTCTTATATGTGTTGCTATTGCAATGTTCTGTTACCCAATTATAGAAAGCCTTTTAAAATTACTGCAAATTCCGATGTACTGGGGGGACAGAATTTCTTTTCCCATACAACAAAAAGAAAATCAAGATATTTATTGGGGTATTCTAACAGCAGTAATTCTAGCCCCTTTAACTGAAGACACTATTTTTCGAGGATATGTTGTTGAAATGCTTAAAGAGAGAATGAAAAATTGGGTTACAATAATTTTAGGTACACTAATTTTTGCGTTAGTTCATTTGCAATTTTTTGGACCTGGCTTGACAGTTTATATGCTAATATGGTCAATTTTGACTTGCTTTCTATATGTTAAATTCGACAGTATTTATCCAAGCTTGATTTTTCACGCTTTGAACAATATTTGGGCGTATATCCTTGTACCTATGATATTTAAATAAAAATAAACGGCACACACAGTCGGTATATTTTATTGCCGAGACAGTGCGGTTTTCAGCGTTTCTGCATCTAATAAAGTTTTGTGTAACTTGACAGGACAGTGCTTCGAAATCGGCAACAAAAACATACCGCCAATCCGTTACCTGCAAGCCTAAGAAAAAAAATGAATAGGGGTAGCAATGTGTAAATGTGTATTATTGAAAATAAATGAATGTTAAATCAAAAACAGAATATTATGAAAATCTTTTTATCATTATTAATTGTCCTTTCGTTTTTGTCGGGACTAAAAGCACAAACTGTTAATACTCAGTTTGGACAAATACAAGGAAGTATGAACGGAACTGTATACCAATTTTTGGGAATACCATTTGCAAAACCACCTATTGACAGTTTAAGATGGAAAGCACCATTAAATCCAGATAGTTGGTCTAGTACATTAACAACAACATGTTTTGCACCTGTCTGCCCTCAGAAAAGATATGAGCAAGGAGACACCACCTTTACATTAGAAGGAAATGAAGACTGCCTTTATCTAAATGTGTGGTCACCTCAAATCGGAGCAGGAAACAAAACTGTTATGGTTTTTATCCATGGTGGAGGCAACCAGCAAGGCGGTGCCAGCCAAATAACTGGTGGCACTCAGATATTTTTTGGAAAAAATCTGTCACAAAGAGGCGATGTGGTTGTAGTAACCATTCAATATAGATTAGGTCCCTTGGGCTATTTAGTTCATCCGGGTTTAGAGCCTGAAAATTCAAACGGAGTTTCAGGAAACTATGCAGTGCTTGACCAGATTTTAGCATTAACATGGATACAGAATAATATTGCCAATTTTGGAGGCGATCCTTCAAAAGTTATGATATTTGGAGAAAGTGCAGGTGGGGTAAATGTGGGCAATTTGCTTACTACCACATTAGCATCGGGTTTGTTTCAGCGTGCTTGTGTACAAAGTGCAGTGCCTACAATAAATAGCTACACCGATTCAAAAAGCAAAGGAATTGCATGGGTCGATAGTTTTACAACAGTCGGAACCGATATTCAAAAAATTACGCACATGAGAACATTGTCAAGTGATTCTTTGATGCATTTTAATACTAATCCATTGGCAGGTGGTGTTGCTCAGATGAATTGGCAACCTGTAGTTGATGGTTTTATCTTTACAGATTATCCAACACAAATATTTCAAAGCGGTAATTTCAACAAAGTGCCATTAATGATAGGCTCAAATTCCGAAGAAATGAGTCTACAAGTTCCTCAAACAGTTATACCTCTAATGGTAAATGCACTAATTAATTCAACAGTTCCTCCTGCCTATCAGTCGCAGGCACATTTACTTTATCCTTCCGCTAATAACACCCAAGCAAGAGAATCCTATGTTGGGATGCTTTCTGATGCACAATTTACAGCTACAACCCGAAGGACAGCACAATGTGTAAGCCTAAATCAAACAGAACCTGTGTGGAGATATTTCTTTACACATAAACACACAATTCCACAACTTGCAACTTTGGGTTCTTATCATGGCATGGAATTATTTTATGTTTTCAATAATTGGGAAAATGCAACATTAGGGTCGGGAATTCTCTTTAAACCTGCTGATGATTCTGTTCAAAATGTAATGCTTAATTATTGGGTAAACTTTTCCAAAACAGGAAACCCAAATGGAACTGGACTTGCAAACTGGCCTCAATACCAAAGCTCAACTGACTGCTATTTGGAGATAAAAGCTACACCAAATGGTACTCAATGTGGTTTGAGAACTGCTAAGTCGGATTTATGGGATGATGTAGTTGGATTTACAGGATGCACCACTTCTGTTGGTGTTGAAAATGTTTTCAATAATACACATTTAATATTTTACCCCAATCCGTCTCAAGGATTGATATATATTGATATACCTGAAGATAAATTAGATTATGAAGTTAGTATTTACAATTCAATGGGGCAAAAGGTATATAGTAATAAAAGTGAAAAGCAGATTGACTTAACAAAAATGAACGATGGCATTTACTTCATTGAAGTTAAAACAACAGGGGAAATATATAATGGTAAAATAATTAAAAATGAATAAGGCCAGCAGGTAACATTCAGTCGTATAGCCGAAATCCCGTTCATAAAAAATCCCATTAGTTGAGAAAGCTAATGGGATTTTGGACTATACGGTGTTCAGCGAAACCTTTACCAGTCAGTTTATCCTTAGGGGGTAAAGTAGGCGTATTTTCTATCCATTAAACTGTAAACATCAATTGCTTTTCTGTTTGAGTTGAGTTTTAAATTTGTTTTCTTCATTGTATTTTTGATTTTTAAGTTGAATTTTTGTTGTTTTTTAAGATTGATATTCTGTTTGTTTCATTTTTAGGCAATACATTAGCTGTCCACCAAAAAGGTGAATTGAACTCATGCAACCGTATTAAATTTACTTTAGGATTTGTTTTCCGAAATGTCTAAGTTCAGAACAGATTCCGGATGTAAAATAAATTTTTCCATGATAAAAAATATAAATGTTGATAATCATGGATTTACATATTTTTTAGTATTTTTGTTACTTCAAACTATGCTTTTGCTTTGCAAAAGGTTTCGCTTTAACTGCGGGTTTAAGAAATCGGCAGTGACATGCTTAAATAAATATTTGTGCTTTGTATTAAGTGTAGTGCTGGCAGACAGTTTTGTGCCCCGAAATCGCCAATTTCTCAAACCTGCAAAACGTTCATACTAAAAAAAGAAAATAAATTTGGAATTATCCAAATTAGTATATACTTTTGCAGTATACTAAAAAGGAAAAAACAAATGAAAACACTTTCTCTAAAACTTGACGATCTGGTATATCAAGAAACTGAACAGTTACTTGATAAAATAAAAAAACCAAGAAATAGATACATTAATGAGGCTTTGCTTTACTATAATAGAATTCAAAGGAAGAAAATTATAGCAAAAATATTAGAAGCTGAATCATTAATGGTAAGTGAAGAGTCATTAAAAGTCTTATCAGAATTTGAAAATATAGATGAATATGACTATTAAAAAGAATGAGATCTGGCTAGCAAACCTTGACCCACGGTTTGGTACAGAAACAGGAAAAACCAGACCTGTTTTAGTTGTTCAAAATGATGCATTGAATAAAATTCACCCTTCAACTTTAATTTGCCCAATAACAACAAATGTAAAGCTTGAAAGTAATATTTTACGTGTTAATTTAAAAAAGGGAATCGCAAAAGTTAAGGAAGACTGCGACATTATGATTGACCAGTTAAGAGTAATAGATAATAAAAGATTAATCAAAAAAATTGGAGATTTGCCTAAAGAAACTGCTGAAAGAGTTAAGATGAATATTAAAATTGTTCTTGACCTTGATGAATAAAAGCACGAGTCGCATAACATTCAGTCGAATAGCCGAAATCCCCTTCACAAAAAATCCCATTAGTTGAGAAAGCTAATGGGATTTTGGTTTATAAAGTGTCAAAAGTTTTGTAGATAAAACTCGATGTTAAGCAAAACTTTTTAAGAAATATTTTGTTTTTATGGAGAAAAATTTAAAAAATGCAAATTTTTATCGTATTTAAAAAGATTGTAATTCGCATTGATTAATGGTAAATATGATTTGTATTAATTTGATAATCATAAATTAGAAGCATTAGTAATAGTTAAATGATTACAAAACGGATAAAATTCATAATTATTTATTATCTAGTCATTAATTTACAGTTATTTACAACTGATTATCACTAATATTTAATGTGGAGACCAGAACCCACTCAAAAAAACGGGGCGTCACCGAAAAGCCAAACGAATAGGACTAAATAGGAACTAAAATGAATATAATAAAAAATTTTATTTTGCTCAGCTTAATTAGTCTGAGCATTAATGCAAATGCTCAATGGACAGCATGTAATAACCCATCAGGTACTTTACCTTTTTCGTTAGAAATATACAAAGACACAATATACTTAGGAACAGTTGGTAGTGGCATTTATCGATCAATAGATGGTGGTAATAGTTGGACTGAAATAAACAATGGTATTACGAGTATGCAAATATGGACAGTAAATCATATAGGCAATACCCTTTTTGCAAGTTCTACTGCTGGAAAAGTATTTAAGTCAATTGATGGAGGTAATAACTGGGTATTGTCAAATACAGGTATTAGCCCAACTACAATTGTAAGAAAATTTGCTTCATTTAGTGGGAAAATATTTGCAACTACATCTAATACTGGAGTTATTATTTCTAGCGATAATGGAAGCACATGGATTCAACATAATACCGGAATAGGTGGTTTGGTGTCAGAACCATTATTGGTCGTTGAAAATGATTTATTTGTTGGTGTTAATCAGCAAGTGTATAAATACGATGTTGGAAATCAAAACTGGATTAATAAAAGTAATGGACTCCCTAATAACAGCGTTGGTTCCTTTACATACATAAAAGATAACTTACAAAATATAACTTTGTTTGAAGGGAATGCTAATAGTAATGATGTTTCAAAGTCGATTAACGGAGGTGATAACTGGATTATAGCAGATAATGGGTTGCCAAACGTTGGCGTTTGGTCTCTTTTGGGAATTAGTACAAATGTTTTTGCTGGAAATGATTACGGTGTTTATCAAACTACAGATCAAGGAGCAAATTGGACTGATATATCAGGATTTAATGGTGCCAGTCCTGCAAAATTTCTTACTAAAAGTTCTACTGATTTGTATGTTATTCAAGGTGCAAAATTATGGAAGAAAAGTCTATCTTCTTTAGGTATAACAGGAATAAGTGATTTAATTATTACTCAAGAAATAAATATTTTTCCAAATCCTGTTAAAGATAGAATTTTCTTAAATAGCAAATTTCAGAATGTTGATTATGAAATTATAAATGCATCTGGCATTAAAGTTTTATCGGGAAAATTAAATAGCGAATCGATTAATATAAGTAGTTTAAACTATGGACTTTATTTAATTATCTTTACGACATCAGACAATAAAAAAATACAAAGTAAAATAATAAAAGAGTAAAAATAATCACATAAGATTTAGTCATATTGCCAGAATTCTATATTGTAATACATTTAATAACATTTTGGTCAAAATAATTAGATATAGAGTGTAATTTTCGTTTTTAATTTATGATATAATCCTCAAAGTTGAAAAATGTAAAAATCATATAATTTAAATTCTTTCTTTTAAGCATTGCTAATAAGATTTCATTATATTTGTATCCACAAAAACAGCTCGCTATGTCAGGTATTAAAATAATGTTGATCGACGACCATCAAATTGTTAGGGATGGTATAAAAGTTTTGCTCGAAAGTTTGGAAAATGTGGAAGTAATTGGCGAAGCATCTAATGTAGCAGAGTTATTGGAAAAATTAAAAGACGTACAACCAGATATTATAGTAACCGATATTTCGATGCCTGATATTTCTGGTATAGAGCTTACTAAGATTATAAACGAAGATAAAAAGTACGCGAATATTAAGATTTTAATACTTTCGATGTACACCAACGAGGATTTTGTTTTTAATGCGATAAAAGCAGGAGCCAAAGGTTATTTACCCAAGAATACTACTCGCAAAGAATTATTTGAAGCTGTTAATACTATATACAATGGCGATGAATATTTTAGCGAATCTATTTCAAATATTATTCTTAAAAGTTATATCAAGAAAGTAAAATCGGATGAAAATGGCGAAAAAAAGGAAGCCTTAAGTATTCGTGAAATAGAAATACTAAAACTCTTTGCCGAAGGTAAGGCTAATCAGGAAATTGCCGACAAATTATTTATCAGCATACGAACCGTAGAATCGCATAAAAATCATATTATGCAAAAGCTGGCACTTAAAACCACCGTTGATTTATTGAAATTTGCCATCAAAAATAAAATTGTAGAAATATAATATCTATGAAGTCTTAGATTTTCTTTGGGTTTTCTGTTTCGGTTCTAATCAGCTTATTATCATTCTTTTTTAATGAAAATTGCGTATTTATTTTAATTTGAGAGCTATAAAGACTACTTTTGCAAAAAATAAATCAGGCATTATGACTTTTAGCGAATTAAATCTAAATAAATCTTTATTAAATGCGCTCAATGATTTGGGATATACCCAACCTACAAGCATTCAGGAAAAGGTATTCTCAGTAATGATGTCGGGAAGAGATGTGGTGGGAATTGCTCAAACCGGAACCGGAAAAACCATTGCTTACCTTCTTCCTTGTCTTCGTTTGTGGAAATATACAGGCGATGGATCTCCGCAAATTTTGATTATTGTTCCTACCCGCGAACTTGTTGTACAAGTGGTAAAGGAAGTTAATAAATTAACGACCTATCTGAATATTAAAGTGGAAGGTGTATATGGTGGAGTAAATATCAATCCGCAAATAGACAGGGTATATGCAGGTTGTGATGTGTTGGTGGCTACTCCAGGAAGGTTATTGGATCTTGCTTATAAAGGAGTGTTGCGATTAAAAGGCGTTAAAAGACTTATTATTGATGAAGTTGATGAAATGCTAACTTTAGGATTTCGTCATCAATTAATAAGTATTTTAGATTTATTACCACCTCGTCGTCAAAATCTGATGTTCTCAGCTACTATGCTCGAAGATATTGAGAAACTAATCAAAGACTTTTTCAACAATCCACAAAAAATAGAAGCAGCACCCACTGGTACTCCATTAGATCAAATAATTCAAATAGGCTATCATGTTCCTAACTTCTATACGAAAGTAAATTTCTTAACACAGTTGTTATCTACCGATAAGGAAATGAGCAAAGTATTGGTATTTGTTTCAACCAAAAAACTGGCAGATGATTTATATGAACAAATGGAAGGGAAGCTTATTGGTCAATTGGGAGTAATTCACTCCAATAAAGCACAAAACCATCGTTTCAATACGGTTAAACAATTTCATGAAGGAGCTTACCGTGTTCTTATTTCAACAGATATTATGGCAAGAGGGTTGGATATTTCTGAAATAACACATGTTGTTAATTTTGATACACCTGAAGTAGCTGAAGATTATATGCACCGCATCGGAAGAACTGGAAGAGCAGATAAAAAGGGGATTGCCATTACATTTTTATTGGAAAAAGATGCTGAAAACCAAGCCAATATTGAAGGTTTGATGAATTATAAAATTCCGATAGAAAGCTTACCCGAAAGCTTTAAGATTTCCAATGAACTTACCGAAGATGAAATGCCAAAGATTGTGATGAAAAACGTTTTGGTAAAACCACCAAAGCTTGAAGCTTCGAATCCTGCATTTCACGAGAAAAAAGAAAAAAATAAAAAGGTATATAATAAAATAAGGCATAAAGATAAAATGAAACTCAAATACGGTAAGCCTAAAACCAGAGGGCAGAAACCAGAGGGCAGAAAAGGTAAATAAACACTTACCGAAAAACTACTTCGCTTGGTGCTCCACTTATAAAATCGACCAGTTTTAATATATCCTGTCCAGAAATACTAAATACCAAACCCGATTTACCATTTGGAAGCATAGGGTAATAGGCTACATTTAACTGAAATGTTTGAAATACAAGATTGTCGTTTCTTATCCGCAAACCAGATCCTACGCCTAAAAAATATTTTTCGGTAAATATAAAGTGCTCGCTTGAACCAATTATATTTATGTCCCAAAAGCCATATAAGGCAACTTTGAAGCCATATAAATTAAGAGGTGTGAAAACTACCGTTTCAAATTTACTCGATAATTTTTGTGTACCTTGTACCAAAGAACTTTGCATTACATTGGCTGTTTCATCCATAAAAATATGTTCGCCAGTAAAACGATTGATTCCAAGAACATAGTTGATGTTGAAAAAATTACGAAACTTATATTTATTATGATAATATAAATTGCTAAATGAATTTACAGAAAATCTAACTGCGCTTTGTTCCAGCTTTTTACCATTTTTATAGCCACCAAAACCAATTTGCGCATACAAATAACCAAAATTAGCCATTTTATCACCGACAGACAATTGCCAGCCATAATAGAAACGATTGCTAAATTCCCTATTTTCGGGTCCTGTGGTAAATTCTAATAAATAACCATAGGGGATGTCTTCAATATTTCCAAAAGCATAAATTAAATTCCCTTTGTAATAATTTCGCTTTGTTAAGGCAATTTTGGTCAGAAATAAATCCGATTGATGATATATTTTGTTAGAATCAATGCTAACAAATGGTCTTGCTGTAAAATGAGTTCGGTAAAACCTTGCTGAAAGTATAAATCTTAATGCATTCATTTTCTTTTGTTCTTTACTCAAAGGAAATGATTTGCCCAACCAAAAATATATATTGTTATAACTTAAAGCATGTATATTTATATTTGGATCTGAAATGCTAGGTTTAATTATTTCGTTGCTCCGCGATAAGCTAAATCCACCGGCATATTTAGTTTGAGTGGTAATAAAGCCACGATCAGCATAGATGCCAAACTTTTCAATTTCATACATGGAATGGTAATAAATACCTGCATTAATAAACGTATTCTTGATATTGTTGAATTTATACTCTCCTCTATATCCGTAATGTTGTGAAGAATCTAAATCGTAAAACAATTTATTGCTCAGTTCATTTCCAAAACCCACAAAATTCAAATCATACAATTCCATATTGCCTTTTCTGCTGCCAATATCGGGTTTGATACCAATTGAAAATAAATCGCGGGTTACAATCAGCAAATCAACAGAATCATGTTTAATTTTAGTTACATAAATTTTAGCTTCATAAATATAGGGTAAACTTCGCAAAATACGCTCGTTTTCAGCAAGCAGGTATGAATTAAGTTTTTCGCCCTTCTTTATAAACAAATTTCCTCTAATTACTTTTTCAAAGGTAAGAATATGAATATTGTTTCCTGCTTTTCCTAACCATGATTCAGTTTCTTGTAAAGTGTCTAATACTGAAGCTCCAAAGGCTTCAAGCCTTTTGATTTTGATATTTCTTATTTTTTTTCCATTGAATGCTTTATATTCATCTTCACTTTGCTTGGTAATAGCATCATCGCTTATTGTGTCTTTTGCATCACGTGTAATCAATAAGTCATATAACTCTTTGGTAATTGGATTTCGTTCTGATTTTATTTTTAATGAATCATAAAATTGTGTAGTTTTAATGTCGGAAATATTTGTTATAGTATATTTCGTTTTTTTGGAAATCAATACTATTGTGTCATTGTAAGCTGTAATTGATTTTTTCTTAAACACAATTACACTTCCTTTAGATAAAGCTATTGTATCGTATTTGGCTTTATTCACTTTGCTTTGAGCATTTAATGAAGTAGAAATCATTAAAAGACTAATGCTTATTGTTATTAGTATTAATAATTTTTGCAATGATTATAAATTTAGAGCAAGAATAAATGCAAATAATTAATTAGAAATCAAAACATTAATATTTTGAATTGAATGTATTACTTTTTCGCAATTTGTATATAATTGTTTATAGATACTAATTGCCTCTGTTGATATTTCTTTTGGAACAATTTCATCAATATTGTTAAATTGCATCTGAAACGATTGTATTTTATATTCATTTTCATGTGAATTAAACAAAGAAATGTCCTCATTGTTAGCTTGTAAGTTTTTAATCAAATTATCAAAAGATTCAGTTACAAAAGCAAACATTTCAAGTGATTGTTCTCGTAATTGTTGTGTAAACCAAATTTTAGATTTGTTTTTATTATCAATTAATTCAGCCATCTGCCAACTGTGATTTTTAGTATTTTCAAGGTTATCAATTATTCGATAAAAACTACTAATTTGGGAAGCTCCTTTTTCGCTGAAATCACTTTGAGATAAAGATGTTAGAAACTGAGTAATTCCAATTATTCTTTTTCCTATTTTAATATTTAATTTTTCTGTCTTCTGTAATAATTTTGCATACCTCTTTTCCTCTTTTTCCATTAATAAATTGGAGATATGTTCAAAAAAAACCTTGTTCATACGGGTAAGTAAATAAAGTTCTTTTCTTACTAATTCAATGGATAATTCAGATGTGGATAATAATCCAGAGTTGATATTTTGTAATTTATATTTTTCCTTTTTCTTTTCATCAGGAATGATAAAATGCAGTATTTTTATCATAAATGGTATAAAACCAATCCATAATATTGTATTTATAACATTAAATGAAGTGTGGAAAAAACAAAGGGCAATAGGTATATATTTTGAATTTTGATAAGGAGAAATACCTCCAAATTTCACAACAATCCAATCGATTAGATTTAAGAAAGGATAAAAAACAATCAACATCCATATTACGCCCGTAATATTGAAAAGGCTGTGTGCTAAGGCAGCTTTCTTAGCTGATTTATTTGCAATAATAGCAGCAATATTTGCTGTTACGGTTGTTCCAATATTTTCTCCTAATATCATAGCTGCTGCATATTCATAAGATAACAGACCATTTAGTGACATTATAATAGTAAATGTTATGGTTGCACTGGAGGATTGAATTGTAAACGTAATTAGCATTCCAAGCAAAACAAACAATAATATTGAGGCAAAATTATAAGTTGAGATATGTTGTATGAAAGCAAATAAATCTGTATTGTTCTGAATTTCGGGTATTATTGTTATTAAAAATCCAATTCCAAAAAATAATAAGGAAAACCCCATTATAAATTCGCCCCATGATTTTCGCAATCCGTTTTTTGAAAATAATAAGGGTAAACTCAATCCGATTAAAGGGAGCAATATCAAGCTAAGATTAAATTTTAAGCCCAATCCAACTATAAACCAGATTTTAATGGTAGTGCCAATATTTGCACCCATCATTACACCTATGGATTCAGTAAGTGTAATTAAACCGGCATTAACAAAGCTTACCATCATTACGGTAGTGGCTGATGATGCCTGAATAATAGCAGTAATAACTAATCCACTTAAAATAGCTTTGTATTTATTAGCTATCATTGCTTTAACAATATTTCTCAGGCGAAGTTCTGCAAGTTTTTGCAAAGATTCGCTCATGAGTTTCATGCCAAACAGAAATAAGCCAAAAGCCCCTAAAACTTTTAAAATTTGATATATAACTTCAATAAAATTCATAGTATATTATTATTTCTTTTCCCAAAAATAGAATTACCTATTCTAAGCATTGTACTTCCTTCTTCTATTGCTATTTTGTAGTCATCCGACATTCCCATTGAAATTTCTTTAAAATAATCTTGATTGCTAAAGAACGTTGATTTTAGTTTGTCAAAATAGCTTTTTAATTGTGCAAACTCTTGATGAATAAGTTTGTCGTTTGTAGTGTATGTTGCCATGCCCATTACTCCAACAATTCTTATGTTTTTTATTTCTAAAAATGCTTTTGAACTCAGCAACGCAGAAGCTTCGTCGTAATCAAACCCAAATTTACTTTCTTCGGTAGCAATGTAAAACTGCAGTAAACAATCTATGGTTCGATTATTTTTTGCTGCTTCTTTGTTGATAACCGATAATAGTTTAACTCTATCTACACTGTGAATTAAATGAACAAAAGCTGCAATGTATTTTACTTTATTGGTTTGCAGGTGTCCAATAAAATGCCAATGAATATCTTTAGGCAAAAGAGCTTGTTTTTCTGCTAACTCCAATGCTTTGTTTTCTCCAAAAACCCTTTGACCTGCCTGATAAGCTTCTAAAATATCTTCAATAGGTTTTGTTTTTGAAACAGCAATTAAATTAGTGTTTTGGGGAATAACTTTGAGGATTTTTTCAAGATTTTCTTTAATGCTCATCTCTAATTATTTTTAGCAAAGTTAGTGAATTTTAAATGAAAGTATGGTGAGTAATTGTTTATTGCTTTTTGACTTTTTTAAGTGTTAACAAATTCATTGAATTTGAACCTAATCCTTGAATATTGTTTTGTACAAATCTTAATACTTGGTCATAATACAAAACTACAACTGGTGCTTCGTTCATAATAATTTGATCCATTTGATTATAATAATTATATCGAATGGAATCATTTACTTCATTTTGAGCTTTGTTATAAATTAAATCAAAGTTTTTGTTGCTAAAATGAGTATAGTTTGGTCCAATAGGACAAAAATTCGGAGAGTAAAACAATGATAAATAGTTTTCTGCATCAGGATAATCGGCTATCCATGAACCTCTAAAAAATGGGATTTTTGATTTTGCTATCATTTCACGCAAAGTGGCAGGTGGGTTTACATCAATTTTTATTTTCAATCCTATTTCTGTCAGCTGATTTTGGATATATTTACATAAATCGAGATAGGATGCTGTAGTAGATAAAGTAATATCTCCTAAACCTTCGCCGTTAGGAAAACCTGCATCAGCCAATAATTTCCTTGATTTGTCGGGTTGATAGTTATAACCTTTTACTTTTGCTGTGTCGAAGCTTGGTAAACCTTTAGGGATAAAACCATACAAAGCTGGAGTACCAATGTTGTTTCTTAAATACCGCATCATTTTTACTCTATCGAAACCGTAATTGATTGCTTGACGAACAGCTTTATATTTTATCGGGTTATTTTTTAATTCAGTATAGGTTGTATCCATTAGAAATGCAAGATATTCAGTATTAAGATAAGGTTGAGAAATTAACTGGAATTTATTTTTGTATTTTGGGTTAAGCTGTCCATTTACTGTTAGTAATTCATCTTTATAGCTGGCATCAATACCACTCATAAAATCAATATTTCCTTTAATAAATTCAAGAAAAACAGATTGTTTGTCAATAATAAAAGTAATGGCTATAGCATCTAAATATGGTAAACGTGTTGTATCTTCAAATTCGAAATAATTTGTATTTTTAAGCAATACCAATTTCACGCCTTCTTTCCATAGTTTTAATTGAAATGCACCTGTGCCAATAGGGTTTTTGCGAAAATCTTTTCCATAAAAATCAATGGCTTCGTGAGGAATAACTGAGCAATATTGCATACTCAGCAAACCTAAAAAAGGTGGGAATGAATGATTTAATTTAACTTCAAGTGTAGTATCATTATGAGCAATAAATGCATATTTCCCGTTTTCTTTTTTTACATAATTAAAAATCCATGCTCCCGGTGAAGCAATTTTTTCATCAACAATTCTATTGAAGCTATATACAAAATCATTGGCAACAACTTTGCGTGTACTATCTTTAAATATAGTGCTTTTATGAAAATAAACATCATTTCGAATTGTAAAAGTATAAGTTTTGCCATCAGCCGAAATGCTCCAGTGAGATGCTATACAGGGCTGAACTTTTAATTGTTCATCTAATTGAACCAAGCCATTATAAAGTTGATTGCAAACCCATATATTCGACTGATCTTTTGAAAAAGCAGGGTCTAAAGAGGTAATACCTGCCGACTCGTTGTATCGAAATACTTTTTTTGTATTATTCTTATAATCGGGATGATTACATGATGCTAACAAAAAAAGACATAGTATAGTAAAACAGAATCTTTGCATAAGTTGGAAATAGGATTCAAAAATACAACATTAGTTTTAGAGAGAAAAGATTTTTTTTGAAATTGCAAGATTATTTAAAATCAATGGAGACTAAACGAAGTTGAAATACTAACTTAAAAATTAAAAAAACTTTCATCTATAGCTTATCAATTCCTAAATCAATAGCAATTTGCTGTAAATCCATAACTACTTTATCCAATACAGGAATGCCATCCCGCATTCTTATTTGTTCCCATTCCCTTTCAGGTTCTCCTGGTATAATTACATTTTCCTGTCCATCAATTGTTTTTGCATTTTTAAAAGTATCTATCCATCTATCCATTTGCAGTTTAAAATCATCTGCTTTTTGAAAAGCATCAATACGCATTGCTCCAAAAAAATGACCAGTACCAATCCCTTCAGTGTTTTCAAGTACTGGCAAAAATGCAACTGAAGGTGGTACAAAAGGTCCAAAATTAGCTCCTGACAAAATAGCAGAAAATATATCAACTATAGCACCTAAGCAATAGCCTTTATGACTTCCATGTAAATAATCGCCACCCAAAGGAACAATAGCTCCACCCTGAGTTAAAATATTAGGATCATTACTTGATTTACCTGATTTATCCTGTACATAACCTTCGGGAGCCTTTATCTCTTTTTTGTGCATAATGTCTAATTTCCCTCTGGCAATAGGAGTAGTGGCAAAATCGGCTACAAAAGGAGGGTGATTTCCTTCAGGAATTGCAACCGCAATAGGATTGGTTCCCAAAAGCCTATCGATAGAAAATGTAGGAGCTACCAAGGGGTTTGCGTTTGTCATACAAATGCCAATCATATCATGTTGCAAAGCCATCATTGCATAATAACCGGCTATACCAAAATGATTTGAATTCCGAACAGCTACCCATCCTGTACCTACATTTTGTGCTTTGTAGATGGCTAACTGCATAGCCGATTTCCCGATTACCATCCCCAAACCTGCATCGCCATCAATTACTCCTGTCGAAAGTGTTTCATGTATAATTTTAATTTCAGGTTTAGTATTAATTCTATTCGATTGCCATAAATTAACATAATCTTTCAAGCGAGAAACACCATGCGAACTGATATTTCGCAATTCAGCAGTCATTAATACATCAGCAGTAATATTAGCGTGTTCGTCAGAGCATCCCATGCGATTGCATGTATTTAGTATAAATTGTCGGAGTTGTTGATAAGTATATGTCATATATTAAATGTTTTTTGCAATTTAAACTGCAAAAATATCTAATTTTGTTATACATAAATTATAAAAATCATGAGTAATATTTTTTATGCCGAAGAACAAAAAGTAAACAACAAATGGTTATGGCTTTTACTTGCGACAATTTCAGTGGTTTTTTTATATGGCTTTATTGAGCAACTAATTTTCAAAAAGCCTTTTGGGACAAACCCAGCACCAGACTCAGTTTTAGCATTTATGGGATTGATACCCTTGTTTTTTTTATACTTGATGTATATTATTAAATTTAGTTTCCAAATAGATAAAGACGGAGTTAAATATTGCTTCTTCCCATTTCATATAAAGGAAAGAATCATACAATGGGATGAAATTACAACACTTTATGTGAGGAAATATAAACCAATAGCAGAATATGGAGGATGGGGTATTAGAACATTGTCGTTCAAGAAAAATATTGCATACAATATCTCAGGGAATTATGGATTGCAAATAGAATTAAAAAATGGCAAGAAAATACTCTTTGGCACACAAAATCCCGAGGAATTAGAGAAGATAATTACTCATTTTTATAATCTTTCAGAATAAATTTATAAAACTTTCGGAGTTTACTCTGAATGATTTTTTTTTATACTTTTACCAAATCAAAATCAATCATAAAAAATATGGCTTTAGATATCATCATCCAACTCGAAAATTTAACTGTTTATCAAAAAGATATATTAATTCTTTCTGATTTAAATATTAGCATTGAAAAAGGCGAATTTGTTTATTTAATTGGAAAAACAGGAACTGGGAAAAGTTCTCTGTTAAAAACTTTATATGCTGATTTGCCGGTAATCGAAGGCAATGCAATGGTTGCCGATTACGATTTAAAAACCATAAAAAAAAAGGAAATTCCTTATTTGCGACGTAAATTAGGCATCGTTTTTCAGGATTTTCAATTGTTGATTGATAGAAGCATTAAAGAAAACCTTGTTTTTGTGCTTAAAGCTACTGGCTGGAAAGATAAAAATGCTATGGAGGAAAGAATCCAGGAAGTATTAGACAAAGTTGGTTTAGGAACCAAAGGTTTTAAAATGCCGCATCAACTTTCTGGTGGGGAACAACAAAGAGTTTCAATTGCAAGAGCATTGTTGAACGATCCTGAAATAATACTTGCTGATGAACCTACAGGAAACCTTGATCCAGAAACTTCAGAAGGGATTATTAATTTATTGATTGATATTAGCAAAAACGGAAGAGCAGTTTTAATGGCTACTCATGACTTTATGATGATTGACAAATTCCCTTCTCGTACTTTAAGATGCGAAAATGGAAAAGTTTTAAGCTTAAGATAGATTATTTCTATTTTTGAGATTTCGTCACAAGCTGTTTATAATTCTGAATTAGAAAACCTAATTTGTAAAAGTCAAACAATCTAAGGTTAACATAACCTTTAATAAGCAGAAATTTTAGTAATGGTTTAAAAGAAATATAAAAGAAATTGATAAAGCGTACCAATTTCTTTGAACTTATTTCTTTATAAAAGTTTAAAATTGCTACCTCCTTAATGAACTCATTGTCATAATCTACATAGTTTAAAATATAGATTAAATTAATTATACCTTTTTCAGTTTTTGTCAGATAATCTTTGTTATTTTCAATATCTCCATTTAAAACAGGATTATCAATATGTGTAATGTTGATTCCTTCTTTCTTTAACATAAATCCAAACAATGTATCTTCATGACCGTATTCGGTGATTCTTTCATCAAATTTAATCTTTTCAAATATTTTTCGGTTGATCAAAAAATTATTTGTCATAAAAGATTTGTTTGGTGATTTTAATCGAATGTTTAATGGCTGACTTTCTTTTTCAATGCCATATTTCCAACTTAATATTTTGTTTCTTTCGGGACGAATATTGTCATAAACTCTTCCACCACAAGCAACATAATATTCTCCTTGCTTAATAATATCAATATACTTAGAAATAAAATCGGAAGAAACAATCAAAGAATCACAGTCGAGAAATAGTAAGTTGTCATGATTTGAATAGCTAAGAAAAAGATTCCTGATTTTGGCTCGACCAATATTTTTTTCTAATTGAATGTAAGTATTCCCCTCGCAAGCTTGCTTGTTAATCTTTCTGAAATATTCATTAGAACAATCATCTATAAGAATTATTTCACAAGGAATATTGATAGTTTTAAGTTGCTGAGATAATTTAGCAACCAATACAGTTACATTAAAATTATAGATGGGAATACAAATTGATATCATCGTTTTTTTTAATCAAAACTTAGTTAAAGAAACTAAGTTGCAGTTACAAATATTGTTTATAAACTTCTATTAATTCCTTTTCTTCATTTTCCCAGCACAATTCATTGGCAGCAATATGAGTATTTTTTTTATATTCAAGCATTTTTAATTCATCTGCAAGCATTTTGTTAATGTGTTGGGCAATATCTTTTGGTTGATGGTTTTGCAATATTTCGCCAATATAATAGGTTTCAATAATATTCCTGATTTCTATAAGGTTGGAAGATAAAACAGGGACTCCTGCATTGATGTAATCAAATAATTTATTAGGCAAACTGAAACGATAATTTATGTTGGTGTCTTTATCTAAAGTTAACCCCAAATCAGCATGAATAGTAAAATTAAATAATTCATCAAATGGAAGCTTTGGAATAAAAAGGATTTCATTGTTTAAATTAAGTTTAACTGCTTGCATTTTTAAATTTCCAATTACATCTCCACCACCAATAATTAATAAAAGAGCATTGTTTATCCATTGCATTGCATCAATAAGTTCTTCTGCACCTCTATCTACATTAATCCATGCACCTTGCAACAGTATAATTCTTTTATTATCAGGTAACCCAAGTTCTTTTTTGGTTTTAGTAATTATCTTTTCTCGTTTAAGAGGAATATTTCTAACAACTTTAACATCTACATTATATTGTTTCTTATATAAATTAGCAATGGAATTATTAACAGTAAAAACATGTTTTAAATGCGGGAAAATCCATTTTTCAATTGTAAGCCAAACTTTATGTGCTAAATGATTATTTTCTAACTCAGGAACACCACAAAAATATTCATGGCTATCATAAACCAAAGGAATTCTTTTTAATTTACTTGCCAAAAAATTAGGTAGCAAGGTATCCAAATCATTAGCAATCAATAAATCTGATTTGTTAAACAAAAGATAGAAAAATAATCGTATATTGAATTCAGCATAAAAAATAGCATCCTTTTCAAATAAAAGCTGTAAACGATTGGTAGAGTAAGAGCGATTTACTAATTTTTGACTATCCTTTTTTTGACGCCCAACTAAAATAACTTCAAAACCACATTTTTGAAGCGTTTTACATACTTTATCTACTCTTTGATCTGTGGATAAATCATTTGTTACTGAAACTATTGCTCTTTTCAACTTTAAAATACTATTTAAAAAGCAAATGTATAAAATTTATAGGAATTTTACTTTAAAGAATTTTTCATAACAAATTCTTTAAATTTTGATTTGATCAGAAAATCATACTAAAAATAATGCATTGGGCAACCTTTTTATGTTATTATTTGTCATACTTTTGTGAAGTATTTATGTTAAAATTTAAAACCAAAAATATATAGTATAAGTAAAGTTATAACAATTGCTTTTAAATTGTATTTGTTGCAATTATAAATCATAAAGCTTTGAAGTTTGAATAATAAATTATTAATTTTATCTTTATTTTTGTATAAATTGCATTTTTTATTGCTTTCTTTGTAGTGTAATTATAAACTAGTTTTTATATGAAATCTTTTATTATTATTATAATCTCTTTATTTTTTTATAGTGTTTTGTTTTCTCAACCTAGTTCAAGATCATCTTGTGGGAATTATGCATGGGGTGTTTGGGCTGATCAGGGATCAACAGATACTGCAACAGCTATTTTAACTTCCAATGGGCAAACTGTTAATATGTTAATGACTGCAAATTATAATTTTTCATTTACATCAAGTATTTATTCATTTAATAATTTTAGTGGGTTTACTGATAATCCACCAAATACTACAGTACCTAAAACAAATTGGTCAGCAGGTCCTGGTGGAACAACAACTATGTGTTTTTCAACTCCTGTACAAAACCCTGTGTTATTATTGGCGTCAATTGGAAGTCCTTCAAGTCCTGTATCCTTAAGCTTTTCAGTTCCTTATACGGTTTTGTTCAATGGTGGTGGAAATACATATGTTAATTCTACAAGTTTAATTGGTGCTGAAGGATATTGCATCATTGAGTTTCCAGGAACATTTAGTTGTGTTACAGTTTTTTCTTCTACTCCAGAATATTACACAAACTTAACTTGGGGCATAAAAGAACTTCCAATTGTAAATTTTACTTATTCTCAAAATTGTATTAATAACTCTGTTAGTTTTTTTGGCTCACTTGTTAATATTACAAACCCTTTGACTATTAGTAATTGGTTGTGGAGTTTTGGTGATGGAGATACTTCTCATTTGCAGAATCCAACTCATTCATATTCAAATTATGGAAATTATAATGTTCAACTGATTGTTACTACAAATAATAATTGCACTGATACAACTACTCAAACAATTTCAATTATTAATCCTATTGCTGCTTTTTTAGGTAATGATACATCAATTTGTCAAGGAACCAACGTACAATTAAATGCATTTTATACGGGATGCACATATTTATGGAGTACAGGACAAACAACTCAAAATATTAATGTTACCTCTTCGGGGACCTATTCTGTAAAAGTTACGAATAGTAGTGGATGTATAGGTAAAGATACAATAGTAGTAAATACAGTTCCAAAACCTATTGTTAACTTAAGTAACGATACAATAATTTGTAAAGGACAAAGTGTAGTTCTTTCTGTTACTAGTGCTAGTCAAAATATATGTACGAAATCAGAATTACCATTAAATTTACAGCAAGGATTAATTGCACTTTACCCATTCTGTGGAAACGCAAATGATGAAAGTGGAAATGCTAATAATGGAATTGTGAATGGTGCAACTCTCACAACTGATAGATATGGAAATTCTAATAGAGCATATAATTTTGATGGCATAAATGATTATATAAACAGAGCACCATTACCTGATATGACATCTTTAACAATTTCAGCATGGGTATATCATTCAAATGGACAAAATCATTCAAACATACTTTGTGACATGAATCATAGTTGGGGGAATGATCTTCAAATGAGCATGAATCAAAGTACAATCGGAATCAGAGCTGATAAAAACGGTGCACAACTTATTTTAGCCTCTGCTTGGGGAGGGGCTTCTCCACCACCACAAGCTTTAACTAATCTATCATTAGAAAATCAATGGAAACATATTGTTTGGGTAATGTTTCCAGATTCTTCTATAATTTATGTAAATGGAGTTTCTCAAGGTGTTTTTTATTATACAGGGAATAATATAGGATATCATGATGTTACAAATATAGGTAGGTTAAATGATGGTACATGGGATGGTAATTATTTTAAAGGTAAAATAGATGATATATTTATTTATAACAGAACTTTATCAGCCAGCGAAGTGCAGCAACTTTATAATACAGGAACATCAACTTCTCTTTCGTACCAATGGTCAACAGGTGATACTACTCAAAGCATTACAGTAACTCCATCTCTAACAGCAAATTATTATTTAACAGTAACAAATGGAAGTTGTTCAGGCATTGATTCAGTAAAAGTAAGCGTTTCTCCTTTGCCAGTGGTTAACTTAGGGAACGATACTACAATTTGCCAAGGTAATCAGATATTATTAAATGCAGGAAATATAGGATGTACTTATTTATGGAATAATGGAGCAACAACTCAAACTATTAATGTAACTTCATCGGGGACTTATTGGGTAAAAGTTACGAATAGCAATGGATGTGTTGGCAAAGATACAATTTCTATTAATGTTGTTACTAACCTCATCGTTAATCTTGGAAACGATACCACTATTTGTCAGGGAAATTCTTTAACATTAAATGCAGGTAATATAGGAGCGTCCTATCTTTGGAGTACTGGTGTTACAACTCAGCAGATTAATGTTACTAATTCTGGAACTTATTGGGTTAAAGTTACAAATAGTAACGGATGTTATAAAAGAGATACAATCGTGGTAAATATTGTTCCTATACCTGTTATTAACTTGAGTAATGATACTACAATATGTAAAGGGCAAAGTGTAGTTCTATCAGGTACAGGTAGTACGCAAAATATATGTACTAAATCACAATTGCCATTAAATCTTCAACAAGGATTAATAGCGCTTTACCCATTTTGTGGAAATGCAAATGATGAATGCGGAAATGCTAATAACGGCATCGTGAATGGTGCAATTCTTACAACTGATAGATTTGGAAATTCGAATAGTGCTTATAGTTTTGATGGCCTCAATGATTATATATCAGTTCCTGATAGTCCAAATTTGCGACCTCAAAGCTTTTCTATATCGGTTTGGGTTAACTTATCAATTAATACAGGAATTAGAATGATTCTTGCAAAAAATGCAGGAAACTATAATTACGAATCTATTGGTTTATGGTATAATGGACAATATTCTAGTAGTATTGGTGGACCTGGATATTATGGCAATATGCTAAATTATTCAAATACAGCTTTGCTTAATCAATGGTATTTTCTCACTTTTCAATATAATAACATTACAGGAAATACAACTATTTTTTTAAATGGAACTTCTGTAGCTTCTATGTCTGCATTATCAACAATTACTTACGATAGTCATTCTTGGTCAATCGGTTCGGAGTTAGAATATGGTGTTTTTTCATACTTTTTTAACGGAAAAATAGATGATATATTTATTTTTAATAGAACTTTATCAGCCAGCGAAGTACAGCAGCTTTACACAATAGGAGGTACTTCATTATCTTATCATTGGTCAACAGGAGAAACTACTCAAAGCATAACGGTAACTCCAACTCAAACAACAACTTATTATTTAACGGTAACAAATGGAAGTTGTTCAGGTATTGATTCAGTAAAAGTAAGCGTTTCACCTTTGCCAATAGTTAGCTTAGGGAATGATACTACAATTTGTCAGGGTCATCAGATATTATTAAATGCCGGAAATTCAGGATGTACTTATTTATGGAGTACTGGAGCAACAACTCAAACTTTAAATGTAACTTCATCAGGAACTTATTGGGTAAAAGTTACGAATAGTAGCGGATGTGTGGGGAAAGATACAATAGTTGTAAATATAGATTCTTTGCCTATTATTAATCTTGGAAACGATACTACAATTTGTCAGGGAAATCCATTAACGTTAAATGCAGGTAATGTAGGAGCTTCTTATCTTTGGACTACAAGTGCAACAACTCAGCAGATTAATGTTACTAATTCTGGAACTTATTGGGTTAAAGTTACAAATAGTAATGGATGTTTTGCAAAAGATACGATAATTGTAAGTTTTATTACAAATCTTATCGTCAATCTTGGCAATGACACTTCAATTTGTCAGGGTGACGAATTGTTATTAAATGCAGAAAATACTGGTAGTATTTACCAATGGAGCACAGGAGAAAATACTCAAATGATAAGTATTCAAAATTCAGGGACTTATTGGGTCCAGGTTAATAATAACAATTGTTATGGTTCGGATACTATTCATGTAACTGCTATTCCAAAACCAATAATTTCATTAGGCAATGATACTATTATGTGCCCTGGTGACTTAATTATTCTTTCGCCGGGTTTCGGGTTTAGTCAATATTTATGGTCAGATGGTTCTGTTTTAAGCCATTTGTATGTTAGCAATCCAGGATATTATTCAGTAATTGTGTCTGATGGATTGTGTTCAGCTAATGATGCTATTTTTATAGATGAATGTGGTTCTGAAATATGGGTTCCTAATGTTTTTACCCCCAATGGGGATGGCATAAATGAGTTCTTTGCTCCAGTTTACACAAATATTGACAAAATTACCCTTTATATTTATAATCGTTGGGGAAATCAACTTTATGAAGGTTCAGGTAAATCAGCTATTTGGGATGGTAAATATTTAGGCAAGCCCTGTTCGCAAGGAGTTTATTATTATCTTATCGAATATGAAAACAAAGGGAAAAATAAAGGAATGCGTCAATTACATGGAAGCATTACTTTATTGTATTAACTTATGGTTATTACTGTAAATATTAATCTAATTAAGCTTCAATTAAATTTTTTTTATAACTTCGTACCCAAATATATTTTATATTTCTATTTATGTAATTTCAATAATAAATAATTGATTTTTAATTTTATAATGTAAATTTTGCATAAAACTGTCTAGATATTTTTATTAAAAACATTTCCTAATCTAAAAAATACAAACACATAATATTATGAATTTTAAAATAAAGATAGAACCTGTTGCGTGGCAACATACCTTAATTGTTGTTATTTTTGTAGCATTAGCCGCTATTTATTTTTTACCGGTAATAGAAGGTAAAGCTTTGCAACAGTCTGATATGGTAAATGCTACAGGCATGTCAAAGTCCACTGTTGATTATCATGATAAGACAGGAGATTATGCTTTGTGGACAACATCCATGTTTGGAGGAATGCCTACCTACCAAATAATGGGCGAAAAGTCTATGAATATTTTTAGTTATTTTTTTAATTTGCTAAGCTTTTTTGGTCTTTTACCTTATTTGAATATGGCTATAATTTTTGCCTATTTAATAGGTGCTTACCTTTTATTTATCTCTTTAAAGTTAAATAAATGGATTGCATTGATTGGAGCTATAATTATTGCATTTGGATCCTATAATATCATTATAATAGGAGTGGGGCATATTACAAAAGCTTATGCTATCGCATTTATACCACCTGTAATAGCAGGAATTTTACTTGTATATAATAAGAAGTATTTATGGGGTGGTTTAATAACATCAATATTTTTAGGTTGCGAAGTTGCAACAAACCATTTACAGATTACTTATTATTTGGCTTTAATGATTCTTTTACTCGTAGTTATCAAAAGTGTCCAATATATTTACGAAAAAAACTATAAGCATTTTGCTATCTCATCTTCAATACTTGTTTTATCACTTTTTCTGGCTGTTTTACCACATACGCGTGATTTATATATTACGTATGAATACAGTGCCGATTCTATCCGTGGAAAATCAGAACTAACAAATAATTTAGGAAATAAAACTTCAGGATTAGATAAAGATTATGCTACAGCATGGAGTTATGGCGTTGGAGAAACCATGAATTTATTAATACCCAACCTTATGGGTGGATCATCGGGTGGTGCTTTGCCTGAAAGCTCTGATACATATAAATTTTTAGTTCAAAACAATGCTCCGAATGCAAAAAAAATAATTACTCAACTTCCTCTTTATTGGGGATCTCAACCTTTTACAGAAGGACCTTGTTATATGGGAGCTATTGCAATATTTCTATTTGTTTTGGGCATTTTTATTGTAAGAGGCTCAATTAAATGGTGGTTGTTAGGCTGTGTTCTTTTGTCGTTTATGTTAGCTTGGGGAAAGAATTTTTTTATAACCGATATCTTTTTAGATCATTTTCCGCTATATAATAAATTTAGGACTGTTTCTATGATATTAGTGGTTGCAGGAATTGCAATTCCTATTTTAGGAATTTTAGCTTTAGACAAAATATTAAAAAAGGAAATATCAAAAGAGGAATTTCTAAGAGCATTTAAAATGACTTCCTACATTGTAGGAGGTATTTTATTGGTTTATATATTTTTTGCGGGCTCTTTTTTTAGTTTTACATCGCCATCAGATGCACAATTGCCTGATTGGTTAAAGGAAACCTTACCCATTGATAGGCATTCATTGTTGAGAACAGATGCTATTAGATCATTAATATTTATTGCATTAGCTGGTGTTACTATCTATTTTTATTATCTTAAAAAATTAGGGCAGAAGTACTTTTTAGGAATTTTAGCTGTTCTTATTTTGGTTGATTTATGGATGGTTGATAAAAGATATTTGAATGACGATGATTTTCTATCAAAAAGGGAAAAAACAAACTTAATTACTCCTTCTCAAGCTGATGAATTTATATTGAATGATAAAGATTTAAATTACAGGGTTTTAAATTTAACCCAAAATCCTTTCACTGAATCACACACTTCTTATTTTCATAAATCAATTGGTGGTTATCACGCTGCTAAAATGAGGAGATATCAAGATTTGGTAGATCATTCTATTCAGCCTGAAATGGCCTCTTTGCAGGCTGTATTAAAGAATCCTGTTAGCTATGCAGCAATTGATAGTGCATTATCAAAGTTGAGAGTGCTAAATATGTTAAATACCAAATATATAATAATAAATCCTGATGCTCAACCATTAAAAAACGATCATGCATTGGGATATGCTTGGTTTGTAGAAGAAACTAAATTAGTTGCAAATGCTGATGAAGAAATAGCCAGTTTAATTAACTTTAATCCAAGTAAAACTGCAATTATTGATAAAAAATTTGCTAATATGCTTTCTGATTTGCCTTCTAATAATGATACATCATCTAAAGCAATAATTAAACTAATTGATATAAAACCAGACTTAGTTGTTTATCAAACAATAAGTAATAGCAAAAAATTAGCTGTCTTTTCTGAAGTTTATTATAATGAAAATAAAGGATGGAATATGTATGTTGATGGGAAAAAAAAGCCTCATTTGAGAGCAAATTATATTTTAAGAGCAGCTGTAATTCCATCTGGAGATCATAAAATAGAGTTTCGTTTTGAACCAGCCTCTTATTACAAAGCCCAAAATGTATCTTTGTTTAGTTCTATTTTATTTGTGATTTTAGCTTTATCAGCAATCTTTTATACTATTTTCAAGAAGAAAAAGGCATAAGTTTTATTAAATACTTTTTCAATGCTCTATAAGTTATATAAACGTGGTTGTATAAGTTTGTGATGAAACCATAATGTTTAGTAAATATTTTAAATCTTTCTTTTAAAGCTAATTTGTGGTTTTTAGTAGAAAAGCCACCACTATAGTTTATTCCTAATGTTATAGTAGTTAAGAATTTAGACAATATTAAATTTGAATTAATAATTTTTGACGCATTTTTAAGACAAATTATTACCCAATCAATATCCGCAGATACTTTATAATTTAGATTGTATAAAGGTGAGATTTCTTTTCTGACTATAAAAGATTGATGCTGAACTACCATGCCTATTTGCAGACTTTTCCAATTGAGTTTTTTTGGAAGTTGTCGTTCAGTGAGCTCACTTCTAGTTCCTAAGACAATTCCATTTTCATCAATAAGGGCTGTTTCTCCATAATAAATGTCGGACGAAAAATGATCAATGGCAAATAATTTTTCAAGTGTGATTTCTTCATAAATTTCGTCGCCAGCATTCATAAACCATAAAAATTTACCTTTTGCCAAATTAATTCCTTTGTTCATGGCATCATATAAACCTTTATCAGGCTCACTTATAAAATTGGTAATTAAATGTGTATATTGATTTATAACATCCAAAGTTCCATCAGTAGAACCGCCATCGACAATAATATATTCAAAATCTGAAAAAGTTTGCTTTTGAATACTCAGTATTGTTTTCTCAATGTCATTTTTACCGTTAAAAACAACAGTTATTATGCTAATTAATGGAGTATTTATTGTCATTAATAGGATGTATTAGGTTTTTGAAGATTTAAATATATCAATAGCTCGAAAATAAGCATCAAGTGTTTGAAATGCCATTTTTTCTATTGTATAATCTGCTAAATATGAAGTTCCTTTCTCAATTAATGTATCTCTTAATTTGCTATCTGAAATAATTCTTTCAATATTATTTCTCAATTCTATTTCGTTGTGAGTGTCAAAATATAAAGCTCCATCTTTTGCTATTTCAGGAAAACAACTGGAATTACTCAGAATAATTGGACATTCCATTGCCCATGATTCAAGTATTGGAAATCCAAAACCTTCATATTCAGAAGGGAAAATAGTGCATATTGCATTTTTATAAGCAGATTTTAGTTGATCTTCATTACAATCAAATCTTTTAACATATTTGGTAATACAAAGAGAATCAATTTGATTGATTTCCTCAATAGAAAAAGATTTTCCACCTACACAAAGTAAATTAAATTGATGTTTTATTAATAATGGTGCTATTGCTTTCAACAATACCATGAAATTTTTATACTTATCACGCTGTCCAACAAATAAAAAATATTGATTTTCAATAAGTCTTTCTAATGTATTTGAATTGAAATCATTTCTAATTGGATTTCCATGATAGATTATTTTTATTTTTTCAGGATTTATATTTAAAAAATGAATTAGATCTTTTTTTGTATTCTCAGATATTGCAATTATTAAATCTGCTCTTTTTAAAGTTATTTGTTTATGAAACCTTATAAAATCCCATTTTGGGAAAAAATGAGGATAAATTTCATGTATCATATCATGAACAGTAACTACTAACAAAGTCTTTGAAGGGATAAATGGTAAAATATATGAATTATAATAGGATAGATGCAAAATATCAGGTTTAAATAATATTAATGTTATAATATTATAAAATTTATTTAAAGGCAATAAAACTATTTTACTCCATCTCCATAAAGCAAATTTTGAGCTTTTTTTGTCAAAAAATGATTCAAAATAATAACTCTTTGGGCAAATAATGGGGATTTTGACTTCATGATATTTTGAAAATGATGATGCTAAATCATAAATATACCTTGATATACCTCCAAACCTTTGAAAATAAATTGCTTGGTAATCAAACATTATTCGTAGTCTTTTCTTTTGCATAAAGTAAACTTATACTTATTTATTCTTTCAAACTAAATTATATTCAATATTTTAAAACTATTTTATTCATATTTTTCACATTAGATCATATTATTTTTTATGCTTTACCTATTTTATAATAATATCTTTTATAGTTATTTACTTGGGAATATTTTCTTTCTGAAATTTTATATTTAGCCTATTTTTCATATACAAATTATCATCCCACGTTTTGGAAACAAATTTCTTATTACTTAAAAATCTTTTATTTGCAATTCTGACCAATTTTCTTAAAAACAGATCAAATCTTTTTAACTTTAGAAATTTTATTTTACGAGATATTATATGTAATCCAAGCACATTGTAATAGTTACAGTTTATTTGTTTTGCTATCCAATATAGCGTTTGTTTTGAAGGTAAGAAGATATGTTGCCCTGTTTCTGGGCTAAAATACCACCATTCTGTATTTGATGTATAGTCAAATTTTTTCAAAGGTGAAATTGAAAAAATAAAACAATCAGTTTTTGACATAATTTCTTTTATTGTCTCAAATGGATAAGGTAAATGTTCTAATACCTCAAAAGCAAGAGTAATATCCATTTTTGAGAAACCATCATATTCAAACCCTTTTGCTAATAAATTTTCCGAATACTTATCAGACCAATATGTATCAACTCCTTTGTCTCTAAGCATACGAGTTAATATTCCATATCCGCCACCATAGTCAAGTACTTTAATGTTATTGTTAAAATATCGTTTTATTATAGAAAATAAATCATTACATATTTCAAAATTTCTAAGCATTATGCCTGTATCAGTTACAGAAATAGAATCATTATAAGCTTCTTCAATCCAATATGGTGATTCTGTAAAAATACATTTACAGTTATTACAAAAAAAATAATCAATATTATATTTTCCAAGAATCTTATCATTCATTATGATTTTTGTAGAGTTATTGCAGATAATGCAATTTTTTTCAGTTTTATTCATTCGTTCTATATATAAATAATCTACGTAATGCAATGTGTATTAACTTAATAAAAGTTTTATGTAAATATTTTTCATAAAAATACTTATCGGCTATTATATCCCTTATTATATTTTGGGGATGTTGTATAGGAAGTATACTATGAACTGGAATATTTGCACATATATCATTTGAATTGTTTGTGTGTGTTGAATTTACTCCAAATCCTATATTTGAAACTAAATTAACATTTGGGAGAATAATTAAACCATCATTTTTCCATATAGAAAAGCTTAGTTGGTAATCCCAAGTGTCAATTGGTTTTCTTTTCATTACAAGGAATTTTTCAAGCCATATTTCTCGTTCTGTCCATAACTGGAAATATTGTTTTAGTTGGGTTTTGTAAAACTTAGTTGAATAATTCTCTAATGTAAAATCATAGTTATTCCAAGATCTCCGCCAAGTTGCCCAACCCCAAATATGAGGATATGCTGAAAAATAGTAAGATGCTTCGCCTCTTTTATTACCATTTTGAAAATTATCGCCACTTATTAGCATAACCTGCTCATTTTCCTTGTATTTATTAAGTAATTCTTCACAATAGTTGAAAAAATCAGGATGAGGCAAACAATCGTCCTCCAAAATAATTCCTTGTTCTACATTTTTAAAAAACCAAGTAATTGCAGAACTCACAGCTTTACCGCAACCTAAATTTTGTTCACGAAAAAGCGTTTTTACATAACAATCCCAATCTACTAGTTTAATAATATCTCGTGTTTGAAGACATAGTTCAGTTTCACCTGTTTTAGTTGTCCTTGGACCATCAGCTGCTACAAATAAATATTTTGGCTTTTGCTTCCGAATTTCTTCAAAAACCCTTATAGTAGTATCAGGGCGATTAAAAATTAGAAATAAAATTGGGGTTTCAAATGAGCAATTCATTTATTCTTCTTTTAAAATAGCGATTATATTTTGAAAAGCAAATAGTTCTGTTTCAATAGAATGATCGTTAAGTTTCAATAAACTATTAGGAAGTAACCTGTATAGGTGATAATTAGTTAGGATTTTTCGGAAATCCCTGAAAAAAACGCGACTCACAATATTCATTTCATTGAATTCAAATTGAATGCACTTTATTTTCTTTTGATTCAACAAATTTGTAGCACCTTTCAATACTGAATATTCATTTCCTTCAGTATCAATTTTTAAGAAATCAATATTTTCAATCTTATTTTTTATTACATAATTATCTAAGGTTTCAACTTCGACATTATATGATACGACCTCGGATTTATGTAATTCATCAATAACTTCTTTATATAAAGAAGCATGTTGAGAACCATCATTTTCTTTTTTATCGTACAATATTAGTGTTGATAACGTTTCGCCCAAAGCTAAGTTGTTTATTTTTACATTTTTTAAGTCTTTTACATTTTCAGACAAAATATTATAAATCAATGGATGTGGCTCAAAAGCATAAACAAATGAATTTGGGAAACTTTCAACCAAATCTTTCGTAAAATCACCAATATTAACACCAACATCAAAAAAAACAGGATTATTACTCTTAAGTATTTTTGGCAGAATTTTGTGAACAAAGTGTTTTTCGCCACTAACGATACCTTGCCAATTTGAAATACCCATACCCCTCAAACTTAATTGGAATAAATTAAGATTTAAGTTGTAAAACATTTTATTAGCAAATAATTTTACATAGATTTTTAATATATATTTTTTCATAAAATTGAGATTTAACATTATTAGATAAAAGGTAATTTTATTTATAATTTAATTTTCAAGCCTTTATACACTCAATAGATACTGCGTTTTCAAAACGACTTGATTCTTCTACATATTTAAACATTTTATCTTCAGATTCGCCAAATCCAACTATTTTAATATCTGTAAATCCAGCATTTTCTAATTCTTTGGCTAAAGAAAGCTTATCCCACATCCAAAAGTGATAAGAAGTAAAATAAAACATTTTAAAAAACTCTCGCATTCTTTTTTCATGTTTTTCATGCCCTAAATATGTATTAGACATAAATGCATAGTTTGCATTCGTATCTCCATTGTCAATATTGTGTATGTATTCTCTTGCAAAAAACTCTAAATCAGGAACAACTAATTTGAAAATACCCCCTTTTTGTAGTATTTTATGAGTGTTAAATAAGGCTATTCTAAAATCGTGGAGAGTTAAATGTTCTAATACATGGCAACAATAGACTGCATTACACGAATTTTCTTCAATAGGCAGCCCTTTAATAATATCACCCCACAATACATTCTTGGGAAAATAATCTTTTCTTTTAAGTAAAGTTGTTATAATAAAGTAAAGAAAAGGAATTTTTCTCATTTTTATTATTGGAGTAACATCAAAATTAATCCAATTTTTCGGAGCATTTCCAGAACATCCATAATGGACATACAATCCAGGATTATTATAATTCATAAATTTTCAATAATATTTTTTAATAATACAATTTATTTATAAATAATTAAATCAGCTTTCTGATATACAGCTTTATGAAATAATTATCACAGACAATTATTTCATAAATTTTTATGGTTAAAGAAATAATGAATAATTTCTATTACAAATAAGGGTTTTCTGCTAATTTAACTACTTTATAACCTTTTTCTTTTAAAGATTTAATATGTTGTTCTGTTGGCATTTTTTTATAGATTACGCATGACATTATTTGATAAGGAACAATACCAAGTTTACATAAAAAGTTTCTTTTCCATATTTTCCATTTTACTTTTTTGAGTAATTTTTTATTAGTTATTGGTTGAAAAAAATCAATTTTTTCAGTCCAATAATCATTCATTCCTTTAAATGCAACATAAGGTAATCCCATACCCATTGCTACTTTTTCAATTTCTCTTTCAGATACCTTATAAACATAATTTCCTACCGTTTCAAAAGAATATCTGTTTTTCCAAACTTTATTTATTAGATTTACATTTACTCGGTCTAAAATATTTTTCAGAAAAACAATATAAGGCATTTGTACTCCAATATCAATAGGTTCAATTAAGATAACTGCAGTAGAAGAAACTCTAATCATTTCATATAAAGCGATATATGGACGTGGGAAGTGGTGAAACGCTTCTTTGCATAAGGTGCAATCAAATATATTTTCTTCAAAGCTTAAATTTTCAGCATTTTCTTTACTATATCTTTCAATAAAACCCATTCCTTTCGCTTTATCTAAGGCAGAGTCTGCAATATCTGAAGCAATTACATTTTCTTTTTGTCCAATTAACCAATTTGCATCAGTTCCTATTCCATCTCCAATAGTTAGCCATTTGAACGAATTAGAAAGAAAAGGTGTTAGTAGATTATACATTCTTTCGTGTCTCCAAAAATCAATAGAATCTTTTTTTTCTAACCTATTTAAATTATTACCTAAATTTGAGTAATGTTCTTCGTGAGCGTTATATTGTTTAGTAATATTATTCATTTTTTTATTTTTCAATTATTTTTAAATATAGCTTTTCACTTAATCTTAAAAATGTAAATATGTTTTGCCATCATTAACAAAACATTACTGTTTCTTCTTAAAAATATACAATTTTTTAAAAGCATCTTTCTTTAATGCAGATTTAAGTAGCTCATTAAATTCGGGTGAAATCTTTAAGAAAAAAATCGCACCTCCATAAATAGCAATAGCTAAAGTTCCTCTAATAATGGCATCTAAATATGGATTTGCGATAGTAAACAAAAAATAGTTTATTCCCAATGTAAATATAAATATTGCTATGATTTTTAGCATATTAATGGAAAAAGGTTGAGATTTCAGTTTCCATCGGACAAAAAAAGTTAAAATTGCATTATATGCCAAAATAGAAATAGCAGTTGCTATTGCACTTCCATTAATGCCAAATAGTGGTATCAACCAAAGATTAGTTGCTATAGTAAGCCCAGAAAGAAAGAAAATAAAAAATAAAATATAATAGTAATAGCGTGAAAATATCAAGATAAAAGCATTAAACCCTGTTGCTAAATCAAATAATTTACTAATTCCAATAAATAGAATTACATACTTCCCCTGAACATAAGTATTTCCGTTTGGTATAATTTTAAAAATGTCATCAACACTTACCCATAAAACAATAAAAAGAAAACAACCTATGAGTAATTGGTTTAAAGAAACTCGTTTATACATATCATTTACTTTTGCCCAATCGTTGTTGTTAATAGCTTCCGAAACAAAAGGCGAAATTATTGCAGAAATAGATCTTGATGGCATTTCAATGATATTTGCCATAAAATATGCTACACTATAAATTGCTGTATATTTTAATCCTATAGCAGCAGCAACCATAAAAGTGTCAATTTTACCTACAATACTGGTACCAATAGAAGCTGTAATTATAAAGATTGAATAATTAAGTATTTGTCGCTTAAGCGACGGGGTTATGAATGAAAAATCAGGCTTTAAAAAAATTGGACTAATTTTGTAAATATAGATAAGGTTAAGTATTAAAGCAATACCATATATAGAAATAAAAAGCCCTACAAACATATTCATACTTATGTGTCCAAAGAAAAATACAATAAACAAAATGATAGTGAGTATTCTAATAATAACTTCTCTAATAATTTTTGGGACAACTATTCGTGAAAGAATAGAAGCATAAGTTTCAAAAATAAGCATGTATGCCGAAAAAAATGCAAGAGGAATTACCCAATAAAAATACTTAACAAATAATGCAGAATTTGTTGAAAAATAATTTGAAATGGGATGCTTAAATAATACATATAATAAGCCAAAAATGATAATTCCTAAAATAGGAATCGTAAATAGATAGAAAACGAAACCATGATTACGACCATCTTCTGTTTTAAATTGTGGAAAAAACTTTATAGCAGAACTTGACAAGCCTAATTGCACAAATACAGACATCAAAAAAGCAGCTTCGAATAAAACCCTTGTAAGTCCAAATTGCTCAGGCGTAAGGAAATATGTAACAACAAAAGCGGTGGTAAGGAAACCCAAAAACGAACCTGCATAAGTAACAATAGAACCTTTTAAACTTTGCCTAATAATTATACCCATAATAGATGTTAAAGAATTGGCAAAGTTACAAAAAAAAATCTTTCTTTTCCCTTTGTTACACTTCGTAAAACTAATTAATAATTAGTTTCCCTTTATGTATTATGTTTCCCGTTTTTAACATATAGAAATATATACCTGAACAAAGCTCTGAAGCGTCTATTTCAATATTTTGCATTCCCTTGTTTTCTTTATGATTAAGTATTTTAATCAATTCTTTTCCTGTAATATCAACTATCTTTAAATCAATATTTTCATTTTCAGTAAGAGAATAGGAAATGGTTGTTTTTTTACTGAATGGATTTGGATGCACATTAACATTTAGTGGGTTAGAAGTATATTCCGAGATTCCTGTATAATTGTATAAAATACTGTTTGAGGGTGCAGATTGACAACCATTTTCTACAACAATTACGTAATAGTTCCCTGTTTCAGTAGGAGTAAATACATTTGTTGTTGATAATGGACCTGTTGTTTGTAGGTACCATTGATTGCCATTTTGTGCATCAGACTTAAGGTAATTTCCTATTTGAGTGATGGTAGGAGTGTTCGGAATAGGATTAACAGTGATAGCTATTGAAGATGTTGTGCTATTTCCAGTAGGATTGCTACCTGTAACAGTAATATTGCCAGAAACAGCAGAACTTCCAAAATCAACAGTAATACTATTGCTTGTGCTAGATCCGTTCACACCTGAAGGTAAAGTCCAAATATAGGATGTAGCGTAAGTAACAGGAGGTATAATATAGGTTACATTGTTCTGTCCAATACATACACTGCTATCTCCAACAATTGTTCCAGCTGCTAAAGGAAGAAGATAATTTGTAGTATTATTTCCAGTTAAAGGAGAAATCAAATAACAATTTTCAGCAGTATTATATTCATAACAAGCAAAATAATAAGATGTTCCTTGTGATAAACCATTAATAGTTACTGAGTTTGCTACACCATTATATACTACATAATTTCCAATCCCTATTTGTTGTCCATTTCCAAATGTAGTATCTGAAGTATAGATGTTACCACCAATAACACTCGCATTCACAGCAGAACCAGCTTTCGCAATAATTAAAATTTTAGTTCCATTCCCTCGTGTATAGTTTAGAGTCATAGAGTTGGTTGTTATTGCTGTATAAGATAGATTTGATGCTTGAGTAGTAGTTAGTGAGCATCCTCCCATAAACACAAAAGAAACTGTTTTATTATAGTTGTTTTCAGTAATACTTGAAATAGGTTTAGATGTATTTATATTTGCCCATGATTTTGAATTTGGCGTTGTTGTATCATTAAATAAAATTTCGTTTCCAGTTCCTGGAAATGGACATCCACTAGAGTTTATTGTTCCATAAGTAGTTGGCGGATTTCCTGTAGCATTTGCACATATTGGATACATTCCTTGATGACTAGAACTGTTAAAGGAATTTCCGGAACTACTAATGAAATTTCCATCAACATGATAAATTAACATACCATGTCCAGGAATAAATGCATCAAAATTATTTTTTTGTCGGTTTTCAATTAAAAAATATTCATTGGAGGTATTTGAATTATACCTGTAAAAACTATTGGGATTTTCAGCTGCATTATTTAATGTAATGCTTGATGTTGAACTAATAAGTGTAGGTGAAGCCCAATTATAAACCATTGTTTTTGTATATGCATTATGATGAGCTGGAGTTTTACCTCCATTGTTCCATGCACCATCTGCCATTAAATCCCATGCACCAGTTCCATCATATTGCCCCCCTGTAGCATAGTCAGTGTCATAATAATCGGGTGCACCTAATACATGCCCGAATTCATGACAAATAACACCAATATAGGTTATATAGTCTCCATAATTAAATCTTAATTCAGGTGAACATGAATATTTGTTGATTTTTTTTCCATCAAGAGTTAATGTTGGAATATTTGAAGCGTGCGACCAAATTGCATCTGAAGAAGCACCAGCTTCTTGACCATAGCCTGCAAAAATCACATATACTCCATCTACGCTTCCATTATTATCATTATCAAAATTTGCATAATCAACATCAGAATTTGCAGCAATTGCTGCTTCTGTTATCAATTCTTTTGCTCTAATAGAATGACTGCCATTATAATCGGCACCATAGTAAGCCATGTTTTGACTTGCAGTATATGGTCCTGCTACTGTAATAGACAGATTTAATTGGTTATATGAATTTTCTAAATAAAAATCTTTAACACTTCCTGTAGCTCCTGCTGAAGTGTAGTTGATTTGGTTGAAGAGATTGTTAAAGTCAGAATTTGTTTTTGTAAATGCTACATCAGTATAACCAATTAAAATGCATATCAAATTTCGGTTTCCTAAGGTTGGAAATGATTTCTCAGATTCTTTTTTGTAAACATTCCAAGAAGCGTTCATCATTTGAACTTGTGTTGCAGAATAGTGAATACCTTTTGAAATAGTTTTTAAAAAATTGATTTCCTCATTATTTCTTAAAGATTCGTTTTTTACCTTTCTGCCAGAAGGTATCATGTTATTTTCATTATCTAATATGGCATATTCATACATCCCTTTATTATTGAATAGTATAGAATATCCATCCAAAGTTTCTGCCCATCTCACTTTTTCATCCCCTTTAAGTTGAATTGTAATTTTAGATCCATCAGGTTGAGTGAATTCAATAGGATGAGGATAGGCAGGCACTGCTTTTGCAATGTTATGCACTAAAAATAAAAGGATAAATAAAAAAGAACAAAAAAATAAAAATGAAGTTTTTTTCATAAAGTATGATGCTAAAAAGGAATTGATAAAAAATAGATAGCTCAATAACATTGAGCTATCTATTTTTTAATTTTAAGCAAAAATATATAATATATATAATCGGAAGAGTTTTCGGCGAGTTATAAATCTGTTAAAAAAGAAGTTGTGAGAATATTATAGTAAATTTATCTTAATCTATCAGAATTTTTAATCAATCTTTCATCTTTACGGATGGCTTTACTCGCCAGAATTAAAAAAACCATTGAAATGAGCGGTAATATTGCACCTAATTTATATTGTGCCTCAACTTTCAATTGATTTTGCATGCTGTCAGCAGTAAAAAACATAACGATAATCAAAATAACACTGGCCAAAAAACCAAACATTGTCAATCTAAATTGGAGTGGACGATTACGGTATAAGAGAACAGAAATGAATGTTAGCAATACCAATGCACCGTTTATCAACTTAAGTGGAAGTGTATTTACATTCGTAAATAAATCTTGTGATAAATCTGGGTTTTGGAACTTACTGATGATATTGAAAGGAATATCTCCAATATTTGGAAGTTGGAAAATAGCAATTGGTAATTTGCTAAATAATAATGCTGAAGCTATAAATGCCAACATTAAATAAACTGTTTGTATTCGTTGTAACATAAAATTGAATGTTTTTATTTTTTGCAAAGATATTATACCTCAATTAAAATAGCAAGGTAGTTTTAATAAATTAAAAATAATTATTGTTTAATAAACTTACTAACGTATTGTTTTCCATTAATTTCAATAATTATTTGATAGATGCCATTTGGTAAATTTGATGTTTTAATTCTATTTTGGTGCATGTTAGTAGAATTTTGAATTATTTCGCCTAAGCTGTTTATAATACTAAATTTAAACACAGTATAATTCTTATTTTCAGGTAATTCAATTTTTAATTCCTCCATTACTGGATTTGGATAAATTTTCAAATTACCAATAGCATTATTATTTTCTTTCACAGAAGTTTGAAGACTAAAATTTAGATTATCAATATACAAATAACTATTTGCAACAGGAGAGGATACGCTACTAGCTGATAATACAATTAAACATGTGTCAGGATTAGAAGGACTTGTAAATGTAATTGGGATATTAAAACTTCCCCAACTCATAACCATTCCAGGTAATAAATAATATGTAGTACTTAAAGTGTCTCTATTATTAGTAATTGTATTCCATTTTGTAAATGCAATAGCAATAAATCCTTGATCATTGTTATAAGCCATATATTGCCAGTTCCCGGTTATTGCTGTTGGACGTTGGTTATATGCAAAACCAGACTTAGGTTGAAATGTAGTTTTGTCTAATTTTCCGCTAAGTGCAATAGCTGGCACAACACCTACAAGAGGAACTGTTTTTGTAATTAGCTTAATATATGATGCCCCTGGATTTCCTGGCGTACCTTTTTGGCATGTGTAAATAGAAAGAGTGGATGTGAGTGAGTTAAGGTTGTCCCAGCCTTCAGGTTCATTTCCTGTCCAATTTTCGAAACCAGAGTTTGGAATTTGAGCCATAATAAGAGTCGAATATAAAATGGCTAAGAATAAAGTTGTAAGTTTTTTCATAATATTATTTATTTTTATTATTTAATACATTAAACATTAAGTATTTTATAGATGAAACAAAAATAATTAAAATAAAGCAAAATATAAATAAAATCTTTTTAAATAAAATATATTTGTAATTCATTGAAAATTAAGCTTGAAATTTCAAAAGGAGGTTATTCATCTATTTTTTTATTGTAAAAATGCATTTTTTTTAATTTATTTATGAGGTATTTTTTTAGTAATTATGTAGTATAAATGATATTTGTATTATATTTGCAAAAAAAAAAATCAGGTTTTTATTCTAAAAACTTAAAAAATCTCTTATTTATATCTAAAACCAATAATATATTTATTAGTAGGTTAAGTTATAAAAATCTTAAAATCAAATATTTATATTTTACCCACCTGAAAAATAACAAAAGATATTATTCTTATGATGTACGACATTATTGAACTAAACAACAAATTAGTAAACGAACTAAAAGAAATTGCTAAAGCTTTAAACATCCCAAAGTTTGAGAAATTAGCAAAACAAGACTTGGTTTATAAAATACTCGATCACCAAGCAGCAAATCCTCCCAAGGAAGTCTTAGATAAAGAGCGTAAAATGGAAAAAAATTCATTTCGTCCTAAACGACAAAGAGTGGATTTAATTGATGCTAAAAAGCCTGTAAACCAACAGCCTATTGCAAAATCAAATATGAATACTCAAGTTGAAATAGAGACTCCAATTGCTGTACGTATTCCTGATTCAAATGCTATGAATATTCCTGAAAAGAATTTGGAGACAAAATCAAATTTTGTGAAACCTATTAAACCACAGCCTGTTCACAAAAATCAACAAAATCAAAAACAACCACATCCTTCAAATAAAAATATCAATTTAAAAAAAGAGCATGGGCATAAAATTGAAAAACCTCATATTTCAGAAACAATAAATATTCCCGAATCGATTATTATTAATGAAACGCCTACTATTGTTAGAAAATATATTGATGAAGATTTGTATAAATTTGATGAAATAAAAACTGATGATATTTTAGAAACTGTTACCGAACCTATAGCTGAAATTGAAGTTGATTTACCACAACTGCAAGATAATAAAGATATTGAAGATAAAGTTGTTGAAGAAAGTTCTTCTGAAATAAAAGGATTTCAAGAAAGGCGTAAACGTGATAATTTTATAAAAAATAAATTCCAGGAAAGAAGCAGAGATGATAGTTTCGATTTTGATTCTGTCATTGTTAGTGAAGGCGTATTGGAAATTATGCAAGATGGTTATGGTTTTTTACGTTCTTCTGATTATAATTATTTAAATTCACCGGATGATATATATGTTTCGCAATCTCAAATTAAATTATTTGGGTTAAAAACGGGCGATACTGTTAAAGGAAGTATTCGTCCTCCAAAAGATGGCGAAAAATACTTTCCATTAATAAAAGTTGAATTAATTAATGGAAGGAAACCTGAAGAAGTTAGAGATCGTATTCCTTTTGACTATTTAAAACCTTTATTTCCACAAGAAAAATTTATTTTAACAGGTCATGATGAATCAACAATTTCTACACGTGTAATTGATTTGTTTACACCTATTGGAAAAGGACAACGTGGCTTAATTGTTGCTCAGCCAAAAACCGGGAAAACTGTTTTGTTAAAAGAAGTTGCTAATGCCATAGCAGCTAATCATCCTGAAGTTTACCTTATTATTTTACTTATTGACGAACGTCCTGAAGAAGTTACTGATATGGAACGTAGTGTTAAAGCAGAAGTAATTTCTTCTACATTTGATGAACCTGCAGAACGTCATGTTAAAATTGCTAATATTGTTTTAGAAAAAGCCAAGAGATTAACAGAATGTGGACATGATGTTGTTATTTTACTCGATTCTATTACACGTTTAGCAAGAGCTTATAATACTGTATCACCAGCATCTGGTAAAGTATTGTCGGGTGGGGTAGAGGCTAATGCATTACAAAAACCTAAACGTTTTTTTGGTGCAGCCCGTAAAATTGAAAATGGTGGTTCACTTACGATTATTGCTACAGCATTGATTGATACTGGTTCAAAAATGGATGAAGTTATTTTTGAAGAATTTAAAGGTACAGGTAATATGGAGCTACAGTTGGATCGTAAATTGGCAAATAAACGAATTTTCCCAGCAATTGATATTGTGGCATCTAGTACACGACGTGATGATTTATTGCTCGATAAAGATGTGCTACAACGCCTTTGGGTGTTACGTAATCACTTGGCAGATATGAATCCATTGGAAGCAATGGAGTTTCTAAAAGAGAGAATGCGTTTTACTCAAACTAATGAAGAATTTTTGATTTCAATGAACGGATAACTCATTGAAAATAAAATTATTTTTCCTTTCTTTGGTTTAAGTTTTTTTCATATTCTTTAACCAAATCGTGCATTTTCTTTTTTTGATGTTTGATTTTTTTTAATAATTGTATGAGTTTGAAAGCACCATAAATTGCCAACAAAACAATTAAAACTGCAATAACAGTAAATATTTGGCCATTTATTACAATTTCAGAGAAAATTATTTTTCCAATCATTTTTTTGATAAATAAGTAAGTGGCTAAAATACAAAAAAAACAATAAAAAATAAATAAATAAACTTTTTTTTTAAAAAAAAATATACAGGTGTCAAAATAATTAGTATCTTTGTAGCATATTAATTACTAATTTTTTATATTATGTCAACTGGCACAGTTAAATTTTTCAACGAAAAAAAAGGTTTTGGATTTATTCTTGATGACGAATCAAAACAAGAAATCTTTGTTCATGTATCTGGAATACTAGATAAAATCAGAGATAATGATCAAGTTTCTTATGATATTGCTGAAGATAACAGAGGCAAAAAAGCTATCAATGTAAAAAAATAATTATATTTTTTTATCTTATCCGAAAGAGGTTAATATACATTATATTAGCCTCTTTTTTGTTTTTTGCTTTTGCAAATAGATTTGCATACTTATAATATTAAAAATTCTAAAAATATTTTTTATGGAAATTAATAGAATATTTGATATTCTTTCCCATTATATAGAATTGTATGATTCTGAAAGAACCATGCTTGCAGGCAAATTAAATGGGAAATGGATTGAGTATAACATAAATGAATATATTCAATATGCTGATAATATTAGTTATGGTTTATTAGCAATGGGTATAAAGAAAGGTGATAAAGTTGCCATTATCAGCAGTAATCGCCCCGAATGGAACTTTGTTGATATGGCTTTGATGCAAATTGGTGCCATTCCAATACCAATGTTTCCTTCTATAAGTGAATCTGATTATATGTATATTTTTAATCATTCTGAAGTAAGCATTGTATTTTGTGAAGGTGAGGAATTGCTGAGTAAAATTGAACATATTCTTCCGCAAATCCCTTCTATTAAGCATATAATCACATTTGTAAATAGGCAAGGATTTCAGTATTTAGAGCAATTAGCACAATTTGGGAGTAAAAATGCAAATAAAAAGCTGCTTGACGAAATAAAAGCAAGTATAAAAAAAGATGATTTAGCTACAATTGTTTACACTTCTGGAACAACTGGTAATCAAAAAGGTGTAATGCTCTCACATGCTAATATTATTAGTAATCTTATTGCTGTTTCTCATATATCCCCAGTTAAATCAGGTGAAAAAGCTATAAGCTTTCTTCCACTTTGCCATGCTTATGAGAGAATCCTAAATTATATGTACCAATACCTTGGTATATCTGTTTTTTATGTAGAAAATATGACTACCATTGTAGAAAATATTCAAGAAATTCAGCCTAGTATTTTTTCAACGGTACCTCGTTTAATGGAAAAAATATATGACAAAATTATTAATATTGGTAGAACCCAAAAATGGTTGAAACGACAGATTTTCTTTTGGGCTGTTAATTTGGGCCATAAATATGAGTTAGATAACATTAATGGGTGGTTTTATAATATTCAACTATCTTTAGCAAATAAAATTGTATTTGATAGATGGCGTAAAGCCTTAGGAGGTAATGTAAAAGTAATAGTTTCAGGTGGTGCTTCTTTACAACATCGTTTAATTAAAATTTATACTGCCGCAAGGATTCCTATACTCGAAGGTTATGGATTAACAGAAACATCACCAGTAATTTCAGTCAATACTTTTTTTAAGAATGGAAGAAAGTTTGGAACTGTAGGACCTCCTCTTCCAGAAACAACAGTATTAATAGCAGATGATGGAGAAGTGTTATTTAAAGGACCTAATCTTATGATGGGTTATTATAAAGAGTCTGAGTTGACAAAAGAAGCTATTGATGAAGAAGGTTGGTTTCATACAGGAGATACTGGTATAATTGAGCCCAAGGGTCAATTAAGATTGATTGGGCGTAAAAAAGCTATATTTAAAACTTCCAATGGGAAGTATGTTAATCCTGAGCAAATTGAAGAAAAGTTTAAAGAATCTTCATTCATTGATAATATAATTGTAATCGGCGAGAATCAAAAATTTGCAGCAGCTTTAATTGTTCCTGATTTTAATCATCTCAAATCATGGTGTGTAGTTAAAGGTCATGAATACACAAATAATGAAGAAATGGTAAAAAACTCTGTAATTTTTAATAGAATTAAGAAAGAAATAGATAAATATAATAAGTATTTCGGCGATACAGAAAAAATAAAAAAATATGAAATCATTGATTTTGAATGGACAGAAAAAACAGGAGAATTAACTCCTACGCTGAAACTTAAGCGTAAGTTTATTTATGAAAAATACAAAAATATTATAGATAAAATATTTACTTAATGACTATTAAATAAATTACCCATGGCTTATCGCATTATTCAGAAATCTATTGAGCGGAAACATAGCTTTAAACACATCTAACGCATATTGATAAAAATCGGCTTGCATTATCTGTTCATCTTTTAGTGGATGAATAATCGTATAATTCTTGAATTTGAGCAAGTCAATATCAGCAAAGTCTTTAGGGAAATCTTTTGGAGCATTTTTAAGCTTAGCATCGTCCCATATTTCGGTAAAATACTTTTTAAAAGTAGTATCAGCAATTATTTTCTTAAAAGTAGGTGCATTAAAATAAATTTCATTGCGTATCATTTTTAGCTTATCAGCAGGAGGCAAATAAATTCCTCCACCCAAAAATGATTTACCTGGCTCTATATGCAAGTAATAGCCTGCATTCATAGCATTACGACCTCCTTTTGCAATAAATCCTCCGATATTGGTCTTATATGGTGATTTATCATTAGAAAACCGCACATCACGATTGATGCGAAACATGCAGTCTTTCGGTGTAATACCAACTACAGAATCGTCAAAAGATTGTACACCGGTTATCAGTTCTTTAATAAAAGCCTCAACTGACGATTTAGCTTGTTCATAGGCTTTTTTATTACCTTGAAACCATTCGCGGTTATTATTCTCAGTTAATTCCTGCAAAAATTGATATACATGTTTTGGTATCATATATAAAATATTAATTGTTGTTTATAATATATTTAGCCTTGCTTTTATCATCCTATCCTTACCCTGCATATCCTTACGAATTTCACAATTAGTAAAACCTTTTATTTCCAATAAAGTTTTTGTTTGCAATGCAAAATTTTCATTGATTTCAAAATACAAACTACCATTCGGTTTTAGTTTTTGTAAAGCAAAATCGGCAATGGCATTGTAAAATAATAAAGGATTATCATTGCTAATAAACAAAGCCAAATGGGGTTCATAATCCAACACATTGGGTTGCATCATCTGTTTTTCAGAATCGCATACATAAGGTGGATTACTTATAATCACATCTGTTTCTGGTAGTTCTTGCCATCTTTCTCTGTCAAAAATATCCAATTGCATAAAATTAATGCTTACTTCATTTTTTTTTGCATTTCTTTCAGCCACTTCCAATGCTTTTTCCGAAATATCCACAGCATTTACATTAGCTTGAGGCAAATGTTTTTTTATTGTAATAGGAATGCATCCGCTTCCTGTTCCTATGTCAAGCAATGTAAATGCTTGCAGATGAGTATTGTAATCATCAATTACCCATTTTACCAATTCTTCGGTTTCCGGACGAGGAATCAATACATCGGGCGTAACATTGAACTCAATGTCATAAAAAAAAGTTTTCCCTAAAATGTATTGAACCGGTTTATAAACCTTCAAATCATTGATTGCAAATTTGATCTTCAACAATACCGACTCGTTTAAAGTTTTATCGCCATTTACTAACAATTGAGCAGAATTTAAAGCTGTATATTCTTCCATTATTAGATTGATAAAACTTTTTATCTCTCTTTCTTCGTATAAACCAAGCAGCTCTTGTTTAAAAAAACTGATAATATCTTTAATTTTGTTAGAAGGTATTCGCATTTGTAAATATATTTGAACTGCAAAAGTCCGAAAAAAAATTATAACAAGATAAAAAAACATTGTAAGTTTGCAATATGAATGAACATTATACTTATATGCTACGATGCCTAGAGCTGGCAAAAAAAGGATTTGGAAGTGTAGCTCCCAACCCTATGGTTGGATGTGTAATTGTTCATAATGAAATTATTATAGGAGAAGGCTATCACCAGATATATGGTGAAGCACATGCCGAAGTAAATGCCATTAATTCAGTAAAAGATAAAACTTTGCTTTCAAAAGTTACTGTTTATGTAAATCTTGAACCTTGCTCGCATTACGGAAAAACACCTCCATGTGCCGATTTGCTGATAAAGCATCAGGTAAAAGAAGTAATTATTGCTAATACTGATCCGAATCCATTGGTTGCTGGCAAAGGTATTGAAAAGCTGAAAGAAGCTGGCATTAATGTTACTACTGGCATACTAGAAATTGAAGCTAAAGCACTGAATAAGCGTTTTTTTTGTTACCATACAAAAAAAAGACCTTACATTATACTGAAATGGGCAAAAACTTTAGATGGTTTTATGGATATTGACCGCTCACAAGCTGGCAATAATCTCAAATACTGGATTACCAACGACGAACTAAAAATATTGGTTCACAAGTGGCGAAGTGAAGAACCTGCCATTATGGTGGGTACAAATACTGCTTTAAATGATAATCCCCAGTTAAATATTCGTTATTGGCAAGGCAATCAGCCTTTGCGTTTGGTAATTGATGAAAGCCTGAGTTTACCTAAAACCTTGCATTTATTTGATCAACAAAATCCAACAGTTATTTTTACAGCTAAAAAAGAGGAAAGTAAATACAACTTAACTTATCAATATATTAATTTTAATGATAATCCGCTTCAAAAAATTCTCGATTACCTTTACGAAACAAAAATAACATCGGTAATAATAGAGGGAGGGAAAGAATTACTGCATTCTTTTATAGAACAAGATTTGTGGGACGAAGCAAGAATACTTACCGGTAATAAGCATTTTCTTAAAGGATTAATAGCTCCTGAAATAAAAGGCAAAATTATTTCTGACGAAGAAATAAAAAACGACAGGCTTACAATTTTATATAATACCAAAGTGAAAATATAATTAGCCCAAAATTTGGTTATATGAAAAACATTTTGTAATTTTGGGCTATAATATAATTCATTATGTCAGCACCAAAAATAGTAATAGTAAAAGAAAGTATTTCAG
>Ga0247840_10001468_pt1 | contig 46263 bp, 40 predicted proteins | sample LaCruzMarch2015__FD_192404 | JGI IMG/M metagenome (GOLD analysis project Ga0247840, IMG submission 192404) | Freshwater microbial communities from meromictic Lake La Cruz, Castile-La Mancha, Spain - LaCruzMarch2015_17m | ecosystem: Environmental > Aquatic > Freshwater > Lake | place: Spain... | reverse complement strand
CAAACTGAATCACATTTTTACCTCTGGTAATCCAACCTAATTGAAGCAGGCATTCCTCTAAAGTACCCAAAGCAAAACCATACTGGATTAAAATCTGGTTTCTGACCTCATCAGGAAATTGCCATTTTTCATTACCCTTAAGAATAGATGCTGCAAAATCAAACTGCCCAATCATATCCTCAACTGTTTTTGAGATAGAAAGTATGGCAGAAATAGCCCTTATGTTCTTTTTCTTTTTTCTATCTAATAGTCTTGCTAAAGCTTGAATTTTAAACAAAGGTGTGCGACAATCGTGAAGATGAACATAAAAACCGAACGGTTGTGTAGGATTGTCTTTATATGCCTGTAATGCCGCATCTAAATTATTTGATAAAAGATCCATAAAGAATTGGATTCTTTTTTTTCCAAAATTTTCTGCCATAGTGTTATTTTAAAGTGTAATTTAGATAAAATAAGTTAAATCAACAACCTTTGAATATGAACATGAGAAATTTTAATGTCTTTTGCCTTTTGCTGCTCACCCTGCCATCTGTCCTATTTGGAAAGAATAATCCTGAAAAGAATAGGCCTAATATTGTATTTATCATGTCTGATGACCATGCTTATCAGGCTATCAGTGCCTACAGTGACAAATTAATAAAGACCCCAAATATTGACAGAATAGCCAAAAACGGAATTAAATTCACTCAAGCCTGTGTAACCAATTCAATTTGCGCACCGTCGCGAGCCACTATTTTAACAGGAAAACATTCCCACCTTAATAGCAAGACCGACAATTATTTTCCCTTTGATACCACCATTCTTACCTTCCCACAGCTTTTTCAAGAGTCTGGTTATCAAACAGCTATGTTTGGTAAATTACATTTTGGTAATAATCCAAAAGGATTTGATCAATTCAAAATTTTACCCGGCCAGGGAAATTATTACAATCCCAATTTTATTACCAAAAATGAGGGTAATATTCAAGTAAATGGCTACGTGACTGATATAATCACAGATATGACGCTCGATTGGTTAGAAAAGGAAAGAAATCCTGAAAAACCATTTCTTTTAATGTACCTGCATAAAGCACCTCATCGCGAATGGTTGCCCGCCGAAAGGCACCTTAAATCCTTTGCAGGCAAAGTTTTCCCGGAACCTTCTACCCTTTTTGATAACTATGAAGGCAGAACGTCCGCTGCCAAAGCGGCAGAAATGAATTTACTTACTCACATGAATTGGGCAGGTGATTCAAAAATATATCCTGAAATGATGGATAAACTGGGTATCAAGTCAACTACCGATGGCGATAAAGAGGGTTTTACTAAGGAATATCGCCGCATGAACGCTTTACAAAAAGCTAATTGGGACGGAGTTTATCAAATAGTTAATGAACAATTTGAAAAGAAATTTAAAGCGGGTATGACGGAAAAGGAGTTAATGCAATGGAGATTTCAACGATATATGCAGGATTATTTAGGTACTATCGCTTCCGTCGATGAAAATGTAGGCCGTGTGTTAGATTATCTTGAAGCTAATAATTTGACAGAAAATACCTTAATCGTTTATACCTCTGACCAAGGATTTTACCTGGGTGAACATGGTTGGTATGATAAAAGATTTGTATATGACGAATCTTTTAAAACGCCCTTGTTAATGCAGTGGAAAGGCCATATAAAACCTGGAAGAGTTAGCGATGATATGGTTCAAAATTTAGATTTTGCACAGACTTTCTTAGATGCAGCGGGAATAAAAGCACCGAGTGATATGCAGGGTGAAAGCATGGTTCCTCTTTTAGATGGTAAGATAAATGGTTGGAAAAGAGAATCAGTATATTATCATTATTATGAATTCCCATCCGTTCACATGGTAAAAAGACATTACGCTATCGTTACAAAAGCCTATAAATTAATCCATTTCTATCATGACGTGAATGAATGGGAACTCATTGATCGTCTAAACGACCCACAGGAGCTAAAAAATGAGTACAACAACCCAAAATATGCCGATGTAGTTGAAAAATTAAAGAAAGAACTGGTAGCTATTCGACAGAAATATGGTGATTCAGAGGAGATTAGTAAAAATATTCAGGACAGATATTTAAAGGCGATTAATAAATAATAATGAATCTGTTTTTAATGAAAAACTAAAATTTTGGGACAAATTCTGATGGATTTTTGAATTTTTTTACAAAAAATGCATCATAATTTGTCCCTTTGATTCTTTTTAGGTTAAGGATTTATTTTGTAAGTTCTTCAATAAAACTTTCCGCTTGCTCCCCTAGGTCCTTCATCTCCAGTTTTAGTTTATCCACCCCCCTTTTGATTTGCTGAGCTTTATACTTACCCATCAATTTATTCCATTCTTGTCGTTGCTCTGGAGAAAGGGTTTCTTTATTTTTTTCATATTCTGCTGACAGAGTGGCAATATCAGCTTCATATTTAGCCCAGTCCAGATCTGTCATATTCGTATTTTTAGTTTCTATTTCAGTTACAATTTGCTGAAGCTTTTCGGGTTCAGGTTGTGGCAAACAACCGAATGTTCCAAAAAAAATAACAGACAAAAGCAAAATAATTTTCATAGCGTTTTGATTTTTGATTTTAACGAAAATAACCTTAAAATAGTATATTGCAATTAAATAATCAATCATGAACAGAAGACCATATATCCTTGCGGAAACCAATTGGAAAGAGATAAAAGCACAACCATTTCAACTGGCCATTTTACCATGGGGAGCGACAGAGGCGCATAATTATCATCTACCTTATGGCACGGATAATTTTGAAGCAACTTATATAGCTGAGAAATCAGCGGAAATAGCCTGGAACCAAGGCGCCCATCCTATCGTATTGCCAACCATTCCCTTTGGAGTAAATACCGGACAACCTGACATTTTACTGGATATAAATCTTAATCCATCCACTCAACTGGCTATTTTGAGAGATATTATCACTGTTTTAGATCGTCAGGGAATTCATAAACTACTTATTTTAAATAGTCATGGCGGGAACGATTTTAAGATGCTGTTAAGAGAGCTTGGACTACCATTTCCCAATATGTTGCTAGTTACCTGCAATTGGTTTCAAGCGCTGGATAAATCAAAATATTTTGAAAACGGAGGAGATCATGCCGACGAGATGGAGACAAGTATCATTCTCCATTTATTTCCTCACCTGGTATTACCTCTGGAATTAGCGGGCGACGGTGCTGCTAAAAAACCTAAGATTGAAGCCTTTAAACAAGGTTGGGCATGGTCTGAGAGAAAATGGAGCAAGGTAACCGCCGATACAGGCATTGGTGACCCCAAAAAATCTACCGCGGAAAAAGGGGCGATATATCTTGATGAGGTAACAAAAACCCTCGGAAACTTCATTTATCAGTTGTCAATGATTGACAAATCTGACTTTTACGAATAAAAAAGCTACCTTAACGCCCAGAAAAGACCATTATGTCCCCACTTGAGCTAAGTCAGGATTTCAATAACGTATTAAATTTGCTGGAAAAAGATCGGAAAAATCTTTTTGTAACAGGTAGAGCTGGGACGGGTAAATCTACTTTACTTCAGTTATTTAGAAAAACGACAGAAAAGAAACAGGTTGTTTTAGCACCAACTGGCGTTGCCGCTTTAAATGTTAAGGGCCAAACCATTCATTCATTTTTCAACTTTCCCCCTCGCCTTTTCGACCCAAGTCAAATTAAAATGGGCAAGAATAAGAAATTAATGAAGGAATTGGAGGTTATTATCATTGATGAAATATCTATGGTAAGAGCCGATTTAATTGATGCCATTGATTATGTTTTACGCATCGTAAGAAATAGTAACAAACCCTTCGGAGGGGTTCAAATGGTGGTCTTTGGCGATTTATTTCAACTTCCCCCTGTGGTTACTCAAGAGACGCAGGAATGGCTAAAATTCAGAAATTATTCCTCTCCTTATTTTTTTTCTGCTAAACTTTTCTCTACCTCTCCCGACTTGTTTGAAATGTTTGAATTACATAAAATTTACAGGCAGGAAAATAAACTATTTATCAGATTATTGGAAGCTGTCCGTCTAAATAAAGCCGAAGAAGATGATCTTACATTGTTAAATGAACGATGTGAACCATCCTTTTCATCCGATGATAATTATATCACTTTGTGCGCCAGAAATTACACCGCTGATAAAATTAATCAAACCCAGCTGAACCTGTTACAAAGTGTCGCAAAACCCTATCTGGCCAAGGTCACCGGAAATTTTCAGCCTTCACAATTCCCTACAGATCCTATTTTACAACTAAAAGTTGGCGCTCAGGTTATGATTCTCCGAAATGATCCTGAGGGTAAATACGTAAATGGCAGCATTGGAACCATTCATTCTTTACAAGACAATGAAATTGAACTTATGCTTGACAAAGACGGAAATAAATCAATGGTTACCTTAAGTCCGCTAAGTTGGGAGATTTTACAATATAAGCTAGATCCTAAAAACCCAAATAAAATAAGTACTGAAACCGTTGGCACCTTTACTCAAATTCCCGTTAGACTGGCATGGGGCGTAACTATCCACAAAGCACAAGGTAAAACATTCGATAAAATTATTATCGATTTAGCTGGAGGTGCCTTTGAACATGGACAGACTTACGTTGCATTGAGTCGCTGCAGAACTTTAGATGGCATAGTTTTAAGGCACCCCTTAAAACCTTCCGATTTAAAGACTGACCCAATTATTGTAGATTATTACCAGACGTATTCTTAATTTAAATCATAAAATGCTGATTAACAAGCAAGAAAAAACCAATTTTCGTCCTTATCCAGCTCAGGCTCAAGCCGTCGCCGAGGCATGTCAGGAAATTTTTCACCAAGGAATGAAAGCGGATAAAGCGGTAGAAAAAATTTTAAAAGCTGATAAAAATAGGGGATCAAAAGATAGAGCTTTTATCGCCGAACAAGTCTATGAATTAGTAAGGTGGTACAGATTATTAACCCATATTGCAGAAAATGAACCCTATCAAGAAAAGGATTGGTTCGTTCTTATGGCCATTCACTGGACTTTGAAAGGACTGTCTATACCGCCATGGAGGGAATTTGAATTCATTTCCAAAGACAAAATATGGAAGTCTTACAAGGAAGTTGAAAATAATCTGGCTATCATAGAAAGTATTCCAGATTGGATAAATGAAACAGGTGAAAAGGAACTGGGATCTGCCTGGCCTGCAATTTTACACGCACTCAATGAGCCCGCTTCCCTCATTCTCCGGGTGAATACCTTAAAATCAAATGTTAGGTTAGTTAAAATAGATTTAGAAAAAGATGGAGTACATGCGGTTATATTGGATAACGAGGGGTTAAGTGTTCCAAATAGAAAAAATATTTTCCTAACCAATGCTTTTAAAAATGGTCACATTGAAGTGCAAGACTTCGGCAGTCAACAAATTGCATCATTTATGGAAGTTGAACCCGGCATGAAGGTCATTGACGCTTGCGCTGGTGCCGGAGGAAAATCTCTACACTTAGCCGCTATAATGAAAAATAAAGGCCAAATTTTATCTCTGGATATTTATGAAAAAAAATTAATTGAACTACAAAGAAGAGCCAGAAGAAATGGCGTTCACATTATTGAAGCTAAAATCATTGAATCAAGTAAAACGATTAAACGCTTAAAAGAAAAAGCAGACCGTTTACTATTGGACGTTCCTTGTACCGGATTAGGGGTGCTAAGAAGAAATCCTGATGCAAAATGGAAACTTTCTCCTACTTTTTTAGAAGAAGTTAAAATTACCCAGCAAAATCTACTCCGTGATTATTCCTCTATGGTGAAGCCCGGAGGAAAACTCATTTATGCCACATGTAGCATTCTTCCGAGCGAAAATGAAAATCAAATAAAAACATTCCTCGAATCAAAAGAAGGCCAGTTGTTCACTTTGGAAAATCAAAAGACCTTACTACCCAATGATTTTGGATATGACGGATTTTTCATGGCCAGACTAAAAAGAAATGAATAAAAAAATGAATAAATGAAGAAAAAAGGCTAACTTAAGAGAAGCAAAATAATTAAATCATGAAAACGAAAAAATCCGTTCTACCAAACAGAAAAAAAACTGTTCAACGCAGGGAACCAAAGAAAAATAATGTCAGTATTTTTCTTGCTATTCTGATTATTACCCTATTTTTAGTCTTATTGATTTATTTCATCGCTCCTTAAGGAATCGATGGAAATAAAATATAAGGTTTCTTTCTTGAAATATCTTGAAAATCCATTAATAGAATCCGTAGGTAAATGACTACCCTTTCTCGGAATTATAATAGTATTACTATTGTAATTCAGCCGTTGAATAGACTGTAAGGTATAATTAAGACCTTCCATCTTAGTTGTTTTTGCGAGTATTTCAATCTTTGTTTTTTGCCTATTGGCAAATTTCCATACATTATTGAGCAAAAACTCATTCCCGAAATATGGAATTAAAATGATAAATACAGAAAAGGTTACCCAGATATTTCCCCCTATTAATCCCAGTCGCATGATAAAAAAATGCTTCCCATACATACCAACAATAGAAATAAGTCCGAATAACCAAATGCCAAAACCAAGTTGAAATCCCATTCTGAATCCTCCATCGCTTTGAAATAAATGCCCGCCTGTCATTAAGAAAATGGATAAAAAGAACCAGATAACCCATAAAAAGGTGGACCAATATTTTATGATATGTTTATACGGATAATTTTCAAGATCAAAATCAGCCACATGTTTTCCTATAAGTAATGCGGCGGGTAAAATAAAGGCAGGCGATTGTGAAATAATGCCGGCGAATAATGCGGTAAGCATCCAGATTGACCAGACATCTCCTTTTTTCCACTTTTTTATGGCATCTTTCATTGCTGCAAATATAAATCCAACAAAAGGCCATAATGCCATCAAAACCAATCCGTAAAACAATACATAATCACTGGATTGAATACCCAAATATGTTTTCCAGGTGCTTGGTGAAGTAAATCGGAAAATGATTACACCGACTGATAATAAGAACAAACCCAGCCAAAAATAATTTTCAATTTTTGACAATTTTTGCTGTCTTATGGCCCCAAAATAAAGAACACTTATAAAAAGGGTGGTACCTAAAGCATCAATAAGCAAGGAACCTAATGTTAAAATGAAGGCCAAGCCCAATAAAATATTACTTTGTTTTTTAGTATAAAAAAGTAGGGTTAAAATCAAGGCAGTGTGATATAATCCTAATAAATGGTCAAAACTCAACCAATAACCCACTAAAAATACCCAACTTGAAGTCAATAAAATGATGCTGCTAATCAAAGCAATCTGAACGCCAAATAATGCTCTACAAACAAAAAACAGAGCGCTCAACACACCAAAAAGAATAAGAAGATTAATAATTCTATAACGAATGATGATATTTGGATCAAATTGATAAAATCCGCTATCTAATAAGTTGGATTCTGCCCCAGAAAAGAAGTGAGTGGTATTGGGAAGAAAAAAAACCATCCCCAAAAAGAAAAGTAAAAAAGGTATCAGTTTAACGATGGGATAGGACAAAAACTTTAAGAGCATAATTTTATTTTTTGAGTGACAAAGATAAGATGCTAAATGAATAATAGTAGATTCCGTATTTTTACATGAAAATATAATTATGGATGATAACCACGCACTCATTCTTCCCGTTTTTTATCTGGGAAACATTCAATACTGGTCAAAATTGGTTCATCAGAAAAATATTATATTTAATGATATTGAAAATTACCCAAAAGGTTCATTTAGAAACCGTTGTCATATTGTCAGCAGTCAGGGATTATTAAGATTGAGCATTCCTTTGGTCGGGGGAAAACATGCAGGCCAAAAATATACTGAAGTTAAGATTGACCAGAAGGAAAATTGGCAAAAAAAACATTGGCAGTCCTTAGGTACCTGTTACGGAAGTGCCCCATTTTTTCATCATTATGCAGAAAAGCTAAGTACCATTTATGAACGTCCTGTTATTAATCTATGGGATTGGAACCTCAATTTAACGAAAATGGTATTATCTATGATACCCATAGAACTGCCTGATATTCGCTTTTTATCTGACGGTGAAGTATCAGAACCTAATTTGAATTTATCTCAATTCTTCTCTCCAAAACCGCGTTATAATCTATCGGACGAAACCTGGATTAACATAGAATATCCTCAGGTTTTTGAAAACACCTTAGGTTTTTTGCCTAATTCCAGTATTTTAGATCTGATCTTTTGTCAAGGTCCTTACGCTCTAAATGTCTTAAGAAAAAGCTATTTGTCAGACAAACAAGGTGATTTGTCCAAATTTTAATCCATTGCAACCAAAGAATGCAACAATTTATTCATCTTTGAGGTATGAAAAATAAAATTACTGCCGCACTACTCGCTCTTATGTTTGGCGTTTTTGGCCTGCACAGATATTATTTAGGAAGAAAATTTCAAGGTGTTCTACATACCATTCTTTTTTTTATATGCCTTTTATTAGTAACTCAAGGAAATGGGGATATTGCAGAAATGTCTATAGCTTTGCCAGCTATTTTAGGATTTATGGACGCTGTCCTTTTATTTGTTATGCCAAGGCAAGAATTTGACGAAAAGTATAATGCGAAGTATCTCGAATTTGAACAAATAAAGCAGGACCCAAAAGAATCGCTTTTTGATTATTATAAATCGTTGGGAATAAACAAATATAGAGAATTAGATTTTGCGGGGGCCGCACACTCCTTTCTTGAATCTATAGAAAAATTTGGTGAATCTCCTCAGGTACATTTCAACTTAGCCTGTTGTTACAGCATGCTAAATGATGCCGAAATGACCTATTTACATTTGGAAAAGGCCGTAGCAAATGGTCTGGACAACATAGAGAAAATTCATGATCACAAAGCCTTAGCTTTTATCAGACAAGATGAAAAATTTAACTCGTTTGTCAAAAATAATTATAAAAGACCTTTTGAAGATATGCCAAATGAAAAGGCTGAAAATGAAACTGAAGAAGAAAAACTTGATTTATATGGTAGTTTGCTTAAACTTGGAGATCTAAAAGAAAAGGGAATAATAAATGAGGAAGAGTTCAATCTGCAAAAGAAAAAAATATTAGATACCTTATAAAATGTTTACCTTACTTAAAAAAGGATTAAATGTCAACTTTTAAAGGTAAAATGGTTATCGTTACCGGTGCATCGCAAGGTATTGGTCGCGCTTGTGCAAAAATATTTGCTGAAAACGGAGCTACCTTAGCTCTCCATTATCATAAGAATCAAAAAGCAGCGGAAGAAACTTTAGCTTCTTTATCAGGTGCTGGACATCAACTGTTTAATGCCGATTTATCAGATCCTATCGCTGTAAAGAAATTCATTAACGAGGTCATTCATTCCATGGGTGGCATTGATGTTTTAATAAATAATGCTGCGGTCATAGAACCTCATTCCATTGACCTGGATAGTTACGATAACTGGCAATTAGCCTGGAACAAAACCCTGGCTACAAACCTGTTGGCGCCAGCCAATTTAGCTTTTTGTGTTGCACCTGAAATGAAAAAAAGAGGGGGTGGACATATTGTAAATGTTTCATCAAGAGGAGCTTATCGAGGTGAGCCATCTATGCCAGCGTATGGTGCCAGCAAAGCAGGCCTGAATAGTCTAACCCAATCTCTGGCTCTGGCATTAGGGCCATTTGGTATTGCGGTGAATGCCGTAGCTCCTGGATTTACCGATACAGAAAGAGTTGAAAATATAGTTAAAGGTCCCAGAGAAAATGAGATTGCCGCTCAAAGTCCATTCAATAGAATTGCCAAACCTGAAGAGGTGGCTGCCGCTGTTTTATACCTGGCTTCCGATCAGGCCATTTTTACATCAGGAGCTATTTTAGATTTAAATGGGGCATCCTACTTTAGATAATCTTTTTTGTTTATTCTTTACAAATATTCAATATTCATGTCAACAATCATGCAAAATTACCTTCAGCAGGTGCAAAAAAATTTGGGTTACCGCGCTACCTGGGAACCTCACAGGCCGATGAAGGTAGGAACTTATGGGAAAATACATCAGGGTATATTTTCTGCGTATGGTCACATTGACGATTTGAATATTACTCATACCGTAGATAAATTAAAGACATCCAATCAATTAACTTATAAAAGTGAGGAAAAAGGAAGTTATACCCTAAAGGCAAAAGGAGAGATTAATCCTTTGTTTCAAAACATAAGTACGGACGAAGCAGGCCTGCTCATTATTTTTAAAAAAGATAATAGCATTGTATTTAAAATTCAGGACATAACCTACTTCACATTAGAAAATAAAGTAGAAATAGCAGAAAAACTCCATAAACTCAGCCTTGTAAATAAATGGGACGCTTCTTATTTGATGATAACAGAAACCTTACAATCTGAAAAAACATCCATTCTTTTAAGCAAAAAGAAAAATAGTGAAGTTGAAATTAAGTATGAAAATGATGGGAATATAGGGATAATAGACATCGATTTTTTTGGTGAAATTATTAGGAGTAAGGGAATGAGTTTACAATTTACAACCAGCAGTGATTCTACCCCACTTTTTAAGCTTTCCAGACTAAAAGAAGCTGTGTTAGTCCCTGAAAAGAATAGACAGGTACTAGAAAAACCTATACCAGGCTTGATAGAGGTAGATTTTGACCTAGCTGAAATGACAAACGACTGAATTTATCCCCATGAGACCATTAGCGGAACGGATGCGTCCACAGCATATCGACTCTTTTATTGGACAGTTAACCTTACTGGGAGAAGGAATGCCTATTCGTCGATGGCTGGATGCGGGAAGAATTCCGTCTATCATTTTATGGGGTCCTCCAGGCGTTGGAAAAACAACATTGGCAAATTTATTAGCGAATCAACTGAATATTCCTTTTCAATCGTTAAATGCAGTCCATTCCGGGGTAAAGGAGGTAAGAGAAGCCATACAAAAGGCGGAGCAACAAAAATTTTTCAACAGACATAATCCCATTTTATTTATTGACGAAATTCACAGGTTTTCTAAGTCTCAACAAGATTCCCTGCTTAATGCCGTTGAAAAAGGTATCATTACTCTAATAGGAGCCACTACAGAAAATCCTTCCTTCGAGGTTATTCCAGCTTTATTATCGAGATGTCAGGTGTACACCTTACAACCCTTATTAAAAGACGAGTTATCCGCTATTTTAGATCATGCTTTGGAGAAAGATGAATTTTTAAGCACTTTGAATATTGATTTGCAGGAAAAAGAGGCATTACTGCATTTTTCAGGGGGAGATGCACGAAAACTATTAAACTTATTGGAGCTCGCTTGTTTACCAAACGAAGAAAATAAAATACAGATTACCAACGCGTTAATAGAAAAAATTGCATCTAATATAGTATTGAACTACGATAAAGATGGTGAGGTTCATTATGATATCGCTTCCGCATTTATTAAAAGTATAAGAGGAGGCGACGCCCAGGCCGCTGTTTATTGGTTGGCAAGAATGCTCGCTGCAGGAGAAGACCTTAAATTTATTGGCCGACGAATGATTATTTCTGCCGCAGAAGACATTGGACTAGCCAATCCAAACGCTTTATTAATGGCCCAGACTGCTTTTCAAGCATCCATCACAGTAGGAATGCCAGAGGCAAGAATTATTTTATCAGAAGCAGTCATCTATTTGGCAAAATCAGCTAAAAGCAATGCTGCTTATTTAGCCATTCAATCGGCTTTAGACAAAGTTAAAGAAACGGGAAATTTGGCCGTTCCCCTTCATTTGAGAAATGCCCCAACCGCTTTAATGAAACAATTAAATTATGGCGCAGGATACAAATACAGTCACGACTATCCCGGAAACCATGTTGAGCAGGAATATTTACCGAGTGAAATAAAAGGAAGTACTTTTTATACCCCACAAAAGAATGGGGTTGAAAATAAAGGGAGTTGATATAACCGTTAGTTTGATCTCCAAAAATGAGGGGTCAAAATGACTAACATAGTAAACAGCTCTAACCTTCCCAATAACATAAGGGCTGAGCCAAATGAAAACCGACATCTCCTGCCCCCGCAATGATAATTTTCATAAAACTGACATTCAATAATTAAAATGCAATTTTACCGAAATTTGTCGAATACTTTGTTTTTAACTTATAATTTCTTCCACCTTGGATTAACAAGCCGATTTCTCAGAAAATGATTTACCATTTCCAAAAATCAAGGGTACTGAATTTTTTAGGTAACTGGGGACTTTCCGGCATGCTCCTTTTCTCCTTTCCTGATTTCGGTGTTTTTGACATGTTTCCAAGAAGTCCGGAAATAACCTGAGGTGCTGAATATCCGTAGGAAAGCGCTTCGGTAATGCTATTAGCCTCTAATAACTGTACAGTAACCATACCAAGAATAAGTAAAAATATAAATCCTACATAAAAATTGATAGATTTGAGATAACCGGGTAAACTCAGTTGATACCGATTATTTATTAATCTTAACAAATCGGGAATGGCGCCACCAATAAGTCCGTAAAGAAGAAATTCATTCATAATAATGATTATTTAATGAAAAATGATGAAAAAGATTTACATTAGATTATAATTTTCAGCACCTAAAACTTTATATAATGAAATTACATATCCTCTCTCTTAGAATGCTCTTAACGTTCTCTTTGGGTACTTTTGCTCAAGCTACGCTTTTTTCACAGATTACCGACCCAAAAGCTACCGAAGTTTGGGAACCGGAGCCAAGAAAAATCACCCCTGTAGTTAATAATATGCCTCCATCAGACGCTATCGTTTTATTTGACGGTAAAAATATGGACGCCTGGACCGATTTAAAAGGCAATGCTTGTCCATGGCAAATTGCAGAAAGCTTTTTAACCGTAGTTCCTAAAACAGGTGACATCAAAACTAAAAAGCAATTTGGAGACTGTCAAATCCATATCGAATGGCGAGCTCCTGTGGTGGTTAAAGGGGAAGGTCAAGGTAGAGGAAATAGTGGTATTTTTCTCCAGGAGATTTATGAACTTCAAGTTTTGGATAGCTACGACAATAGGACCTACTCTAATGGACAAGCGGCTTCCATTTATAAACAAACAATGCCTTTGGTAAATGCTAACAAGAAACCAGGCGAATGGCAGGTATATGAAATTATTTATAAAGCTCCCCGCTTTAATGCCGACGGTATTCTTACCGCACCGCCTACTATTACGGTACTACATAATGGTGTTTTAGTTCAGAATAACACAGAAATCAAGGGCGCAACAGAATACATTGGACTACCTAAATTTAAAACCCATGAAAAAGGTTCTTTACGGTTACAGGATCACGGGGATTTAGTTAGTTTTAGAAATATCTGGATCAGGGAATTATAATGAATTATAAACAAATAAAAACCTCCTTTTTCCTGGCTGTTTTTTGCCTTTCTTATTTTAATATTATTGCACAGAAGGCAAATGAATCCATGGTTTATTCTCTAAAGAAAATAACCGAGTTAATCAAAGTCGATGGATTTCCTGACGATGAAGGCTGGAAGGAAATACAGCCCACTTCCCGATTTTACGCAGTACTACCCATGGATACAGGCTTTGCTAAGGTATATACCGAAGTAAAAATGTGTTTCGATGATAAAAACCTGTATTTACTAGCCATAAATTACGAAAAATCAGAAGGGCCGTACATGGTTGAGTCCTTAAGACGAGATTTTAGTTTTGGTAAAAATGATAACTTTCTATTGTTTATAGACCCTTTTAATGATCAAACCAATGGATTTACCTTTGGATCCAATGCGATGGGTGCTCAATGGGACGGATTATTATACGATGGTGGAAAGGCAGATTTAAGCTGGGATAATAAATGGACCTCCGCCGTTCAAAGCGAGCCAGATAAATGGACACTGGAAATGGCCATTCCATTCACCACATTACGTTACAAACCAAATGCAGATAAATGGGGTGTAAATTTCAGCAGGTTAGATATGAAAACCACTGAAAAATCAGCGTGGGCTGCTGTTCCAAGACAATTTCCTACCGCTTCTCTTGCCTACACCGGGTACTTAGAATGGTCAGAACCCCCACCCTCACCTGGAACGAATATTTCATTGATTCCTTTTTCCCTTGGTTCATACTCAAATAACAAAGTGAATCAAAAAGAAAAAAGTAATGTGGCTCTGGGTTTAGATGCCAAGGTGGCTATAAACAGTTCAATGAATCTTGATTTAACCCTGAATCCTGACTTTTCTCAGGTAGAAGTTGATGTTCAACAGACCAATCTGGATCGGTTTGAACTGTTCTTCCCCGAACGACGTCAGTTTTTCATTGAAAATGGAGATTTATTTAATAATTTTGGATATAATAATCTCCGTCCATTTTTCTCTCGCCGCATTGGCTTACAGAATAAAATTGTTGGCGGAGCACGTCTTAGCGGCAAACTCAATAAAAACTGGAGATTAGGTGTCTTAAATATGCAGATGCAGGCAAATGAAAATGAAACTACAGGAACTAATTTTGCTGTATTTGCATTGCAAAGAAAGGTGTTTCAACGCTCAAATATTGGGGTTATTTTATTAAACAGAGAGCGTTTCGGTGATGCAACAACCCTGGCAAACAGAAATATTGGTGTTGAGTATAATCTTGCCAGTGCTAATAATTTTTGGAGGGGAAAAGTATTTTACTTAAACACCCTTTCTGCGAACAAGACAAACAAAGACCAACTCCTCGCTGCCGACATTCAATATACAAATAAACATATTACTTACGGTATGAAATGGGAAGACGTTGGTAATCAGGTAAATGCCGAAACAGGATTTGTTCCCAGAACAGGGTATAAAAGACTGAATCCAGGCGCAGGCTACCTATTTTTTCCGAAATCTGGAAAGGTATTATCTCATGGTCCCGCCCTTGAATTTAGCAGTTATTTTAATGAAAATTTCAAACAAATAGAAAATGAGCACGTTGCCATTTATAAAATAAATTTTCTTAGCAGAGCTGATCTTTTTATTTGGACGGCAACAAATAGGGTTAAACTATTGGCTCGATTTGACCCTACCAATTATGCAGGTCATTTCTTAAAAGAAGGTACCACTCATCAATGGTACTCCCGTGGATTTGATTTTACCTCCAAACCACAAAGTTTAGTCACTTACCGCGTATCAACGAGACAAGGCGGGTACTATGCAGGCGGAAAAAGAGTTAGATTAGAAGGTGAATTTGGGTACAGGATACAACCTTATTTTTCCATTTCATTGCGAGCGTCTTACAATAATTTGTCGTTTTTTGAAGACGAAAGGCTACCAGAAAAACTCAGAAATAATCAATTTAATTTATGGCTTGCTGGTCCGAGATTTGATTTAACGCTGACAAATAAGTTGTTTATCACCTATTTTTTTCAATATAACAAGCAAATTGATAATATTAACAGTAATTTTAGGCTTCAATGGAGGTATAGTCCTGCTTCTGATTTTTACTTTGTATATACGGACAATTACTACGCCAATGCTTTTCAGTTAAAGCAACGGCAATTTGTTTTGAAATTTAATTACTGGTGGAATCTTTAACCTATGGCAAAGAAGTTTTTAAGATTTATTTTGGTTTTACTCGTTGGTTTATTCATCATGGTAGGCTCTGCCATATATTATTTACATGAAGATGTTCCTGCAGGTACATCTGGGAGTGAAGCTGATTTACTGGCTACAAAAATGGAGGAGGCCATTAATAAGCCTGCCTGGAATAATCTTAGATGGGTTAGCTGGACATTTCCAGGGGAAAAAGTATATGTTTGGGATAAATACAGACAATTCTTGTTGATTGAATGGGGCGGTAAACGCGTCATAATGAACTTGAAAAATAAGGAAGGAAAGGCCTGGCAGGAAAATCAGGCAGTTAGTGGAAATACTGCAGCAAAGTTTATTAAAACAGCCTGGGAAAGCTTTTGTAATGATAGTTTTTGGTTTATAGCCCCAACTAAAGCTTTCGATAAGGGCGTTAAAAGAGAAATGGTTATCATGCCTTCCGGTGAGAAGGCTTTAAAAGTGATTTATCAAGATGGTGGTGTAACGCCTGGAGACACCTATTTATGGGAATTTGACCAAAAAACCAATTTACCTACCTCTTTTAAAATGTGGGTTAAAATTATTCCTATTGGAGGCATAAAAAGTACCTGGGAAAATTGGATTACCCTTCCCGGAGGTGCAAAAATAGCCATTGACAGAAAACTAGGTCCACTAAATATTAAGATGAGTAACGTGATGTCGGGTAAAAGCTACAAAGATTGTGGTTTGGAAAAAGACCCGTTTCTATCTCTTTCTAAATAACCATTTTTCTTTCTTACAATCCTAATTCTTTACCTCTTTCCTTCATATAGGTGAAGGCAGCATCGTAATCATTAGGAATAATTCCATCAAGAATTGCTTCCCTTACAGCCGTTTTGATTAAGCCCACTTCTTTGGACGGTCCAATATAAAAGGTTGCCATAATTAGCTCCCCTGTTATGGGAGGTTGCCAGTTCCGAAGATTATCATTGGATTCAACCGCCTGAATTTTCTCCATGACCAAATCGTAATTTTCAAGATATTTTTGAACCTTAGATTGATTTTTCGAGGTAATATCGGCTTTACACAAAAGCATAAGGTCATCCAAATCATCTCCAGCATCTACAATAAGCCTTCTAATGGCTGAATCGGTAATATTTTCTTTAGTCAGAGAAATGGGTCTTAAATGAAGTCTGACCAGTTGCTGCACATACTTCATTTTAAAATCCATAGGTAATTTCAATCTTTTGAAAATAGTGTAAACCATGGAAGCGCCCAATACTTCATGTCCATGAAAAGACCAACCTATATCTGCTTGCCACCGTTTTGTTTGGGGCTTAGCAATATCATGTAAAATAGCGGCCCAACGCAACCATAAATTATCTGTAACCTGACTTAAATTATCTAAAACCTGCAAAGTGTGAAAGAAATTATCTTTGTGCCCTTTCCCATTTTTAATTTCCACCCCATGTAAAAGCACCATTTCGGGAAAAATAATGGATAATAAACCTGTTTCAAAAAGAAGAAGAAAGCCAACAGAAGGTTTAGGTGAAAGAATGATTTTATTCAATTCAGCAGCTATTCTTTCTTGAGAAATAATACCTATTCTGTCTTTATATTTTTTTAATGCCTGTTTAGTATCGCCATCTAAAACAAACCCAAGTTGAGCCGCGAATCTTATAGCGCGCATCATTCGAAGAGGATCATCGGAAAAAGTTATTCCCGGATCTAGAGGTGTTTTAATAATCTGGTTATTTAAATCTTCCAAACCATCAAAAGAATCAAGAAACAAGCCAAATTCATCTGGATTCAAGGAAAAAGCGAGCGCATTCATAGTAAAATCTCTCCTTTTCTGATCATCTTCCAAAGTCCCCTCCTCCACGGCAGGCTTACGGGAATCAGCTGAGTAGGATTCTTTTCGAGCCCCTACAAATTCAAATTCAATATCATTAAAACGAAACATTGCTGTTCCATACCGACTGTAGGTAACTACTTTTGGAGAAGGCTGTAAAAGGGCAGCAACATTTTCTGCTAACTGAATACCATTACCCACGCATACAATATCTATATCTTTAGATTGCCTCTTTAAAAAAAAATTTCTAACAAATCCACCAACCACATAAGCGGGAGCATTCATATCAATGGCCACTCTGCCAATTAATCTGAAGAGGAAATCATTTTCCTTATTTGTAAAATCTATTATTTTGGACACATTTTAATTTTGGGATCACTCAGACAACACAGGTTCTAATCCTGCATAACAGAGAGACATTTCATGAAGAACCTCAAAAATATGATTTTTATCATCTAAGGTTACCAATGATTTTCTAAACTCCTTAATATTAGGAAAACCTCGAAAATAGTTACTATAGTGTCTCCTTGTTTCGAGGATGCCGAGTTTATCACCTTTCCAATCAATAGCTCTGGTAAGATGTTCTGTAACCGCATTGATTCTTTCTGTTAACGTTGGCGGATCACAGATGGTTCCGTCCAGCATAAATTGTTTAATTTCTCTGAAGATCCATGGATAACCGATACTAGCACGACCAATCATAATACCGTCAACACCGTATTTTTCCCTATATTCTACTGCCTTTTGCGGAGAATCTATATCGCCATTTCCAAAAATAGGAATATGGATTCTTGGGTTTTGTTTCACCTTTGCAATGTAACTCCAATTTGCCTCCCCTTTATACATTTGTTTACGCGTCCTGGCATGAATACTAACCGCCTGTACACCAATGTCTTGCAGCCTTTCAACCACTTCTTCTATAAAAATAGTATCTTCATCCCAGCCCAGTCTGGTTTTAACCGTCACGGGTAATTTAGTGTTTTTGATTACTGCCTCGGTAAGTTTTATCATCTTGGGTATATCCCGAAGGATACCTGCACCAGCCATTTTACATACCACTTTTTGGACCGGGCAACCATAATTAATGTCTAAAATTTCAGGTTTAGCCTCTTCAACAATTTCTGCAGCTCTGCGCATGGAATCAAATTCAGCACCAAAAATTTGAATACCAATGGGCCTTTCTTCGTCATAAATATCTAACTTCTGAACACTTTTATCAGCGTCCCTGATAAGACCTTCCACGCTGATAAACTCAGTGAACATTAAATCTGCACCCTGCGCTTTACATAGCGCTCTGAAAGGAGGATCACTTACATCCTCCATCGGAGCTAAAATCAATGGGAACTCCCCTATATTAATATTTCCAATCTTTACCATTCGATATTTTGAGCCTTTAAAAAAATATTTACCACAAAATTATTTGAAATAACTATAAATATGTTAAAAAAAGAAAATTAAAACTTTATTTTTACAAAAAACACCTGACATTCTAACACACACCTTAAAAAATTAATTTATGTTAACAAGTGTAGTCCTTTGTTTCTTCATTGGTTATATTATTATTGTCCTAGAACAACCATTGAAATTAGACAAATCCGTTCCAGCTCTATTGATGGGTGCATTAACCTGGGCTTTGATTTCAGTGGGTAATCTTGAAGTACTTGGTGTAAATCATCAGGTAACCCCTTTAGAAGATGGTTTACTTCATATAATGGGTAAAACGGCAGAAATTTTATTTTTCCTTTTAGGAGCAATGACTATTGTAGAGTTAGTAGATCTGCATAAAGGTTTTTCACCCATTACTTCGTTGGTAAAAACCAAAGATAAAAAGGCGCTTCTTTGGATTACCTCCCTAATTGCCTTTTTCTTATCTGCTGTATTAGATAATCTAACTACTACCATCGTTATGATATCTATATTAAGAAAATTAATACCTACCAGAGAAGACAGGCTGTTTTATGTTAGTTTGATTATCATTGCTGCCAATGCTGGTGGAGCATGGTCTCCCATAGGCGACGTAACGACCACTATGCTCTGGATAGGTAAAAAGGTATCCTCCGTGGGTTTAATGCAAAACTTATTTCTTCCCTCTATCATTTCCTTAGTTTTACCCGTGTTCATTGCATCATTGCTCCCTATATTTAAAGGTAAGATAGAAAATATCCCCGGACAAGGCAACGTATTGGATAACACTAAATTACTTAGCAGTAAAACCATGTTAATTGCTGGTTTAGCTGGTCTAATTTTTGTCCCTATTTTCAAGTCAATTACTCATTTACCCCCTTATATGGGCATCATGATTTCTTTGGGTATTGTTTGGCTCATTTCAGAATATATTCATCCAGAGGAGGAATTTAATCAGGAAAACAGACATCTATATTCAGTCCATAAAGCATTATCCAGGATTGAAATTAGTAGTATTATTTTCTTTTTGGGTATTCTACTTGCCGTTGGCGCTTTAGAATCAGTGGTAGTTCAATCTTCAACTGGTGAAAAAGTAGGATTTTTGATGAGTTTAGCAAACAAACTGCAGGAACTTATTCCCAATCAAAATATGGTCATCATTTTTATTGGCATTCTTTCTGCCATCATTGATAATGTGCCTTTAGTGGCGGCTACTATGGGTATGTATCCTATGGATAAGTTTCCTCTGGACAGTAATTTATGGCATTTCATTGCCTATTCTGCTGGTACAGGTGGAAGTATGCTCGTTATTGGTTCAGCCGCAGGGGTAGCTGCTATGGGTATGGAGAAAATAGATTTTATCTGGTACTTCAAAAATATTACTTGGCTGGCCTTTATAGGTTTTATTGCAGGTTGTTTAACCTTTATAGCTCTTACTTAAAAAACTAAATGGGCATGTTGCGAACCACGAATAAGTTTATCTTTTTTCCAATTCTTTTATTTTTCAATTCATGCAATTTTATCGCTAACTATCAAATTGTTGGCGTATGGAAGGCGACTGAGATATTTGAAAATGACAAAATATTGAAAGACAAAACATTAGAAAATATCATTTTGCAATTTAATGATGAGGGAAATTACTCCTACGAAGGAACATTAAATTACAAAGAAGCGGGGAAATTTAATGTTAGTAGCAACAGCCTCTTTCTAACCACACAATCAAAGGAAGAAAAAGAACTGCACATAGAATCTTTGAACAGTAAAAAACTGGTTTTACTAATGGAAGATTCTGGAAAAACACGAAAAATGGTTTTCAGTAAAACCTTTAATTGAAGGTATATTTAACCTTTTAAAAAGGGGCTGTCTAAAAAGATAGCCCCTTTTTTATTCGCCTACACTACTCTTTCAATGCATCCAGGCTTTTTTGGCAGCCATTTTCAATTAAAATTCATGTATTATTTTTTTTGAACCGTGGACGTGAATATGCCTAAATTTCCTCCAATGCCCATATCAATGAGCATTCCATCAGAAGTAATTTGAATATTGTCAACCGATAATTGATCAATTTTACTTTTCATTCTAAAACCAGTGGCCAACGGATATTCATTCAACTGCTTTTCAAGTTCTTTTTTAGTATCATTTAGATTCAGCGTCAGATAAAAATTTATATTTTCCTGAATCATCTTTTTCAAATTACTTTTTAAAATCCAACCCGCTGTTTTTACCAAAAAATTCTTCGTTTCCAGATTAAATTCTAAATCCGGAAGATTTATTAAATTCGTTAAGGTATCTATTTTGGGCGTTCCCGTCAGGAAAATCTTCCCTTTATATGCTCCTGACAGGGTTAATTCAACCCCCAGCTTATTATTAATACCAAAATAATTAACATCTTCAACGGTAACAGATTTTTTTCCACTTGAAAATGTTTGGCCACCCACTTGTTTTAAAGTGAGTGATTTTGTTTCTGAGAATGGTAATTTAGTTCGGAGGACAAGAATGGTACGTTGACTTTCACCCAAGACCTGGGCGTAATCTGGTATCTTTGTTATCCCATTTGCCATAGGTTTTTCTCCAATGTTAAGCTGTGGTTTTGCCGAAAGAGAAAGATATGTCTGAATAGAATCTCCTTGAATAATCATTGGTGACATGGTTACTTTATTTGGATTAACTAACAACCAGGCTTTATATTCTTCAGAAACTGAAAGCACCCTTGTAATAGAACTCCAGGCGCTGGCAACGATAGCCTTTAGATCGAAATAAGTAGAGGTCATTTCATCTATCTGTTGTCCCAAATAGGATTTTGAATTATTTAAAATGACATCAGCCAACGAACCCAAAGGTATATTCATACCTGCTACTTGCGCAACGGGCTTTTTAATCCAAACATAATGAGTGAGATCTGTTTGTGTTTTCAACGTCCAGTCCTTCGCTATTTTAAAACTGGTTTTTGCCACCAGTTCTATTTCTCCGGTAGCGCTTACATTGGTGACCATGGCATCATAAATTACTTGTATGGTAAGAGGAATTTTATATCTCAATTCATTCTCCTTACCACTCAACCTTATGGGATTCCTTTTATAAACCTTAACTTTCATCCTGTCCCCATCATTAAAATCTTTGTCTTCATATAATAGGCCTGTCAATTGGCTGTTAATGATAGATTCCAAAACAGAAACCTTAAGATTCACTGGAATATTCAATTTTGATACAGGTAATGGAATCAGTGCGGTATTATATTGAGGAGTAGGTGACACTAATTCTCTTTGCCCCGAACAACCCATTATTATAAGTACCGTTAATAGAAAAGTAAAAAATAGATTTAGGCGAGTCATTTTATTGATTTTTGTTGCAATTGTAGTAATTTGTTCTTTCATTGTGGTAAAAGTACCTTTAAATTTTTTGCAATTTCTACTTAAAAAAAATGATTATGTTACCTAAAATGCGACAAGTAAAATGGTTTAGTTTTCTTCTTTTACTAGTATTAACTAGTTTTGGATTAAACGCTCAGAAGAAAAAACCAGTTTCCTCAACCATTCCTCAAAAAGAAGTACCCTCGGTCAACTTTCCTGAAAGTTCTTTTAATGCGCTGAGCTGGCGTTCTATAGGGCCATTTAGAGGAGGTAGATCAGCGGCTGTTTCCGGTGTGGTCGGAAAGCCAAATCTTTATTATTTTGGATCAACTGGTGGTGGTGTTTGGAAAACACAAGATGCTGGTCAGACCTGGGAAAATATTTCAGATAAATATTTTGGAGGATCCGTTGGATCTATTGCCGTATCTGAAAGTGACCCTAATGTCATTTATGTTGGTGGTGGTGAGGTTACAGTGCGTGGTAACGTTTCTTATGGATATGGCATGTGGAAAAGTGCCGATGCCGGAAAAACCTGGCAAATGGCCGGACTGCCTGAGTCAAAACACATACCAAGAATTAAAATCCATCCTAAAAATCCAGATTTAGTATATGCTGCCGTTTTAGGTGATTTGTTCAAATCTAGCTCAGAAAGAGGCGTTTATCGTTCAAAAGACGGAGGCAAAAATTGGGAGAAAATTCTTTTTGCCAATGCCGATGCTGGCGCAGTAGATTTAGTAATCGATCCGGGAAATGCCAGAATCTTATATGCTGCTACCTGGAGAGTTAGAAGAACGCCTTATGACTTGTCCAGCGGTGGCGAAGGCTCAGATTTATGGAAAAGTACAGATGGTGGTGACAACTGGACAAAAATATCAGCTAATAAAGGCCTGCCTAAAGGTCCTTTGGGTATTATGGGAATTACCGTTTCTCCAGTTAATTCTGAAAAGTTATTTGCTATCATTGAAGCCAATGACGGAGGCGTTTATCGCTCTGATAATGGTGGAGATTCCTGGGTTAGAACCAATGAAGAGAGGAATTTAAGACAACGCGCCTGGTATTATACCAGAATTTATGCCGACACCAAAAATGAAGAAGTTGTTTATGTCCTCAATGTGAATTATCATCGTTCAGGGGATGGTGGAAAAACGTTCAATACGAGCAATGCACAACATGGCGATCATCACGATTTATGGATTTCCCCAGATGATGCCAATAAAATGATTATCGGCGATGATGGCGGAGGTCAGGTTTCGATAGATGGGGGGACAAACTGGACAACCTATCATAATCAACCTACTGCCCAATTTTATCGCGTTATCACTGACAATCATTTCCCTTACAGAATTTATGGTGCACAACAAGATAATTCTACCCTTAGAATTTACCATAGAACAGAAGGATCAGAAATTGGAGAAAGAGATTGGGAAGAGACCGCAGGAGGTGAATCAGCTCATCTTGCTGTTGATCCCAACGATAATGAAATCGTTTATGGAAGTAGTTATGGTGGCCTTTTAGAAAGAGTTAACCACAGAACAAAGCAAAATCAAACCATCAATGTATGGCCAGATAATCCTATGGGCTATGGTGCGGAAGGATCAAAATACAGATTCCAATGGAATTTTCCTGTATTCACATCTCCAAATAATCCTAAAAAACTTTATGCTGCATCTCAACATTTACACGCATCAGAAGACGGCGGACGTTCCTGGACCACAATAAGTCCAGACTTAACAAGAAATGATGTGTCCAAAATGAAAAGTTCAGGAGGCCCCATTACTCAGGACAATACGAGTGTCGAATATTATTGTACTGTTTTTGCCGCCTTGGAATCTTCTTCACAACCTGGTCTTCTTTGGGCAGGTTCTGATGACGGCCTCATTCATGTTAGTAAAGATAATGGCGCAAATTGGGAAAATGTAACACCGGCAGGTATGCCTGAATGGATGATGATTAATTCCATTGAACAAGATCCATTCCACAAAGGTGGTTTATATGTTGCTGGTACAAGCTATAAATCAGGTGATTATACTCCTTATTTATACCATACTACTAATTATGGCAAATCGTGGGACCTAATTACGGCGGGCATTGATAAAAATCATTTTACCCGGGTAATACGTGCTGACCCCAAAAAGGAAGGCTTACTATATGCAGGAACTGAATCGGGAATGTATATTTCTTTTGACAATGGTGCCTCCTGGAAACCATTCCAGCTGAATTTACCCATTGTTCCAATCACAGATTTAGCTATTAAAAATGATAATTTAATTGCGGCTACTCAAGGAAGAGCTTTCTGGATCATTGACGATTTAACGCCTCTACATCAGCTAAATAAAGATGTTTCTACCGCTGAAATGCATTTGTTCAAACCTATGCCAAGTTATAGAATGGAAGGTGGACCTGGTTGGCGCGGAGCCAATACGAAAACAGCTGGCGCCAATCATCCCGGGGGTGTTATGGTTCATTTCAATCTGAAAGAAGTGCCGGCTGATTCTATCGTTGTAAAACTTTCATTTCATGAAGCCAATGGCAAATTAATTAAAGAATTTGCTACCAATTCAAAAGAAAGAATGGATAAGCTAACAGATTTAAAGGCAGGTGGAAATCGCTTTGTCTGGAATATGCAATATCCAGGCGCCTTAAGGTTTGATGGCATGATCCTATGGGCTGCTGCATTAAATGGTCCTAAAGCAGTTCCCGGAACCTATAAAGTGGTGTTAACTTTAGGTAAAATTCAACAAGAACAAACCTTTGAAATAGTTAAAGACCCTCGCTCTGAGTCAAGTGTGGAAGATTATGCAAAACAATTCAGTTTCCTTATTGACATTAGAGATAAAGTATCGGAAGCTCATCAGGCTATCCTTGACATAAGAGAAACCAGAAAGCAAATTAATCATCTTAAATCTATCTGGAAAGATGATCCAGAAATGAAATCGCTCATCCAAAAAGCGAACGACATCGATAAAGAGATTACCAGAATTGAAAATGAACTTTATCAGACAAAGAACAAAAGTGGTCAGGATCCATTAAATTATCCCATTAAGCTGACAAATAAACTTGCTCACGTAGGAAGCATTACCAATCGTGGTGATTTTCCTCCAACCCAGCAAGCCATGCAAGTAAAAACAGAGTTAAGCAAACAGATTAATACTGAATTGCAAAAATGGGAAACCATAAAATCTGCTGATATGGAAGCTTTCAATTCCTCTGTGAAAGAAAAAGGAATAGATGTTTTAAAACTTAAAAAAGAAAACAAAACCTCTTGATTCTTGTTAGTTATGGGAAATAGGAATTTTCCTATTTCCCATACTACTTAACCAAAACATCATGTTCGGATTATTCAAAAAAGACCCTTTAGTGAATCTGCAAAAATCTTACAATCAATTACTTGAGGAAGCAATGCAATTACAGAGAAAAGGGGATATTAAAGGTTATGCTGCAAAGATGGCCGAATCAGAGATAGTTATGAATGAAATTGAGAAGATAAAAAAAGGATAAGGTTAACGAATAAACTTTAATCTTTCTCCTTTCACATCTTCCTTTATTTGGCCGTCGTGCCAAACTAAGTTTCCATTAACCATGGTGGTCAAAACAGCTCCTTTCATGGTTTTTCCTAATAAAGGGCTCCATTTGCAGTGGTAAGCAATATTTTCAGCAGTTATCTGATATGGAACATTTATATCTACGATAGCTACATCCGCTGCGAAACCCTCTTCTATGTATCCTCTATTTTTTATACCAAAACACTCCGCTGGAGAATGGCTCATTTTTTCTACGATTTTCTCCAAAGTAATCAAACCTTTGTGATAAAAATCAAGCATTATCTGAAGACTGTGTTGTACCAGTGGAACACCAGAAGGAGCTGAAAAATAATTTTGCTGCTTTTCAGCTAAGGTATGGGGCGCATGGTCTGTAGCTATAATATCTAGTTTATCAGATAATAGACCTTGCAATAAGGCCGTTTGGTGATCCACAGATTTAATGGCAGGGTTACACTTTATTAAACTCCCTAATGACTCATAATCATTACTGTTGAAGTATAAATGATGCACACAAACCTCAGAAGTTATTCTTTTTTGCTTCAATGGAATAGTATTGTTAAAAAGTTTTAATTCATCCGCTGTAGAAATGTGTAATATATGTAATCTGGTTCCATAAGATTTAGCCAGGGATATGGCCATTTCCGACGATAACAAGCAAGCTTGAACAGACCGGATCTCAGGGTGATAAGCCATAGGAATTTCTTCCCCGTAAGAGGCAAGATAGGCCGCTTCATTTCGTTTAATGGTTTGCTCGTCTTCGCAATGAGTTGATATTAAGATAGGTATTTCTGAAAATAACGTATGTAAAGCGGTAGGATGATCAACCAACATATTACCCGTACTTGATCCCATGAAAATTTTAACACCACAAACTTCGTCAGAAATCGCTCTTAAAACCTCCTCTACATTGTCATTGGTTGCACCCATAAAAAAAGAGTAATTAGCCACAGAATTAGCAGCGCCAATGGCATATTTCTGTTCGAGTAACTCTTTAGTAATGGCGGGAGGCTTAGTATTTGGCATTTCCATAAACGAGGTTACACCGCCCATAACCGCTGCTCTTGCCTCTGAATAAATATTTGCTTTGTGGGTTAAACCGGGTTCTCTAAAATGTACCTGAGTATCGATAATCCCAGGAATTAAGTGTTTTCCCGTTCCATCTATTTCTATGTCAGCAGAATGACCAATGGATGTTGCTATTTTGTCAATTATCCCATCCTTAATGAAAACATCTGCTATTCTAATTGTTCCCCTATTCACCACTTGAACATCACGAACGATAACTGAAGGTTGACTCATTTGTTTTTTATTTCAAAGATAGGTCAAAAAGCAAAATGAGAACAGGGCAGATAAGCACTAAATTTCATAAATTTGTAAAATTTTTAACTATTGAACATGCAACACAAGAACCTGTTAGACCATAAAATTGGCATTTTAGGTGGAGGACAATTAGGGAAAATGTTAGCGATTGAAGCTGCAAATTGGCATTTACCCATCTATATCATGGATCAGGACCAGCAATTCCCTGCCGTTCCTTATGCACCTTTTTTCCAGGCAGGTGATTTTAAAAATTTTAATGATGTTGTTCAATTTGGAAAAAAGGTAGATATTTTAACCATCGAAATAGAACAAATTAATGTTGATGCCCTTTTTTATTTAGAGAATGAAGGTGTTAAGGTTTATCCCAAACCATCAACTGTTAAGGTTATACAAGATAAAGGATTACAAAAAATGTTTTATCAGGAACGAGATATTCCGACCGCAAGATTTCAGCTATTTGATGATGGAAATGAAATTAAAGAGGCTTTAAAAAATAAGCAAATAACCTTCCCATTTGTCCAAAAATCAAGAAAAGATGGATACGATGGTAAAGGTGTTGTGGTAGTTTCTAATGAAAATGATGTAACAAACCTTTTGGATTGCCCTAGTATTATAGAAGAAAGAATAAACATAAAGACAGAAATCAGCATCCTCGTAGCAAGATCGGTCTCTGGTGAACTCATACATTATGAACCCGTTGAACAACACTTTAATCAGGAAGCTAATTTAGTATCCTTTTTGATTTGTCCCGCTGAACTTGATAAAGGCACTTTATCTAAAATGAATGAAATTGCTTCCTTAATAGCTATAGATTTAGATTTGGTTGGTCTCCTTGCTATTGAATTCTTCTTAGATGAAAACGATGGTATCTTTGTTAATGAGGTGGCACCGCGACCACATAATAGCGGACATCATACCCAGAATAGTTGCGAAACTTCCCAATTTGAACAGCATTTAAGAGCTATACTGGATTTGCCCCTTGGATCAACAAGACAACACAGCATTGGTGCTATGGTAAACATCGTTGGAGAACCTGGATATGCTGGAAAAACGAAATACGTTGGTATTGAGGAATGTATGAAAATAGAGGGCGCGCATTTACATTTGTACGGAAAAACAGAAACAAGACCATTTAGAAAAATGGGGCATATAAATATTGCTGACAAGGACAGAAAAAAGGTATTAGAGAACATTGAAAAAATAAAAAGCACCTTAAGAGTAATCTCCTAAGGTGCTTTAATATTAAAAAAACAAACCCGTTTTTATCTGGATTCTCCTGAAATGATATTTCAAGATACTTTCCGTTTGAAAAATTTGCCAACCCCTACCAGGAGTATTATCCTTAAAACTTAGATTTTGGCACAAGTAGCCTATTTCTAACATAAGACTCGTATTATTTTGTATTTTTCTATGAATACTTACACCAGAATAAAAGCGAGGCCCCAAACCATTACTACCCCACCCTGTTTGAAGTCTGCTTCCTCCTATGCCTATACCCACATCTGCCACACCGGAAAAACGCCAGTTTTTAGTCTCATCCCTTAAAAAATATCTAAGTTCAGACAGTAAACTAATACCATATAAACCGTCCAGCGGTTTAAATTGCGTGTAGGCAATACCACCGCCAAGGGACCATTTGGGAGAGAGAACCTTTCCCATTTTATACTCGAAGCCGGTACTTAACAGAGCGCCTCCGTTCAAATAGTACCCATAACCCAACGAAAACTGACCTAACATATAACCTTTATTCTCTAAGGATGGAGAAAGACCAAGGTCCTGACTCTTTAAAGAATAAGTCAAAACAGTTAAAAAAAAGACTTGTAAAAGAAATCCTCTTTTAATCATTGGTTTTAGATTTTATGTTACTTAGAAGTTCCCATTTAGCAGGATTTTTGTAGCTAAATTGCCAAATACCTTCTTCGCCAGTAATAATAGCTATTTTATCTTCTTCCAGTACAATGATATCCACTGCGGAGAACGATTTATCCTGATAAATTAAATTTTTATCGAGCGCATTTAAATCTTTGGTATCGTATAATTTGATACCTCTATCGTCTTCACAAATAAATAGAAGCTCTTCATTTATGGACAATCCTATAGGATGATACAAGGGATAACTTTTTATGAGTTTAGGATTTCTTACATCTGAAATATTAATAACATCTAATTGATTAAGAAAACCTTCACACTCTGTGCCTCCCCTGAGGGTAACAAAAGCTGTTTTTCCATCACTAACCACAGGATCACAAGCTCTCCAATGTTCAAAAGTTGATAAAAGCTGTGGTTTTTCTGGGTTATCAATACCGTAAATATACATACCGTTCTGAGAACCAATGAGTAATAAACCTTCGAAAGGATAAATAGTCTCAATATTCCAACCGACATTTTGAGTACTGACTTGTTTGGTAACGCCATTATCCTCCAGCTTAAATGCCGAAAGATTACTTGTGCTAACGGTATAAAGCAGGCCTTGATTCATGGTAAAACGAGCGGTTGAACCACCGATACCAACGGTACCAGAAGGTGTTTTTAGACCAGATGTCAGACTATTAGCATCTCTTGTCCATATTACATTTCCTTCAAAAAAGGTATTCCCTGAATTTTCAGAGCAAGGAAAAGTCTCCGTAACACCAGCCGCTTTATAAGCAACTAATAAACCTAGTTTTTCATCTTTACCATAACTTGGAAAAGCATTTTCCAGTCTGTAAATTTCTTTTACATCCAAAGGATTTTTTAAATCGAGGACAACTAAATCAATATAACTATCTGCATAAAGTAAACCATTTCTAACGGCAAGGTCTGAATTACCAGGTATTTTAAGAAACGAAATAAATTTAGGGTTTGCAGGAACCTTATTATCAACCACATGAATACCAAGGTCTGGTTCATTAATTAATAAATAATCACCGTAAACGTAAATTTTTCCCGTTGTAACCAACTCTTTTGAAACAGACGCTGCTACTTTTTGCCTGAGTAACTCAGGTTTTACATAAACAGGATCGAAACGTTGATAAGTATATACATTTTCACAAGTATCCTTTAAACAAGAGTTTAAGGAAAAGAACAAGGAAAAAAAAGTAAAAACAAAAATCGCATTTTTCATATTATGAGTATTTAACGATAGATTAAATGAATATCTGTTTTAATAACGTCAAATAAAAAAATGCGTTGGCTCTGAACCAAAAAAAATTAAAATCTTTTTGAGTATTTTGGAAAAGAGATAATAGAAAAAGGATAATTCTTACCAAGATTTACACCATAAGAAGAAAGTTCATTGACTGATAACGAATTAAATGAAATAAGTTTATCTGACGGAATCTGTTTTAACTCAGGAAGCCAGTGTTTTACAAATTGCCCATTTTGATCATATTTTGACGATTGCGTCTGAATATTAAAAGAACGATCCTCTCTGGGGTCACTCCCTACGCCTGCCACGTAATTCCAGTTACCATAATTACTACAAACGTCATAATCAATGAGTATAGATTCGAAATACTCCGCACCTAAAAGCCAGTTGATTTTCAAGTCTTTGGCTAAAAAACTCGCGACAACTTGCCTTCCTCGATTAGACATAAAGCCAGTACTATTCAGTTCCTTCATATTCGCATCAATAAAAGGAACGCCAGTATTACCATCTGCCCATTTTTGAAAAATTTCAAAATTTGTTTTAAAATAATGGTTTTCAAGATCCCTGGTCCCCCCAATCTGGAATATTTTGCTTTTGTACTTTTTTCCCATTAATCTAAAGAAATCACGCCAAAGCAGTTCAAAAATTAACCAATAAGTACTTTCGTTTGCCATTCTTTCCTTTTCAAATCTTCTGATTTCATGATAAATCATTTTAGGAGATAAGCAACCCATGGCTAACCAGGCAGAGAAGCGGGAAGAAAAATTTCTACCTAACATTCCATTTCTGGTATCTTTATATTTCAGAATACCCTCCGTTACCCATAGATAGTCATGTAATCTTTTGAGTGCCGCTGTTTCACCTCCTTCAAATCCAGATTTATCGATATTATCAACATCTATGAAACCCAGTTTTTCCATGGTAGGTATTTCACCTGAGTTTATTGGCACAGAAATAGGCTGAAACTGTTTAGTAGGTGTTGGGAAAGGATCTCTTACCGGAATAATTCTTTCGACTTCCTTTCTGAATTGTGAAAAAATATCAGGTGTGTGCGTCACCGGAAAGGGCAAATCAGCGGTGTAATAGAGCATTTTACCTCTGAAATACAGTAATTCTTTACCCTCGTGCCAAAGCAACTTTTCCAGATTGTCCTGAACTTTAACCTCTTCTTCCGTTCTCTCTCTGTTGCAATAAACAGCTGTAGCCTTAGTTTGATTAGCTATATTAATTAAAATATTTTCTGTGTGGCCTACTCTCACAATTAAATCAGAACCAAGTTTCTTTAAGTTTGATCGCAAATCTTCAATGCTTTCCAATAAAAACTTCATTCTGAACTTACCAATTTTAGGAAATTCAAAGGACGTTTTTCCAAAAATTTGCCTTTCATCCAGAACAAAAACGGGAATTACCTCCTTAGACTGTCGTATAGCCTCAAAAAGTGCCTCATTGTCATGCAACCTTAAATCTTGTCTAAACCAAACAATTACCCTTTCCCTAAGCATAAAATTATATTAGTTAAAAATCTTTATGTTAAACAACAATCACTAAGGTATGTTTTTAAAGATAGAAATAATTTTTTCCTAATAAAATGATTTATATTGGGACATAAATAGCAACAAAATGACAAAATATCCCTTCCGCCATCTATTATCAGCTCTGCCACTTTTCTTATCTGTGCATTTTTTGTTAGGACAAGAACCTGCTGCTTACTTGATTTTCAACAATAAAGGTGAAAAAGTAGATTATGAGCAAATGAAAAAAAAATCTGCTGAAAACGAGGTGGTTTTTTTTGGTGAACTTCATAATAATCCCATTTCTCACTGGTTACAATTAAAATTGACCTCCGATCTTTTTGACCTCAAGGATAACAAATTAATTTTGGGTGCAGAAATGTTTGAAACTGATGATCAAATGGTTATTGATGAATATTTATCAGGGAAGATTAATGTTAAAAATTTTGAAGAGGAAGCTAAACTCTGGGATAACTACAGCACGGATTACAAACCATTAGTAGAATTTGCCAAAACAAAAAAAATATCTTTTAAGGCGACCAATGTGCCCCGACGATATGCTAATCTGGTTTTCAGAACTGGCTTAGAAGGACTTAATGAACTTAGTGAATTAGCAAAAGCTCAATTTTTACCACCACTACCTATTCCACTGGATTTAACATTACCAACCTATAAAAAAATGATAACTATGATGGGTAATCATGGGGGTAATACGTCTGATAATATGGTGAAAGCGCAGGCCATCAAGGATGCCACCATGGGTTACTCCATTTCTACCTCCTTAAAACCAAATCACCTATTTATTCATTTTAATGGAGCTTATCATTCTGACGAAAAGGAAGGTATTCTATGGTACCTGAATAAATATAAACCTAATCTGAAAATTTTAACCATAAGTACGGTGGAACAAGACAAAATTGATGTTTTAGATCCCGAAAATTTTAATAAAGCAGATTTCATTCTGGTTGTTCCAGAAAAAATGACTAAAACGTATTGATTTGGAAAAAATACTCCTTTTTATTTTCTTGGTTATATTCACTTCTTGTGGAAATACACAATACCCTCAAGGCAAAATTCTTTATGAAAATTTCTGTGTGAGTTGTCACATGCCAGATGGTAAAGGATTAAAATCACTTATTCCAACCTTAGTTAAAGCTGACTACCTGCTTGAAAATCCTTTAAAGACAGCCTGCATCATTCGATATGGGCTAAAAGACACCATAATGGTGAATGGGAATCAATACACTCAAGAGATGGCTGCCATTACCGTTTTATCAGATTTTGAAATAGCTAATATTATGAATTATATTCATTCATCGTGGGGTAATGACATGCCGTTTGTTACCTTAGCTCAAGTAAAAGAAGCATTGGACAGTTGTACTATTGAGTAATGTTCAAAAAATTATATTGAATTACAGATTTACTCGTTATTTTTGATAAATAATCTGATGTTAGATCGGAAAACATACTACTATGAAAATTAAATTTGCCATTAAATGGTTTTTTATTGGATTGCTTTGTAGCTACATGGCAAATATAAATGGACAATCCAACGTTGGAAACCAAAATATACCCTTAATTAAGGGAGCGGACACTATTTTTGTATGTGATACTGATCTTCAGGTAAATTTACAGTCCATCCCCGCCGTTTACTACAAATGGTCTCCATCTAACTTATTTAATGATGCCACAGCGGCGAACCCAACGGTCCGCCCAATTCAATCTGGATGGGTATATTTAACTGCCTTAGTGAATGGAACGGTTTTAAAAGATTCCACCTATTTATCTATCGTTAAACCCATTTTAACTAAAGGAACTTTCAATGTCGCTCCCATTTGTGCTGGAACGCCTCTTTTATTGCCCATTCAATCTAATGCGGGAAACCAGGGAATTTCGTGGGATAATGATATAAAAACCGATGTTTTAGTCAACGGAAGCGCCATCATATATCCAAATACATCAGGCATTGCTACAGTAAGCCAACGAATTGGCAAATGTACTTCTGAAGTTACCTTCAATTATTCGGTAAAAGAAACACGCGTAAATATAATCTCTGAAAAAGACACCATAGAAATTTGTAAGGGAACTAAGCTAACTTTAAGAGCGGGAACAAATACGGGTGTAACGAGTAGTATTACCTGGCTACCTAACGACAAGTTTATTGATAATGCCAGAGGTGGTACCGTAAAAGTGGATCCGATAGTTTCCACTACCTACATATCCACTTTTACCCATGACGGGTGTACAGTGAAAGATTCAGTAAGAATCAGAGTAGATTCACTTCCCTCAAAATTAATTATCTCCAAAGACGAAAATAAAGAGCAATATTGTCAGGGAACCATAGTGAAATTAACTTCCCCTGTCTATAATCCAGCGGAATACCCGGATATAAAGCATAGTTGGTTTCCAACTAAAGGATTTGAATCACCTGATTCTCTTTACAACTTAGTAATTACAACTATTGATAGCATTATTTTATTTAGGGCTACTTCAAACCATGCCTGCAGAGATACCCAACCAGCTATCATTCCAGTGATAAAACCAAAAAATCTTACCCTTACGCCTAAAGATACAACCATTTGTATTGGAGAAAAGGTTACTTTGAATTTATCTTTTGAGGGTCCCGGTGAGATAACATGGGAACCTGAAGACGCAGTATCATGTAAAAGTTGTAAAAATCCTACGCTATTCTTAACACAATCAAAAGAAGTAAAGGCGACGGTAAAAGAAAAGGATTGTCCAACAACCATAACGGCAAAAATAAATGTCATACCAGCTCCGGCCATTGGTTTTAACACTAAAACAACCATCTGCAGAGGAGAAGAGATACAGCTTTTGGTGTCCAATGACCCAATGGTAACCTACACCTGGAGTTCCTCAACAGATCCAGCGTTCACCTCTGTAAATCCGTTAATAAAAGTAAGACCCACAGTCAATACCGTGTATACTGTTAAAGCCCAGGCTGGAATTTGCGCGCCAACTTCAGCGTCAATAACGATTAATGTGATTCAACCATCTACAGTAAGTATTCCGGCGAATCTAACCATTTGTCCCGGACTTCCTGTAAATCTGGAAGCGACGGGCAATGCAGTACTTGGTGTGGATCAGCAATATAAATGGTCATATAACAATCAAACCGTTTTAGGTCCTAAACTTGCCTTACAAGGACTCACTACTACCACTACATTTACAATGGACTATACCTATGGTCCAAATTGTGGGTCGGATAGAAAATCAGTAACGGTCACTGTAGCTGCCCTACCAAGACTTTCAAATTTTAAAATTGAACCTGTTGAAGCGAACACTTCCGGCGTTCCACTGGGGGAAAAAGTTACCATCCTGGCTAATATCACGCCTTTAAATCTTCCAGGAATCACCTATGCCTGGAAGGCAAATGGTAAAGATATTCCAGGTTCTACCCCTTTATTAGAACATGTACCTACGGAAAATCCGACAACCTACACGCTTATTATTAAAAATGCCACTGGTTGTGAATTAACGTTCAGTTCACCCCCGATACCCGTTTTAGCACCCGTTTTTGATATCCCAAATGCATTCACACCAGACGGCGACGGAGTCAACGATTTCTTTAATGTAGTGTTCAGAGGAAAAATAGAAATTACTAAGTTTAACGTATTTAACCGATGGGGACAGACCGTGTATAAGAACGAAACGCCGACCACAGGCTGGGATGGCAGGTTTAATGGTACTGATGCACCAAGTGATATTTATGTTTACTACATCATCATTAAATTTCCTGACGGTCAGGAGTTCGTTAAAAAAGGAGATTTGACCTTATTCAGATAGTTTGACCCTAAACGTTTCTAAAATATCATTTTTTAAGGCTAATAGCTTCTCTTTTTGAACTTCCTCAAGCTTTATAAATCGATTATGTTCTGTTTTGATGGCTTGTTTTTCTCTAGTATAAAGAGAAAAATAAGCCATTAATCCTAGACAGAGAGCTATGGGTATGACTAAAATGGACGTATAAACTGAAAGAATAATAGTAATAATCAGGTATAATAATGACACGCCAAAAGCTGCACCAAATCGAACGGGAGATTTGAACGATAAGTGTTTTATTTTATTTTTGACTACCCAATCTGCAAAATAAGTCATTGGAAAAACAAAAATAGTTCCAATAAAAGAGGTCAGATGAAAAATGGGAAAAAAGCTAACCCAGGAAGATTTGATCTTGAGAGAAATAACTTTATCGCTAAGATTATATTTTTCTAATAAATCAAGATAAGCCCTAACTTTAAGTTTTGTGTTATCTTTTAAGTTTTGGCTTGCTTCCTCATTCCAAAATTGAGCCACTTTCCTTTCCATGTTTAAAAGAGATGTATCAAATTGATACACCTTAAAAAATGAATAATTTCGGGTATTTCGTGCCAACGTGAGGCAGGTTTCAATCAGTTCATCATCTTCCACCTTATCAATGATGACCATATATTCTTTTAATCGACCTTCTAAATCTGAAAGTAATCTTTGGTGATCTGGAGATTTCCCATTACCATAATAATTCCTAACCGACATAGGCTCACCAATGTGAAGTACAGCAGTGGTTCGAAAAGATAATGCATCGGCATAACTTACGCCAACAGGAACAATATATAAATCGTCTAAATGGGGAAAATGAGTTAACGTGCCGAAAGCTATTCTTGCCACTCCTCTTTGTAAAGGCCTTAATCTTTTTTCGTGCTCCGTCCTTCCTTCAGGAAATAAAGCTACTAATTCACTCTTTGAAATGTATTCATAACAACGAAAAAAAGTATCATAATTGTTTTTTAGAGAGCCAAAACCCGACTCCTTTTGCCTAAAAACGGGAATCATCTTAGCCTGATTCAAAAGAAAGCGATAGAACGTTTTATTAAAATGATCGCCTCTGGCCAGAAAATGAATCGGTTTATTAATATTTGCCGCCATAATAACAGGTTCCAAAAAAGCCGTTGGATGGTTCATTGCTATGAGATAAGGCTTATTATGTGGCAAATTTTTTAATCCGGATAGAAATATATTCCGGAAATAAACTTTGATAGCCAATTGAACCAAAGGTTTTAGAAAAAAGTAGAGCATAAAATTCAGCCTGTTATTAAGATTGTTTACCTTCATTAATAATATATAAAGGTACTTTTAAATTTTTATGGCAGAAAATAAAATATTGATTTGTATCGGAGGTCCAACTGCTTCGGGTAAAACGGCCTTGGCAATACAACTTGCTGAAAAATATCATACAGAAATTCTTTCTGTGGATAGCAGGCAATTTTATAGAGAGATGAACATTGGGACCGCCAAACCCACCCAAGAGGAACAAGACAGGGCTCCACATCATTTTATAAATCATGTTTCTATTCATGATCCTTATGATATTGGCTTGTTTGAAAAAGAAAGCATGACTTTATTAGAGGACAGATTTAAACATCACGACATTTTAATTGCCGTAGGAGGAAGTGGCTTGTACTTCAAGGCCATGCTTGAGGGTATCGATACATTTCCCCCGGTAAGTCCTGACATACTTGTTCAGCTACAAAAAGAATATCTTGAAAAAGGTATAGATTATTTAAAAGGGCAACTACAAGAAGTTGACCCAAATTATTTCCAGATAGTAGATCAACATAATCCGGTACGCCTTATCAGAGCTATCAGTATTTTTCGAGAAACAGGTTTACCATTTTCATCCTTCAGGACAGGAAAAAAAGTGAAGAGATTTTTTGAATCTCATTGCTTTTATTTATCTCCCCCGAGAGCCATACTCTATGAAAGAATAAATGATAGAGTAGATAAAATGATACAAGATGGATTGATAGACGAAGTTCGTTCTCTTCAAGAATTCAAGGAATTAAAAGCTCTACAAACTGTAGGTTATACCGAACTATTTAAATATTTTTCTAATGAGTATGAAATTAAAGAAGCCATTCTGAAAATAAAACAGCACACCAGACAATATGCAAAAAGACAATTAACCTGGTTTAATAATGCAGAAAATTGGACAAAATGGGAGGATACATACACGATTTTATTCTGAACAAATTTTTTTTTACTTAATTAAATTCCCTAAAATTTAATTTTTCAAATTTTTATAGTTAATATTGATTAGAAGTAAGAAATTTTTGTCTAAACTTTAAAACCATTTTAAATGAAATTTTATGATTTCGTCATAGCTGGTGCAGGATGTTCTGGGTTAAGTCTGGCAGTGGCGTTATCAAAAGCAAATATTAAGCAATCTATATTATTGATAGACAATAATATACACACGAATCAGGATAAAACCTGGTGCTTTTGGGAGACACCCAACACCTCGCCTTTACCGTTTCCTGCTACTGTTTGGAAAAATCTTTCCTTTTATTCAGATAATTATGAAAAGAAGGAAAAAATTCTTCCTTTTCATTATGTTGGTGTAAAATCTGGAGATTTTTACAAATACAGTTACGACGAGCTGAAAAATTCGAAAAATATAGACATAATTGAAGAAAACATTGAACGTATTTATGGTCTTGAATCAGGAGCTTGTGTAGAGACAAAAACACAAAAATTTCATTGCCTTTATTTGTTCAACTCAACCTCAATCAGTGCTGGTCATTCTAAAAGTCATTCCTCCTTTTCTGCTTTAAAACAACATTTTCAGGGATGGTTTGTGAAAACTGAAAAACCAGTATTCGAAAAAAATACGGCGACATTCATGGATTTCAGAACTGAGCAGCATCAGGATGTCCGATTTTTTTATGTTCTACCCTATTCTGAAAGAGAAGCCCTTATTGAATATACTATTTTTTCAAAGCAATTATTGGCTGATGAAGCGTATGACGAACAAATTGAAAAGTATATTCAGGAAACATTGCAGATTGAAAAATTCACCATTATAGAAAAGGAAAAGGGTATTATCCCTATGGAATTTATACATCCAGATACTTCCCATAATCATGTAATACCCATTGGGATTGTAGGTGGTGCTTTAAAGCCAAGTACTGGATTTGCTTTTTCACTTATCCAAAAACAAGTGAACCAAATAGTCAAATCCATACAATCAGAAAAATACCTTTTCCATAATAATCTGATTCAAAACAGATTTTCATTTTACGACACCATTTTACTTCATTTGCTTCAAAAAAAGGAAATTAATAAATCAGATATTTTCATATCTTTATTTAAGGGAAACAACTTTGGATCTATACTAACCTTTTTATCGGAAAAGACGGGCATTTTTAGTGAAATGAAAATATTCTCAACCTTACCTATAAAGGTATTTATAAGTGCATTGATTGAAATTTACTGGCCGCGAATAACTAAGGATAAATCGTATTCTCCCATTTATCAAACAATAAGGTAATCATGAGAAATCCTAGAATTCAATTAATGGTTCAATTATTCACCTTGATTATAATCATGGTGAGCTTAATTAAACATGAATTATTTGTTTCAAGTTCTCTTGTAATAGCTTTAGTTTTAATTGTGTTGATAGGCATTCCTCATGGGGCAAACGATCATTTACTTTTTTTCAACTTAATCAATAAAAGGGTGGATGAAAAGAACAATAAGAGTACCTTGTTTTTCGCGTCATACATAGGATTAATTTTATTATATGTCGGTTGTTGGTATTCATTTCCAACTTTCTCCCTGGGATTATTCATTTTGATATCCATTTATCACTTTGGCCAATCAAATTTGTATATATCCCCCATTGAATCAAAATTTGTTAAGTTAATTTCCATTTTCTTGTCCGGGAGTTTTGTTTTATTAACCCCTATTTTTGCTCATATTGAAACAGCATTACCCGTCATACAAACGATCTCGAAAAACCCTAATTTTCTTACAATATCTGAGGAACTAGGAAACAAACTAGCTATTTCGATTGGAATTTTGATGATTATACATTGGGTAGTCCTTATGTTAACCAAGCAAATAAATTTTAAAAACGGATTACATGAAATAATGAATGTCTTCCTGTTATTTGGACTTTTTTATTTTAGTCCATTATGGATAGGCTTTGCTTTATATTTTACTTTATGGCATGCAATACCTTCTATTGAAGACCAGATAAACTTTTTCAAAACCACCAGGGAAAATTATAACTTAGGAAAATATGTACGTGAAATATTTCCATTCTCATTGATTGCCCTGTTAGGACTTTTTTTAGCTTTTCAATTTTCAGGAGATTACATTTCCGTGAACCAAGGGCTTGCTCTTTTGTTTATTTTTATAGCTGTAATAACTTTACCGCACATGATAATGATGGATTTATTATATCTTCGTATAGAACAAAAAACTTTTGACACTAACAACGTAATTTTTTAACAACTTAAATAAATTTTGCTATGGATGCATTACAAAACTTTTCAAACCTGTTTCTTGCAACCTTAAAAGAAGGTGATTATGTAGGCTTTACATTTTTCATTGGCTCAATGGCGATGTTAGCTTCAACGGTATTCTTTTTTGTTCAAATGACCAATGTATCAGGAAAATGGAAAGATTCATTATTAATTTCTGGTATGATTACGGGAATTGCAGCAGTACATTATTTCTACATGCGCTCATTTTGGGCAGAAAATGGTACTTCTCCTACTTCTTTCCGTTACATCGACTGGATTTTAACTGTACCATTAATGTGCGTTGAGTTCTATTTGATCTTAAAGGCATTCGGTGCTACCGTTTCTTTGCTATGGAAAATGATTGCCTATTCACTATTAATGTTAATAGCTGGATATTTAGGAGAAACTGTTTACCGTGATCAGTCAGTTCTTTGGGGTTTCATTTCAACTATCGGATACGTAGGTATTCTTTATGAAGTATGGTTAGGATCAGCTAAGAAATTGGCTGGAAATTCAAATGACCCTGCATTACAAGGAGCATTCAAAACATTAGGTTGGTTCGTATTAGTTGGTTGGGCAATCTATCCAATTGGTTACATGGCCATTCCTGGTGGTTGGTTAGACGGTGTATTACCTTTGGAGTCATTAGACATTATCTATAACATTGGTGACGCTGTTAACAAAATTGGATTTGGATTAGTAATTTACTCTTTAGCTGTATCTTCTGCTAAATAAGAAAAAGTCCCTTTCATTGAGGAACACACCGCATGTGTGTTCCTCTTTTATTTTTTAGAAAGGATGTGAAAGGGACATTTATTCAATGATTCAGTATTTGATTTTTTCCAGACTGGACTATTATAATAAAAATTTGGGCTTAATACTTTATTTTCAAATGAAGTATGAAAAACCTTCATGGTTGATCCAGCGTTAGGTGGGACAATCCAACTCCAGTCAGCCATAACTTCTCTTCCCAATTTATTTTCCTGTTGAATAAACTTCATAAACTGATCGGATGATTCATGATGATCAGCTATTGACACACCTTCTTTATCAAAGGACGTTTTCACGGCATAATTTAATTCAATTAAGGCTCTGTCCTTCCAAAACATATCTTTGCCCGAAATATTCAAGCCAATAGCTTCAGCTACTTTAGGTAATTGATTAAACCTGTCTTCATCTCCAAAGTTTCTGGAACCAATTTCGGTTACCATATACCAACCATTAAAAGGAGCAGAAGGAAAGTGAATACCACCCATTTCCAGCACCATATCAGAAATAACGGGCAAAGCGTTCCATTTTAAGTTTAATTCATTGAAACTTTCATATTCAGGATGCTGAATGACCACTTCTTTAACCAAATGAGCTGGTAATTCGAAAAAAAGAGGCTTTTTATCCTCAAATTGAAAAACGACAGGTAAAACATCAAATGCGGTACCTTTTCCTTTCCAGCCCAAAGAGAGACAAACATCAGTAAAATCCAATTGAGCGGGATCCCCTATTATTTGCCCATTTTTTTTATAAGCAGCATACCTTATTAATTGACTGTTCCAAAACCTCAATGGAGCCAATCCTCCTGGTGATTCCGGAGGAAAGATAGTGATGTATGGTTTTATTTTTCCATTACCCGATGCAAATTCCAGGTGTTTAAAAACGGCCGTTTTAACTTCCTCAAAGGTACTGATTGATCTTCCATCAACTACTTTCAGAGATTTCCAAAAAAGCCTTCCAATGCACCGATTACTATTTCTCCAGGCAACACAAGCACCAAAGGTCAATTCATCTAAGGTAAGTTTGTACGTCCCCGACAACTCAATTTCTTCATATACGTCTGAAAGTCTTTTATCAAGATGTATACGGCGGGTTTCTGTATAAAATTGAGTCAAAAATTCAGTTGCATTTTTGTGTAACAAGTTCACCAATAATGAAATTTAAGCTGTTTACAATGAAATTTACCTTACAACAAAGTAAATATATTATATGTTTATTAGGAAATTTAAAATTCAATATTAAATAATTGAATAACTTACATTATCAAATTAATACAGTATAAACACTTTACCATGATATGGAAACAGCCTACCAATGAAATAGCCATCAACGAAATGGGTAAGAACACTTTAATGGAAACTTTAGGTATTCAGGTTATAGAAGTTGGCCCAGATTTCATAAAGGCAACCATGCCAGTGGATCATAGAACGGTTCAACCTTTTAGAATTCTTCATGGAGGAGCCAGTGTTGCCCTGGCAGAATCACTGGGTAGTTTTGCCGGAACGCTTTGTCTCGAAAATTTAAGGACCCATACTATAGTTGGCGTGGAGATAAATGCAAATCATTTAAAGGCAGTAAAAGAAGGCGAACCGCCTGTTGTTGGGACGGTAAAACCAATAAGGATCGGTAAAACCATCCAGGTTTGGCAAATAGACATTTGTAATGCAAAAAACCAATTAACTTGTACATCAAGAATAACTTTAGCCGTTATTCCTTTAAAATAATTTTATGAAAAAATGGTTGTTTTTTATCCTTTCCTTCCCAACTTTCCTGCTATCTCAGGATGTAGTTAAGTATCAAAATAATTATGGTTCCACTGATATCAATTTGAAACGTTTGAGCCAAACCGATGAATACACTCAATATAACGACATTTGGGGTTTTGTTGGAAAGGACGGTATCGAATACGCTATTTTGGGTACTACCACAGGAACAGCTATTTATTCATTAAAAGATCCAAAAAATCCAAAAAGAGATACTTTCATACCTGGTAATACCTCCATTTGGAGAGATATGAAGTCATTTAAAAACCATGTTTACGTTACAGCTGATCAAGGAAACCAAGGGGTGCTTATTATTAATATGGCAGAAGCTCCCTCTAAAATAACTTTTAAATATAGCCGTTTACCTGCTCCAACTACTGTTAATCCTGGAAATGTGGGGAATTGTCATAACTTATGGATTGATGAAAAGGGCTTCATGTATTTATCAGGATGTTCCCCACAATCGGGAGGCGTTTTAATATATGATTTAAATACTAATCCGGACGAACCTACCTTCGTAGGTGCCGCGGACGCTGTTTACAGCCATGACAATTATGTACGTAATGATACCTTGTATAGCGCCGAAATATATGCAGGCAATTTTTCAGTATATCATATAAAAAATAAAAAGAATATTGTCAAATTAGCTACACAACCTACCACTACCCGATTTACACACAACGTCTGGCTATCGGATGATCATAAATACCTGTTTACAACCGACGAAAAGCCACAGGGTAAAGTCGATGCTTACTCTGTTGGAAATCCTTCCGATATAAAATTATTACATAGTTTTCGTCCCCCCGTTTTACTAAACCAAAACTCTCTACCCCACAACACTCATTTTATTAAAAATGCTAAAGGTAGCTTTATTGTAACCTCCTGGTATGATGAAGGAGTTTCTGTGGCAGATGTTTCTGACCCTTCTAATATGGTGGAAGTAGGCATTGGTAGAACCACAAAAGGCGGGAACGGCTGCTGGGGCGCTTATCCATTCCTCCCGTCTGGTCTCATTCTTTCCAGTGATATGGATAATGGTCTTTTTATTTATGAACCAAATTACACCAGGGCTGCTCGTTTTGAAGGTATAGTCCTTGATTCAGTCACGAAAACACCTGTAAATGGTGCTAAGATTTCCATAGAAGGATTAATAAATAGAGAAATACTGTCCGACGGCTTTGGACGCTTTAAAACTGGGACCCCGGAAACTGGCAATATAAATATTGTAGTAAGTAAAAATGGCTTTGAAACAAAAAAGATATCAAAGCTACTATCAAATTCATTTTCTTTAAAAAATGATACTATTTATTTATCACAAATGCCTACATCCACACTGAGTGGAAGAATCATTTCCAATGAATCTGGTTTACCCGTTTCAAATGCTGAAGTAGGGCTATTCAAGGAGGGTAATTTATCGATTAATACAAAAACGTTAGAAAACGGAACATTTTTACTACCAAATATCATTCCTTCATCCTATCAATTTTCAGCAGGTAAATGGGGCTATAAACCTTTGACTTTTAAAAATATAACGCTTCCTTCCAACCAAAGTATTAGTGAAAAACTGAGTAATGGTTATACGGATAATTTCAATTTTGATCTTGGGTGGACGGTAACAAATACATCAACGGTTGGTAAATGGGAAAGAGGCACTCCCGTTGGTACCAAGTATAATAATTTGACTTCAGCACCATTTAATGATAGTCCAAATGATGAAGGCAACACTGCTTTTGTAACTGGAAATATAGGCGGGGAACCGGGAGCTGGGGACATTGACAATGGTATAACGCAATTGCATTCACCTGCAATGACCTTTGCTTCTAATGTACAACTTCAATTAAATGTGGATATATGGTTCTTTAATTCTGGAGGCACTTCAACTCCAAATGATACCATGTTTATTTATGCTACTAATGGCTTAGGTGATTCCATCTTACTTCATAAACAATATGAAAATACCACAAACTGGAAAACACTTATCATTAATGATATTCAAAAAAGAATAAAAATTGGAACTAAAAACAACTTCCATTTTATTGTTGGCGATTTAGCAGCAAGTGCCCATTTGGTAGAAGCCGGTGTTGATAACTTTAGTTTAGAACAATCCTTTCAGACTAGCCTCCAAACTATTTTAAAACATAAAGCTTTTCGTGTTTATCCTAACCCAGGAAAATTTGAAGCGATGATACAATTTGACGAAAAAGAACAAAATAGAACTGGAACCATTGCTCTTTACAATCAAAATGGTCAATTACAAGAACAAATTAAGGTTGATGGTCAGGAAAACATCAGGCTTGGTAGAGACGTTGTACCTGGTTCATATATTATACTATGGAAGAATGAAAAAGGATACGCTCAAATAGAAAAATGGATTAAAATGGAGTAATCATAAACCTAATGATAGTTTGGTTTTATTGAAATGATTTCCAGGAAGAAAAGTTAACAAACAAATTCAGCTGATAAACTCCTCAGGGATTTTTTTAAAATCTTTCTTTTAAATCATCTAGGTTCCAAATCTTGCCATCTAGTTCAAAATCCATAAAAATTTGTTTTGCTTCTTCAACTGTCCATTTAGACCATGCTGGATTTAAATGCTCTCCATACCATTTTTTTGAAAATGTCCAAATTTTTTCAAGAGGCTGAATGTCACCTTGAGGAATATTATGACGCAAAGCCCAGCTTTCAATTTGTTCTACATTTTCAAAAATAAGCATATTGCTGCAAGTGTAAATAACATTATCCCAGGCATTTTTCATGGGTATTGGAAAATGAATGAAGTAATTTTTTTCCTGAATCACACCGTTTATAATATTAATTTCTATTTGTTTTGTCTCAGCACCAATGGTCGTAGTTATTTTGACATTTTCTTTAAGTAATGCAGCAATTCCTAAGGAACACCAGGCACAATTTCCCCACCATTGGCCTTTATCAGATTGAACAAAAAAATTTGTTGGTGCTAAGGAAAATGGATGTATAACCCAAATTTTTGGTTCATTTGGGTGCAATACTACACCGTGATAACGCTGAAGTTCATGTAATACATTGATAACTTGTTCTTCATCGGTTTTAAAAATATCTGAAAGAGTTTTAATTGATGGTGCAAAACCATTATCAATAATTCCTTTTATTATTTGGTAATGAAGAATAGCCTTTGAAATCATAATAATACATTGGGTTAAAATGTGATATTTAAGCAGCTGTAAAAATTATATATACATTTTAAAAAAAGAAAATGAAAACCGGCACTACTCATTTACAGAGGCTGAATTATTAATATCCCCGGCTTTAACTCCAATAAAATCTTTATCGAGAATGGGGGATTGAAGATTTTGGACCATAAAGGCGTTTAAGTTGAGCCCTAAAAGAGGAGCAGCAATATTCATAAAACCATTCTCAAAAGGAACAAATTGCCAGATTGGCACTTTTTCAAAACTCGTTGTTAATCCTAACAGGGCACGTTTTAATAAAATAAGATCTGAGGTGGAAATACTCCCTGAATTATTTACATCGGCTGCCAGCATTTTAAAGGGACTTTTCAAGATTTCCCTATTGAGTATATGCTTCTGAACCTGCAATAAGTCAAAAGTGGACAAGCCATTTAATATTGAACTTGATTTGGCAAAATCAAGGATATAATTTTTACCCGTTGATAGACCAGAAAAAGAGTAATTGCCTTGAGCATCAGAAACAGTAGAGACAGAAAAACCATTATCTCCTATCAATAAAACATTCGTATTTGGGATAGGCGTATTGGTTTCGGTGTAAATGACGCCTGCAATTTTTCCTTTTTCCACAACAGGGTTATCTAATCCAATGATTTGCATGGAATCAGATAAAATGGGGTCCAGCCAATCTTTTAAACGAGTGGAT
>Ga0247840_10001466_pt1 | contig 46311 bp, 42 predicted proteins | sample LaCruzMarch2015__FD_192404 | JGI IMG/M metagenome (GOLD analysis project Ga0247840, IMG submission 192404) | Freshwater microbial communities from meromictic Lake La Cruz, Castile-La Mancha, Spain - LaCruzMarch2015_17m | ecosystem: Environmental > Aquatic > Freshwater > Lake | place: Spain... | reverse complement strand
ACTTTTCCACGAATAAATGCATTGAATAAAAAAAGCCGCCACCTGACAATTAAGTCAGATGGCGGCCCGACCATCAAAAGTCCTCCAGAAACCTTTAAGTCTCTGAACCCTGTTTCGATATTCAATTCTGGGTATACTATTAAATTTTTTGGATCATGTCAATAGAGGATGTTTCACCGAAACGATCTTCTCCTACATCAAACCAGGGCAACATTATTTATGAGGCAACGTTACTTCCTATCTCTCCTCCTTGGGTAAGATTCTAATATGAGTCAACGGGTCATTGATAATCATTCGTAAGAGAGCATGTCCGTCAAAACTGCCTGATGCTCAACTTCAGGAATCTAGTCACACCTCCGCTCTCCCGAAAATTCCCCCTCCGAAAATTGCGCCTTTCAACCCGTTATCATTAGCCCGGCAGATCTGCGATTCAAACTACACTTCTGATGTTTGCATTTCACTCCCAGGACATCTTCAAACGTGCCCATTCTTTAGCCTCTTCAGGGCGCTGGGGAACCGTTGTTTTGCTCATTAATTGTTGATTTTCTCTCATTACCACACTGTCAAAGGCTCGTTTTCCAGGAATGCCAGAATCTGGCATAGCGTAAATATTTGAAAACATTAATTTATTTGTATGTGTATCAAAAATTTGGGAAGTCAGGAATTGACCGCTGGTCATAAGCGCTGTAAATGGTAAGGCGTCGGAATCCTGCATCGTGTAACCGGTTAATTTTCCTTCCCCACCTGCCTGATTTTCCGGTCATAAAAGCTCTTTTCAAAAGTCATGACCACAGTCATTCCACTGTTTTCAAAGACAAAAGCCATCAAAGGCCGGCCTGTATCATCGTCTTTGCCGGTTAAAATCTTAGAGCTTTCCTTTGCCTCCAGAAGTGTATAGCCGTTTTTTATAAGCCGCTCCACGGCAATATTACTGCCCTTGCCGTCAAAAAAGAATATCTGTCCGACAAGACGTTCCTTGTCTTCATAAATACATGCTGTTCCAATCAAGGTATTCATATTGCGCAACCGGTACAACTCTACTTCAAGATTTCCCACCTGAACGTACTGATCGGGATCCCCAATCAGCAGTCGCACTTTAGCTTTAGGCATGAGGACAGCTACCCGGTCCAGTGTCTCCATATCCATTGCGCTGGCCGAGCCGGCTAATGCGATAGCGATCATTATTCCAAAGATTGCTCTAATAATTATTTTCATTTGGATCTTCCCTTCCCTTATTTAAAAAGTACGTCGAGGGCGTTAACCATTCCGGCGGGATTGACGCTGACCCCAACGGAAGTACTGGATTTTTCAGTTACCATCGTCCCGTCCGGTCTTACAAAACTTGACGAAGAAGAAGATGTTTCCCAGGTTTTTTCTACCGGCTTGATCTGGCTGGCGCCGATAGCGGCGCCGACAATGATTCCCGCCTTGAGAACATCCTTTGCCGTAATTCCCTTATCCGCGGGGGGAGAATCAACGGTCTCCTGAGTCGTAGCTGTGGGGACTTGCTCCACGGGATTTGCAGCTCCGGAAAGAGGGGTAAGGGTAACTTTTACCGCGGAAGGATCGAGGATGTATGCCTCTCCAGACTCTTCCTGCATAGAAATGGAACTATATCCGCTGTTTACTGCCATGCGGGGATCCTTGAAAAAAAGTCCGGAATTAACGCCTGATTGAATAGCTTTCATAAATACCTTGTCAGACTGATAGTGCCTCCTGATGACCACATCCTCTTGACGATAGTCATCCTTAACCAGCGTCAGGATATGGTCACGGTTCCTTTCCAATGAAACAATGCCCGGCGTTTGTCCTGCGATCTTTCCGTCCGTATAAATCATTGCCCCCATGGGGTTGGTCGTAACGGGAATATCCTGTTTGAGAACCGGTACGCTACAACCTGATGCTAATGTAGCGATCATGATCAACACGCTTAAATATCTGCAGATTTTCATTTCCATGCCCCAATAATTTAATGATTACAATATGTTGCTAAACAAGATGTGAATTCCGACATGTCAGGCATTTCACCAAGGTTTGCTTCAAACTAACTGTGCATGTCAGCTTGTCCGAAAATAACTCCTTTGTCAACAGTATATTAAGGGTGCAAAGTGAAGGTTGCTCTATCGGTGATCGAGAACTTGCAGGATGGAAAAAAGACGAAACAATTTCTCGTCAGTTGCCATCAATCCGCCTCCCGGCAAAAACATTTATTCTTGACAGGAGGCGTTAATCGTGATAGCGGCTCCGTCGGTTTCCGACTGTGAAGCTAATCAGGAGAAGAAGGTAATTATTCGAAAACTCTGAAAGCATAAAAACCCGAATATACTCATCTTTGAGGTGTCTAAGTGATAAAAGACAGTGAAAAAATCGGCGCGGTAATGGTTGTCGGTTCAGGTATTGCCGGGATTCAAGCCTCCCTTGACCTGGCAAATTCCGGCTTGAAGGTGTATCTTGTCGAGAAGGACATCAGCATCGGCGGCGTCATGGCCCAGCTTGACAAGACCTTCCCCACCAATGATTGTTCGGCCTGCATCCTTTCCCCCAAACTCGTAGAAGTAGGTCGTCATCCGAATGTGGAGATCCTGACCCGGCGCACGGTTGATTCCGTCGAGGGGGAAGCGGGGAAATTCAAGGTCAAAATGACCAAGGCCCCGCGGTTCATTGACCTCGACAAATGTACGGGTTGCGGCGACTGCGCCAAGGTCTGCCCCATCAACGTCCCCTCTCAATTTAATGAAAGACTCTCTGAGCGTCAGGCCACCTATCGTAAGTTCCCCCAAGCTATCCCCAGCGGCTTTGCAATCGACAAGATCGGCACTTCGCCCTGTAAGTCAGCCTGTCCCACTCATATCAGTGTTCAGGGTTACGTTGCCCTTATTGCCACGGGCAAATACAAGGAAGCCCTGAAGCTCATAAAAAAGGACAATCCCTTCCCCATCGTCTGCGGCCGGGTCTGCAACCATCCCTGCGAGACGGCCTGTATGCGGGGCAAGGTGGAAGAACCCATCGATATCATGCATCTCAAGCGCTTTGTCGCCGACCTGGATCTGAAGGACGAAACGCGTTACATACCTGATAAAAAAGAAAGCAAGGGCAAGAAAATTGCCGTCGTCGGCGCTGGTCCCGCGGGTCTTACCTGCGCCTACTATCTGGCTGCCGAGGGCTATGATGTGGAAGTATTTGAATCCCTTCCCGTGGCGGGCGGCTGGCTCGCCGTCGGCATCCCCGAGTATCGCCTCCCGAAGGACGTTCTGAAGGCGGAGATCAAGGTAATAGAGGATCTCGGCGTCAAGATTCACCTGAACAAGGCCATCGGCAAGGACATCCCCTTCGAGAAACTCCAGAAAGATTATGACGCCGTCTTTATCGGTTGTGGGACCGTCAACAGCAGCAAGCTGAATATTCCCGGTGAAGAGATGCAGGGCGTTATCCATGGCGTGGATTATTTGAAACGTGTGAACCTGGGAGAGAAGGTTTTCCTCGGCGACAAGGTCGCCGTCGTGGGCGGTGGTAACGTCGCCATGGACGCTGTAAGAACGGCCATCCGCACGGGTTCCAAAGAAGTATTCATCCTCTATCGCCGTTCCCGGGCCGAAATGCCCGCTGCTCCTGAGGAAATCGAAGAGGCCCTGGAAGAGGGCATCAAGATGGAATTCCTCGCTGCCCCTAAACGCGTTGTCGGTGAGAACGGCAAGGTCACGGGCGTGGAATGCACCCGCATGGAGCTCGGCGAGCCCGATGCCAGCGGTCGCCGCCGGCCGGTGGAAATCAAGGGATCGGAATTCATCGTTCCCTGCGATTCCCTGATTCCTGCCATCGGCCAGGAAGCGGATCTCGATTTCGTTCCCAAAGAGAGTGGCATCGCCATCAATAAGTGGAAAAACTTCGATGTCGATCCCGTAACATTTGCATCGAATGTTCCCGGCGTTTTTGCCGGCGGTGATGTTGTTACAGGTCCCCAGACCGTCGTCAAGGCCGTCTATGCCGGAAAGGAAGCGGCGGTTTCCATTGACCGCTACCTGAAGGGAGAAGATGTGAAGGCCGGTCGGGAGAAGGACTGGACCAAAGACCTGGCGGATAAAGCTGATGTTTCCAAGGTCGAAAAGGTCGCCAGGGCCAAGTATCCCCACCTGAAGCCCGAAACGCGGCGGACGAACTTCCAGGAAGTCGGCGTCGGTTTCAGCGAGGAAGAGGCCGTAGCCGAGGCGAAGCGCTGCCTGGCCTGCGGGATCTGTTCCGAGTGCTACCAGTGTGTCGATGCCTGTATCGCCAACGCCATCAACCATGATGATACCTTCGAGGAAGAAACCATCGAAGTCGGAGCCGTCATTGCCGCCCCCGGGTTTGAAGTATTTGACGCCGGTATTCGCGGCGAATACGGGTTCGGCATCTATAAGAACGTTGTTACGAGTATCCAGTTCGAGCGCATCCTGTCCGCATCAGGTCCCTATTTCGGCCATGTCCAGCGGATCTCCGACGGCAAGGAGCCGAAGAAGCTTGCCTTCATCCAGTGTGTCGGCTCCCGGGACACCTCCTGCGGCAACAGTTGGTGCTCCTCCGTGTGCTGCATGTATGCCACCAAACAGGCCATCATCGGCAAGGAGCACGCCAAGGGACTGGAACCGACCGTTTTTTTCATGGATATTCGCGCTCACGGCAAGGACTTCGACCGCTTTGTCAACCGGGCAAAGGACGAATACGGCATCCGGTATATCCGTTCCATGCCCTCGACAGTCAAAGAACTCCAGCAATCAAATAACCTGTTGCTTAAATACGTTCAGGAAGACGGGAGCCTCGTCGAGGAAGAATTCGATATGGTTGTTCTGTCCGTAGGACTTTGCCCGCCCGCCGAGGCCGGCAAACTGGCAGGGGCTCTGGGCATCGACCTTCAGGAACATGGTTTCTGCAAGACAGCCCTGGAGAATCCAGTAGAGACCTCCCGGGGCGGCGTCTTTGTCTGCGGCGCCTTCGGTGGACCCAAGGATATTCCCGAGACCGTCATGGAGGCCAGCAGCGCCGCTGCCTGCGCCTCGGGCATCCTGGCGACGCGGCGGGGGACGATGACCAAAGAAGAAGACCTGCCCCTCGAGTCTGACCTCCGTGGTCTCGGCCCGCGGACCGGCGTCTTTGTCTGTCACTGCGGCATCAACATCGGCGGCGTTGTCAATGTCCCCGAAGTGGTCGAATACTGCAAGACCCTTCCCAACGTCGTCTTTGTCACGGACAACCTCTTTACCTGTTCCCAGGATACGGCGGTGAAGATGGGTGAGGTGATCAAGGAACATAACCTGACCCGCGTCGTTGTCGCCTCCTGTTCCCCCCGGACCCATGAAGGCCTCTTCCAGGAAAACTGCGAAAAGGCGGGGCTCAACCGTTATCTCTTCGAGATGGCCAATATCCGGGATCAGAATTCCTGGGTGCATATGCACGAACCCGTCGAGGCCACGGAAAAAGCCAAGGATCTCGTTCGTATGGCCATCGCCAAGGCCCAGTTCCTCAAACCACTGAAGCCTGGTCAGTTGACGGTCAACCATGCCACCATGATCATCGGCGGCGGCCTGGCCGGCATAACGGCGGCCCTGTCCCTGGCGGATCAGGGGTATGAATCTTACATAGTTGAAAAGGAACCTGTCCTCGGCGGTAATTATCGTAACCTCTATTATACTCTCGAAGGACTGGATACCCGCAAACACCTGAGCGGCCTCCTGGAAAAAGTGAAGGCCAGTAAACTCATCCATGCCTATACTGCCGCGACGATAACGAAGATTGAAGGCTTCATCGGCAATTACAAAACAACCCTCGCCACGAGGGATGGGGACGAACAATTCGAGCACGGTGTTGTCATCGTTGCCGCGGGTGGCTATGAACTCGATACGAAGGAATACCTCCATGGCCAGTCTCCCCAGGTTATCACCCAGCGGGAGTTGGAAAAACTGATTGCCGAAAAGGACGACCGGGCAGCCAAAGCCAAGTCCATAACCATGATCCAGTGTGTGGGCTCCCGGATTCCCGAGCGGCCCTACTGCAGTCGTTACTGCTGCTCCGAGGCCATCAAGAACGCCTTGAAAATCAAAGAGATGGATCCAGCCAAGGAGATTACCATCCTCTATCGCGACATCCGTACCTTTGGTCTCAAGGAAGATTACTACAAGAAGGCCAGAGAATTGAACGTCCAGTTCATCCGCTATGACGAAGACAGGAAGCCGGAAGTCGTCCAGGAAGGGGACAAGGTCTCCATCCGGATCTTTGATCCCATCATGAACGCACCGGTGGAATTCAAGACCGACCTCCTGGCCCTCAGCGTCGGCACGGTTCCCAATCCGGAAAATGCCGAGATCGGTCAGATGCTCAAGGTCCCGACGAACCAGGACGGTTTTTTCCTCGAGGCCCACGTGAAGTTGCGTCCCGTCGATTTTGCTACGGACGGGGTATTTATGTGCGGTATGTCCCATGCGCCGAAGCTAAGCGAAGATTCAATAGTCCAGGCCAACGCGGCGGTGTCCCGGGCTTGCACCATCCTGACGAAGGATTACATTGAAGCGGAAGGAAAAACCGCCTATGTGAACAAGGAAAGATGTGCGGCCTGCGGCCTCTGCGAAGAGAACTGTCCCTTCAGCGCCATCTCCGTGAACATTGTGGAAGCCTGCGCGGAAGTGAACACCGTTCTCTGCAAGGGTTGCGGGGTTTGCACGGCCTCGTGCCGGATGAACGCCGTGGATCTCAACGGTTTCACCAACGAAGAAGAGCTGGAACAGATATATAATATATAAACGAAGGTCAACGGCCGATAAAGCCGCATTGCCATTGGAAGGAGAATATATGGCTGAAAATTTAGCAAACAAAGAATGGGTACCAAAAATCGTTGCCATCGTCTGCAACTGGTGCACTTACGCGGGAGCCGATCTAGCTGGTATCAGCAGGATTCAGTATCCGCCGAATGTGCGCATCATTCGCGTTCCCTGCACGGGAAGGATCAACCCTTTTTACATCGCGAAAGCCCTGCAGACGGGAGCCGACGGCGTTCTTGTTTCCGGTTGACACCCCGGTGAATGCCACTATATTTCGGGAAATCTGGTGGCGCGCCGCAAGTTTGCGACGTTGAAAAGATTTCTGGACTACATCGGCTTGGAAGGAGACCGTACGATCTTTACCTGGATTTCCGCCTCGGAGGGAGAGCGTTTTGCCAATGTCATCAAGGGGGTGACCGCCAAGGTCCGCGCCTTGGGTCCGGCGTCGAAACTGGTTAAGAAGCTGTAGGGACAAGACCAGGGGCGGATTTTATATCTGTTCCCAATAATATTTTGAGGATTCATATAAAGTGGAAAACATCGATAAAAAGCTAAGGGAAGAGGCAAAACGGCTCCTTGAAGAGAAGAGGGTGGACGCCCTGGTAGGTTATGAAACAGGCACGCTTCCCCTGACGGCGACGCCCTGCTTCATCACGAATCCGGAGGATGCGGAAAAGCTCGTCTGGAACGCCCTTTGTACCCAGAATCTGGCCAAGTATGTCCATGATCTGATCTCCCAGCACCGGGAGTCCCAGAAACGTGTCAAACCGGAAGACCGCAAGAAAAAGGTCTTCGGTGTGGTGGCGAGGGGCTGCACGACCAGGTCTATTATCCTGCACCTTCAGGAGCGCCAGTATGCCCGGGATGAAATCGTCATCATCGGTGTTCCCTGTACCGGTTATGTGGACCGGAAGCAGCTTTCCATACTTGTCAACGGAGAGGATATCCAGGAAGGAGCTCTTGAGGGAGATCAACTGGTCGTCAAGACAATCGCTGGTGAGAAACGGATCCCCCTCCAGGACGCCCTGTCCGGAAATTGCCTGACCTGCAAGTTCAACAATCCCGTCATCTGCGACGTCATGATCGGCGAAAAGGCTCCGGCCATTGCGGGGGCGGCGCAGGAATACGCCGAGGTCGAGGCCTTTGAAAACCTGTCGACTGAGGAAAGATGGGCCTATTTTACCAAGGAAATGGCCAAGTGCATCCGCTGCTACGCCTGCCGTCAGGCCTGTCCTTCCTGTTACTGCCGGATCTGCTTTGTCGAGCAGAGCCAGCCCCAGTGGGTTGGTCTTGGTGAGGATGCCACGGACACCCAGGTTTTCCAGTTGATGCGTTTGTTCCACATGGTGGGGCGCTGCGTGGATTGCGGTTCCTGTATCTCCGTATGTCCCATGGGCGTGGATCTGAGAAAATTCCTCAAAAAGCTGGACAAAGATGTCTTGGAGCTGTTCGAGAGCAGGGCGGGGGCGTCCATGGAAGATGTGCCGCCGCTGTCCATATTCAAGGAACACGATAAGGAAGATTTTATCTTTAACCCATAAGCATGACTGGAAAAAAGATCCTGGTCAAATCCTACGGATGTCTGCCCCTGACCGAGGATGACCGGACGGTGAACGGAGTCAACATGAAGACCTTTCTTGAAGAAGTCAATGAGAAGATCAACGGTGTAGCCATTCAGAGGTGCTACCACTGCCGGAAATGCACCGCCGGGTGTCCCCTGGCCTTTGCCATGGAATACAATCCCAACAAGGTCATCAAGATGATCCAGATGGGAAAGAAAAAGGAGGTCTTGGGCAGTTCCACCATCTGGCTGTGCGCCTCCTGCGAGACCTGCATTACCCGCTGTCCCAACGAAGTGGACATTGCCCGCATGATGGACGTCCTTAGGGAAACAGCCATTAAAGACGGCGTTGCGGTGAAGGAAAAGAACGTTCTCTCTTTCCATCAGGCGTTCCTCGCCAGTATCAAATCCCGCGGCCGGATCAATGAACCGTTTATGATGGTTGATTATAAGCTCAAATCCGGGGATCTCTTCTCCGATATGGGGATGGGAATCTCCATGTTCATGAAAGGGAAGCTGTCCCTGACTTCACCCAAGACCAGAGACATTGATACCATCCGGAAGATATTCGACAAAACGAAGAACCTGTGACGCGGTAAGCGACAGTAAGGAGGCAAGTGTTGAAAGTTTCATATTATCCGGGATGTTCCCTCCATGGCACGGCAAAAGAGTACGACCAGTCTGTCAAGGCCATGAGCCGCGCCTTGGGGATCGAGCTGAAAGAGGTTGAAGATTGGTCCTGTTGCGGCGCCACCTCGGCCCATTCCACGAATTATAAGTTGTCCGTGGCCCTGCCCGCCCGCAATCTCATGATTGCCGAAAAAGGCGAGGCGAAGGAGGTCATGGTTCCCTGCGCCGCCTGTTTCAACCGCTTCAAGATGGCCCAGCACCATTTGGATCATGATGAATCCCTCAAGAAGGAAGTGGAGGGCATCGTCGGTCAGAAATATGCCGGGGGACTGAAGGTCAAAAACCCCATCGACATCCTTTATAACGATATCGGCCTGGATGCCCTGGCCGAAAAAGTCACGAAGAAGCTCGCAGGGTTAAGGCCGGTTTCCTACTATGGGTGCCTGCTGGTAAGGCCGCCGGAAGTCTGCGAGTTCGAGAAATATGAAAACCCCTACATGCTAGACGATATCATGAAGACCCTGGGGGCGGATGTGAAACCCTGGTCCTACAAGACGGACTGTTGCGGCGGTAGCCTTACCATCAGCCGGACGGACGTCGTGGGCAAACTGGTGGACAAGTTGATGACCATGGCCAGAGAAGCGGGGGCCAATTGTGTTGTAACGGCCTGTCCCGTCTGTATGACGAATCTTGATGCCAGAGCCAGTGAGAACCTGCGGTTGCCGGTTTTTTACTTCACCGAGTTGGTGTCGCTGGCCCTTGGTCTTCAGGGAACATCAACGTGGTTTAAGCTGCACAATGTGGATCCCGTGCCGCTGGTAAGCAGCCTCGGGCTCGTTTAATCATATAACCCATTATTCGAATACTGAAGGACGATATGGAAAAACGGTTGATCAAAAAAGACGCCCTGACAGGGATCATCGGTAAGATCGCGGCAGAAACGACGGTCTACGCCCCGGTGAAGGTGGAAGACAATGTCCTCTTCAAGGTCCTGGAAAAAGGGGACGAGCCGCTCGTTACATTAGCCAACAGCAAGAACGCCCCGAAGAACTTTTTCTTTCCCCGGACGGAAGTGATGCTCCGTTATACCCGGACAACGAAGGGGATGGAATTTTCGGGAGGTGAGAAGGAGGCCGCCGAGGCGGTCCTTTTCGGTGTCCGTCCTTGCGATGCGAGAAGCTTTGTCCTCCTGGATATGCTCTTTGATCAAGAAAAGTACAAGGATCCTTATTACATCGACAAGCGTCAGAAGACGACTATTGTCTCCCTGGCCTGCGCCCATCCTCCCTACGCAACCTGTTTCTGTACATCTGTGGATGGACATCCCGTGTCCTCGACCGGGGCGGATATCCTTCTTGTCGACCTGGGCGATCAGTATCTGGCGGAATTCATCACCGCCAAGGGCGAGAAGCTGCTTAAATATTTTGGCGATGCGAAGGCTGACGCCGCTGCAGATCAGAAGAAAGAGGCTATTGCCGCCCAGGCGGAGAAAGAAATCAAGGTACAGATCCCGGCCAAGGCCATCAAACCCATCCTTGATGTCAACTTTGAGCATCCCTTCTGGAATACCATTTATCAGAAATGCCTGGCCTGTGGAACGTGCACCTTTCTTTGCCCCACCTGCCACTGCTTCGATATCAGCGACGAGATGAAAGACGGCGATGGCCGCCGGCTGCGGAACTGGGATTCCTGCATGTTTCCCATGTTTACCAAGGAAACATCGGGTCACAACCCCAGGACGTCTCAAAAAGAGCGCTGGCGCCAGCGGGCCATGCACAAATTCAAGTATTACGTGGACAATTTCAATGCCATCGCCTGCGTGGGGTGCGGCCGCTGTGTCATGTACTGTCCCGTCAATATCGATATCCGGAAAATTGTCGAAGATATTTCGAAACTATAGATCTGGGAGAACGTCATGCAAAACCCTTACATACCCTATCCTGTCGAGCTCATAAAAATTGTCACCGAGGTGGACACAAAGGACATCAAGACCTTTCGTTTCGCCTTCTTGAACAAGGAAGACGAGGAGAAATACAAATATATCCCCGGTCAGTTCGGCGAATTGTCCATTTTCGGGAAAGGGGAGTCGCCGATCGGTATCGCTTCGTCGCCGACCCAGCCAGGTTACGTTGAGTTCACCGTTCAGAAGGCGGGTGTCGTGACCTCGGCCCTCCATGAAATGGAAGAAGGAACAAGAATGGGTCTGCGGGGGCCCCTGGGTAATTCCTGGCCCATCGAGTTCCTGGAAGGGAAAAATATCGTTATCGTGGGCGGCGGATTTGCCTTTACGACCCTCCGTTCTCTGATAAATTACATGATCTATGGCGAAAATCGCAAGCGCTTTGGGAAGATTACCGTTGTTTACGGGGCCAGGAATCCCGGCCTGCTCATCTATAAGGAGGAGCTGGAGGCATGGGGGCAGCGGGATGATATTGATCTCAATGTGACCGTCGACAAGGGGGATTCCACCTGGAAGGGCCGGGAAGGATTTGTCCCGACTGTCTGCAAGGAAGTCGCCCCCAGCTCCGAAAACGCCGTAACGGTCATCTGCGGACCCCCCATCATGATCCGCTTCACCCTCCCCGTGTTCTTCGATCTGGGTTTTTCCAAAGAAAACATCATCACCTCCCTGGAAATGAGGATGAAATGCGGCATTGGCAAGTGCGGCCGTTGTAATGTGGGGAGCAAGTACGTTTGCAAGGATGGCCCCGTTTTTTCCCTGGCCGAACTGGACAAGCTGACGAAGGAATACTAAGGACGGAGGAGGGTTGGTCCGTCGATATAATATGCATGCAAGTAGGGAGCCCCAGGGCTCCCTACTCGTTTGTAAGGCGTTTATATGAAAATCCCCCCATCCCCCCTTTGCCAAAGGGGGGTAAGGGGGGATTTTCATGCTTCGTTGTGCCCGCTTCGGGCATGGGGGCTAATTAATGAGTGAGGTAAGGAGAGGGATACATTGAGCATCATTGTCAGCAAGAAAAACCTGTCCGACAGCGTCGTCAGGATGGACATTTTGGCGCCGGAGATTGCCAGGAAGCGTAAGGCCGGCCAGTTCGTAATCCTCAAGGTTAACGAACAGGGGGAGCGAATCCCTCTGACCATTGTTGATTCGGATGGGGAGGAGGGAACCATTACCATTATTTTCCAGATTGTGGGGAAGACGACGGCCCTGATGGCGGCCATGACGGTCGGTGAGGATATTCAGGATGTCCAGGGACCCCTCGGCAACCCTACGGAAATAGAAAACCTCGGCCATGTCGTCTGTATCGGCGGCGGGGTAGGGGTGGGCGTCATCTATCCCATTACGAAAGCCCTTAAGGAGGCCGGCAACCGGGTAACCTCTATTATCGGCGCCCGGACCCAGTCCCTGATCATTCTGGAAGAAGAAATGAAAGGGGCGAGCAATGAGCTGATCGTGACCACCGATGACGGCAGTTACGGCGTCCACGGTTTTGTCAGCAATGTGTTGCAGAAGATTATCGATGGCGGGGAGAAGATCGACCGGGTCTATGCCATCGGTCCGGTTCTCATGATGAAGGTCATCGCCAACCTGACCCGTCCTTACGGAATCAAGACGATCGTGAGTCTTAACGCCATTATGGTGGACGCCACGGGGATGTGCGGGGCCTGCCGGGTTGCCGTGGGCGGCAAGACGAAATTCACTTGTGTAGACGGACCTGAATTCGATGGCCACCAGGTTGATTTTGATTTATTGACCAGCCGCCTGCGCATGTACTGCGAACAGGAAGGGCAGTCCTATGAACGGCACCGGTGCGGGTGGCAGGGAAACTGAGGCGGAATGACTATGACTGACAAAGAAACAAAGCCCAAGAAGGAAAAAATACCCCGCCAGGCGATGCCGGAGCAGAACCCCGGGGAGAGGGTCAAGAATTTTGACGAAGTGCCTTGCGGTTATCCCCCGGAGACAGCCATATTGGAAGCGAGGCGCTGCATCCAGTGCAAGAAGCCGGGATGCGTCGATGGCTGCCCCGTTGACGTCCGGATTCCGGAATTCATCCAGCAGATTGCCGAGGGCGATTTTCTGGGGGCCGCCCGGACCCTGAAGGAAACAAATTGTCTTCCCGCCGTCTGCGGACGCGTCTGTCCCCAGGAAGATCAGTGCGAAAAGACCTGCATCCTGGGCAAGAAAGGTGAGCCTGTTGCCATTGGCCGCCTGGAGAGATTTGCCGCCGATTACGAAAGAGACCAGGACGCCGTGACTATCCCGGCGGTTGCAACCCCTAACGGGAAAAAGATCGCCGTCATCGGCGCCGGGCCTTCGGGACTGACCATCGCCGGTGATCTTGTCAAGCTCGGTTATGATATAACTGTCTTTGAAGCCCTCCACAAAGCGGGGGGCGTCCTGGTATATGGAATTCCTGAATTTCGTCTCCCCAAGGCCATTGTGGAGGCCGAGGTTGATTATCTCAAAAAGCTCGGTGTTAAGGTTATCACCAACGCCGTCATCGGCCGTTTGAAAACGATCGATGAACTCTTTGCCGAAGGTTTTGACGCCGTCTACATCGGCGTCGGCGCCGGGGCCCCCGTTTTCATGGATATACCCGGTGAAAATATGAGTGGAATTTACTCCGCCAATGAATATCTGACCCGGTCGAATCTTATGAAAGCATACCTGTTTCCGAAATACGATACGCCCATTGTCCGGGGAAAGAATGTCGCCGTCGTGGGCGGCGGCAACGTGGCCATGGACTCGGTCCGGACTGCCCTGCGCCTGGGGGCGGACAATGCCTATATCATCTACCGGCGGAGCGAGGTAGAGATGCCCGCCCGTAAGGAAGAGGTCCATCATGCGAAAGAAGAGGGGGTTCAGTTTCTCCTCCTGACCAATCCTGTTGAATACCTGGGGAGCAAAGACGGCTGGGTCACCGGGGTCAAGTGCATCCGGATGGAACTCGGAGAACCGGACGCCTCGGGCCGCCGCAGCCCTGTCCCCATGTCCGGATCGGAGTTTGTCATTGATGTGGATACGGTTGTCGTTGCGGTGGGGACGATGGCCAATCCCATCGTGTCATCCACGACGCCGGGACTGGAGACAAATAAAAGAGGATATATCATCACCAAGGGAGAATCGGGAGAGACAACCCGCCATGGCGTCTATGCCGGGGGAGACATCGTCACCGGCGCCGCCACCGTCATCCTGGCCATGGGGGCGGGCCGCAAGGCCGCCCAGGCGATCCATCAATCCTTATCCGGGGTGACTACCGAACCCTGAACCGGAAAAAAGGCGATGATGTCTTGACAGGAAACAGGATTTTGTAGTATCCGGCAACCATAGGAAAGATATCTCAGAAAGGTGATGGAGTTCACCTGATAACCGCCGCATCGGCTGATAACTCCTGTCAAGAAAGGCCATCTTGGCGGGAGTTGTAAAAGCGGCAAACGGAAGCTGACACTCCTGCAGGAGAAAACCTGGAGGAGTTTTTTTATGGAAGCGATGACTCAGAATGTTCATGTGATCCAGACAGCTTCCGGGCAAATCCTGGATGTCGTCCAAAAGGTCTGTGATACCCTGCAGATCCTCTCCCTCAAACGTTCCACCGATGTCTGCCGTTCCCTGGTCCACAAGAATCCCCTTATCGATGTTGCCATCCTGGGGCAGTTCAAGGCGGGGAAGAGTTCCTTTCTCAACAGTCTGATCGGCAGGCGACTCCTCCCCGTGGGGGTAATTCCGGTCACCACCGTCATCACCCGTATCCGGCACGGAGAAAAAGAGCGGGCCGTGGTTTCCCATTTCGACGGGTCAAAGGCGGAAATTTCCCTGGACGATCTGGTTGAATACACCTCGGAGGCCAGGAATCCCGGCAATCAGAAGGACGTCGCCGTCGTCGATATCGATCTCCCGTCCCTGGAAGATTACGCCGGTCTCCGTCTCGTCGATACCCCCGGCCTGGGCAGTGTCTTCAAGTATCACATGGAGACCTCGGAAAACTGGCTCCCCGAAGTGGGGGCGGCAATCCTGGCCATCAGCGCCGATCGTCCCCTATCCGAGCACGATTTGGCCTTGATCAGGGACCTTCTCCAATACACGCCGCGCATTGTCCTGTTGCTGACCAAGGCCGATCTTCTGCAACCCGACCAGCAGCGGGAGGTTGTCCAATTCTTTGAAGACACCCTGAAGCGGGAGTTGAAACAGGGATTCCCCATCTTCCTCTATTCGAACCGGGAGAACGTGGAGAAGTTCAAGCATCGGATGGAGATGGAACTCCTCTATAAACTGTCGGCGAACAGGGATGCGGAATTCGGACGGATTCTTCAATATAAGGCTTTATCGCTGGCGAAAAGCTGTCAGAGCTATTTGGAAATCGCCCTGAAGACCTCCCGGCAGGCCGATACGGACCGGGAGACCCTGAAAGAACAGATTCTTGGAGAAAAGGGAAACTACACCCAGATCCAGGAAGATTTGATCGTCATTACCCGCACCCATTCAATTCACACCCGCACCAATATTGAAAAATATCTCGACCGCTTCAAACGGCCCCTGCACGATAAGCTCGTGGATACCTTACAACATGAAATGCACGAATGGCGGGGGAACCTGTGGAAACTTACCCGCCGCTATGAGGAATGGTTGCGGGAGAATCTGATCATTGAGCTCGATGACATTTCGGCAAAGGAACACAAACACTTCTTTGGCACCCTGATGAAGGCCCATGCCGGCCTGGACCGCTATCTGGAGTCATTCCGCACCCTCCTGGGGGCCAATATCGAAAGGGTTCTGGGCGTAAAAATGGCCCCGGCGGAGTGGAAGCTTGAAATAACGCCCCCCGCCCGTCCGGACATCAGCATCGGCCAGGTTTTCCTTTTTCATTTTGATCTGCTGTGGTTTCTTATCCCCATGGCCATTTTTCGCGGCCATTTCGAACGGCATTTCATCAGTCAGCTTGCCAATCAGGTCTACGTCAACACCTCCCGACTCGCCGCCCAGTGGGAAGAACGGATCAACAGGGCAATCGAAGAGATGCGGAAACAGGCGGCCAATTATATTCGTGATGAAATGGCCACGATCTACTCCCTCCTCTCCCAGAGCCCGGGGCGGACGGAAGATGTCCGACGTCTGATGGCTGATCTGGAGACAGCGGTCCACCGTTTGACGGGCAGCTGAAAACAATGCGCATTCTACAGTCGGGATCAGAAATTTGTGCTCTATGAAATGCTTGGAATTGACAATCTTTTCAGCACTGAGAGATATGGGGGGCTGCATCGAAATTCCTTTTTAGACTTGCTGAAATTGCAGGAAAGGTTTATATAGATAGCCAATTAAATTATTTGTCCTAAACCTTTTGAAAACATACATAGGTCAACGCAGTGAATGCTTTAAAGAGATATTTGATAAAAAATTTCGAGCAATTTTTTGTCCTGATCATCCTCTTGAGCGTAGTGGCAGTTAACTACTTTCTTCCTTACAAGCTCGCGTTCCTGAATTTCTACTTTATCCCTATTCTTTTAGCGGCCTATTATTTGGGGCAATCAAAATCCATCCTCGGCGCTATACTGTGTGTCCTGCTGGTATCCATATACGCATACTCTGACCCGGAATCTTTCGAAACAGGCACCAGCACATTAGATCTTGCATTGAATATTGTCGTCTGGGCAAGTTTCCTGACGCTCACAGGCGCCTTAGTAGGCCATATGCAGATGAAATTAAAGCAGGAAAAAACAGGGAAGCTGACCCTGGAACAGGAATTAAGTACGCACAAGGATGAACTGCAAGAGGTCACCGGCAAGCTGGACGATTTTACCCATCACCTGGAAAATAAGGTATCGGAACGGACCGAGCACCTCGAGAAAACAAAGCATGCCATTGAGTCACAGAAAGAGAAGGTGGAAGAAGCCCTTTATACAACCATGGACCCATCCGTTGTCAAACTCATCATCGAAAATCGGCTGCGAACGGAAAAGAAAAACCTCAGCATCATGTTTGCCGATCTGAAGGCGTTTACCGAATATTCGGAGGAAAGAAGACCTGAAACGGTAGTTATGGAACTCAACCGTTTTCTGGGAGAGATGGAAGACATTATGATGGCTTATTGCGCCCACATTGACAAGTATATGGGTGACGGAATCATGGCGGAATTCGGCGCCCCTATTGATTACGAAAGGCACGCCCTGTTAGCGGTTATGGCGTCCATAAAGATGCAGGAGCGCATTGCCGAAAACGATTTCCCGTGGCAAATGCGAATAGGTATTGCTAGTGGGGAAGCTACGATCGGCCTGATCGGTAAGAAACGTCAATCCTATACGGCACTTGGCGACGTGGTCAACCTTGCCAGCCGGATTCAGGGTTTGTGCAAACCGGGAGCCGTCACCATCGACGAAGCAACATACGATATCACCAGAAAATTCATCAATGCTAAGCGTAAAACTATCCTTACGTACCGCAATGTTGATAACCCCCAATTGGCCTCTGAGATACTCAGATGCTTGGAGATGCTGGATATACAGCCCAATGATCTGGAATTGACTAAAAAGATGGGATTCCTTTTTCTTCAGGCCAATAATCCGGTTCATGCCTATGATTACCTAAGAAAGGCCATGGAGATGGATCCCGGCGATGACCGTGTCAAGCTCGCTTTTGCCGAAATGTCGGTCAAGGTTGATGCCTTACATGATATCCCCGTGCGGGGTAGAAAAGCAAGGATACATCTCTATGAAATCGAGGGGATAAGGAATCCACTCGAAGACCGGAATAAAATTCCGGCAAAGCTTTATGACGACTATCATGGACGAGTGGAAAGCATTATAAACTTTCCGGAAAATGTCATTCTGCCGGTAGAGTCGCTTGATGGCAGCGTCGGTCATGCCAGAGTTGTGGGTTTTATCTCCTATGCCATCGCCGATGTGCTGGATCTCCCTGACAGGATAAAGCAGGATATCCTCCTTGCCGGCTATTTCTGCGATATCGGCAAAGCGATCATTCCCCATCACATGATCAATCGCACCGGTAATCTAAGCAGCAAAGAGTATGAGGAGATAGCCAAGCATTGCCGCGAAGGAGTTCGAGTGCTCATGAAAACGGGTTACGAGAATGAGTCGCTTTTTGAAATCGTCGCTGCTCATCATGAAAACTTCAACGGAACCGGCTATCCATCATCTTTGGTGGGAGATGAAATCCCTATCGGCGCCCGGATCGTCTCGGTTGCCGACGCCTACGACGCCATGACATCATGGAGGCCTTACCGGGATCGATGGGACTATCGCGCTGCTTTCCTCGAACTGCAAAAAGAGACATCGAAAGGAAAATTCGACCCCGCCGTTATTTCCGCCCTTGGCAAACTCCTTAATATATCATGAACCGGCATCACTGATATTCGGCATAACAAATCGAATAATAATCTGTTCATCCCCTTTGATTCATTTCCGGATAAAAAACGGCTGGAGAATGAACCCTCCAGCCGTTTTGATTCGTTGTAGACGGGCGATGCCGAATTGCCTTTGCCCGGATTACTTTGCCAACTTCACCGTCGGCTCTTCGCCCTTTTGAAGTCAATCAGACATGAGTTATTAATAGTCGTAATCATCCATGCCGCCGCCCATACCACCCATACCGCCCATCCCACCCATGCCGCCCATTCCACCCATACCTCCGGGAGGAGGTGTAAGCATCTGGGGCGCCTTTTTCTTGGGCGCCTCGGCGACCATTGCCTCCGTAGTCAACAGCAGGGATGCAACAGATGTCGCGTTTTGCAGGGCCAGACGGGTCACCTTCGTGGGATCGATGATGCCGGCCTTGATCATATTGCCATATTCGCCTTTATCGGCGTCGAAACCGTAATCGGCCTTGCCGGCTTTTACCTTTTCCACAACGATGGAACCTTCGAAACCGGCGTTGTTGGCAATCTGGCGCAGGGGCTCTTCAAGTGCCCGCTTCACGATGTTGAGGCCGTAATGCTCGTCTTCGGGGAGAGTCACTTTTTCCAGAGCTTTCAGGCTGCGGATAAGGGCCACACCGCCGCCGTGAACGATGCCTTCTTCCACGGCCGCCCTGGTTGCGTTGAGAGCGTCTTCCACCCGGGCCTTCTTTTCCTTCATCTCCATTTCCGTTGCCGCCCCGACCTGGATTATGGCGACGCCACCCACGATCTTGGCCAGACGTTCCTGTATTTTCTCCCGGTCATAATCGGAACTCGTATCTTCCATCTGGGCGCGGAGCTGCTTAACTCGGGCCTGGATGTCGGCGCTCTTGCCGGCGCCGTCGACGATGGTGGAATTATCCTTGTCGATAGTCACCTGCTTGCACTGTCCAAGATCAGCGAGGGTCAGGTTTTCCAGTTTCAGGCCGATGTCATCGGAAACCACTTTGCCCCCTGTCAGGATGGCGATGTCTTCCAGCATGGCCTTGCGCCGGTCACCGAAGCCAGGGGCTTTGACGGCCGCGCATTTGATGGTCCCCCGCAGTTTATTAACCACCAGGGTCGCCATAGCTTCCCCTTCCAGGTCCTCGGCAATAATCAGCAGCGGTCTTCCCGTCTTGGCTACCTGTTCCAGGATGGGTACCATATCCTTCATTGTGCTGATCTTCTTTTCGTTGAGGAGGATATAGGCATTTTCAAGGCGGACTTCCATTTTGTCCGGATTGGTAATGAAATAGGGGGAGATGTATCCGCGGTCGAACTGCATGCCTTCCACGATCTCAAGGGTGGTTTCCATACCTTTCGCGTCTTGAACGGTGATGACGCCTTCCTTGCCGACCTTGTCCATGGCCTCCGAGATGATCTCGCCGATGCTTAAATCGCTGTTGGCCGAGATGGCGCCTACCTGGGTGATCTCTTTCTTATCCTTGACGTCTTTGGACATCTTCTTCAGTTCTGCCGTGACGAGGACGACCGCCTTGTCCACGCCCCGCTTCAGGGACATGGGATTCATCCCTGCCGCCACAAGCTTCGATCCTTCCCGGTAGATGGCCTGGGCAAGAATGGTGGCGGTAGTGGTGCCGTCGCCGGCCAGGTCTGATGTCCGGGAGGCTACTTCCTTAACCATCTGGGCGCCCATGTTTTCAAACTTGTCTTCCAGTTCGATTTCCTTGGCTACGGTGACGCCGTCCTTGGTGATCGTCGGGGCTCCCCACTTCTTTTCGATCACAACATTACGTCCCTTGGGTCCCAGGGTTACTTTTACGGCATTCGCCAGGACATCCACGCCCTTTAAAATCCTTTCCCGGGCTACGCTATCGTATTTAATATCTTTTGCTGCCATTTTTTTTATTCCCTCCTGTTATGATTCCAAAACGCCGAGGATGTCGTCTGCTCTCATCATGAGATGTTCCACACCATCGATCTTGATTTCCGTACCTCCATAGCGGCCGAACAAAACGCGATCCCCGGTCTTGATTTCCAGCGGGATACGCTTTCCTTCACGATCCATCCTTCCCGGGCCGACGGCGATAATCTTACCCTTTTGGGGTTTTTCCTTTGCCGTGTCGGGGATGATGATACCACCAGCGGTTTTCTCTTCCCCTTCCTCCCGGATAACCAATACTTGATCGTGCAGCGGTCTAAACTTCATAGGCCATACCTCCCATAGATAAAATTAATTTGATTGCTCTCCGAATAAATTGTTGAAATCTTAGAAATAAAATTATGGCGCCAATATAATCACGATCCTCATCTTGTCAAGGGTTCCACCAAGGAAAAGGTCTATGAAAAAGGTCTTGACAGGGGTCTTTTTAATGCCTATTCATGAATGCACCCAGAATCAGGAGCAGGTATGGGCGGATTTTGAGAAGGCACGGACAAGCTCTAAAGGAGGACTTTATTGTGAGTGCAGATAAGAAAGCCGGACTGAATCGGCGGGCGTTCCTCAAGGTATCGACAGGCGTTGCCGCTGCGGGGGCAGGCGTCGTCCTTCCCGGAAAAGGATTTGCCGCCGGCGGTAAGCCTCTGGCAACCCTCATCGATCTAAGCCGGTGCGATGGATGCCCGGGAAAGGAGATACCGGCCTGCGTGGGGGCGTGCAGGACCATCAACAGAGATAAGATTCCGAAGATTCACGAACCCATACCGGAACCATGGCCTCGGAAAACTATTGAGGACTGGTCGAAAAAGCGGGAGGTCTTCAACCGCCTGACCCCCTATAACTTTATTTATGTCCATCAGGCCGAGATAGACGACAGGGGGCAAAAGCGAACCGTTTTTGTGCCCCGCCGGTGCATGCACTGCGATAATCCGGCCTGCGCCACGATCTGTCCCTTTTCGGCGAATCACAAGTATGAAAACGGGGCCGTGGTTATAGACCAGGAGCTCTGTTTCGGTGGGGCCAAATGCAAGACCGTCTGTCCCTGGGCAATCCCCCAGCGCCAGTCAGGGGTGGGGATTTACCTTCATATCTTGCCGTCTTTGGCCGGCAATGGTGTCATGTACAAATGCGATCTCTGCAATGACCGCCTGAGGGAGGGGAAACTTCCCGGGTGCGTTGAGGCCTGTCCACAGCAGGCGATGCTCATCGGTAACCGCAAGGAAATTTATGCCCTGGCGGAAGAACGAGCCAGAGCGATGAAAGGTTTTATATACGGGAAGAAGGAAAACGGTGGTACGGCAACCTTGTATGTGTCCCCCGTTTCTTTTTCCGCCCTCAACGGGACGATGAAAAAACAACCGGGAACACCCGACATGGGGCCCGCGGAAAGGCGGATGGCCAAAACCGACAAAATGGGAAAGGCGGTTCTCCAGGCGCCCCTCTATGGCATTGCCGTTGGGGTGGCCGGGGCCTTTATGGCCCTCTCCCGGAGAAAAGACCGGGTGAAGGGAGGGGATGACAGCCATGAGTGACAAGATTTTAAATGACAGGGGGCTCGTTATCCGTCACGATCTCATCGAGCTTGTCGAGCATTGGGCCATAGCCCTCTCCGGCCTGCTGCTGCTGGTAACCGGTATATTTGAACTGCCCATGGCCAACCGGTATTACATCACCTCTCTTCCCGGTTTGTCCTGGTCGGGCGATTTCATAACATCCCTGTACATTCATTACATCGCCTCGGTGGTTTTCATCGCCGCCGCCGTCTTTCATCTTCTCTATCATGGTATCCTAGGCGAGGGTGGGATGATTCCCCGGCGGGGCGACCTGAAATCCTCCATCGAGGTCATGAAGAGCTTTTTTGGCAAAGGAGAGGAGCCGCCGTTCCATAAATACCTGCCGGAACAGCGCCTGGCCTATGTGGGGATGGCGTTTATTATTGCCATGCTGATCCTGTCGGGACTCGTCAAGACCTACAAGAACCTCTATGCCCCGGATATGTCCCTGACCTTGGTCCTCTGGGCAACGTGGACTCACAATATCTTCTTCATGCTCTTTATCATGGCCTTTGTGGCCCATATCGGCGCGATTCTTTTAAAACCGAACCGGCCCATGATCAGGGGTATATTTACCGGAACCGTTCGCCTCGACTATGCCCGGCACCGCCATCCCCTGTGGATCAAGGAGATGGACCCGCGGCCTGTCGATGAAATTAAAATGAAACTGGAGCCTGTGGATAAAGTTTAAGAAGACGAAGTCAAGGAGGAAATCGGGGAAGATCCGCTGCCCCCGCACCCTGCCGTTTCGGGAGAAAACGGGGCGGGAGAATTGAAGGAATACCCAAAGGGAGAGCCGCAGAAGGGACCGTGATTGGGGCATCCCTTTCATGCAATAACGAAGGGCCGCAGCATGATTTGCATGCTGCGGCCCTTCGTCTGTATATTAACTCCGGTGATCGAAGGTTACTCTGAGAGCTTTGCATAACCGCAGAAAAATGGTTCGCAAGCAGCGAATCAAATGTTTTTCGCCGGTCCGCTATTTAATTTAACATCACGTAATCACTCGTAATTATGTGTATGCCAACGAGAAGCGAAAAAGATTTTTGAGTTGCGGCGAAGCCATTTTTCAAAGGTCTCACTCTATAATCGCCGTTGCCCGTCTGTTTTCGTATCTCCCCTTGCTTGTTTTATTCGGAGCGATGGGGTCTTTTTTGCCGAACCCCTTGATCCGGATCCGAGATGCGTCAATTCCGTATTTCTTTACGAGCACCTTCTTGAAACTCTTGGCCCGCCGATCGGACAGGCCGATATTGTACTTATCCGTCCCGATGTAATCAGTGTAGCCGTCGATTACTACCTTCGCGTCGGGGTTCTTGACAAGGAGGGCAGCGAAATCGGCGATCGTCTTTTTAAAGGCCGGCTTGATTGCTGATTTATCGAAGTCGAAATGGATTGTTGCCGACACCCCTTTCGCCGAAGATTGGCCGGCAGCAGCAGCTTCGGCCTTCATGGAAGCAACAACTTCCCCTTGTGCAGGTCCGAGGAAGATTTTTTCCACAAAAGCGCCCATGGCGGCCGTAGTTCCTAACTCATCCGCATTTACGCTTGCCCCGCATCCGGCATCCTTAACGATCTGCTGGGCAATAATTTTCCCCTTGGGGGCATTTCCTACCTGAATGGGATAGATGCAGAGCCTAGCGCCATATTGCTCTTTCAATTTAGCCACTGCCGCCATGACGTTTTGGGGTCTCATATCGTCGAGACCTTCTAGGTGTTCAAAATCGCTGACAATGATGATAGCAGAGTTGCCCTTGAATGACGCCATGTCATTGCCTGCTCCGAGGATTGCCTTTGCCATGGGAGTGTTGCCGCTTCCCCACATGATACAATCCAAGGGCTTAAGAAATTTACCTTTGTCGTAAGACGCCATACCATAAACAAGCTTGGTCTCGTCGTTCCAGAAGGTTCTTAACCCTGCGTTCAACTTGAGGTTGGGAATGGTTGCCGCCATCCTGTTGACAACATCTTTCGCCAATTCCATACGCGTTGTCCTGGCGTAGGCGTCGTCCATGGAAGAAGACTTATCGAAGAGGACTACAAAGTTATCTGTTTTCTGAATGAATTGACCCGATGCCAGCGGGGTGTTGAGATCATAAGGCGTGTAGGCCATCTTTTTTGTTGCGCATCCCACAAAGATGACACAAAGAAACATTACCGACAAAATTACCGACCACTTTCTTCTCATAATACCTTTCCTTTCTGATTTGACATGTATTGCTACTTGACTAAAGCTGATAACCTCAAAATATCGATATAACGAAACGGATCGAGACGCATCTAAGCACCGATGGCCCAACATAGGGAATAATGGTTTCCATGTCAATGACATTTAATTGCTTTTCTAAAGTCTGTGCATAATATTCACAATCAGGGAACCCCAGATGGTCAGCACCACATTGGCGACGGCGTATGGCGCCGCGTAGCCGAGGACGGGCATGGAACTTTCGGCCTGTTCCTCAAGAGTAAGCAGGGCCGCCGTGAGGTTTCGCGATCCCGTGAGGGAGCCGAGCAGGAAGACGGGATTCAACTTCATGAATATTTTTGCAAACAGAAGGCCGGCGAGAACGGGAATGATTGTCAGGAGAACCCCGGCGATGAAAACCGATAACCCAGTGGTTTTCAGAGCGGCCAGCGCCTGACTGCCGGCGCCCAGTCCAACGCAGGCAATGAAGAGGTTCAATCCTAGATTCTGGAGAATCCACCTGCTTGCGGAGGGAATCTGTCCGTAGGTCGGGTGCAATGTGCGCACCCATCCGAAGATGAGACCGGAGACAAGGACGCCGCCCCCCACTCCCAGAGAGATCGGGATGCCGGCAATGTTCACGACTAGCAGACCTATGAGCGTGCCGAGGACTATTCCGCAACCTACGACCACCATATCGGTCACGTCCGTCGGACGTTCCGCAAATCCGATCATTTGGACTGCCCGTTCCACGTCTTCCTTGCTTCCGATCAATTGCAGAATATCGCAGTGCTCAATTATGGTTTTGGGTAAAATCGGCAGGGTATTGCTCTGACGGGTAATCTTGCGGAGGAAGAGGCCGTGCGCCTCATTCCTTTTCCCGAGTTCGGCAATGGTTTTCCCGACAATATCCTTGTTCAGAACACAGACTTCCATGACTTCGCCGACAATATCCATAAGTCCCGCGATGTCCTGCTCCGGACCGACAAGCTCCGGCGCGGTTAGCATGCATTTTCGGAAGGGGCTGCCAATAATGAGGATGTCGCCTGATTGAATGGTCAGATCAGACTGAATAGTCATCGACTGCTTGTCTCTTTGCACCGACTCAATAACGACGGTCTGGGGGAAAAGGCCTTCGATAAAACTGACCGTCTTGCCCGATATCTTTTCGTTTTCCACCCGGTAGGCGCGCAGACTCAACTGCTTGGACCATGAAAAGAGATCGGGACTTTTATCCAGGTCGTCCCCGCCGCCGGAATAGCTTTCTTCAAGTTTTTTGGCTTCCTCTTTCAGATTTATGCCCATAATTCCGGGCAATACGGTGAACATGAGAATTCCGCCGACGGTGCCGAAGATGTAAGTTATGCCATATGCGATTGCTACATCTGTTTCCAAAGCGGTCTTGGCGGCCACGGAAAGTCCGGGCAAATGGGTGATGGCACCTTCCGCAGTCCCGATTGCCGCTGATGTGGTCAGTGCTCCGGCCAGGAGCCCCGCTGTCGTCCCCGGGCTGAAACCGAAAAATTTCCCGAGGGCAAGAGCTGTGACCAGCGCCGCTACTGCCACGACCAGGGCTATCCAGATATAGCTTAGCCCCTGCTTCTTCAATGCCCCGAAAAACTGTGGTCCGACGCTGTAGCCGATACAGAATGTAAACAGGGAAAAACTGACGGTTTTCAAAAGTCCGGGAACCTGCACCCCCGGGATTTGTCCCAGCACCAGGGCAACCAGCAGCACCGATGCGGTGGCCCCGAGACTGAATCCTTTAAATTTGAACTTACCGATGTAGTAACCGGCCCCGAGCGCCAGAAACAACAATATCTCGGTATTTTTAAGGCAAATTTCCAAAATATCGTTAAACATTTTTCCCCCCGTTATTTACGGACAAACTCTTTTCCAGGTATCATGATATTCAGCAAGCAGTTCACTGATCGCCTTGCCGATTTTCACATAGTCCTCCTTGAACAGGTTAGCAAGGGAGACACGCACGGACATTTCCGGAGCGGCAAAGCCGCCGCCGTCCATCAGCACAACTCCCTTTTTATCGGCAAGATTCCAAACGAAGTCGATTGGTTCGTAAGTTGATTTAAGCCACTTGGCAAAGTCTGCTCCAAATCGTTTTTCCGCAAGTTGGGAAATATCGATCGTCGTGTAGTACATTGCGTAGCAAGGCAGTTCGGGCGCTTCGACGCCGAGGGACTTATAGAGCGCTTCGTAGCGTTCTCTCACCAGGTCCTGGGCTTCTTTCTTGTAAAGGTGACTATCCGAGTCGAGAAGTTCCTGAAATGAGAAGAGCGCCATCATTACTTGCTGAGGCGTCGAGAGACCGGCGGTATGGTTCAGGGCGACCGCCCGGCTGTCGGCGACCAGACGGTCGATGAGCTTGATGCTGTCCGGATCGGGAGAAATGGATGCATAGCGTTTGTGCATACCCCCGCGTTTGTCTTTGGGAAGCGCTGCAATCAATTTGTCGAGGATGTTGTTTTGGTATATGCCTATAACTCCTAGTCTCCACCCGGTGGCGCCGAAATATTTTGAGAATGAATAGACCAGAATGGTGTTTTCCGGGGCAATGGCCGCTAATGACTTGAATCCATTCACGAATGTTCCATAAACATCATCCGTCAGGATGATGAGATCTTTTCTGGTTGTTTGAACCAGTCTCGCGATTTTATCGAGAGATTCCGGCGCGACGCTTGTCGACGGCGGATTGGATGGATTGACGATGAAAAAGGCCTTCACGGAGGGGTCGCTTAGCTTGTCGAGTTCCGAATCGGGATATTGCCAATTGTTTTTTTCATCCATCTTGATGTCAACGACGATCAGTTCATAATCGTTGAGGGTGGGAATATCGAGGTAGGGGGTGAAAATCGGCGTGCCGATGGCGATTTTGTCACCGGGATTGATGAGAAAATTTTCCTTCAGCGTATTGAAGATATATGTCATTGCCGCTGTTCCGCCTTCGACTGCGAAAAGATCCATGGTTCCCGCCGGCGGCTGACAGTCGCACATCGTGTTATCAAGATATGCCTGAACGATCTTCTCGCAGTTTATCAGCATGCGATCAGGCGTAGGATAGTGATCGCCCAGGATGCCGTCAATCAGCTCCCCCGTAAAGGAGTCTCCATCAAGGCCAAGATTCTCCGTCGCGTACCTGTATGAATCGGCAAGGAACTGGGAGCCGAGCGATTCAGCGTGGATGCGGCAGAAATCGAGCAGACGTCCTCCCATGCCTTTTGTTTCGGGAGCGCCGGCGATCCCGGGGCGGCTAAGAACCCGATGGGCCTCCTCAAGGGCGAAGTTTCCCAGCAGGAAAAAGGCATATCTCGGGGTTGTCGCCACCCAGTTCGGGTTTCCCCTCCCCGCATTCAACATCATCCGCTCCCGATTAGAGCCGGCCATCTCAATCTGCTTGTCCTTCAGTTCAAAGGGACTCAGTCCTTCGTAACGTTTTTCTTCGTCGCGGCTGTTCATTTTTTCCTCCCGGGTTAGTGTCTAATTGCCTTTCATGCAGGTAATGACGTTGAGATCATGAAAGGACAAAGCCGAATGTGTAATCTTTTCTTCCTCCCGCAGCGTCAATATAAAGAGGCATTTCGACGCTGAATTCCTGCTCGAAATCGATGGAACCGTCTGCGTCCCGCCAGTCATCCTCATCGGCGAGATATGGGATGGGACCCAGTGGCGAGAGACTGTCCGTAAGCACCGACATTGGTTGAACGACCGTATCCGTGCCGTTGCCGCTATTGATCAATTGCAGGACGGCGCCGGTCGGGAATTTGCACAAAACCTCATCCCAACGGATTGTGATCGGGCTGCCGGTCTTATTCTGAAGGCGGAAATTGATCTCCTGTTCGCTGATTACCGTAAAGGTGATGTCAATGAATGCATCGGCAACGTGCAGACTGCCTGGCGGTCCCGGGGGACTTTGCGCCGCGCTCTGCTGCTGATTCTCCCACATGGTGAACTGTTGTGCAGAACCACAGGCACTCAGGGTCAAGCTGATGATCATGATCATGAAAACAGAAAAGACAGCGGGAACTTTTCTCGGGAACGACATAACCACCTTACTTCTGATTTGAGATCTTTGCATAATCGCAGAAAAATGGTTCGCAAGCGGTGAATCAAATGTTTTTCGCCGTTCCGAGATTGATTTTAAAACCATTTAATTAACCCCAATTATATGCCGACTAACCAGAAGCGAAAAAGATTTTTGAGCCGTGGCGAAGCCATTTTTCAATGGTCTCGATTGAGGCCTTCAATCTTTTTGATCGTATGCATTAGCTGTTCATTTACGGGCGTCGGGACTCCATGCCGCCTGCCCAATTCAATGATTTTTCCGGCCAGCATCTCTACTTCCGTTTTTCTACCCGCCTCCACATCCTGGAGCATGGATGTTTTTCCAGTGGGGCTCAGGCTCGCGAGGACCGCATACCATTTTTCAATGTCCTGCCCGGAAAGGTCAATAGCCAATTTTTGCGCCAGGGTGATGACTTCCCGCATGGACGCCTCCATGAGGCTCTGGGCCTCGCGGGAAGTCTGGAAGACGCCATATGATCCCTTCAATGCCGCCGATGCCTGATTGATGCCTACATTGATCATGAATTTCCACCAGAGGATGCGGATCATGTCGGCTGGTATTTCATGAATGATCCCGGCTCTATTGAAAATATCCACGACCCGCCGGACCCGATCGGAAAGGACATGGTTCCGTTCTTCCCCGAAAAAGATCTTTCCCTGGGTGGTATAGATGACATTATTTCCCTCCCGCAGGGCGTCGATACCCACAACGGTAGCGTAAAGGATCTTCTCAACTCCATAGACGGCGCCGATGCGCTCTTCGCTGTCAATGCCGTTCATCAAGGAAATAATGATCGTCTCCGGTCCGACGCTGTTTTTCATTTCTCCGATGGTCTGATCAAGGTGATGATGCTTCACCGTAACGATAAGCAGATCAGCCGCGGGGAAAGGCTCCTGACTGTTCAGGACCGGGATGGGATAGCTTTTACCATTGACGATGACGCCTTCCCGGCGGAGGCGTTCAAAACGATCGCCCCCGGCAATAAAAGAAACACAGCCCGGGCTCAAATCGTAAAAAATGCTTGCGTAGGCAGCGCCGACGGCCCCGGCGCCGATGATGTTAATCCTCTGGATAGGTTTTGTAGATCCTGATAGATTTTCGCTCATTCCAGGCGCCACCCCCATTTATGCAATAAGTTATATTTAAGCGTAACAGTATTTATGAATATTCTCAAATATTTTGTTCCTTCCATGGAAATCTTGGAGAGGTTGTTGACAGCAAAAGGAATCTGGGTTAAGCAACATCGCCTTAAATGACTTTCTGAGGAAGCATGCTGACATGAAGAAGATTCAACGCATATTGATTGCCAACCGGGGTGAGATTGCCCTCCGGATTATCAGGACAGTCCGGGATATGAATATCGAGGCTATCGCCGTCTATGAAAAGCCGGACAGCGACGCCTATTTCCATCGTTTTGCCGACCGGGTCATCCAGATCGGGACTGAACCGAACCGGGGATATCTTGATATTGAAAGGATCATTCAGGCGGCCGTGAATACGGGATCCGACGCGATTCACCCCGGATATGGTTTTTTGTCCGAAAACGCCGATTTTGCAGAGGCCTGCCTGCGGGAAGGGATAATTTTTATCGGACCTCCCCCGAGTGTCATCCGCAATCTGGGGAACAAGGTCTTAGCCCGGGAGATGATGATGAAGGCGGGAATTCCCGTGGTGCCGGGAACGGAAAGCCTGCCCGTGGGACCGGAGGGTTTGGCTGCTGCTGCGGCCTTTGCCAATAAGGTCGGTTATCCCATCATCCTCAAGGCGGTGGCGGGCGGTGGCGGGCGGGGAGTGAGAAGGGTCAACAGCGATCAGGAGTTAAAGCTCAATATTCCTTCGGCGCGGGCGGAGGCGATTGCCGCCTTTCGCGATGACCGCATTTACGCGGAAAAATATATCGAATCCCCTCGCCACATCGAGGTCCAGATCCTGGCCGATCAATATGGCCATGTCGTGCATCTGGGGACCAGGGATTGTTCGATTCAGAGGCGTCACCAGAAATTGCTCGAGATAGCTCCTGCGGATCTTCCCGAACATGTTATCGAAGCTCTCCATCAGGCGGCAGTCAAGGCGGCCAAGGCTGCAGGGTATGTAAATGCGGGGACTGTCGAGTTTCTTGTCGATTCCCGGACTAATGAATTCTGGTTCATGGAGGTAAACACCCGCCTCCAGGTGGAACATACGGTCACGGAGATGATTACCGGTGAAGACCTTGTCCAGGAACAGATCCGGATCGCCGAAGGCAGGCCCCTGCAGATTCGCCAGGAGGATGTCCGCTTGAATGGTATTGCCGTTGAGGTTCGCATTAACGCCGAGGATCCGAAAAACGACTTTATGCCCGAGGGGGGCAAACTCATTGAGATTTATCATCCCCCGGGAGGGCCGGGCATCCGTGTGGACGGCAATGTTTATAAAGGCTACTTTGTCCCTTCCGTTTATGATTCTCTCCTGGCCAAACTAATTGTCTGGGGATACGAATGGGACCAGACCATAAAACGACTCCGCCGTGCCCTGAAGGATTTCAATATCGTCTGGCCGAAAACGACGATTCCCCTGTACCTGGCCATCTGCGACGAACCGGATTTTCAGGGCAGAAAATTTGACACCGGTTATCTGGAGACCCATCCCGAGCTGTTCAAGTATCCCGATGCTGATCACTATGTTTTCGACGACGCTCTCTATAAGCTGATGCTGGCGCCCCATGAGGGGATGGAAGGTCGATCGGAGGAGGATCAACAAAAGGATCGCCAGGCAGGCTGGTGGATGTACAAGCGTACCCTGACGGCCCAGGAAATCGATGAACTAAAGAAAGAGGGGGTCGTCAAGTCTTCCATAAAGGGAAAGGTGACCGATATTCTTGTGGAAGTTGGTGATGAGGTGATGGTTGGCGACGCCCTGGTGGATCTGGAAGCAATGAAGATGCATACCCACATCATTTGCGAAGTTGATGGAAAGGTGGCTGATATTCTTGTGGAACCAGGCGATGCGGTGGACGTGGGCGATACCCTCGTCATGGTGACCGTCCGCCGGTAATTCCGCTTCTGAATCAAAGCGCTATCTTCGTTGGCATCGGCAATCGGCTCCTCGACGTATTGATACCTTCGAAAAATGGCTTCGCCGCGGCTCAAAAATCTTTTTCGCTTCTGGTAAGTTGGCATATAATTATGATTAATTACAGGATGTTAAATTCAATCTCGGAACGGCGAAAAACATTTGATTCACCGCTCGCGAACCATTTTTCTGCGGTTATGAAAAGATCTCGTATCACCATATACGCCTGCGTCGCCTCTGCCTTGCCGCCTCGATTTCATCTTTGATTTAGAAACGGAATAAGATCACCAAAAACCCCGTCAGTGGCGAACTGGCGGGGTTTGTAAATTGATCTGTAGCGGCCTGTTACGGAACTTCGCCGTTGATGATGCAGTTTACGATCCGCTTTTGCAGATCCTCGTCGTAGCGAAGTTTTCCTCTCATCCTGACCGTCTTTTCCTCGCCTCTCTTTTCCGTGTCCATATCGTGCCTCCTCTTCCCGTCTGTTTGAGGCTATTGTATGGATACGGCGAATTTTTTACAATCGGCGAATACCTCAATCTTGCTTGCGAAGTTCTCTGAAGATAACCTCAGGCTCATGAGGATCGGGCCATGGGACTTTGTCTGATGGTTTCAGCCCCGTTCTTCAATAACAAGGAGCAAATCGTCAACTTCGACCTCGTCGTTTTCCTTGACACTAATCTCTGTAATCGTTCCTGCCGCCGGGGCATAAATGGGATTTTCCATCTTCATCGATTCGATCTTCATTACTTCGTCGTCTTCATTAACCACTTCTCCAACACCGACGATGATTTTCATGATTTTTCCAGGTATAGGTGATGTCAGTTCAATCTTCATGCTGTCGGCCTCCTTGCTGTTAAATGATCCCCATCCCCTTTAGCACCGAGAGCATTACGGCGGCGGCGATGACCGAGCCGATCTGCCCGGCGGCGTTGGCCCCCATGGCATGCATAAGGAGATAATTTTTCTTGTTGTATTTCTGCCCCTCCTTCATGACTACCCGTGCGGACATGGGGAAAGCGGAGATGCCGGCCGCCCCGATGAGGGGATTGATCTTGCCTTTGCTGGTGATATAGAGAACCTTGCCCAGGAGGACCCCGCAGGCCGTATCCAGGCAGATGGCAATGAATCCCAGTGCTAGGATAATCAGGGTCTGCGTCTGGAGGAAAATCTTGCCGTCCATCGTCGCGCCGATGGAAATGCCGAGGAGCAGGGTGACAACATTGGCGATTTCATTGGCCGAGGCCTTCGTCAGCCTTTCCACCGCCCCGCATTCCCGCATGAGGTTGCCGAGCATGATTGTGCCGAGGAGCGGCAGGCCCATGGGGGCGATGAGACCTCCGAAAATGGTGATAACCAGGGGAAAAAGCACGAGCGTCGTTTTGGAAACCGATTTTCTTGTTGCTTTCATGACGACGGTTCGTTCCTTTTCGGTGGTCAGGAGTCTCATGATCGGCGGCTGGATAACCGGAACAAGTGACATGTAGGAATAAGCGGCGACGGACACGGCCCCCAAGAGATGAGGAGCATACTTAGCGGTTACGTAGATTGCCGTGGGACCGTCGCAGGCGCCGATAACGCCGATGGCGACGGCATCCAGCTGATTGAAACCCAGGGCAAGAGCCAGGGCCAGCGTTAGAAAAATCCCGCATTGCCCGGCGGCCCCCAGGAGGAAGGTAACCGGATTTTCAAGGACCGGGCTGAAATCGGTCATGGCCCCGATGCCGACAAAAATCAGGAGGGGAAAGAGTTCCGTCATGATGCCGGCGTCGTAGATAGTTCTTAAGAAACCGTGGGGTTCCATCAGATTAGCCAGGGGAATATTGACCAGAATACATCCGAAGCCGATGGGGACGAGGAGCAGGGGCTCAAAATCCTTTTTGATGCCAAGGTAGAGAAGAACACAACCTACCATAATCATCACGACATTTGATATTTGCAGGTGCATAAATCCGGCAAGCAGGCCGGAGAAACCGTTGGCAAAGGCCTCTAACATCTCATTCTTCTTTCTTGTAAGGGAAGATCTTTTTCAGAAGCACGATGATTACGCTCATGATACCAAGTGTCAGCAGTGTTCCTCCCATGCCGACTACCAGCATGGTGACGCCGAAGGTCCATTTGTCCATCTGAAATTCCTCGGGGGTGATTATCTTCGCCCCTTATATATGGAAAACCGCGTCCGGTGTCAACATTAAGTAGCATGTTGAATGTCCTGGAGGGTAACTCAGATGAAGAACTCCGTGATATTGCCGTCCTGCATGACGTAGTTTCTCTGCACCATCTGGCCGTCCCGGACGCCCCGGCCCCAGATCCGGGCGTATTTCAGCTTGGCGGCAAACTCGTTGTGGATCCTGGCGGCCAGTTCTTCTAGGGTGCTGCCGGCGGGCAGGATAAAGGGGGCCGTCAGGTCTGCCTCTTTGCCGGGACGTTTCGTATAGACGCGAACGATTCCGGCCAAGGAAAAGAGTATTTCCGGGAGGCGTGAGACATTCAGGCCGGTTTTTGTGGACAAACCCAGGCAGGGCTGTTCAAGGCCGGTGAGTTCCCGGAAGATTTCCAGGGACTCCTGATCCTCCGGCTGGTCCATCTTGTTGGCAACAACCAGGATCTTTCTTATGAAGGGACGTTTCGAGAGGTTCTCCGGGAGGCGGCATTGAGGCGAGTAAATGCGATACTCATGAAGGATGGCCATGATCTCTTCATACTGCCCCATGGAGTCGGACAGCAGGTCCAGCATGACGATCACGATATCCGTGCGGCGCAGCAGATCCAGCAGCGCCGGGTCGGCATACTGCCGTGTGATCGGCGGGGTGTCGATGAGCTGGAATTGAATGTTCTCATATTCCATCATTCCCGGCGTAGGCTTATGGGTGGTGTGGGGGAAGGCCGCCGTCTCCGGTGAGGCGTTTGTGACCAGGGCCACGAGGGAAGACTTGCCCGTGTTGGGTGGACCAACGACGACAACCTGGGCGGCCCCTTCCTTATCGATGCTGTAAGCGGTCTTGTGTTTGGCCGCCCCCTTTTTCTGTTGGGCCTGTTCCCGACATTTGGAGATGCGCTCCCGCAGCATGGCCTTGAGCTTGTCCGTGCCCTTGTGCTTGGGCATGATAGCCAGCATTTCCTCCAGGGCCTCGATCTTGTCCTCCGGGGTTTTGGCCGCACGGAAGCGCTCTTCCGCTGCGAAATAGTCTGGTGGTAGGTTGGCAGGCATGGCCCTATTATATGAAAACCGGCGGGGCTGTCAATTGCGACCTTTATGGTCAACCGAATTGGCTATTATGGCTAGTAATGTGACATGGCATGAACTAATCAGTTCTTTCGGAAATTCGAATCTTTCGGCAATTCGAAAATTCAAAGGGGGCTCCCCGTGAAGAGAGCCCCCTTTTTACCTGCTATTGTGTCTTCATAACTCAACAACCTTTGAATATGGGACGTCGTTTCCCCACAAATGCCTTAACGCCCTCGATGCCATCGTCGGTTCTCGCTGCTTCGCAAATGCCCCGGGCTTCCTGTTCCATTTGCGTCTCCAGGGTGGCCGAAAAACTTTCATTCAGGAGTTTTTTTACAATGCCGAAAGAACGCGTCGGTCCACTTGCGAAGGATTTCGCCAGCAACTCGGCTTCTTTCAGAAGATCTGCATCGGGGAGCACTTTGTTGACCAGGCCCCATTCAAGGGCGTCCTGGGATTTCAACCGCCGGTTTGTCATCATCATCTCCCGCGCTCGGGATAGTCCGATCATTCTTGGCAAAAGATATGTCATGGCGCCGTCCGGCGAGAGTCCTGCCGCCGTATAAGCCGCGGTAAACGATGCCGACTCGGCGGCAAGGATGATATCGCCGGAAATGGCAAAGCTCATGCCCATTCCCGCTGCCGCGCCGTTTACAGCTGTAATCAGAGGTTTATCCATCCTGATCAGACGCGAAGCGGCGGCATGGCAATATACCGTCATTTCTTTGAGAACGACAGGAAGCTGATCCCCATATCCGGAAAAGAATTTCAGGTCTCCCCCGGCGCTGAAGGCTTTACCCGCACCGGTGAGAACGACGGCGCGGATTTCGGGGTTCTCGTCACAGTGAATCGCTGCGTGCATCAGTTCCTTGCCGACGGTAATATTCAATCCGTTGAATGCTTCCGGGCGATTCAAGGTGATATAGGCAGCCTGTTCTTTGACTTCAAAGATAATAGTTTCATAATTCATAGCGCTAAAATCCCTCCCTTGTTTTTGTGAAATCAGTAAAAATTACGTCCCCGTCAATCCCAGTTCAACGGCCTCCTTGCCCAATTGCTCACGGAAGTCCGGATGGGCAATAGCGATCAAAGCCTTTACCCGCTCCCTGATGGGTTTGCAGAAAAGATCGGCAATGCCGAACTCGGTGACGACATACATGATATCTGCTCTTGACGTGGTTACCACTGCGCCGGGGGGGAAAACGGACGTGATCGTTGAAGTTACTTTGCCGTCCTTAGATGTCACGGTAGAGGGGACGCAGAGGAAGCTCTTGCCGCCTTTCGACAGGGCAGCGCCCCGGACGAAATCCGCCTGGCCTCCCGTGGAGCTATATTGCATGAAGCCGAGGGACTCGGAACATGCCTGGCCCGTGAGGTCCACCATAAGCGTCACATTGACGGACATGATTTTGTCGACCTTGGCAACCTCTCTGATATCGTTGACGATGCGAATCGGCGTCAACTCAACCTTGCCTTCACCAATGAAGTTATAAAGCTCCTCGCTGCCCAGACCGAATCCTGCCACCATCTTGCCGTTAATAACCCCCTTCCTGACCAGTTCCATCATGGAGTCTGTAAACATTTCCGTGTGGACGGACAGGTTTTTCTTCTGCTCCAATTTGTAACCGATGGCGTTGGAGAGGGCGCCGAGTCCAATCTGGATGGTGGCGCCGTCCGGGATCTGGGGCACGACAAAATCGGCAATTTTATTGTCAATGTCCGTCGGGGCGTCTTGCTTTAAAGCGGGCAGGGGATGGTCATGCTCGCAAATGCAGCTCACCTTGCTGACATGGACGCGGTGCTCCATCCCGTTGACTCTTGGTTGGTGTTTGTTTACCTGGACGATGATCTTCTCTGCCATCTCTTCGGCCGTGCCGTTCCACGCCGCGCCGATGGGTCCGTAATAGAGGTATCCATCCTCATCGGGCAGAGATACATCGGCCATTAAAACGTTGACCTTGTAAAAAGATTTAAGGGCAATATGAACTTTAGAGAAATGGACTGAATTGACGCTTACATTCCCCGCCTTTTTGTAGGCCCGCTCGTAGCCTCCATAGAATATGGTATGGTAGTTGATCCTTCCGATATATTCAGGGGATTGAAGTAACTTGAATGGATATAGGGCCAGCGCCGAGATGACGTTGACATCCTTGAGTTCGTCCTTCCTGTCCGCCAGGGCCTCCATGAGCTGAAACGGAGCCCCCTCGCAAGGAGAGCACCAGATTCTATCGCCGGAGGCGACCATAGCCGCTGCTTCTTTAACACTCACAACCTTGCTTTTGTAAATTTCTTTCCAATCCTCCATGACAATTTCTCCTCCTTTTCTTTTTGGATGTCCTATTTTTTGTATTCCTCTTCCTGGTCATGTTTCTATGAATATTATCAATAGTATTGCATCCTTTTCAAAAACCGTTAATCATCAATGAATATTTGGCGGCACGACATATTTCCCGAGGGATTGGACGTCCACCTGATAGGCCGGATTTTTCTGCAGCTCAACATAAATTTCATCCGCGAGCATTTTCCCCGCGTCAATGTCCGAGGGATAGTGCACCCCGCCGATGACCCGGTTCAGGGCCGCCTCGTCGGCCCGGGCCATGAATTCGGCACGCCGCTCCGGCGCCACATCCGACAGAATGAGGGCGAATAAACGGGCATTGGCGGTGTGACCACTCGGATAAGCATAACCGCCGATTATGTCTATGCAGGGCGCTATCCCGCAACCGCGCCAAGCAGGTCGCGGACGTTGGTAACGATCTTTGAGGGTCCCGACCGCATAATCCAGATCGGCATGGATTCGCTTGAAAAAGGCGGCGACTTCCGGGGGCAGCGGTTTGCTGAAAGGGTTGACGTTCCCGAACAGGCTTTCGAAAGTGCCGCGGGCCTCGGCGCGGGCCTGGACGCATTCCGCCGCCGTCCGCTTTGCCTGCCATGCCTGCAGCACCTTAAGGTCGTCCTGGTCTTTGTCCGAGCCGGCCGGGGGCGGGGCGGGGAACTTTGGGAATTGCCCCGCTGCGGAATCAAGGTAACAGACGCCCCCTGTTCCAGTTAGCGTCTGTTTGAGAGCCGCAGGAGTGCAGGCGCCCAGCGATAAAACCAGCTCCAGAAGGATAAGCAGCCTAATTTTTTTCAGAAAAATTATTTTCATCATGCTGTTTATATTCAATAATTTTCCAAAAAAGTCTCTACAACAGCCACCAACAAGAACCTCGGTTTTCACTAAATAAAATCAGCTACTTGGACTATTCCGGAGTCCGGAATAGTCCAGGCATTCCCCTCATTTTTCCCGTGTTTTCAATGGAGCGCGACTCCCCCAAATTCATGCGTTGATCGCCCCTTTCCAAAGCAATCCCAATGCTTGCCAATTCCTGCTTCCATTTCTCGTTCGTGAAGGTCATACTGCTCTTCTTCCCGAAGGGCGGATTGGTGAGGACATAATCGATGCGCAGGCCCGAGTCGGCCACGAGGGGATCGGTGGGAGAGATGAAGGTTTCCGAATCGATATCGCCGATATTGTGGAGAAACATATTCATGAGAGCCAGCCTGCGGGCCCCCGCCACAATCTCGTTGCCATAGAAGGTTTTATATTTCAGAAACTCTTTCTCTTCTTTATCGATGTAGTCGCTGTAGCCCAAGCCGTCGTCGCGCAGGGTGTTGCAGAAACTCCAGACTTTGGAAATGATGCTTGATGCATTGTCGTTCATCGGGTTGATGCCTCGTTCAAATTCATTCTATTAACTTTCCTATGGGGATGGCCCATAACTTTTCCCCCAGCTGCACGGATTCCTCACCATTGTACGCAAGCACGGCCTTCTTGCAATCCGGCGTCCGGCCAAGAAACGCCCGCAAACCCGACAAATCCTTGTCTGTCCATCTGGTAGACGCCTTCACCTCGATGGCGCATACCGTGCGGCCGTCTTCGATGACAAAATCAACTTCATGGCGACCCTGCTCGTGCCAGAATGACATTTGTGCATCGGGCAGATGGGCCTCCAATAGCGCCGTCAGGTTTTGCGCAACATACGTCTCAAAAAAGGCGCCGCGATGCAGGTCATCCCGGCCTGGATCGAGCCTGTTCATCCCTGCCATGTGGGCGGCCAAACCGCTGTCGGTGAAATACAACTTGGACGACTTGACTAGACGGGAACTGCGATTTTTTAGGAAAGGCGGCAGGCGGCGGATAAGGAAAGATGTTTCCAAAAGGTTGAGATAGCGGCCGGCGGTAACGGCGTTCAGCTTGGCATCGCTTGCCAGATTGCTGATGACCAGCGCCTGCCCGGTACGCAAGGCGGCCATTTGAGCCAGAACGCGAAATGACACTAGATCCGTGATCTGCGAGAACTGCCGTACATCGCGTTCGACGTATGTCTGCACATAACCACGGAACCATTCCGCCGCACCGTCGGCAGGTCCCAGGCATACCGGCGGGATGCCGCCCGTCAATACTTCCTGTTCAGTAATGGGTGCGGTTTTGCCGGAAGGAATTTCGGAGGATCTCAGGAATGCCGCAATAAAAGGCGGGCGATGCGTGTTTCCTTGTATTTCCCTCCGCGTCATCGGATGGAGGGTGAAGTAGGCCGCCCGTCCTGCCAGTGTTTCGGAGACATGACCGAGGAGGGCGAGGTTGGCCGATCCGGAAAGGATGTATCGTCCTGGTCGCCGCTCTTCATCAACGGATTTTTTAATTGAGACAAGCAGTTCCGGGCATCGCTGTACTTCGTCGAGAATAGAGTCTCCTGCCAGTAAAGATTCGGGATTTGCCGTCGCTGAGGCAAGAGTGGCAAAATCATCAAGAGTCCGGTAGGCATGCCCCCGGAGTATAGTCGGTTCGTTCTGCAACAGGGTGCTCTTTCCGGTCTGACGCAACCCGGAGAGCACGACCACGGGCAATAGCTGTAAAGCCCGCTCCAGACGCAGCGCAATTTCTCGGGAAAGATAATTTGTCATAATGCAACACACTATAGTGACAACATGACACTATGTCAAGTTGTATTTATTGTGCTCCTTTTTACAGATCCTTGTGCGGCCCTCTCCGCCTTGATGCGCTCCAGAAGCTTTGATGCGGGTTCGTCGTTGGAATCTTTTTGTTGGCCTTGAAGGAGTCATCGAGGTTGGTCGTCGCCGTGATCTGGCAATCGCGCAGGCCTGCCCTGGGCAGAATGGGGAGATCGCGGAGGCGTTCTCGCAGAGATTTTGGCTTTTTCAGCCCCTCCCGGAACGTCTCGGGCCGATGAAACCGGAAGACCGGGCGTGATCTTGGTTTCGGATCGCGATAATCGGTAAAGCGGGTCAGGGAACCCGTACTTTCATACACGAAGGGGAGGGGATCGTTATGGAGGTGTTTCAGTTTACTGACGGCATATTCGGCTGATTGCCCTTCAACAACGGTCAGGCGGACCCCTTCTTCCTCTTTTTTGGTCTCGATGACGCCGACCGGTTTCCGGTCCACAAAGAGGATGTAATCGGCAGGTCCGACCTCAGTTTGATAATCCCGCACGGCGACGCCGAGACCGGCATTAAGATCGATATGCTTCTTATGCTGGACGACCCAGCCGCAGGCGGTAAGCTGCCTGTCGATGTTGTCACGGGCCAATTCTTCCGGGGTCTGATTCATAGGGAAGCCTTTCGTTGCCGTTGTGGACTTTTGACATAAAAGAGAAGTAAATACAACTAATTTTGCTTCATGGCGAAAAAAGTCGGTTCTTTAATGATCTGGACCATAGTAGATTAAGATTGAAGATCTTTAGGGATGAGTGTAAGAAAATTTCAATGAACCCTGACCGAATCAAGTCATCCATTCTGGTTTCCATCCAGCTTGTCTGTATCCTGCTGATTCTGGTGACAGGACCTCTGTTTGCGGCGAACCGCTTGCTCCTGGTTGTGGAAGCTGTAGGAATTGTTTTAGGGATATGGTCCCTGGTGGTTATGGGGAAGAAAAATCTGAATATTGCCCCGACGGTGAGGGAGGGCGCCCAACTCGTCATCAAAGGATCTTACCGTCTTATCAGACATCCGATGTATGCGTCCGTCTTGTTGACCATCTGGGCGGTTATCATTGATCAATTTACGCTGCTGCGCTTGATCGTCGGGTTGATCCTTACTGCCGACCTGATGATTAAAATGTTGTATGAGGAAGGCATATTGAAACGGCATTTCAGCGAATATCCGGCGTATATGGCAAGGACGAAAAGGATTATTCCTTTCATATTTTGAAGATATGCCGCGTTCGGAGGGGGGAATAATAAATAGAAACGAAACGGGTCTTTTTGCGTTTTTGTCAATAATTACATATCAAGGGGGAATGAACATATGATGAAAACTTTCTATTTCGACGACTTCCAGCCTGGTGATCGTATTGAGTCGCCTGGCCTTACCATGACCGAAAGCGCCATCATTGACTTTGCCGTCCAATTTGATCCCCAATCCTTCCATATGGATCAGGAAGCGGCGAAAAAATCACTTTACGGCGGTCTTATCGCCAGTGGGATCCACACCGTTGCCGTCACCTTCAGGTTGCTCCTTATGACCGGCATCCTGACCAACAACCTGGGTTCGCCCGGCTTCGATGAGCTGCGCTGGTTGCGCCCGGTGCGGCCCGGCGACACACTGCGGGCCGTAGCCGAAGTTCTCGATGTCCGTCCATCGGCCTCGCGACCGGATCGCGGCACCGCGCGCCTGCGTTGCGCAACCTTGAACCAGCGGGATGAAACGGTGCAAACGGTTTTATGCACTCAGCTCCTGAAAAGAAGAAACCCTGAGACAGGATGATGATCGGCGATTTGGAACCATTATGGAGCGGATTTTCAGGTTTTGTTATCGGCATCGGTTTGAGCGCGGCCTGCGGTTTCCGCATCATCTTGCCCTTTCTCGGACTGAGCATCGCCGCCATGAGTGGTCATGTCACCCTGGCCCCGGAGTTCCAATGGATCGGGACATGGCCTGCCCTGATCGCCTTTGCGACGGCGGCGGCTCTGGAGATCGGGGCCTATTACATCCCCTGGATGGATAATCTTCTTGACGCCGTGACCACGCCTCTGGCTGTCGCCGCAGGTACCATTGCCGCGGCGTCGGTAATGAGCGATGTGTCTCCTTTCATGAAATGGTCGATTGCCTTGATTGCCGGCGGCGGCATGGCCGGCGCCGTTCAGACGGGCACCGCCCTGCTGAGAGGCGTGTCTACTGTTTCTACGGGAGGCCTTGCGAATGTCGTGATTTCTACGGTTGAGCTTGCCGGAGCGATTATTGCCACGACCATGTCACTGCTGATGCCCATAGTCGCTTTCATTGCCGCCATCATCATCGCTATATGGGTCGTGTGGAAACTCCTCCATCGCCCGGCGGGAGTTGATTGATTATTTATGAAGAATGAAAGTTGGCGCTCCATTCCATAGTTTTAAAAGTCATAATGTGAGACCCCGTCACTTGTAAAATATGGACAAACGCTCCGGAGAGACGCCGGAAAAGTAAAGGCATATCAGCAGCCAGTTACGGAGGGTACACCTGAGGATGCCTTCCTTCTCCCAGCGGCGGGACGAGGTTGTAACGGCCCGCTTAATGATCGTAATCCTCTCCCCTCGCTTCCTGATCCGCCCCATGATCTCCACATCCTCCATGATGGGAATATTTGCAAAGCCGCCGATATCCTGGAAGTAATTTCGACGGAAGAAGTGTGCCTGATCTCCGTAGGGGATGCGGGTAAGGCGGGAGCGGAGAGAGGCAATTTTTGCGATCATACGGTAAATGGGTCGGCCGGAGGCGATCGCCAGATCGAAAGCGCCTGCCTGCCTGCCGGGATCCCTTAATGCGGACTCAATAAGGGCAAAGGCTTCGAAAGGAAGGCGTGTATCGGCATGGAGAAAGATGACAATGTCGCCCTCCGCCATGGCGGCGCCTCTGTTCATCTGGTTCCCCCGGCCCTTCTCGCTGATGGCGGCTTTAACATTTCCGTCCCGGACAGCCCCGATCGTTTTCCCCGACTTGTCTCCATCCACGACGATAATTTCCAGGGATGCTTTCCCGGAAAGGGAATCTAGGTGCTCGATGGTTGCATTGATTAAGGCATCCTCATTAAAGACAGGAATGATGACGGAGAATCGGGGGGGCATCAGCAGCCCTTAGTGAAACTGTAATCACGCAGACAGGCGATGGTTCTTGAGCTGTCAAAGCCGGTTTTACCGCTCTTGTCGATCAGAGCGGCGACATCTTCCGGGCGGTCCATATCTCTCCAAACGGGAAGTACATGGACGTGGATCCCGGCATTTCTGAGGATCTCCATAGTTGCGGTGCAGACTTTTTCCCCGCCCCATGCGATCCCCGTGAAGGCCTCGGGAGTGAACGATTCCTTACTAAAGCCGATCAGGTAATATCCCCCGTCACAGGCAGGCCCGATCACGGCGCCGCCCGTTTCCAGAGATTGGAAGGCTTCCTTGATGATCAGGGGCGGGAGGTCGGGACTGTCGCTGCCGATAATGACAACCGCTTGGGATCCCTCAGAAAAGCAATATTTAAAGGCGTTACACATCTTTTCACCGAGATCCGCACCGATCTGGGGCAGATATGAAAAAGCAGCCCCGAACTCCCTACGGAAGTCCTCCTCCCTTTCCCGGGGGTGATAAGCGATCCGGAAGCCGTAGTCGCCACCTGACAGTCTCACCAGCAGGTCCTCGATAAAGGCACGGTAGAGACGGACCACCATGTCCTCATCCAAATACCGTCCAAGCCGGGTCTTTACCTTCCCCTTTTCCGGGTATTTGACAAACATGATGAGACATCGTTCTTTGTTCATTTTCATTGCATGAAATACCTGTTGGGAGGAAGCATAAAAGGAAGGATTTTGAATGTCAAGGGGCGAGTTCTTTGATGGGACCCCATGACCTTGGGATACATTATTATTGACATGTTCCTTGGGATTGTTTATAAGACCGGCGTTACATGAGTCTTCCCAGGATGGATTAAGAATGAAATCGATGAGTTATTTATTGTTATTCTTCACACCGTTAATATGAGGCGCTGACAGAGAACCCGGGCGGTTCTCCGAACAACGCCGTCTTGCCGTCTTGCCGCATCTGACCCCGTAACCTCTTGCGGGTCATGACGCGGGGAACGCGGCATGGCACCATAAGGAGGCGGAATTGGTCACCATAAATTCCCTAAATTCGACTTATTTAAGCAGGATCAAAAGCGTTATCCGGCAGGGCTTGGTCCATCCCTGGCCCTATCTTGTAGTCCGCATCGCCCTGGCCGCCCTCTTCATCTATGGCGGCGTCACCAAACTTATCGATCCCAAGGCATTCGCCGCGATTATATCTACCTACGATCTCATCCCGGAAGCATTTCTTCCCGTTGTCGCCATCGGTCTGCCCCTCATCGAAACGATTGCCGGCCTGGCCCTGGTCTTTGATCGTCCCTGGGGGCTCCATATGATCACGGGACTACTGGCCTTGTTTGTGTTTGTTCTCGGTTACGGCATCCTGGGCGATCTAAACGTCGATTGCGGCTGCTTTGGGGCCGAGGACCTGAACAAGCAGGCGGGCCTGCGAGAGGCGTTTTACCGCGATCTTGTTTTCATCGTCATCGTCATTCCCTATCTCTATCTCTCCCGGTGGGTCCGGTCACTGGTCAGGAGCAGGGAGTAGGGAATGAGTATGGGGAGTCGTTCGTCTCCCGCCCCTTCGAAGGGAGGGACGGCGTGGTAATTGGTCAACATATGGTAATGACAACATAAGTTTTGCTATCGCTGTGAGGGAGTGGGATTTTTGGCAAGCGAATCATGACTGGTTTTGGGATTGTTTGGTTTCACGGGGAAACCTAAGTTTAATTAAATCAAAGAAAGGAGAAGGAAGAATGAAGGTAAAGAGAAGTTTGTTGAGTATTTTGATTGTGGTTCTGCTGGTTTTCGGTATGGCCGGAGGGGCCATGGCAGCCTGGGGGACCAAGGAGCTGGATACGGAGAAGAGCGCCGTGACCTTTGCGGCTGAGGTACAGCGAGGTGGCTACAAGGTAGTCGGCACCCAGGAACTGAAGAGCTGGATAGACCAGAAGAAGCCCATGTTAATTGTTGATACCATGCCCTATGAGGACAGCTACAAGAAACAGCATGTTCCCGGGGCCGTCCAGATGCTGTTCCCCATTCCCGAAATGACGACCCTCGACGGCAAGACCAAGGCCGACCTGGAGAAGCTCCTGGGACCGGACAAAAATCGCCTCATCGTTTTCTACTGCGGTTTCGTGAAATGCACCCGGAGCCATAACGGAGCCATGTGGGCGGTGAAGCTCGGCTACAAGAATGTGTATCGTTATCCCGGCGGCATCAAGGCCTGGGCGGAGGCGGAATATCCCATTGAGGCGGTAAAATAACTGGTGGTTGATTTTAACGAAGAGTGCACAGGCTGCGGCGCCTGCGCCATCGTCTGTCCCTTTCTTGCTGAGTACGGAACACCGGATCTGATTCTTTCGGAACGCCCGGAAGCGTCTTTTTATTGCACGTCCTGCCGTCAGTGCGATGCTGTTTGTCCCTTGGATTTGTCGCCGGCCGCTGCTTTTTTTGAGGCAAAGCAGCGGCTGGTGCAACAGCATCAGGTTCCAGTGCCGGTCCGGAAGACGTTGGATGGCGCCCGGGGGTTCGCAAAAACCGGGCATGGATTTCCATTTTCTTTTTATGGAAGTAAGGGTACTGTCTTCTGGCCGGGATGCGGGCTTGCCGCAAACCGGCCGGGACTTGTCCGCAAGCTCCTGAAAATATTGAGTAGTCATTTGAGGAAGCCGGTTGGGCTGGTCCTCGATTGTTGCTACGATCCTGCTTACGGGTTAGGCGATACGGAAACGGCCTTGGTCGCTTTGCAGGAAATTGACAAGCGTCTTCGTGATCATGGCGTCAGACAAGTGATCACCGGTTGTCTGAATTGTTACAAGCTCCTGTCCCAACATCTTGAGGGCATTCAGGTTGTTTTCATTCTGGAGCTGTTGCCCCCGGATCTCTTTGAGAAACATTGGGCTGGACCGACGTATATTCATCACCCCTGTCCATCCTCCCGGTGGGAGGGAATCCGGGGCGTCGCTGCGGAGTTGTACAACAATTTACGAAAAACGGAATCGTTTCCGGAGGCAGATTCGGTAGAGGGGAAGGATTTTAAAGCTGCCCCATGTGCCGCGGCTGTTCCTATTACCGAGGCTTCCGATCCCCTTTGCTGCGGCGCCGGCGGCGGCCTCTGTTCCTCATCCCCGGAGCTGGCCGGCCGTTTTCTCGATCGGATCGTTGCAGAAGGAAACGGACGGACCATGGTAACGTATTGTATCGGCTGTCAGAACCGCTTCCTCAATCGGGGTGTGGAAGCAGTACATCTGCTCGAATATCTGCCGGGGGTAACGCCGCGCCGGAATGTGTCTTCTCCCCTCTCGCAGTGGGGCAACCGTTTGGCCCTTGCCACAATCGAAAGACTTAAAACGGGAAAATTCCTGGCCATACTTATCATCGCCCTCCTCGTTGGCGGCGGCATTTATCTGAATCTAGTGAATGTCTTCTCGGCGACAATGCTGGTTGATCTTCTCGGCCGTCATCCCGTCCTTGCCCCGCTCATCTTTCTCGGGATCTATGCGATAGCTCCGTCCCTGTTCCTCCCCAGTATTCCCCTGACCCTGGCAGCCGGTTTTTTCTGGGGGCCGGTGTGGGGCGTCGTTTTTGCCATCTCCGGCGCGACAATCGGGGCTTGCCTGCCCTTTTTCCTGTCCCGCTATCTGTTTCAGGACGCGATAAAAGCGAAGGCGCCAACCGAGCGTTGGGAATGGCTTCAGGATAAGGTGATTCAACATGGGTGGAAGGCTGTCGCCTTCACCCGCCTGATTCCCGTTTTTCCATTCAATCTCCTGAATTATCTTTTCGGACTGACGCCCATTCCTTTCCGTCAATACTTGTGGAGCACCTTCATTTTTATGCTCCCAGCGTGCATCGCCTTTGTGGCCTTCGGCAGTTCCCTGGGTGAAT
>Ga0247840_10001465_pt1 | contig 46340 bp, 37 predicted proteins | sample LaCruzMarch2015__FD_192404 | JGI IMG/M metagenome (GOLD analysis project Ga0247840, IMG submission 192404) | Freshwater microbial communities from meromictic Lake La Cruz, Castile-La Mancha, Spain - LaCruzMarch2015_17m | ecosystem: Environmental > Aquatic > Freshwater > Lake | place: Spain... | reverse complement strand
AAAAAATCGGAGAGCCATTCCAATCGGAGGTTGATACCTCCACAACCAACACGTAGAGTACAAATCACACCCGCATGCCATAGCTTATTTTAGCTTCTGCTGGTTTGAAAACGGGGTCCACCCCATTGAGAGCAGCCAGATGAAGCGCCCGTGGATCCAAACCGATTTGTCCGAGTCCACCAGTTCCCCGTGGCGTCCAAGGCTGAAATGGTAGCCTCCGTATTCGTGATCGATGGCATGCTCCATCCAAAACGGCACGATGTTTTCCAAGAGCGTCCGCCGGTAAAGATCCCTGCGTTTGGTAAGGGGGCCGTCCATTTCAATTCTGTTCGGGAACGATTGATTTATCATAATATGCCGTGCTTCCCCACGTGATCGGCCATGCTTAGGACCCGACGCGGATCCGCATCCAGTGGATAACAGATGTTTCGCCCTCCTGTCGCCAATACACCAAGGCGATTGTGTTGTTGTCCAATCTTGCCATGGAGGGTTGTCCGAAGCGAAGTGCCTTCAGATTATCGGCCACGTTCTCGCTCGCGCACATGCCAGATTTGGCACCGTTCCAGAGGAGAATTCTCTCAAGGCGGTTCCACTTCGTGTCGCGTAGTTCGGCCATTTCCAGCCAAAGCCCCGGCTTATCATGACGACGGAAAGCCGCAACCGCCAGATTTGGGCCTATGGGGAGAAGTTTGCAGGTCTGAGCTAAAAAGCCAGTCGATTGGGGAAGTGTGAAAGTGCGCCCGCAATCATAACTTCGGGTGAATTTGTTGGGTAGTGTTTCCCCCGTTGCAGGATTGAAAACCCAAGCGATGGACACGATGGAGCCATCTTCCATCGTGATGACCGACTGCTCCCAGTGGATGAATCCGGTCTTTCGACCATCAAATGTGCGCCCGTAACACGGCCAGGATATTCCCTGGTCTTTGCTGATAAGAATGCCGGTCTGCTGTCCGTTGGGTAACCGGCCTTCCCAGTCCCTCCAAGTGGCAACCGGCGCCGCCCAACTCCCGTCGGGAAGTTCGACAATGGCATGACACAACTCCCAAGTGGGGCCTTCGAAGGGGGCAGAGATCAAACACGGTTCGGACCAATGCGCGCCGTCATCCGTGCTGCAGATCCAAAAAAGCTGCATCGGTGCCTGTCCCAGCGTTTCGCGATTGCAGCGCTGGACGTAGCCGTGCCGGTCTTCCAACTTGCCAAATCCGACCAGGCGCCCATCCAGCATGCGGTTGGTGCGGATCGTGTGGGTCGATTGCCCACGCTTTTGCAACAAACGGCCGACGTCGGTCCATGTGCGTCCGCCGTCTGCCGTTCGTGCAGCACGTGTGTGGTAATCCAAGGCATCCGGCGAGGAGCCGAGGTCGTACGTGACGAGCCAATTCAACGCGTCGAAACGAATGAGACTCGGATGATAAGCGTTCAGATTCTCATCGGAAACGGCTGTTCCCTCTTCCAGAATAGTGGTCATAGTACGTTCAAGGGTGTATATTCTCGGGTCGTTTCAGGTGGGAGCGGAGGCAAGCAGGAGGGTTCCCGGGTCATATGACGGTGAGGATCCCCATCGTGTAGATCGAGATCGCCGGGCCATACCAACTCCACACCTTCGGCTTGGAGGAATTGCTGAAAATGTTCGAGCAGGTGCGCATCTGCTCGGACCTCGCGGGGCAGCTTTTTCCGGTCGAGGCAAAAAGCGACGAGCAACCCCGCCGATTCTCCGATATTCCACTCGACCGGATGCAAGCGATAGCAACCGTTGGTGATGTGGGTCGTTCCGATGTTTTTTGCGGACGGGATCAGGTTTTCCATCCTGACAGGGATGAGTGCTCCGAGAGGAATCTGGAAGGGCAGGGCTTCGATATCTATGTAGTTGTCTCCTCCCGTCGTGGGATGCAGATCGATTCGATAGTGACCGATGCCCACGGAATCTTCGTAAGGTGCGGCAAAGGTTTCTCTTGGACGGCATCGAGCCGAGACATCCTGCTCCGAGATCAGGTAAATTGTTTTTATTCTCCGGGATTCCCGGATGTAGGGCGCCATAGCCAAGCCGTCCGGTGTCCCGGCCAGATCGCCCCGCAAACGCAGCCCAGGCCAGCCCTGACCTCCATCCGGGCGGGGGGCTTCCGTTTGTAGCCAGTGGATGGCCGAGAGGCTCAACTCGCGCCCGCGGGCGAGTCGGCGGGTGCGCTCCGCGACCGAACAATCAAGCAGATTCGCCTCCATGTAATCGATCATTGGCCAGTTCACCAGACAGAGGTCGCTGGTAAAAAAACCCGGCTCGAATAGGGTGCGGTCTATGATTCTCCGGTAGCTCCACAAGCCCGTGCATCGCGAGGGATCCTCTCCATGGGGATCGAACTCGTATCGTCTTGCCTCCATGGTGCGAGGATTGACTCCCTCCCATGATAAGAGCGGTCCCGGCCATGGAGGGGTCAGCTTCGGGAGATAGGATCGCCAGAAATCGTAGCTGGCCGGAGGGTCAATGATGTGACTTTCACCGGCACGTTCCTCGAGAACGAAGCAAGTCGAGAAGGCTTGCACGTTGCCTGGCTCAGGCCGATCAGGCGCATTTGGTTCCCCGGTTTCCCTGCGCGACTCGCTGCCCGTGACGTATTCCGCCCCGGCCATTGGAAGCAGGTCACCGTTCTCCGTGGCATCGAGAAAATACTGCGCTCGCAAGCGACATCTGGAGCCATTACTGAGGTTTTCCACGTCTATGCTGCGAACTCGATCCGAGGATTCCAGGTCCAGTCCAACCGGCACATGGTGCCGAAGAACAAGGAGTCGACCGCGAGATATTTCCGGGGCGAGCATTGCTTCCAGAACAGCCAGGGCCACCCCCGGTTCGTGGCACAACGGTGAAACCCAGGCGTTGCCGGGATTGAGCCGGGGGTCTTCCCGGTGCGGCGGGAGGAGAGGGTAATAGTCCCGGTAGTATTGCCTCACTCCATCACGGAAGCGGCGGTAGGACGCGGTGCAACCGAATTGCTCGATCCAACCATGCTCGTCCGGGGGAACCATTTGCGACGTCAGCTGGCCGCCGATCCAGCCTGTTTCTTCTGTGAGAACCACGTGGTAACCCGAGCGGCACAGGGCCAATGCTGCTGCGCATCCGCCGACGCCGCCTCCGATGACGACTACATCTGGATCCAGCGATCTCATTGCCCGGCAGAAAAGCTCTCCATCAAAGCGCGCAAGCCCAAGGACATGATTCTCACATCACCACCCGGGCAAATGAGTCGGGCTCCCAATTGCTTCACTTGCGCATACATCTCATGCCCGATTCCCACAGTGCCCCACCATTTTCCCTGCCTCTTCGCAGCTGCGGCAACTTTCTCCATCGCTTCATAAACCTTGGGATGGTTTATTTGTCCCGGCAATCCAATGCTGACGGCATAGTCCCCAGGTCCGAAGAAAAGCGCATCGACCCCATGGATGGCGGCAATCGCCTCCGCCTGCTCAACGGCTGACGCATGTTCGATCTGGCAGAGTATCATGGTCTGGGAATTTCGGTGGCGGATATATTCTGCGGCAGGAATCTGCCCATATACGGCATCCGCATTCCCGCCATTCCAGCCCCGGCGGCCGTTGGGAAACCCGCCGTCCGGTTCGCAATACTTTGCCCAACTCACGATGCGTCCAGCCTCATCCGCATCGGCGACCATGGCACACATGATGGAGTCCGTCCCTGTCTCCAGGACGCGCATGACCACATCGTAGCTGGATGCTTTGAACCGGGTGATCGTGGCAATGGATGCCGCCTTTGCGACCATGTCCATAACCGCAAGATCTCCGAGCGGAATATCAAAGTGCTCCAAGTCAAACCAGATCATGTCGAAACAGCCCGACCGGGCGATGAAGTCGATATGTCGGGGAGAGGCAAAATTCCCGGTGCTGTAAGCATGGAGCACGTTGCCGGATTCCATTTTGGTTCGTGCGGTATTCGCGTGCAGTGAAAATTTCATATTGTGATAGTTAGTCAATTGGGTTCGATGCTCCTGCTTAGTGTTCCGGGCACTTTATTGGTTTCAGTGATGATACAATTTGGTTCGGTCCCTTTGTTCACGTTCATTAGGTGTTGGCGGGACTCCTAGGGTCAGACATTTTGCATGTCTTGCTTTTCGCATCAAAAATCCCCAGCTTTTTAAAAACGAAACCGGCGAACACGCGATGGCCTTTTTCGTTCGGGTGGAGGGCATCGTCCATCCATGCGTCTGGCTCATACCCGTTCAATCGGGCCAGGCGTTTCCAGTAGGCAAAATGATCAACGAGGGGTGCCTGCGTCTGGTTTGCGACCCCCCTGACCACTGCCATGTATTTTCCCAGATAGGGTTCGCGTTTCGGGTCCAGTCCATACAAAATCGGGCATGTTGTCTGGAGGATTGGGAGTGCCGAGGCAAGACTGCGGATCTGTTTGACGAGGCTCAGAAGGTTTTGTCGGAATTCTTGGAGCGGCACCCTCGGTTGTCCATTTTCGACGCAACAATCGTTCATACCGATCATGATTAAAACGACATGGGGTTGGAATTGCCTCACGCGCCAATCGAAATTTTCCAGAAGATGCCTGGTCGTATTTCCGTTGTAGGCCGTTTTTAGCACCACATCTTCACTCCTTTGGAGCTCGGTCCGAATCCGTTCGGAGAAGATTTCCGTGTAATCCCGCCACCCGCCGGTGTGGGCGGCCCCATGGGTGATGCTGTCCCCGTAGAAGAGCCATTTTCGTGGCTTTTCAGAGCGGGCAAGAGCGAGCAAGCTTTTGTCTGTAGAGTTCATTTCTCAGTTGGCTTTTTTGGTTCTTCTGTCCGGCCGAGGATGACCATGACCATGGAGATTTCCCCGGGCTCCGAGGGGTTCTTAAAGCCGGCGATGGGGGCCAGGGTTCTGGATCCGCCGCTTTTTCCCGGGACCGAAACGTTCAGGCCGAACCGGCTGCCCGGAACCAGGGTGAGCGGCGCAAAGATTTTTTCCGGCATCTCGATTTCCAGGCATGCCGCCCCGTCGGCGGATCCGGTTTTCACCGTGATCAACTTCTGGATCTGCCCGGCAATCATGAGTTCCTTGTCCATTCCCGCCAGAAGCCCCTGCGAAAACCGGCACCAGGCCACCATCCCGCCTTCCTTGCCCTTGAGGATTTCATAGACACCCAGCTCGCCTGCGATGCCGGCGACGGTTCTGGGTTCAGTCCACGCATCGGTCTTTAACAACGGATCGAGGTAGAGCCCGACGCCCGGGAGAGCCTCTTCCGCCGGCCGGCTCTCCTGGTTTGCGCGGATTGCCAGGATGATCCTTTTGCCCTCGAACACGACCCCCAGAGAGACTCCCTCCCCCAGATCCGTCATGGGCACGTCCTTCCAGTCGGAAAGATCGCCGTCAACCTTAATGGCGCTCTTTTCTTCGTTGAGCAAAAGATAGCCGCCCGCGATTTGAGATGGCTTGCCTTCTTCGATCGCATACTGCGCCTCGAACATCTGCAGCGTTCCAAAGCCGGGAGTCTGCGAGGAAACGACCTGTTCCTCCTTGCTTCCGAGCGGAGGGAGGCTCAGGGCCAGTTTGCTTTCCTCGCCGTTGAGGGTGACCTGTGCTTTGAAGTTCAGCGCGCGGGATACCTGGTTCTTGAAAACCCAGGAAGCTTTGCCGTCGAAGTTCGGGAACGCGGAGACCTGGACGTCACCGCTCTCCACGACACCGACCACCGGGTTGGCGATCGCCGCGACCAGCTCCTTCTCCGTGCCCGGCTCCCCTTTGATAAACAGGGGAAACGGGGACATCGGGATCGTCGTCCTGCCCGCGGCATCCCTTGGGAATTCGACTGGGTTTTCCATCAGATCGATGAACCGCAGTTTTTGCTCCCCAAAATTAAACTTGATGAGCGGAGGGCCTTCCTTCCAGCGGTCGACGCTTTCCTTGTGGCCCCAGATCGCAGCGATCGGCGCCCCGGTCTTGTCATCCTTGAAGAGGTAGGCCCTGCAGAATGGCGCGAAGCGGATGTCCTGGGAAAATGAGGCATCCCCCAATATCCGGCCCAGTGTGTTAGGGATCTTGTCGAAGGCCCGCGGCGTGAAATCGATATCCATATACCGGCTCGGGGTTCCGAAATCATTCAAGGACTTAACCCGATCCTGATATTTGAGTGCCACGAGCCAGGCTCTTGCGCTCAGGGCCGCGGAAGTCCTTTCCGCCCGCCCCATGTGGTAGGACAGCGGCCCGATATACCAGGAGTTGATCGAGTGAACGATGTAGGGGGAGATCCCCTCCGAAGGGATGTTCATCGGGGCGAAATTGCTGCCTTCATTCAAGTAAAGCGGCCAGTCCGGATGCCCGTTGCGATCGAGCATCTTGAGCATTTCGCCGACGTTGGCATCCAGGTCGTAGCTTTCCGGGGAGTTGCAGTAGAAGTGTCCTGCGGCACCGTCGAATTTGGCCAAAGGGTCCAGCTTTTTGGTGTCCTGGATGTATTCCTCGACCCACTTGATTCCGGTGGCCGGGGCAATGGTCCATGGCCCGCCCTCGATCAGGACCTTGGCATCCGGGTTGCCCTTCTTGATCCCCCGGTTGGTCGCCAGGAGGAATTTGGCAAAGGACTCGCGATCGGCCACCAGGGGCATGTATCCGGGATTGCTTTCCGCGGAAAAGAACCAGATTTTGTTCCAAGGCCTGCTCCTGGCTTTTTCGGCGCAGATGCTCTCGAAGGTCGCGAGGTCCTCGTCCGTGGGGTTGATGCGCTGGGTAATGTTTTCCATCTTCAAGGCTCCATTTCTCTCCGAAATCACCCCGCCTTTTCCGCTGTGAATTGACACCACCGTGCGACCGAGCTGCTCCATGCCATATTTTTCCAGGAGCTTCACCCGCTCCTCGTCGAGCGCGTAATCAAGGTCGTTCGCAAAGCTAAGAAAATCATAGCTGACTGAACCGATGCCGACCGCGCGCTCGTGGGCGAGAAACCGTTCCATGTCGGGGCCGCCGGGCTGGAGCGTGTAGGCGGCCATGATATTGAAGAGGTTTTTGTTTTTGTGCTTGTTCTCCAGAAAGTTCATCACCGAGAAGCGGAAGAAGTCGGTGAATGGCCTTTCCGTCCCGTCCGTTTTGAACCTTGCGCTCACAGAAAAAACGCCGCGCAGCTCCTCTTTCGTTATTTTTTTACTGAGTTCCTCCAACGGGATCGTGGCCCTGCCATCCTTGTCGGTGGTGAACTTGTAGTCCCCCTTGAAGATCTCACGGAAAAAGAAGTCCTCCACGGAAAGCGACACGCTCCCTTGCGTCTCCGGCTTCGACTTGATGGCCAGCCGGAAATCGGGGGCCTGGCCGAATTCCAGAAAATTCCCGCGCGCGGTGCTGAGCAATTGGACGGAGATCGGGGGTTGGGCAAGATTCGTCATTCCGCCTTTCTCCACCTGCACGTCATCCACCCAGACGAACGCCTCGTTTTCCCCCGGCACCCCTGCCAGCTTCGCCAGAAAATACACCGCGCAAAACGGGTCTTGGGCAACGAGAGGAATGCTATACCGCTTCCATTCTTTGCCGACGGCAAAGGTGGTGCTGCCCTCAAAAGCCAGGGACGTGCGCCCGCGACCTGTCCCGCGACCTTCAAGCTGAAGCGTCAAGCCTTGATCCACCGACCCTTTGGCCCAAAAACTCAATGTGTATTTCTCCCCGGACTCGACCGGCAGGACATTGGTTCCAAGGGGCAGGGGATTGTTGAGCGTCAGTGCGCGGATGCGCAACGAGCTCGATCCGGAATGCGCCTCCTTATTGTCCAGTTCGTAGATCCCCTGATACTTGAGAGGGATCGCCGCCCCAACAAATGTCCGGTATGTCCAATAGCGAAGGTCGGCCTCGAAGGACGGATTGAGGACGAGGTTACCGCCACCGGCGGCGAAATCAGGCCAGTGCAATTTGTCTGCATCCCACACATTGACCCCGTTCGGGGCGGTTTCTGAGGCCGGGGAATCGCTCTTCCTCCCGCTGATATCCACCAGAAAGCTTAGCGGGCCGTTCTTCGCGGGATAAAGCGTCAGGCCCTTGCCGCCGAGCACTACTTTGGAGCACTGGTCCGGCTGGATGGAGAATTTTGTTTCTTCTTTTTCCGGAAAGAACACGAACTTCAAATCCTTCAATTCGTCACCGCTGAAGCTGACAAGGGTTTTTGCATCGAACGGGACAACCTTGCCGTCTTTTGTGTATACACCCGACATCTCCATGTATTCCGGGACTCTGAACAAGTAGTGGTGGTCTTTCAGGAGACCGGGCTGCTCCAACACGCACAGCGTCTCGACTTTGGCCAAGCCGTTCTCGAGCAAAGTGAGGGACATCCGGTAGGTTCCCAACTGCTTGTCACTTGGAATGCTGTCCCGGACCCCGGCGGTGAAAACGGTGCTGCTGCCGTCAAAGGATTCCTTCTGGTTGAGAAATTTCAGCGGATTCATCCCGCCGGCACCACAGTCGATGGTCTCGCCGCCAGTGCAAACATCATCGACATTGAAGTTCAACTTCAGCGCAGTGTAGGGCGGTTTGAGCAGAGCTTGGCGAAGGCTTTTTGCTCCGCAGACAATGAGGCCATCTTTGGAGAGTGTCGGCTTTTGAATCTCATCAGCTCCGTGAATACTGATTAGGGAAACTAACGAAATGAGGGGGAGGAGGCTTCTTGCTGTCATTATTGGCAGTCTATGCGATTTCCGCGCCGCAAATACCGGCGATTTGTGGTCATTCTTTGTGACCGCTAAGGTCTGAAGGCGTTTGGGTTCATTTCTCAGTCGGCTTTTTTGGTTCTTCCGCCCGGCCGAGGACGGCCATGGCCATGGAGATTTCCCCGGGCTCCGAGGGATTCTTGAATCCGGCGATGGGGGCCAGGGTTCTGGATCCGCCGCTTTTTCCCGGGACCGAAACGTTCAGGCCGAACCGGCTGCCCGGAACCAGGGTGAGCGGCGCAAAGATTTTTTCCGGCAACTCGATTTCCAGGCATGCCGCCCCGTCGGCGGATCCGGTTTTCACCGTGATCAACTTCTGGATCTGCCCGGCAATCATGAGTTCCTTGTCCATTCCCGCCAGAAGCCCCTGGGAAAACCGGCACCAGGCCACCATCCCGCCTTCCTTGCCCTTGAGGATTTCATAGACGCCCAGCTCGCCTGCGATGCCGGCGACGGTTCTGGGTTCAGTCCACGCATCGGTCTTTAACAACGGATCGAGGTAGAGCCCGACGCCCGGGAGAGCCTCTTCCGCCGGCCGGCTCTCCTGGTTTGCGCGGATTGCCAGGATGATCCTTTTGCCCTCGAACACGACCCCCAGAGAGACTCCCTCCCCCAGATCCGTCATGGGCACGTCCTTCCAGTCGGAAAGATCGCCGTCAACCTTAATGGCGCTCTTTTCTTCGTTGAGCAAAAGATAGCCGCCCGCGATTTGAGATGGCTTGCCTTCTTCGATCGCATACTGCGCCTCGAACATCTGCAGCGTTCCAAAGCCGGGAGTCTGCGAGGAAACGACCTGTTCCTCCTTGCTTCCGAGCGGAGGGAGGCTCAGGGCCAGTTTGCTTTCCTCGCCGTTGAGGGTGACCTGTGCTTTGAAGTTCAGCGCGCGGGATACCTGGTTCTTGAAAACCCAGGAAGCTTTGCCGTCGAAGTTCGGGAACGCGGAGACCTGGACGTCACCGCTCTCCACGACACCGACCACCGGGTTGGCGATCGCCGCGACCAGCTCCTTCTCCGTGCCCGGCTCCCCTTTGATAAACAGGGGAAACGGGGACATCGGGATCGTCGTCCTGCCCGCGGCATCCCTTGGGAATTCGACTGGGTTTTCCATCAGATCGATGAACCGCAGTTTTTGCTCCCCAAAATTAAACTTGATGAGCGGAGGGCCTTCCTTCCAGCGGTCGACGCTTTCCTTGTGGCCCCAGATCGCAGCGATCGGCGCCCCGGTCTTGTCGTCCTTGAAGAGGTAGGCCCTGCAGAATGGTGCGAAGCGGATGTCTTGGGAAAATGAGGCATCCCCCAAGATCCGGCCCAGCGTGTTGGGGATCTTATCGAAGGCCCGCGGCGTGAAATCGATGTCCATATACCGGTTGGGGGTCATGAAATCGTTCATGCTCTTGACCCGATCCTGATATTTGAGTGCCACCAGCCAGGCTCTTGCGCTCAGGGCCGCGGAAGTCCTTTCCGCCCTACCCATGTGATAGGACAGCGGCCCGATATACCAGCCGTTGCTGGAATGCACGATATAGGGAGAGATCCCTTCAACCGGGATGTTCATCGGGCTGAAATTGCCGCCTTCATTCAAGTAAAGCGGCCAGTCCGAATGACCGTTGCGATCCAGCATCTCGAGCATTTCGCCGACGTTGGCATCCAGGTCGTAGCTCTCCGGGAAATTGCAGTAGAAGTGTCCGGCGGCACCGTCGAATTTGGCCGAAGGGTCCAGCTTTTTCGTGTCTTGAATATATTCCTCGACCCACCTGATTCCGGTGGTCGGGGCGATGGTCCATGGCCCGCCCTCGATCAGGACCTTGGCATCCGGGTTGCCTTTCTTGATCCCCCGGTTGGTCGCCAGAAGGAATTTGGCAAAGGACTCGCGGTCGGCCACCAGGGGCATGACGCCGGGGTTGCTTTCCCCAGTGAACCACCAAAGTTTGTTCCACGGTCGACTCTTGGACTTCTCGGCAGCAATGCTTTCGAAGGCCGCGAGGTCCTGATCCGAGGGATCGATCCGGTTTTTGATGTTATCCATCTTCAGGGTCGCATTCCTCTCCGAGATCTCCCCTCCTTTGCCGTCGTGGAGCTTAACGACCGGTCGCCCTTGTTGCTCAATGCCGTATTTTTCCAGGAGCTTCACCCGTTCCTCGTCGAGCGCGTAATCCAAGTCGTTGGCGAACTTGATAAAATCATAGCTGGCCGAGCCGATGCCGATCGCGCGCTCGTGGGCGAGAAACCTCTCCATGTCGGGGCCGCCCGCCTGCAGGCTATAGACGTAGGTGACGTTGAAGAGGTTTTTGTTTTTGTGCTTGTTCTCCAGGAAGTTCATCACCGAGAAGCGGAAAAAGTCGGTGAAGGGCTTTCCTTCGCCGTCCATTTTGAACTTCGCGCTCACAGAAAAAATGCCGCGCAGCTCCGCTTTCGATATTTTCTTGCTGAGATCCTCCAACGGGATCGCGGCCCTGCCATCCTTGCCGGTGGCGAACTTGTAGTCCCCCTTGAAGACCTCACGGAAAAAGAAGTCCTCGACGGAAAGCGACACGCTCCCTTGCATCTCCGGCTTCGACTTGATGGCCAGCCGGAAATCAGGGGCCTGGCCGAACTCCAGAAAGTTTCCGCGCGCGGTGCTGAGCAGTTCGACAGCCATCGGGGGCTGGGCGATATCGGTCATTCCGCCCTTCTCCACCTGGACGTCATCCACCCAGACGAATGCCTCGTTTTCTCCCGGCGCTCCGGCCAGCTTCGCCCGAAAATAGAGCGCGCAAAAGGAGCTCTTCGGAACGAAAGAAAGCTCGTAACGCTTCCAATCCTTGCTGACCTCGAACGAGGCGGGTCCGTCGAATGGCATGGCAAGTTTTGCACGGCCATCAACGTTCAGGATCAGCTTCTGTCCCTCGGTTCCCCTGGCCCAAAAACTCAACGTGTATTTTTCCCCGGGCTCAACGGGCAGGACGTTCGTGCCGAGGGGCAGGGGATTGGTCACCGGCAGGGCCCGGATTCGCAGCGAACCGGATCCCGAGTGGGCTGCCTCGCTTTCCAATGCGTAGATGTCTTGATACTTGAGGGGAATCGCCGCATCGGCAAATGTCCGGTATGTCCAATAGCGAAGACCGGCTTCGAAGGACGGATTGAGGACGAGGTTGCTGCCACCGGCGGCGAAATCGGGCCAGTGCAATTTGTCCGCATCCCACACATTGACCCCGTTCGGGGCGGTTTCCGAGGCCGGGCTTTCCACCTTCTTTCCGCGGATATCCACAAGAAAGCTCATAGTTCCATCTTCTGCGGCATAAAACGTCAGAATTTGGTTGCCTCCAAGGACCACCTTTGAACACCGCTCGGGGAGAATGGAGAACTTTATGGCCTCCTGTTCCGGGAAGAATACAAATTTCAGTCCCTTGAGTTCCTCCCCGCTGAAAGTGGCCCGGGTATTGGCGTCAAAAGGTTCGACCTTGCCGTCCTTCGTGTATTCCCCCGACACATCCATGTATTCGGGGATGCGGAAAAGATAGAAGCGGTTCTTAAGGACACCCGGCCTGTCCATCACGCATTTCGTCTCAACTCTGGCCAAACCGGTATCGAGCAGGGTGAGGGACATCCGGTAGGCCCCGAGCTTTTTGTCACTGGCTTGGCTGGCGCGCACATCCGCGGTGAAGACCGTGCTCTTTCCGTCGAACTCCTCCTTTTTGTTCAGGAAGAACAACGGGTTGATGCCGCCGGCGCCCAAATCGAAGTGCTCACCGCCCGTGCACCGGTCGTCCGCACCGAGGGACACCGTCAGCGGGGTGTAGGGTGGCTTGCTGATCGCCTGCCGGATGCTCCTGCTTCCATTCTCAATCAGTCCGTCTTTGGATAGTTTTGACCTTCCGAGGTCTTCGGATCCCATGGCCGGCAGAACAGTAACCATGGCAACCAGCAGGAGGATTTTTTTCATAGGCGGTGAGAGAACTGTATTCCTTGATGCCTGCAGACAGTTGGGCCGGCGTGTGGTGCGCGGAGCGGGCCGGCGTGGGGATCATTCAGGAAGGAGTTCGACTTTATCGAAGACGACAATCGAGCCTTCCTCCTGTGGAGTCAGCCAAACCCGCACAAAAGCCGCCTCTTCGGGGATGTCCACAGGAACTTCATGTGTTTCAAATGTATCGGCCAAAGGAAACTTCTTCTGGGCTGTCTTGCCGATCTGCGTGGTGGCATCTCTCGGGACGGCCGAAATGCTCGCCAACCCTTGCCCCTTGGCCTGGCAACGCAGAACATAGTGCTTCCCGGTTTCGTCCGACTTGAGCTTCACATCCTGCCACAAATACCGGTCGGGCGGCCCGGCTTTGATTTCGATGGCATTTCCTCCGTCCCCCGAGTCAACAGTTCGCAACCACTCATCGGGGCTCGGCTGATCGCTGAATTTTATCCAGCCCTTGAGCCAGTCGCTCTTCTCGAAGCTCTGCGACTCCTCAAAGTCTCCGTTCTTGAGTATGGAATCCTGCGCTTGCAGGGAAGCAACGACGAGGAGACTCGCCGCGACGACCAATGTGGCTGGTGTTTTCATGATTTGTATTGCTGATGGCTGCTTTGGCCGGGACGCTTTCGACTCAGGCGAAGCACGTCTTCGACTCTATGCGATCCACGCGCTGAGAAGAATCCGCGAATCGTGGCCACATTATATGACCGCCAAGCGCCGCGTAATCATCGGGATGGGAGAGGTGTCAGGCGCCCCGCGATTTCAGACGGTGAGTCCGGATCATACCTTGTCCGTCCTCGATGCTCCAATGCACAGCCAGAAGGTCTCCATCCGGCAGGGCGACCAACGACGGCTGACCTAACCGGATGGCCGCCGAGCAATCGCCCAAGCCAGTGAAATCATCCGACCTGCATCCCGCCCAAATCGTGGACTCATCAAGCACCTGCCAACGATCATCGGAAAAGCTCACCAGGCGCACCACCAGCCCGGACACCTTTCCGCGGTGTGCATGAATTGTCAGCAGGCGGTCTCCCCCAAGCCAGATCAAGTGGGAAGACTGGGCCGGAACCCCGGTGTCCTGCGGGGCCGTCCATGTGCGTCCATTGTCCCGGGAGACCGTTACATGATTGCCAAGTGTCTCCCCCTTGTCCTGATCGCAGGCCCACACCAGTGCGACCAGGCGCCCATCCTGCATCTCGCAGAATCTGGACTCGAACGGGGACACGGCGTGTCCGGGCGTATCGAAGTAGATGCCGCCATCATCCCAGGTCCGCCCGGCGTCGCAGCTTCGCAGGAGGACGCCCCTTTGGCCGGAAGGAATCGTTCCATCCCAGCGCTTGAGCAGAGCCCCGCCGGCCAGCAGGTCACCATTCCTGAGTTGCAGGCAAGGTCCCGAGACCTCCACAAGTTCCGGATATCGGGACGACACAACCTGCGGGACAGTCCAGTTCATTCCCCGATCCATAGAAAAGGAGATGATCAGGTCGCCCGGCAATACCCCGTTGGTCTCCGGATTGCCGATTCCCTTTTCCGGGTCACGGCGATCGAAGCGGTATCCCATGGCGATCACCCGGCCATCGGCCAGAGCTGTGGGCTTCATGGTATCAGAGACAGGATACCCTGCCGTGCTCCGACTGCAGATCGGGCCTTGCAGTCCCCAGCTTTTCCCGTTGTCCGCGGATCGCGAGACTACTGTTGTTCCGTCCGCCGATTCAAAGGCCTCACCCATTGTAAACAGAGCCAGGAGAGCACCGTCTGGAAGCAGCGCCACACCTGGAAAATAGCCGTTCCGGCTCCGGAATTGCGGCTTCGGGTTTTTATACAGAACGCACCTCTCGGTGACCTCCAGGAAGGGCTCTTTCATTGTAAGGTATTCAAATTGCCAGGAAGCAAGCCGGCTTGATTTCAACAGCCATTCGGTCGGATCAGAAGACGAGGACGCGAAGTTTCCACCGGGAATTCAGGACTTCTCTACGCGAAACCGTCAGCAAGGCCCGGGGAAGTCAATTCGAAGCGGCTGCCGGAACGAGTTCCACATTGTCGAAAACGACAACCGAGCCCTCCCCCGGGCTCAGAGTGATTCTCACAAAACCGGCGTCCTCAGGAATCTCGACAGGGATTTCCTGCGCTTCAAAGGTATCAGACAAAACGATCGCTTTGCTCGCCGCCTTGAAAAACTTGCCATCAACATCCCGCGGCAATGCCGATATGCTTGACGTCCCCTGGCCTTTTGCCTGCCAGCGCAAAATGAATTGTTTTCCGGTTTGCTCCCCGTTGATGAGGAGCACGTCCTGGCACAAAGAGCGGACCGGCGGTCCGCCCTTGATTTCCACAGCCTGTCCACCCTCGTCCAAGGGGATGGTTGTCGCCCATTGATCGGGGCTGGGTTCGACGCTCTGCCCGAACCAGCCGTTCAGCCACTTGTCCTGGTTCAAGCTTCTTTCAAAATCCCCGTTTTTCAGGATGGAGTCCTGCGCATGCAGGGATGAGAGCGCGAGGCAGGACGCGGCGATGATCAATGCGGTGAGTTTGTTCATGATATTCTTGCTGACAGCCTATGCGATTGGCGCGCGGTAAAAACCCGTGAATATTGGCCATATTATGTGACCTCTCGCGCGGGGAGGCTGCTTTATCCTAGCGGCCCTCGTCCCGGAGCTTTGACAATTCCGCAGGAGTCTGATGGCACTCCCCTCTCCTCCAAACACCGGCATCACGAACGGGGCCTCCTCCTCAGCGGCCGGGCCGCCAGGAAATGCCGAAGGGCGGAATTCGTGAGGTCGCTTAACGTCGTCCCCACCTCAACCGCCCGCTTTTTGAAATACGAAATCCTCAAGAATCAGCGTCGTCCTCATATGGGAATACATATGTATGCAAAATGCTTTGTAAAGCTCGCAGGAATCCCGTCTTGGCTTTATCCTTCGACCGTCATGGTCATCGGGAGCAGTTTTTGCTCGTTGATCACCATGCCCGTTTCGAAGTAATGCAAAGCAGCCTGGACAAGCGGTTTCACATAATTCTTCCTGGAGATGGAGTAGAGGGTGATCGGCACGCTGAACTGAACGGTCTCCGGTTGGTGCTCGATGGCGATGATCTCGGCCTGCTGGGGAATCGGGATTCCTTTCTGGAGCAGGAGCGTAACCAGCAAGCTGACCGGAACAGGGGCGCAGACAAGAAATCCGCAGGGTTCGTGAATGGTGTTCACGATCCGCCTCATGGCAGCCCTCATGGAGTTGAAGTCGTTCCAAACGAAGATCACCTCATCCTGGACCGGCTGGTGCGGCCATTCCTTGCACGTCTGGCGGAAGTTTTCCTCAACACGGGCGGGCCCTTCCGCCTTGGTCCTGATATTCAGGAGGACGAGGCGCTTGACCCCCCGGCGGAGCAGGGACAGGGCGGCATGGCGTGTGGAGCCGCCCAGATCAGGCGACAGGTAGGGCAACGGTATCCCGGGCTTGGTCAGGCCAAGAAGCATGCAGGGCTTTTTGAACTTCAAGAACATTTTCTGAAACGACAATGGCATTCGGGTCAGAATGAAAAAGTCATGGCTGCGGGTTTTTTTCGCGCCGATGGATTTCAGGCGTTCCTGGGTGCAGCACTCCATGCTCAGGCGGATTTCGTGCAGTTGGAGCTGCTCGAAAAGCGCAGAAAAATGAGTGGTGAAATCCACGGTGTTTCCTGTGGGGTACAGCCATCGCACTGTCTTGGAGGAGTGCAGGTCCTTCCTTTTCTTTTTGACGGGCAGAAGGACCACACCCTTTGCCGAGATCTTCAGCAGGCCTTCGGATTCGAGGATCTGCAAGGCACGAAGAAGATTGGGCCTCCCAACACCCAGTTTTTCGCACCAGGCCCGCGAGGGAGGCAAGGGGTTTATCAACTCCCCGGTGTGTATCCCCTTTCGAAGAAAATCCGCAAGTTGTTCGGAGCGGTTTTGTAGGAACTCCATGATCAGAATATGAAAAATATCGCGGCAGCTACAACAGCCGGAACCGGTTTAGGCTTGTGGATCGCATTATCCTGCCCAGTCATCCCGTGGCTTGCTCTACGGGTTTCGCTCCTGCCTGGCAATCAAAATCCTTGACCCGTCTTCCACAGTGCAAGGATCGTGAAAAGCAAGAATCCTTTATTGATGCGGGTTTGCGGGCCAGGGTGTTTGGCTTGAACCAAAGGAACCGCATGGGAAAGAAGTCTGCCTGCGAGGCTGGCTTTTTTGGCTCAGCACATGAATCGCTTTTGTCGCGATTATTGACACGGGTTGCACATACGTGTATTCTGGCAATGCTTTCACAGCGACTAAAAAAACAATGAACATTACTCTGTCCACAGATGACGAAACCATCAATCGAAGCAGGGAATACGCGCTGAAACATGGGACCTCGGTCAACCAGTTGGTGCGTGATTTTTTGCAGGGCCTGACGCGCCAGGAAGATCGGGATCTGGTGGCTGACGAATTCCTTCGAAATGCGACCGGGCATTCCGGGCGTTCCCCGGAAGGCTTTCGATTTGACCGCGAAGATGCTCACCGGAGGCTCGCTTGATTTTCATCGACTCCAATGTCGTGGTTTATGCGAACGATTCCCGGAATTCGGCCAAGCAGCAGGTTGCTTTGAGGGTCATTGGAAATGCGTTGCGTTCGGGCACCGGCGTGATCTCCACGCAAGTTCTCCAGGAATACGCAAGCGTGGCCCTTGGCAAATTGGCCCAGCGCCAGGATGTGGTCTTGAGACAACTCGCGATTCTGGAGCGTCTGGAGGTTGTTTCCCAAACCCCGGTCCTCGTGAGACGGGCGGTTGAGCTCCGGGGCCTCTACGGAATCAGCTTCTGGGATGCGTCCATCGTGTCAGCCGCTGAAAGTCGCGAGTGTCGGGAAATTGTGTCCGAAGACCTGAATGCGGGACAGTTTTACGGCGGGGTAGTTGTGGTCAACCCCTTCGCGGGTTGAGAGCTTTCATCTTGCCCGCCTGTCCCGCCTCCGGGGCATCGGCCGGCGAGGGGCGCAGGAGCGAGCGGGCCACGCCAGGGCGGAGGAATCGCTTCACGGGCTTAAGCGGTCATAAAAAGTGGCCAATGATATCGGCTTTCAACCCGGGGGGAATTCAATGAAAGTGCGGATATCCAATCGATATCCAATCCACCCCACATTCAACCGATTAATAATCCAATGAAAAATCTATTCATCCACAAGTTGCTTGTTGCCCTCACTGCGATGCTTGCCCTCGCCTCAGTGGCGACAGCCGTCGACTACACCAAGGCCAACAACACCACCGCCCTCAACCTTGCTGGATCTTGGGTCAGCGCGGCCACCCCGCCGACGATTAACGACCTCGCCATCTGGGACGCCACGTTCACCACAACCCCTGCGACGATCGGCGGCGACTTGTCTCTGGCCGGCATAAAATTCAATAATCCGGGTGCCAATGTCCAAATTAACGGTACTTCGAATTTGACCCTCGGGGCCTCCGGCATCGATCTCACCGCCAATTCCGGGACCAGATCACTAATCATCTTCCCGAAAATCGTCCTTGCTGCCAACCAATCTTGGACCGGCAGCCCCTTGACGATCTCCGGCGGAGTCGACGTGGCAGGTTACACCCTAACCCTCAATTCTCCCGCAACCATCAGCACCGTTGGAATTTCCGGAAGCGGCAACATCATCAAGGACGTTGCTGGAAACCTGAGTTTCACGAGCAATGGCACGTTCAACGGAACCCTGACGATTAATGCCGGCCAGGTTTACTTTGGGCAAGGCGGAGCAGCCGGCTCACTGGGCAGCGGGGCGACGATTACCGGGGGCGGGACTGGAGGCCAATTGTCGATCTTTCGGAGTAACAATTTCACTCTGGACAACACCATCACCGGCCTCATTACGTTCACGAAGTATGGAACAGGCACCACCACCTTGACCGGTTCGAACACCTTTACCAGGGCCACTTCAATCCAAGCCGGAGGCTTGGTCGTTTCTTCATTGAATAGTGTAGTCGGCGGCACTGCCAGCAGCAGCTTGGGAGCGCCAACGACAGTTTCCAACGGCACGATCGGCCTGGGGCAGACAGCAGGCGCCGCCACCGGCCAACTGACATACACCGGCGCTGGCGAAACCACCGACCGCGTCCTCAACCTTCAAGGGGCAACCGGAGGAGGCGTTCTCGACCAATCGGGCACGGGGCTTCTTAAGTTCACCAGCAACATGACGGCCACGGGCGGAGGAAGCAAGACGCTGACCCTGCAGGGTTCCACTGCGGGCACTGGCGAAATCGCGGGGAATATCGTGAATCCCGCCGGTTTCGCGACATCCCTCACAAAAACCGGCACGGGCACCTGGACGCTGTCAGGAGCGAACACCTACACCGGCACGACGACAGTGAGCACGGGCACACTGTTGATCAACAACACGGTAACCGCAGGCAATTCCGGCACGGGCAGAGGCAATGTCAGCGTCGCCGCCGGCACGCTGGGTGGCACGGGAATCCTCCGTCCGGGCTCGGGCAATACGATCACCGTGAGTAGCGGGGCGTTCTTGGCACCCGGCGACAGCACCACGGGCAACGGGATCGGCGCGCTCGCCCTCGACGGTGGCGGCACGACGGGCGCGCTGCTGACGCTGAACAGCGGGGCCAAAATGGCCTTCCAGCTCGGTTCCGCGCTTGCCAGCGACAAGCTCAACTTCTGGAATTACGCGGGGGCAACCGACTTTGTGCTTAACTCGAACGTGATCGACCTCACCTTCCTGGCGGGGTCTGCCCCCGGGACTTACAACCTATTCAACTTCTACAGCGGGAATGGCACGGGCCTGACCGCCTCTGGGATCAGCAACGGATTGAGTGTCAACTTCCTCAACGGCGGAGCCGGAACCTTGGATTACTCGACGACCGGGCAGATCAATTTGGTGGTGACCTCCGTCCCCGAGCCCGGCACATGGGCACTCCTGGCCTTCAGCCTGACAACCGTCATGGTCCTCCGCCGTCGCGCGAGTTAAGAACCTACCTTTTCGGGTTGGATACAGGGTCGCTTTCTTTCATGGGGGTTGGCCCTGTTGCTTTCCCTATGATCGGCTCACCTCTTCCAGTGCAGTGATCAATCCCACCCGAACTCTCCGGGCGATAAACCCGAAAACGTCGATTCTTCTAGCGGAACACGGAACGTGTTTCGTTCCCGACGTTTCCGGGATAAATCCACCCGGGAGTATTTGTTGGAACACTGCGGGACTGCTTGAGAGGATGCGGGTCCGACGATGAGCACAGCAACACAGGAATCCGCAAGCGACACCGGAGCACAGCGCCTCCCCCTGGAAGCCCTCCATCGATATGAGGAACTCGCTTTCGGCATGTTCATCCACTTCGGGATGGCGACATTTGACGGCGATGAATTCAGCAAAGGCGACCAGCCCTCGATGGTTTACGCGCCCGACAAACTGGATGTCGCGCAGTGGGCGGGCGTGGCGCGGGATGCCGGGATGAAATATGCGGTGCTCACCACCAAGCACGTGGCCGGCCATTGCCTGTGGCCGACTGCCTGCAACGACTACCATGTCGGCACGAGCAGCAATCGCATGGATGTCGTCGAGCACTTTGTCACCGAGTTCCGCAGGGCGGGGGTTTTGCCAGGCCTTTACTACTGTTCCTGGGACAACCACAACCGCTTCGGCTCCGCAACGCCCACCTTCACTTCCGACGGCAGGCCGGGTCATTGGGAGAATATTTTCACCACCCACGCCTACGAGGAGTTCCAACTGAGACAACTCGAAGAACTCGCAACCCAATACGGCGAGGTTTTGGAATTCTGGATCGACATCCCCTCGATTCTCAGCCCCGCATTCCGGCACCTGCTTTACAGCCGCCTCGCCGAGCTCCAGCCGGACTCCTTGATCCTTATGAACAAGGGTATCCTCACCGGTAACAAGCTTTCCTTCCCAGCATGGCCCACGGATATTCTCAACTACGAGACGGAGGCTCCGGCCTACCACGTCCACCCCGGCGGCTCTTCGGGCCACGAGCCTTGGTGCGAGATGAGCGGGAAACGCTACTACCTGCCCGGCGAGATCTGCGACACGGTAAACCCGCACTGGTTCTGGCAGGAGGGTGACCAACCCAAGGCCGACATCGAACTCCTCGGGCAAACCCTTCTGGCCCGCTCGCGCGGCTGCAACCACCTCCTGGATGTCGGGCCCGACAGACACGGACTCATCCCCGATGACCAGGTCGGAGCGCTGCGGCGTCTGAGAAAAAATCTGGATTGCCTCGGCCTCATCTAGCCTGCGGCGGCCGCGATGGTTTTGCTTGCGGTGGATCTCAAGCAAACAGGTTGAAATATCGGAGCGCGGAGGGATCGCCGTCTTCGAGCGCGATGGGGGAAAGTGGGGAGGACTGCGTAGGTTTTCGCATCAGTTTCTACGCCAGCGATTTGTCCAAAGTGACCAGATACCCCCGCTCCAGTCGTGTGAAGAGCCAAACCGCTCCGATTAGCAAGAAGCAGGTGACAATGTTGGCGACACCGAAAATGATCGCCGATGTCTGTTGCCCGATCGTGAGGCTCACGATGCATTGGGCGCCCCACAGCCCGGTTGCGAGAAGAAATTGGGCTCCCATAAGAATCAAAACGCCATGATGAGGAATGCCGTTGCGGGGAGTTTTGTTGTTGCGGCATCTCTGCATGTCCCGACGGATGCTTGCTTCAAGCATTGCCCAGCAGAACCATGCGATCAGCGCCAGTGGCAGGAGCACTGCCCCATACCAGAAAAGGGCATTCGTGGCATGCGTGGAATACATCCACCATAGGAGCGGAAGAATCCCCAATGAGGACGCCGCCATGATCAGCCGGAACAAAACCAGAGAAATATTCAGCCATTTGCTCTGCGGTCCGACAGTCGGAACAATAGGCATCTCCTCAACCTTGCTGTCGTTCCACGGGGCGGGCGGATGGTAATGCCTGTCGCCGCCGAGGCGATACCAGTATCGGTAAGTCCAAATAACGGTTGTCGCGAGGAGTATCGAAAATGCGGTGTTCCAGACAAAGAGAAACCGGTAGGCGAAATCGGAGCCTCCAAAATGCCATTTGAGAAAATCGAAGAATATGCCGACTGCGATGCCTGCTGTGAGCCCGAGCGGTGCTGCTACGATCCCGCGGGCCGAGCAGAATTGCGCGAATCGTGATTTGGGGAAGAGTCTTATCAGAATCGGCATTTGGATGGCCGCCCCCAGGGCAATCTGAAGGATTGTGATCAGGCCGTAACCGAGATACAGCCAGAAAAACAAGTGAGCAGGCAGGCTGACAAACAGCCAGACCCAATGCATGAAAATAGAGATCACCGCAAACACGGTATAATATGCGCTGACGCGCAACGGGTGCCAGCGGTCGATGAAGACCATGACAAGATACATAAAAGCCAGCGCCGAAATCAGGGTGATGGCCCCATATTTGCCGATGTCCTCGAGCGACAGACCCATCTCCCGGAAAAAGAACACATTGAACGGCAGGCTTGCCGCGATAACAGAAATCCAGACATTGATAAGAAATATCAGCCAGTAAAATTTCTGCCTGAAACACTCATCAAAATACACCCCGATTCCACTCCTTTTTTCGACGTTCTGCTCGCTGATCGGTGGATATGTGCCTTCCTTCACCCGAAGACATACGATGCCAAATCCCACAAGATAAAGCATGGAAGCCGAGATGAATATCTCGCGCATGTGCGATTCGGCATATTCGAAGATAAAAAACGAGATCCCGGAAGCGGCAATGCCGTTGAATACCCGCAATGCCCCGTAAAAGCGCGACATGAACTGGGACGGAATCACGTCGTTGTAGAGCCCCCAAAATACCGATCCGACAAAACTGTTGAAAAACTGGAACAGGATGACAAAGACCGCTATCAGAGCGATTGTCAGCGAGGTTGGTGAAAACTGCTGGAAAAACGCGGAATGCCTTTGCAGGAATCCGCCGATATCCTTGCTGCATCCAAGCAAAATCAGGCTGACACAAAGAAAGGGCATGGTGCCCAGAATAAATGGGATCCGCCGCCCCCACCGGCTTCGGAACCGGTCGCTCTTAAAGCTGATATAAGGGCCCATGCCGAGATTCAGGATCCCGGGGATGGTTGTCATGATGGCCCCTATCATCCAATTCGGGCACCCAAGGCTTTTCAGATTGATCGGAAGAATATTTGGAAGAACCCATTCCATCAGCACAAAACAAAGCTCGCCCCAAATTAGCCAGCCGAAAAGGATGGCTAGCGCACCTTTTGTGTAGGCCAGTGACCCGCATTGGTAGGTTTTCGCGCCTTGAGTTGCCGACATGGCAAGCTGCTTAGTATTAGTGTCGGTCATCTTGTTTTCAATATGTCATTATCGATTTGATACAGCTTCACACTAATAGTGGTTCACTCCTATCAGATGCGGCTGCCTCGTATCAAGACGAATCAAAAAAATCTGCGCATTCGTCTGGTCATGAAAAGTGTCCAATGTGTTTAATTTAACATCCGTGACACTTCGTCATACAGTCACCATCCTTTGATGAAAATATATTGCATCAAGTATAAGCGAGATATCAGTTAACAAAAACCCCGCTTGTTGGGAAAACAATGATTTACAGACTTGCTCAATTCGCCTTCGCTCTTTTCATCTGTTCCTGCCCATTATCAGCGTGCGCTGCCGAACGGTTGGCAGCCATTTTTGCTGATAACATGGTCCTCCAGAGGGATTCTCCCGTGCCGGTTTGGGGATGGGCTGAAAAGGGTCAAAACATAACAGTATCTTTCGGAGGGCAGGAAAAATCCACCACGGCAGGCGAAGCCGGCCGCTGGATGGTCAAGCTGGATCCCATGCCGGCAGACAAGACTCCTCGCGAACTCACTGTCCGTGGCGCATCCAGCCTCGTTGTCAGAAATGTCTTGGTGGGCGATGTCTGGATCTGTGCCGGACAATCCAACATGTCCTGGTTCCTGCAGGATACGCTCAATGCCAAAGCGGAAATGGCCGCTGCCAATTATCCCACCTTGCGCTTTCTGAAGGTGGGCCAAGGCGGGAATCCCGTCCCGCTTGATGACTTGGCGTCGCGCGCCCCCTGGGCCGTGTGCTCGCCGGTCACGGACAGAATGTTCATCAGCGCGGTCGGGTTCTACTTCGCTCGTGAATTGCTCAAGGAAATTGATGTTCCCATCGGTTTGCTCGGCATAAATTATGGGGGAACGTGCATCGAGACATGGATTCCTCTGGAGGGGTTTCGTTCAGTTCCGGAATTGAAGGAGCTCTGCCAGTCGGTTGACTCCCGGTATCATGACTACTTCCTGCAGATGAAGGGCTGGTTGCCTCGGGCAGAGGCTTCGTTATCCTCACAGCAGAAGCTCCCGGACTTCCCGGCGAGCCTCTGGGTATCGGGCGACTTTCAGCAACCAACCAAGTGCTTCAATGCCATGGTCAATCCGTGTATCCCCTACTCGATTCGCGGGGTTATCTGGTATCAGGGCGAAGGCAATGGCGGCGAAGGTGAAACATATTTTCACAAGATGCGCGCTCTGACCATGGGCTGGCGGCAACTGTGGAATCAGGGGCAACCCTTGACCGGAGAAGGGCGCGATTTTCCATTCTATTCCGTCCAACTCGCCAACTTCCAGAAATCCGACCCGAACAAGCCTGAAGGGGGAGACACATGGACCCGTCTCCGGGAGGCCCAGCAACAATCGTTGTCGATTCCCAACACCGGAATGGCCGTGGCTATCGACATCGGTGAAGCCGAAAGCATCCACCCACAAAACAAGCAGGACGTTGGAAAGCGCCTTGCGCTGTGGGCATTGGCCAAAGACTACGGCAAACAGGTCGTTTACAGTGGTCCGCTTTACAAGGGATACAAAGTTGAGGGAAATCGGATCCGCCTGGAGTTCGATCACGTTGGAGGCGGCCTGATCGTCGGCGAGAAGAAGGGCATTGGTCCCGCGACAGTTCTACCCGATGGGAAACTGAAGTGGTTCGCGATCGCCGACAAAGACCGGAAATGGTATTGGGCCGACGCTGTGATCGACGGAAATACGATATTGGTGTCACATCCACAAGTGCCAGTTCCCTCCGCCGTCCGGTATGCCTTCGCGTTCAATCCCGAGGGGGCCAATCTCTATAACAAGGAAGGACTTCCCGCATCACCTTTTCGTACGGACAACTGGTGATTTGTCTATCGAAACCTATGTGCCATGAAGACATGCAGGATCGCCGTGGCCACAATAAATGTCCAGAGGCTTTATCTTCACCCCCGCTGCCCGACATCGTATGCTCCCCATACAATGAACCCAAAGACTTTAAAAAACGCGGTTAAGTCACAATCCGCAACCTTTTTCCTATAGCCGAAGAATAAATGAATACGCAACCGAACGCTGCCAATGTGCCGGAGGCTCCGGAGACTCGTTTCGGACTGGGTTCTCGCGGGTTGGCTCCTTGCACCGGGCAGGCTGGATTTGGCCATTTTGCGGCAGATACTCGTCAAAAGGATCCTCTGAACGTCACCGTCAGCACAGGCTTTTCCCTCGTGGAAATGCTTGTCGTTCTCGTTATTATTTTTGTATTAGCGGCGCTGCTTTTTCCCTCAGCAAAGGGATGGATTGATCGGGCAAAGGCTGCCAAGTGCACGAGCAACCTCAGGCAGGTTGGAGTTGCTGTTCGTCTTGCTGCTTCTGACAACAATGGGAGATGGGTGGTTTTTGACGAGACTCAGCTCTATGGTAGATGGGATTATGATCTTATTAAAAATAATTATTTGGGAAGCAATTGCGCTTTCTGTCCCGGATGCAAGCCGCCGACTGCGTATACAGCATTTAAAACATATGGCGTGACATGGATGGGAACAGCCAACTTGCCGGATGACAAAAACATCATTGTCACTGATACGTGGCCATCAAGCATGTCACGCAGCCGGTATGAAATTAAACTGATGGCGATTAGTAAGCCGTCACAATACGTGCTTATGGCAGACAGCTATACGACTCGAAGCGGAAATGGCCAGTATCATATCATCGGAAATTCCAGCATGGACGAAATCCACATGCGGCATCAACATCTCGCCAATATTCTCTTTGCAGACGGCCATGTGGAGGCTTTGGGAACCAACGGGCTTGCAGGAGTCGGCTATCACCGTGCTTTCAACAGCCAAGGAGTGATCACCAATTTCTAATTTTGTCCATGCCTAATACTATAGTCAGATCATTTGGTTCACTCGCCCCATTCCCAGCCCGGACAGACTGCTTTTTTACCGAGAAACCTGTTTTGCCATGCAGTTGGATTTCCTGCCCGCAAACCGGCACTGGAATGGCAGCAGTCATGAATTATCAACTCGATTTTCAAGCTGCTGAAGAAGTGTCATTCGTCGTCCATGTCAGCGCTGACCAGCAGTATTTGCTCTGGCTTGATGGGGAGTTGGTTGGACGCGGCTGCGAGATGAAGTCCCCGGAAAACTGGTTTTTTGAGTCCTATACATTGGCCTTGGGCTACGGAGATCATCGTTTGGAGGCCTTGGTGTGGAATTACGGAGGCCTCTCTCCGGACAATAGAATGAGCATCACCGCCGGATTGTTTCTGATGCCGGACGCGCCGCACACCGGGCTTCTTGGCACCGGGTTGGCTCCCTGGAAAGTCAGAATCAACCGGGGCATCACTTTCCATCCAGTGCGGAAAGACCTTGGTGCCTATATCAGCGTGCCGCCATGCGAGGTGCGGGATTGCATGGGGTTTTATCGCGAAAGCGGCTGGTCGGACTGGATAGCCCCGGTGGTCGTTGGCCCGGGAATTAATGGTGCCCTAAGAAAGGACGCGGCAGTCCATTGCCTCATCCCTTCCCAAAACCCACTGCTTCACGATGCGGAAACCGGACCGGGCGAGGTTTTGTTCGTCTCCGACAAATCCGAGCCTGCTGGATTCCTTCCAGTCGAATGTGGGAACCCTGCCGAACTGGAGCGCTTGAAATCTGCACTGAACAGAGAGGATATGACCGTGCCGCCGGGCCGTGAGAAGCGGATCATTTTTCGTTTGGACAATTACTTTTGTGGATATGCAAATGTCCGTGTGCGTGGCGGGCGTGGGGCAAGAATCCGAATTACTTGGGCCGAGGCCGGGTTCACCGATCCGCAGTTGCCTACCAAGTCGGACCGCAGGGAAGTTGTCGGAAAGTATTTTCGCGGTGTGTGGGATGAATTTCTTCTCGACGGCACAGCGCGGGAACTGACGGCCCTGGCATGGCGCAGCGGCAGGTTCGTGGAACTGCATGTCATTGCGGCCGAGGAGGCGGTTGTTCTGGAGCAATTCATGATCCGGGAATCACGGTATCCGCTCGAGCCGGATGGGGAATTTCATTGCGATCAAGCTGACATTAACGCGATCGTTCCGCTGTGCGTCAGGACGTTGCAGGTTTCGGCACATGACCATTTCGTGGACTGCCCCTACTATGAGCAACTGCCCTATACGGGGGACGGCCGACTGGAGGCACTGGTCAATCTCGCCGCTTTTCCGGATGACACTCTAGTCAGAAAGATGCTGGTGGTGTTTTCGAAATCGATCGACCTGAGCGGATTTACCATGGCCGCATGGCCGCGCACAGTCCGGGCTGTCCTCCCTTCCTTCTCGCTTTCATGGATCGGCATGGTCCACGATTACGCTCTGTGGCGGGATGATCGGGGCTTGATCGTCTCCCTGATGCCGACCATCAGGTTCATGCTCGACAATGTTCTGGACGGAATGGATCAGGCGGGGTTTCTTCGAGGCGTTGAAACGGCCTGGAATTTCATTGATTGGGTCGACGAGTGGCACCAGAAAGAATGCTTTCATGTCCCTCCTGGAATGGACGACGGCGTGAATGCCACGTATAACTGGCTCTTCGTTTATACTCTCGGGCTGGCGCAAAAACTCGAGGACTACGCCGGAGATCCGTTCGTTTCCGCGCGATGGGAGAAGACCGCAGCGGATTTGGCGCACAGGCTCCAATCGAGGTTTTGGGACCCGGACCGAGGGCTTTTCAGGGAGGACGACCCGGGGCAGAGCTTTTCCGAGCATGCGCAAATCATGGCTGTCCTCAGCGGTCGCTTGGAAGAGCGGACTCAAGACCGCCTGAAGCAGTCCCTGTTCTCAGAAAAGGGCCTCGCCGCCTGCTCGATTTACTACAAGCATTATTATTTCGAAGCATGCCGGGTATTAAATCGTCCCGACGCCATTTTGTCCGGACTGGAACTCTGGAAGACATTTATAGCCCAAGGTTTTCGGACAGCTCCTGAGACCCCCGAGAACAAGACCTTTAACCAGCGTTCGGATTGCCACGGCTGGGGTGCACACCCGTTCTATCACCTGCTTTCAAGCCTCGCCGGCATCCGGCCGGCGGAGATGGGTTACAAAAAGGTGTTGATCGAGCCTTTGATGGGCACGCTCTCAACAATCCAGGCCCGGTCCGTTCATCCTGACGGGTCGATCACAGCCAGATACTCCAGGCAGGGCGGGCAACTGGAATGCCGGATCACTTTGCCGCCGAACCTTCGTGGAGAATTCCGATATGGAGCATTCCAGAGGGAGCTTCATCCCGGCGAACAATCATTCATTGCCGGGTAAAATGAATACGAGCGTCCCGTTACCAGATCACTTCCTGCTGGAGGAGAAAGCAAAAGTCATCGAGGCGCTTGTCGAGGACTGCATGATCGCGCCATCCGGGGTTGTCTATTCGCAGATCAACAACGATACAGGCAAGCCTTGGACAGCGGAGGACTGGCGCGAGGACTACAGATTTCTGGAAATTCCGAACACCACCCCCTGGGAGGTGTTGGGTTTCGAAAACTGCGGGATGGTAACAGGGGCCTACCTTGCGGCCATGACCTTCAAATACAAAATGACCGGAAGCGCGGAAGCGCTGGCTGTGGCGGGACGGACATTCGAGGGGCTGGTGCACATTTACGGGATTGGCAAAACCATGGAGGAAGGATTCTTCCCGAAAATATACGGCGGCAAGTTCACAAGGCAGACCAGCTCCGACCAGTATCTCTACGCGATGAAGGCGATGAAAATTTACCATGACATCGCCGCCCCGGATCAGCAGGCGCAGATCGAGGAGATGGTGGGGGCGATGGCGGGCTTCTGGATGAAACGCGCCTACCACTACGGCTATTACACGATTCCGGATATGTTGTGGCCGCTCGGGAGATTTCCCTCATTCATGATCATGGCGCATGCCCTGACGGGGGCTCAGAAATACCTCGATGAGTTTGATCGGCTCAACCGGGAGCATGAGGTCTATAGGCATCCTGCGGATTCCATATTGAGCCACCGTGCGGCCCGGTCCGGGTTCACGGACTACGAAAAACTCATGGGCAAACGCTACCTGCTTGGCGCGCTGGAAGAAGCTGCAGCCATGGACATCATGTCCCTGGACGAGTGCCTTAAGCATTCGGATGCGCACCGGGAGAACTGGATCAGTTCCATGCGGCAGATGTGGCGGGAGGGACAGATCGGACTGGCGCCTCAAGGCATGTCCTACCGTCATGTCCTTTACGACCCGCACACAGGAGCAGTGTCCCCGATTCCAGCCCCCTATGAGGAACCGGCTTCCGGGCCCGTTCCTGCCGGCAGTCTCCAATGGGATTTCTTTTCCTGGTTCGCCAATATTTTGTTGCCACGCGGCGTCATGCTGGCGCGGGCCGGAGTGAACGTGGATCGCTGGTTGCCCGGAGAGAAGGCGCGCGAGATTGCCTCGCGCATCCTGACCGAGGCTCCCATCAAACTCATGCGCGCGAGAATCGATCCGGATGGAAACCAGCTGCTGCCGAGGCACAGCTACATGGCAAACTCTCTCTGCGGCGATGCCCTTGTCAACTGGCTGTGGGCCTATTGGGAAGGGGCGTTTCAATCAAAAAGCAACAAACGGAAAATCCAACCATGAACAACAAGAACTATTCTGTGATCCTCGGCAATCTCGGCAACACTTGCGACCGGTTCCTGTCATCCGGCTACAAGGACCAACCATCAAAGCAGGAAATGCTGCGTCAGGCCGCCTCGATTCCCGGGGTCAAAGGAATCGAATTGGTTGGAACATGGGACATCACCGACAAGAATGTCAGCGAAATGAAGACCATGCTCGCCGATGCCGGCCTCGCGTGCGTCTCGATTATTCCAGATCATTTCGCGCAGAAACGCTGGGGCCGGGGCGCTTTTACTTCCCGCGATCCCAAGGTCCGCCAGGCGGCCGTCGCGGAAACCAAAGCGATGATGGATGCCGCGATCGAGCTAGGATGCGACCTTGTCAACCTCTGGCCCGGCCAGGATGGTTATGACTATCCTTTTCAGGGGCAATTTGATCAGGCGCGGGACTGGCTGGTTGAAGGCATAGGCGAATGCGCCCGTTACCGGCCTGATGTCCGGCTGGCACTCGAATATAAATGCAAGGAGCCGCGCACTCATTCCTATATGGCCCGCACCGCGGACACCCTGTTGCTGGCAGTGGAGATCGGCTGCACGAACGTCGGTGTCACGATTGACACCGGCCACGCGCTCATGGCGGGTGAAAACATGGCGGAAAGCGCCTCGCTGCTCCTGCGCCACGACAAGCTTTTCCACCTCCACTTCAACGACAACTACCGGAGCTGGGACGATGATATGATCGTCGGGAGCGTGCACGGCATAGAATATGTGGAGCTCCTGTATTGGTTGGAACGCCTTGGTTACAGCGGTTGGTATTCGATGGACCAATACCCGTACCGCGAGGACGGTCGGGGTGCCATCGAAGCGAGCATTCTTTTTTTGGATGGACTGTTGCAGCGCATGGAGGCATTCGGAACAAACCAGTTCGATGCCTTGGTCGAAGGCGGCGATGCCGTCGCAACCAGCACCGCTTGGCGCAAGTTTCTCGGCTTTAACAGGTGATATCCTGTGCCATGAACCGTTCATTCCTAGTGTTTTATTGGGTTGTGGCTTTGGCGGTTCTGAGTTCATCCATCGGGCAGGGAGCAACTCCTGCCCGGGTCCCGATGCCGGAAATATTCAGCGATAATATGGTCCTGCAGCGCGAAGTGCCTGTCCCGGTCTGGGGGAATGCAACCCCGGGCGAGAGCATTTCAATTCAATTCAAGGGCCAGGAGAAATTCGTGGCAGCCGATGTCAACGGCCAATGGAAGGTCAACCTCGATCCGATGCCGGCCTCGTCTGAGCCTTCAACCTTGTCGGTTATCTCAAGTGCTGGCAAAAGCGACTTCCACAACGTTCTCGTCGGAGAGGTCTGGCTTTGCTCGGGGCAATCCAACATGCAGGTCACGCCGAAAATGTTGGGAATCGCAGACGAAATCCAGAATGCTGACAACCCGCAAATCCGCTTATTTTCGGCGCCGCGGGCTGGAGCTGGAAAATGGATTCCGTGCACGACCGAAGCCGCGCGGGCCTTTTCCGCCACAGGGTATTACTTCGGGGATAATCTTTGGAAGCAGCTCCAGGTTCCGGTTGGCGTAATTGTTGCAGCAGAAGGATGCTCATCCGTTGAAACGTGGATGCCCCCGGAGAGTATCCTGGCGAATGATTCCCTCCTCGATCAGAACGGGTGCAAGCTTGTGGATGAAATGGAATCGTTCCGGAAGTTTCATGAAAGCTACCGCACGCTTTCCGACGAGGAAAAAAGCCGCGTGTTCGCCGGGCACTGCAAGAGCAACTACGTGTTTGCACGAAGCTACCTGGACATGGAGGGAAACCTGAAGGCCGGCCAGGGCGACAGCATCCTCTGGCACATGTCCGTCATCAAACCCGCATTTTCTTACAACAAATTCATCGCGAAAATCCTGCCCTACGCGATCAAGGGGGTTGCATGGTATCAGGGAGAAACCAACGCATTGGCTCAGGGTGATCCACAGTATGCCGATAAGCAGCGGATCCTGATCGAAGGCTGGCGGAAGCAGTGGAACCAAGGGGAGTTGCCGTTTTTAATAGTCCAGATCGCCCCATGTCAGTCCTACCCGCTCCTGACGGATTTTTGGCTCCAACAATACCTTGCCGTGCGGAATACCCCGGGCACTGCTCTGGTGACAACAGTTGATATCGGGGATCTCAAAGACGCCCACCCCAAAAACAAGCGCGATGTCGGACTCCGGCTCGCCCTTCTTGCGCTGAAAGACGTCTATGGAAGAAGGGAAACCGTTGCCTCCGGCCCGGCCTACAAATCGCTCCAGGTCAGCGGATCAACTGTCGAGGTCGCATTCGACAACGCCGGCACGGGGTTGGCGACCAAGGATGGGCAGCCGCCTGATTGGTTTGAAGTTGCCGGCCCGGATAAGAAATTCCAAAAAGCCCGGGCTGGAATTGCGGGCGACAAGGTTGTGATCACCTCACCTCTGGAAAACCCGGAGTATGTGCGTTTTGCCTGGAATTTCCTTGCCGAGCCGAACCTGCGCAACAAGGAAGGGCTGCCTGCGCTTCCATTTAACACCGCTGAAGTCCTTTTTCATAAGACTCCAGCCGCAGGACACGCTGCGCCTTAAATTTTCACCGGATGCTTCTGTGCTGAACCCGCGAAAAATCATGACATCTCAACCAAACAAGGTCCCCCACGCGGGGAAGTCCGGATGTTGACCCGCTTTTTCCAAAGGATTGAGGAGAAGGAAAAGGATTGCCGGCAACCGCCGGTGCTAACCGTCGCATTCGGTGACAGTGCGACCCAGGGTTGCATGGAGTGCGACGTGATCGCACACTCATCGGTTTACCACCATCTCTTGAAGCAGATGTTGGAAAACGCTTACCCGAAAAGTACATTCAGCATGCTGAATGCGGGTGTGAGTGGTGACACGGCTGCAAAGTCTCTTGACCGACTTGACCGGGACGTGATTCGCCATGACCCGGCTCTGGTTATCGTGGGCTTTTGTCTCAACGACTCCTTGAAGAAAAGCAACGGGATGGCGGAATACGCCGCCAGCATGAACACGATCCTGGACCGGATCGCCGCAGAGACCTCCGCCGATGTGATTCTGCTCACTTCAAATTTCATGGCCACCCGGGCAACCGGGAGGATCCACCCGACGCACCGCTGCTTCACCGAACTCATGACAGGCTGCCAGAACGATGGGGTTGTCTCGGCCTACAATGCGGAAATTCGAAAAATCGGCGAAACCAGAGGTCTCCCGGTCGCTGATGTCTACGCCCGCTGGGAATACATGGCCAGTGAGGGCGTTGATACCACCGCTTTGCTTTCCAACGGATTAAATCACCCTGACGCGGCGGGTCAGCGGCTGATCGCTGAAGCCATTTGGAACGTCATTTCAAGAAATGCGCCGCTGGCTGACTCCTCAAATAATCCCATATGCATCAACGAATAAATCTCCCTAGCGGCGTCTGGTCCGCAGTTCCGGCCCCATTCACCAAGGATCTGAAGTTGGATCCTCCCTCCGTCAGGCGTATGGTTGACCACCATTTGGTGCTCGGGGTCAAGGGGCTGTTCCTCAACGGCACAAACGGGGAAGGTCCCTGGATGACCAATGAGCAGCGCCGCAACATGGTTTGCCTGGTGGCTGATGGAGTCAGGGGAAGGCTTCCACTGGCGGTTCAGGTTACCGACGATTCTGCCGCAAGAATCCTGAGCAATATTGATACTGCGAGGGATAGTGGTGCGGATCTGGCTGTCATTGCCCCCCCCAGCTTCCTCATGCGTAAAGATCCCAAAGCGATTCTCGACCTTTACCTTGAAGCCATCCGCAGCAGCCCGCTCCCTGTGGGTATTTATGACCGTGGTTCTTACGGAGCAGTCAATGTGCCCGATCAAATCCTTGGGAAAATCTACGCGGAACCAAATGTGGTCATGGTGAAGGACAGCTCTTCCAATCCGGAACGGCGGAAGATCGCCCTCGCGGCGAAGAAAAAGAAACCTTCCCTTTTGCTGCTCAACGGCGATGAGTTCAACTGCGTGGAGTATCTCAAGGCGGGTTACGATGGGCTTCTGTTGGGAGGGGGAGCTTTCAATGGCTGGATGGCGGGCCGGATCATGGAGGCAGCTGCTCATGGCGACCTGGAACTGGCAGAAAATCTTCAACGCCGCATGAACCGCCTCATGTTTGCAGTGTATGGCGGAAAGAAGATAAAATGCTGGCTGTCTGGTGAAAAGAAACTGCTGGTCGAGATGGGGATTTTCAGGTCCTGGAGGAACTATCCGAATTATCCGCTAACGCCTTCGTGCTGCCGGGCTATTAGTCGAATTGTGATGACGGAACAGGAATGGCTTTTCCCTTCGGGAAGAAATTCGGAAACCACAGCATGAGCCTTCTCGACAGGGATATGAAGTTGCTTGGTATATTTCGTCATTAGTGATTTGAAATGAATCATACTTTACCTCGGGGCGGCGGATTGGCCTCTACAGAGCAAGTGCGGCTGCATTCAACCGCAAGCCGTGGACGATGGCAGGCTGTGGTCATGAAAAACGGCCAACGTTATCTCATGTTAGCAAGTCCCCAAACCTGCGACATACGTGAGTATCAGTAAAGGTAAATTATGACAAATCAACCCCGGAATAAAGTGGAGCAAGAGTCGTTGTTTGCAACAATACCCACACAGCAGTCGTTACACGAAACGTTGCCAACAATTCGGATGCGCAATATGGCAAAAGTCGAAGCCGACGAGATCCAAGGCAGACATTATGCTTGGGAAAGAAAGTTTAACTCTCGATTCCTCGCTACACGAAGCACGCCGGATGTGTCTCATGCGTTGCAAGCAATGAGTTTTATTATCCTTAACTGGATGTTTGCTGCAAGCTCGGTCGCCATTGGGGCCATCTCTCCCCCTCTGCTCATTGACTCCTTTGAGTATGCTTCGCCATCCGCCGCCCAGGCAGTGTGGGTAGCAGCGACATACGGGCAACCTGCGGTTTACGCCAGCCAGCCGGTGATACCGGTGACAGAGGCGGGGGTTAACTGTCTGTCCCTGCCCAACGCTTTCACCACCACGACAGTGCGTGGAGATTTCATTCGCTCTGGCAATCTGGATCTCTCGCCCTATTCGGTGATCAGCGTAAAACTTAAAGCCACGTGTCCCTCCATATTTACAACAATCGGCTTTAAGACCACGAGTGGCGGATGGTATTTAAAAGTGATCTATGTTACAGACCAATGGAGGACATATGTAATTCCAACGAGTTCCTTCGAAGCTCAAACTTCGCCACCCGTTAGCGGATGGAATACTATAACCCAAACAAAGATCTCTTGTTACAATACTTCGTCAGATCTGCCTGAAACTGTGTTTGCATCAGAACTGCAGGCAAGCGATAACCTCAATTTGCTTCCAAATAGTGGTTTCCAGGTAGTGACGGCGGGAACGATGCCTGATTATTGGGGGCCTACTATCCTCCGCTTAGGTGCTTATCATGAGCAATGGGTGCTAGATATGGACTCATGGCGTGCGCGCTGGGGCGTCGATACGACTGTTGCTCATGGTGACACGAACTCGCTTCGCATCGTCTGTTCAGCCGAAACTCCTTCGCTCCCCGATTTGGAGGCAGTTAGCAATTATTTGACAATACCTGCTGGCCACAGCACGTTTTCTGTCTGGGTTAAAAGTGACCAACCAAACCTGGCGGTCACCCTAAAAATTACTGGTTATACCAACACAAATCCGATGAATCCATACACTGCGTCGTCGGGCCCGATACCAATAGCGGCGGCCAATGTGTGGCAGCGCTGCACCTTTACTATTAATGTGGCGGATGGACTTAATTATGCTTCATGTTTCATTTCTCCAATTGGGACTGGAACGCTATGGTTGGATGACGTGCAGTTGGAGAACAGTGCAACCGCGACGGACTGGCAACCAGCGTTGATAGACGCTAACATACCGTTGACAACCTTGCATAAGCCATCAGTTCCTTCTATTTCTGATGCTGACATTACGCCAGGATCCGACACTATCAATGTCGCTATTGATGACAATGGTCGATTCATCGTGGATTCTGAACCATTTCTTCCAATTGGAGTAGATTGGGCGGGCCCCCCTTCTTACGCCATCGTTCAGTACCTTGCCCATGCAGGCTTCAACACCATTGTGCTCTATCTTCAGGCGTGGATGCAGACAAGTGCCATAATTTCATCTTTGGACAGCGCCAAAGCGAACGGAATGAAGGTTGTTATCAGGACTGATAACGCTGTTCCTCCGGCCGCCTTGCAAACCTGGATTGAGACTCTAAATTATCATCCTGCCATCATCGCTTGGTATCCTTTTGACGAGCCAATCGGCCTGCCTAGTGAAAATCCGCTTAGCCAGTCCTGGCAGGATGCCAATGCCAAGTATGCTATCGCCACGAGTAGTGATCCCCATCATCGCCCTGTCTTTATTAACCGATATGATGATAACTTTTCCAGCGATTGGGCAAGCGATATTCTGTGCTTGGATCATTATCCCATTGGAGTGTTAGACCGTAACATCGCTGATGTCGGAACTAGAATTCACTCGCTAAGCCAACTTGCTTCGGAAGTTCACAAACCCGTATGGAATTGGCTGCAGAGCTGGGGATACCATCATTATGTTTCACGGGAACCAACGAGTGCTGAGGCCGAATGTATGGCCTATCTAGCTATCATTAATGGCTCCCGCGGCTATCTTTATTGTGGGCATCTCCCGCGATCGTTGGAACAGTGCAAGGAGATACGTCTTCTCACTGACGAAATCAGTGTCCTGACCCCGGTGCTGTCCTCGACGACGACCCCGCCAATGGTATCCGTCGACTCGCCATCCATCCAATTGCTGAGCAAGAACTCCGGGGCGAATTACGTAATGGGAGTCAATGTCACAACCTCGACTGTAAATGCGAACCTGACCTCGTCTGTCGCAGACTATGGCTTGGCTACGGTCATGTTCGAGGATCGAACTGTGCCTGTGGTGAAGGGGGAAATCACAGACACCTTCCTTCCGTATCAGCGTCATGTCTATTCCTACCCGGGTGCTTTGGTGGGGCAGTGGACTTTTGACGAATCTGCAGGCCCCGATGCCGTTGATTCCTCTGGCAATAGTCACAACGGAGCATGGAGCGCAACTGGGCTGACACCGACAATGGGGCTAGTTGGTGGAGCGCTAAATTTTGATGGAACCAACGGCTCTGTGGTGGCAAACAACGTCGCAGTCAACACAACGCCAGGAGGGGCCAATACGATCGCCTTCTGGATGAAATGGAACGGTGGCAACAATCAGATGCCGTTTGGATGGAATACGTGGTATGACCTTTTCCTGGCGAACGGGTCCTTCGGCATCAACACGGGGCAGGGAAACATTCTAGGGATTTCCTCGGCTGGCATGGCCGGGCAGTGGGTGCATGTGGCGGTGGTGTTCCCGAATGCCGTGCCGAGCCCGAGCAATACGCAGATATTCATCAACGGGATCCAGCAGGCCGTGACGAACCGAATGGGTGTCACGACGGCAAATCGCAGCGCAACCCCGGGCATAGTGATCTCGGGGTTGGGCCCCTCCACGAGTTACAAGTTTGGCGGAACGATAGACGACCTCCACATCTATAACCGTGCTTTGACTCCCAGCGAGGTTGCATCCCTCGCCACTCCGTGAACCGAATGGTACAAATTACTACCAACCGACTCCAGAGTCACCATGTTGAGGAAATTGCTGGGATCTATCCGCTGACGCGATCGTGGTGCACGGTAAAGATCCTTGGTATAATAACGATGCAGGAGAGTGCTTTTTCAAACAAAAATATGAGCGAGGCAAAGCCATGAAACTCCCATATACAGATACCAAGCCGGTTGGAGCAGCGGATTTTTATTTCGCTATCAATGCCACGTTTCGTTTCATTCTCGAATCATTGGGGCCCGATGCGCTTCGCCGTTACTGGACAGGGCTTGGGGAATCCTACTTCGCGCCCGTCTCGGAGGACTGGCGTGCGGGCGGCCTGCCTGCAGTGGCCGCGTATTGGCGCGACTTTTTCCAGGCCGAGCCTGGCGCTCAAGTCGAAGTTGATGAGGGGAGCAGTGAGGTTGTCGTGCGCGTGAATACGTGCCCTGCTATTGCCCACCTGCGGGGCGGGGCGAGGGATATCGTTCCTTGTTTCTGCCAGCACTGCTGGTTCATCGGTGAGGCGATGTCCGCGAAGGCCGGTTTCACGGTCCGCGTGGAGGGCGGTAATGGTTCGTGCCGGCAGGTGTTCCGAACGGCTGACCCGGCACTGCCGCCTCAGCAACTTTCTGCCATCAAGGAGGCCACATGCTAGGGGCCTATGATTTCTGTGCCCACTACGAATGGACTTTCGAGTGGTTGAGGCGCGAGGGAGGGCACCCGCTCGTCCGCCGCTACTGGGAGGAAGCGATCGGGGGGGACAGCCAGCGCCACGCGGCGGCGCTGATCGTCGGAAAGGGGATTGCCGGCATGAAAGAATACTGGGGCCACACGTTGAGCGAGGAGGCGGCCGGCTACACATTCACCGAGAAGCCCGGGGTTTTCCGGATTGACATGCACGACTGCCCATCAAAGGGGTTTCTCCTCCGCAACAACCTTCAGGCGTACAGTGACTATTGCGATCACTGCATGGGCTGGATTGGCCCGGTGATGAAGAAGGCAGGGTTCGTCATCCACCACGAGCACAACCACTGTGGAAAGTGTTGGTGGGAGTTCCGCCGCAAGGAGGATACGTCTGCCGCTTCTGCGCCGGGCGGGATATCTGGCTCCTTCGACGTGAGACAACGCCCAGGGTGGGAGGGGGCGCAGGCGCATCTCGATTCCTACCGGGGAGCAACCGATCCGGATCAAAAGGCTCCCCGATGAGTAGAATGCCTGCCTTCGCCCGTCTGCAAGTTTCTGACATCAAAATATTATGAATGATAATCCAACAGTTGTTTTTCCGGAACCGGGCAGGGTCGTCATCGAAAACAAGCCCTGTCCCTCGCCGAAGACCGGTGAGCTTCTGGTGGAAACCCATCGCACCTTAATCAGCACGGGTACGGAATTGACGATGCTGAGCGGCAATTTCCAGCAAGGCTCCTTTTGGGAAAGCTATGTGCGGTATCCCGTCCTGCCCGGGTATTGCAATGTGGGAACCGTGGTGGGACTAGGACCGGAGGTTGACAAAAAATGGCTGGGGCAACGGGTCGCGTCCTACGGGAACCATGCGCGTTATGTCACTGTGAGAGCCTATCCATGCGGGTCCCAAACGAATCTGGACGGACAACTGGCGATCAGCATTCCTTCCCCGTGGGTTTTGGCGCGCCCGATACTCCGCGATGTTCCAGACGAGCATGCCATCTTTTTTACGATCGGTGAGATTGTGATGAACGGTGTCCGGCGGGCCAATGTTCGATGGGGCGAATCCGTGGTCGTCTATGGCCTGGGCTTGCTGGGGCAGCTTACTGTGCAGATGTGCCTCATGGCCGGGGCGCGACCGATCATTGGTGTGGATATCTCCGAAAGCCGCCTGCAATGCCTGCCGGACAATCCCGCCGTGATCCGTGTGAATGCCAAATCATCCGATGTTTCCGCAGTGGTCGATAGGGTGACCCGCTCACGGAAGGCGGATGTGGTTTTTGAGGTGACTGGAAACCCCGGGGCGATTCCGCAGGAATTTGGCGTTCTGCGAAATCAGGGGCGGTTTGTCGTTCTGAGCAGTCCGAAGGGGGAAACGCAGTTCGACTTCAACGACCTCTGCAACGTGCCAAGTCACACCATCATCGGGGCACACAACTTTTCGCATCCGTCAGAACCAACTTTGGACAATCCCTGGACGAACCTGCGCGATGCGGAACTATTCTTCGACCTGGTGGCCGACGGCGCGGTTCAACTGGAACCGTTGATCTCCCACCGGGAGCGTTATGACAAGGCCGCCGAGCTCTACCAGATGTTGGTGAGTGACCGCTCAAACGCCATGGGCGTCGTGCTCGATTGGACGCGTTAACCACTCATGAAATTACGTATGAAGAATGCAAAAAGACCAGTCAATGTGGCCGTAGTCGGCCTTGGATTCATGGGAGTCACCCACCTCCGCGCGCATCTCGACAATCCTGCTGCGCGGGTCGTTGCCGTCTGCGATGCGGTGCGTCTGCCGGTGGGCGGAGTGTTGCCCGGCGTCGCGGGCAACATCAGGAAATCTGAAGACATAAACCTCGGGCCTGGCGTGAAGGTCTTCCGCAATCTTGATGAGTTGCTGGCCGATCCCGATGTGGAGATAGTTGATATTTGCACTCCGACGACGGCGCACCCGGAACAGGTCATGGCCGCCCTGAGGGCCGGAAAGCACGTCCTCTGCGAAAAGCCACTCGCAAGGACATCCGCTGCCGCATGCGAGATAATTAAAGTGTCCGAGGCGTCACCGGGGATGCTCATGCCGGCGATGTGCATGAGATTCTGGCCGGGGTGGGCGTGGCTCAAGCAGGTTGTAGCCGGTCAAACGTATGGAAAGGTTTTAGCAGCGCGCTTCCGACGGGTCTCCGCAATGCCTGCGTGGAGCGGGCAGGGCACTTACACCGGAAGCAGCGACTTGGGTGGAGCACTCTTTGACCTCCATATCCACGACAGCGATTTCGTCCATTTTCTCTTCGGCCGCCCCTCGAGCGTTTTTTCGACCGGCGTCCTGAACTCCGCAGGCGCGATCAACCACGTCCTGACCCAATACGAGTTCCCTGGCGGACCCATAGTCCACGCCGAGGGAAATTGGTTGCTCACGACAGGCTTTAATATGGCGTATACGCTCTATTGCGAACGGTGCACGTTGGATTTTGACCTTGACCGCGGAACGAACGCCCTGAGCGTTACCGAGGAAGGCCGGGAACCGGTTGTTGTGAAACAAGAGGCAGGGGATGGCTATGCCGGAGAAACGCGTTATTTTGTGGACTGCGTCGCTTCCGGTCGGTCCCCGCAGATTGTGACCGCGCTGGACGGGGTGGCGGCGCTGGAGATTTGCGAGGCGGAAGAAAAATCACTCCGCACCGGACAGCCGGTTTGTCTCCCGCCACAAGCCGGGCGGACGCTATAAATTCATGACTTTTATGGACACGAACATTTTGAGCTCCTCGTCTCCCTTCAACCTTACCCCAATATGATTATTAGCCATCTACGCTATGCAGAACACTTCTATGAACTTGGAGCCGGCATCTACGCCGGGCTCCAGTTTCTCGAACGGCCCGATTTGATTTCACTCGACAAGGGCAGGTATGATCTGCCCGGTATCGAAGGAGGTTACGCCTTGGTGCAAGAGCATGAGACGCAGCCACTCGCGCGGGCAAAATGGGAAGCTCACCGGAAAATGATCGATCTCCACTATATGGTATCCGGTCAGGAAATGATTGGATATTCGGATATCCGCAGTCTCCGTATGAAGGATTATCATGCTCTCGACGACAACTGCATGGGCGATGGGGAGGGCGAATGGATTCGGTTGGACGAACAGCATTTCATGATCCTTTTTCCTCAGGATGGACACTCGCCTTCGGTGGCCATTTCCGAGTCTCAAATGGTCAGGAAAGTGGTTGTCAAAATCCCAGTTGAAACCGTGCTGGATCGCCCAGGGGCCACACACCCCCATTTTCAATGAGTGAGTCGCAAAATCCGATCGTTTTGGCCGCTGTTGCCCATCCTGATGACATTGAGTTTCTTTTCAGCGGAACCCTCCTACGTCTCAAGGAAGCGGGCAGTCCGATTCACATGTGGAATCTCCTAGACGGATCCTGCGGATCGCTGACCCACTCCCGCAAGGAAATTATTCGCATCCGTGCGAACGAGGCCACACGTTCCGCTGCGATCGCAGGCGCTGAGATCCACCCATCTGTATTCCCGGACCTGGCGGTTTTTTATGACAAATCGTCGCTTGCCACGGTCAGCGCCATGATGCGGTCGATCCGCCCGCAGATCATCCTGACGCACTCCGTCAATGACTACATGGAAGACCATCAGAATGTCTGCCGCCTGATCACGACCGCGGCATTCAGCCGTTCCATGCCCAACTTTTCAACGGATCCGGAACATCCGCCGTATGCCGATCCCGTCCGCATTTACCACGCTCCCCCTCATGGCATGCGAGACGGCATGAATGAGCTATTTCACCCGGACTTTCTTATCGATGTAGGTTCCACAATGGAAACCAAGACACGCATGCTCGCCTGCCATGAAAGTCAGTATGCCTGGCTCGATGGCACGCAGGGAATGGAATCCCCTGTCGATGAGATGCAAAGGATGTGCCGCACCATGGCTGCATGGGGTTACGGTATGCAATACGCCGAGGGCTGGCGCCGCCACCCCCATCTCGGATTCTGTGCTCCGGCCTTTGATCCCCTCCAAGATCGATTGCGCGATTTTCTGCAACCCTATACCCGTTGAACCAACAAGACAATGCCATCACCAATTAGCAAGCTCGCCGAAGGATGGTGGGACTACACTACTCTCGATTCAGCAATCCTCAACGACGCCGCACGCCTGACCCCGACAGACCTTATTCAGCTTGGTCGCCCCGGATTTTCGGTGAAGATCTACGATACCGCGCAGGAATTCTTCTCCGCCCAAGCCCTCGAATATATCCAGGCGTGGCAACAGTCCAGCCCTGACAATCCCACAGGCATTTGCGGTCCCATCGGCCCGACTGAACAACTTCCTATCGTTGCCCTGATGGTCAATGCCCTTGAGCTCAACCTGAAAAAGAACGATGCCCATTTCTGGGGCATGGATGAATGGCTCGAGGACGGAAAGGCCCTAGACTCCAGGAATCCCATCTCCTTCGCAAAATGCGACAATGAAATGTGCTTCGATCGAATCCGGCCCGAGCTTTCCATGCTGGAAGCCAACAAGCATTTTCCCACAGGGGATCTCGCGGCCTACAGCGCCACTTACGATTCCGTCCGCTGTGTTCTCATGCAGGGTGGCCAGGGCGAAATCAAACATTGGGCGTTCAATGATCCGCTACCAAGGGAAGGCAAATACCAAGACGCCCCACCCACCCCGGAAGAATACCGCCAGCTTGGTGCCCGTGCGGTCAGGCTGCATCCGGTTACGATCCTTCAGAACGCCCGAACATCCGGAGGCGGCAATCCAATTCTAGTTCCCACCCATGCATGTACGGTTGGACCGAAGGAGACGTGGAAGGCTGACAAGGTCAGCATCTGGCACCCCGGTCACCACGATAATCCATTTGGCATGCGGTTGACAGCGCTGATGATTTCCAAGAGGCTTGTGGACTCCTCCGTTCCGATGTCCCTGCTCGCCGATCACCCAAATGTGCAATTCAGTTATCTTCGCCCTGGCATCGGATCGCTCGCTGTGGAAATGCGCTGAAAGTTCGTCTATCTTCCAGTCCGCTGATGGTTTGGTTTCGAATTATAATGCAACACCATCTGGCCAACTTAGTGGGCGAAGCAGAAAGGCTTTACGCAGGCGAGTTACTCTGCCAGTTGCGGTGATCTGAGTCAGAGAAGCGAGGCGGCGTCTTTGTCAAGGAAGAGAGTCGCATTCGGATGCGAGCGCAGGATGGTGGCCGGGCAGGAGGGGGAGACAGGGTCATTCAATGCCGCCCTCACCGCCCGGGCCTTGTGCGCTCCCGGAACGATGCCAATCACGGCCCTTGCGGCCATCAGCGTGGGATAGGTCAGCGTGATGGCTTGGGCAGGCATGGAGGCGATATCCGAGAAACACCCGTTGTTGACCTGCTGCTGCCGGCTCCTGTCGTCGAGTTGCACCACCCGGACTGCTCGCGGATCCTCGAAGTTGGCATCGGGAGAATCGCTGAACGTGATGTGCCCATTTTCCCCGATTCCCATGCAGGCGAGGTCAATGGGAGCTTCAGAGAGATGGTAGGAATACCTTCTGCACTCCGCGAAAGGATCCTGATCCTCGCCCCGGAGGCCGTGGAAGGCGGCCGAACGAATCCGCGAGAGAACGTGCTCGATCTGGTATTTTCGGAGTAAGCGTAACGCCCGCCGCATCTAGCTGGAAATAGCAGAGGTGTCGTAGCTTTGCGTTATGACGAATACGCAAAGCTGCAAAGAAGTGGTTCTGAAAGTGGACACGGAGGGGCGGGTGAGGACGCCCAGGGAGAAGCAGGAGGAAATTCTGGCGGCCTACGCGGGGAGCGGGATGACGGGGCAGCAGTTCGCCGCCTACTGCGGGGTGAAGTATTCGACGCTGATGAATTGGGTGGGGAAAGCGCGACGGGCGAACAAAACCGGCGGGGAGACGGGCAAGCCGGGTGGTCTGAGCTGGGTGGAAGCGACGTTGGAGCCGGAGGGTCCCGGTAAAGGAGAAGGCCTGAGCATCAAGATCGGAAACGGGGTCCGCTTGGAGGTGTTCAATTCGAGGCAGGCGGTATTGGCGGCTGAGGTGATTGGATCCTTGGAGGCAGTTCGGTCATGCTGAGTTTTTCGGGGAGTCTGAAGGTGTTCGTGGCGGTGGAGCCGTGTGATATGCGCAAGGGCTACGAGGGGTTGTCGGCCCTGGCCGGGGAGGTTCTGGGGGAAGACGTGAGAAGCGGGGCGATCTTTGTTTTCGGGAACCGAAGGCGAACGCGCTTGAAGATCCTGTATTTTGATGGGACGGGGCTTTGGCTGATGAGCAAGCGGCTGGAGAGCGGGACGTTCTCGTGGCCGAAGGCGGAAGGGACGGCGAAGCTGCGACTCAAGGCGGAGGCGCTGGCGATGCTGACCGACGGGATCGATCTGCGAGGGGCGAAGATGCGGCCATGGTATGAGAGGGAGTAAGGCGTTGGAAGGCGTTGGAAAACGGATCGCATTGCTAATGTTTAGGCATGGTTCCTGCTGTGCTAATAATCGATGGCAGAGCCCACCATAAGAGAGCTTCTCGCGAAGCTCGCCGAGCGCGATGAGAGGATCGCCGCGCTGGAAAAAGAAAACCTTTTGTTGCAGCAGAAGGTGGACGCGCTGGTGAGAAAGATCTTCGGGAGCAGCAGCGAGGCGTTCCACCCGAACCAGCCCGATCTCTTCGGGTTTACGCCGGAGGCCGAGGCGCAAGAAGCGGGAAAAGTCTGCGCCTCCTTTTCGGGGGAGGCTTCCCGGGAAAAGAGTGACCGGCGGGAACGCGCTGCCCGCATTCCGGAGGATCTCCCCATCGAGGAAATCGTGATCGATCCCCTGGAGGTGCAGGCTGAACCGGAGGCGTTCAAATACATCGGGGCGGAGGTCAGCGAACAGCTCGATTACACGCCCGGCGCGTTCCGCAAAGTGCGCACGGTGCGGCGCAAATACGTGGCCAGAGAAGTGGAGGACGCGAAGCCCGTGATCGCGCCGCTGCCGCCCAAACTCCAGGACGGCTGCCTGGCGGCACCGGGGTTGCTGGCCAATATCGCGGTGAGCCGCTTCGTGGATCACCTGCCCTTTTACCGGCAGGAGCAGATCTTCAAGACCCGCTACGGAGTCCACATCCCGCGACAGAACATGGTTCGCTGGATGGAGATGATCGCCGACCGGCTGGAGCCTGTTTACAACGAGATCAGCGATGCGGTGCTCGGAGGCGATTACATCCAGATGGATGAAACTCCGATCCGCTACCTGGATCCCGGAAACGGGAAAACCCAGATCGGCTACCTGTGGGTCACCGGAAAACCCGGAGGCGACAACGTGTTCCGATGGCGAACCACCCGTGCCGCACAGTGCGTGAAAGACATCCTGCCACCAACGTTCAAAGGCATTTTACAAACCGACGCGTATGCGGCTTACGGGAGTTTTTCCAAGTCGCGCCCTGAGGTCACGATGGCTGGCTGCATGGCTCACGCCAGGCGCAAGTTTTACCAGGCCCGCGAGCAAAAGCCGGGAGTCGCCAACTTCATCCTCTGCCACATTGCGGCGCTCTACCGGGTCGAAGCCTCGCTGCGCAAACGGAAGGCCGGTTCCATGTTGAGGGAGGCTGATCGTGCCTCGGCTTCCCGCCCGATCTTGGCTCGGCTCGGCCGCGCTCTCAAAATCCTCAAGCCCCGCTTCATGCCCCAGAGCAACATGGGCAAGGCCATTACTTACGCGCAGTCCATCTGGCCCTCGCTACAGGTTTACCTCACCGCCGGGCGCGTGGAGATCGACAATAATCTGATCGAAAACGCCATCCGCCCCTCTGCTGTTGGCAAACGCAACTGGCTCTTCATCGGAGGGGCGGAAGCGGGAAAGAAAACAGCCATCCTCTATACCATCGTGGAGTCCTGCCGCCGCCGGGGCATCGATCCCCTGGCTTACCTTCACGACGTGCTCACCCGCCTTCCCCGATATACCAATCACACCGTCCACGAACTCACCCCTGAGAACTGGGCCGAGGCTCGCGCTGCCTCCCGGAAAACCTACGCCGCTGCAGCGTAGGTGTTGGAAGTGTCAGAACATTCCGTTCTGACGGTTACGCAAATATCCAGCGGTTCCGCGCCTGTGCTATAAGGACCGTTTACTTTTCGGAAGCTGGCATGGTGGAATGACGGCATCCCGACAAATTCATCCATGTGGAAAATGGTGACGCGGCTCCAGTCGATCTCCGGTGCGCAGGTGAGCCTGGCCAGGAACTCGTTTTGGGAAGGCGAGCTGGCGAGAACGATGCGGGCGGAACCCTTTTCGGCAATGGCAACGCGCAGGATCAGGGAGGCCCGTGCGGCGGCGGCGGCCCCCATCCTTGCGCGGTCGGGGTGGATCTCGATTGCCAGATGTCAGCGGTCACTTCAAAATGCACCACCCGTGGTCACTTCAAAGTGAGGTGGACCCCGGAATTCGGACCAGTTGGTAAGCTATAAAAAGCGGTGGCGTTCGGGTGTGGAAAACCACAACCTGAAAGACCATCGAAAATGAAAGCCAAACG
>Ga0247840_10001463_pt1 | contig 46365 bp, 41 predicted proteins | sample LaCruzMarch2015__FD_192404 | JGI IMG/M metagenome (GOLD analysis project Ga0247840, IMG submission 192404) | Freshwater microbial communities from meromictic Lake La Cruz, Castile-La Mancha, Spain - LaCruzMarch2015_17m | ecosystem: Environmental > Aquatic > Freshwater > Lake | place: Spain... | reverse complement strand
ACCTGCAATATCCGCCCTTCTTCTGGTGAAATCTGGGCGTTTATGAGCTCTGGTGGCGCCGACCCCCTCACACCACGAAATGGCTCGGGGTCATTTGCATAGAGACTTAGCATATAGTTTGTTATATTTGTTGCTGTTGTTGCTGTTGTTGCTGTTGTTGCTGTTTCTCCAGTTTCTGTTGCTGCGGACCTGGTTGTGGATCATTGTGATACACCATCTTTTTTATCTTTTCTTGCAGTTTCCGCAGTTTCTCTTTTTGCAGTATCTCTTTTTGCTGTTTCTGCAGTATCTCTTCTTGCAGTATCTGCAGTATCTCTTTTTGCAGTATCTCTTCTTGCTGTTTCTGCGGCATCTCTTCTTGCAGTTTCTGCAGTATCTTTTCTTGCAGTTTCTTTTCTTGCTGTTTCTGCAGTATCTCTTCTTGCAGTATCTGCAGTATCTTTTCTTGCTGTTTCTGCAGTATCTCTTCCAGTCTTTGTTGACCTGATTGGTTTAATGGAAGAATTATTCTCTTTTCATCTGAATATCCTAGGCTAATTCCCGTATATCGATTGACCATATTGGTATCTAGAGGGGTCCACAGCCCAAACCACTTTCTAATCCACCTTGCAGGACTCCACCAGGCCTTCAGTTCCTTCGTATTTTTATCAAGGATTTTCTGCGCTTGGATTGGCGAAAGTTGGCCCGCAGTATGCAATTTGTTATATCTGTCTTCTGGAGTTAGAGGGGTCCAGGTCCCCCAAATTTTTTTCATAAGCTGTATCCAAAAGTTACGCCCCTCCGCTGTCGCCTCTTCCTCCAAGCTTGTTATAGCTTCCTGTTTCTTAGTTTGTTGTAGCTTTCTGCGCTCCGCTTTCTGTGCATTTACATTGTACTGTGCCTGTTCAACTCGAGAGTTCTCTGTGCGCATATCTTCAATTTTGGGTTGATCCTCAAGAAGAAAAAGTTTCTTGGCAGTAGCTTCCTCAAACTGGCTATATGCCGTCTCATAATTAGTGGTCACGTTCTGATCAAGTTTCAGAATCTCTGTCCGTACGGCCTCTTTCATCTTAGTTAGAAACTCCTCATTTGGCGGCGTGAACGCACTCTTGACCACTCTCTGGAGGTAAAGAACTCGCAAGGAATTTTGAAAATTTGTTAGGATTGCCTTGGTATCGTCTTTTCTGTCCTGGATTTTGTATTCGTACGGATCTTGCGATATGGGGTCTACCATCTTTTGGGGATTTTGCTCGCCCATCTCACCCAATACTGTGATAACACTAGACTGCAGAACAGATATCGATTGTTCAGTGTTCTCAGAGGTGATGTAGTGTAAGAAGTTGTTAATGTATTCTCTCCTTACATCCCCATCTAGTCGCTCATTTTCGAACCCGTTCTTTCTCTCATTAAAGGAATTTTTGTGCTCGGCGTATTTCTGGATGATCTTTGAGGATTCTTGGTGTAATGAGTCCTCTATTTTACTGAGGGTATTGGTAAGGTCTTCATGAGGAAGTACCATCGTGAGGACTTTCGGATTTCGTTCGATGAATGTTGCTTTGAATACCTCAAACTCTTCTGCATAGTTTGGGACTTCGATCTTAGGATCCAAAAAGCTTGGATTTAGTTTTGGGATCGCATCATTCACTATGTTCGAGATCTGCTTCATTTCCACTGTAAAACCTTGCTTGCTGAGCGTGCGAAATTTTTTGACTCTCGACGAGTCAAATATAAGGGACTGTTTAAAATTTTCTAGGAGTTGTCTTGTTTTCGAAGTTTCGTATATGAGTCGCTTTTTTACCCAGCCCTCCTCTGCTGTTAACTTTTCCTCCGCTGATTTTAACTTTTTCTCCGCTCCTACTGCGCTATTTTTGACTTTGGTTTGTAGGTCTTCTATCTGCTCTTCTAGCACTACTATCCCCCTTATGGACTGGGCTGTATTGGATAGACCTCTATTTGCGAGACTCTCTTCCATCTGATCTAGATTGGGCGTAAGCTTAAAGGTAGCTTCTAATAACATAGTCACGAATTTTGTTTCATCTGTAGTGAGCTCACGTGATTTAAGCTCTAGATACTGCTGCTGCATATCGTCCCTCCTCATAAGAATTGTTGTTAGTGGTCATGTGGTGTAGCCCGCCCGCCACCGACTGTGATGATTAGTTGGCCCGGCCTCCCTATAACCTATACCTATACCTATACCTATACCTATACCTATACCTATACCTATACCTATACCTATACCTATACCTATAATGATATCCTTCCTAGGAATCGATGTCAATGGTGACGTCCCGTGAAGGTGCGTCTCTCTAGGATATGAAAATTTCAGTATAACAACCGCTTGCGACATGTTACAAGTTGAAGGACTTAATAACAACGCCTTGACTCGACACCAAGCCATTGTATGCATCGTTCCAGTAGACTATTTTATAACTTTTTATTAATCATCTCTATTCCAATCGTATTACTTCAAGCTATTACGGTTGCTATATTTTATCATAGGCATTGGCAGCACATAAGCGATCAAATGCAACAAGAGCTTGTAAACCAGATACATTGGGTTGTTCGTGAGGCAGAAGGTGGTAAAAACAAAAAGGCTTTGGTAAAAGAGGCCCAAACGATATTCGGGTTAGGGGTCTATTTTTATCCGTCTGCACGGAGCAAAGAAGAGCAGGTGGATACAACGCAAGATTATCAGCAAATAAAAAAGATGCGTGAGAAATTAGAGCTTCTTATGCCAAAAAAGGCCATTTCTGCCTATTACATAAACGACAAGAAGCACTTACGCATTGTAATGGTTTTAAAGGACCATCGTCTAATAAGGATAGACGCAAAAAGTGAGTCCATAAGAAGTATTACACCCATATATTCCTTTGGTGGGTTTTGGGGTCCGCCATCTTGGTTCTAGTTGTTGCTTTAATACTTGCTCGTAACCAGTTGAGCGGCGTATTAAGGCTGGCCATAGCTTTGCAAAAGTTCAATCGAGGGGAAATGGTGGACACGTTCAGCCCATCTGGCACGCCAGAAATTCAAGAAGCTGGAATGGCGTTCGTGAAAATGAAAAGTGACTTGGAAGCCAATATTCAAGAAAAGAAGAAATTCTTGATGCAAATCGCTCATGACATGAGGACTCCGCTTACCAGGATGAAGCTACAGTTAGCTCTAATGAAGGAGGGCAAGCAGCTAAGGATTCTGCATAGCAACTTAGATGAAATGGATTTATTGCTTACAAATTACATACAGTTTGCCAAGGATAATCAGCCGGAAGAGTATTTGCGATCCGATCTTCAGAAGTTTGTGTACGAAATCGTCAAATCTGCGGATGATAACCGAATTATGATCCAGATAGACCGGAAGAATTTGGGGGTGGGGCAAAAATTTATCAGCGAATTGCAAGTTAATGCTTTCAAGAGGGCGATCAATAATATTTTGCAAAATGCAATAAAGTTTGGACGCGAAAAAATTGTTGTTACATTGAAGAAAGACAAAAAAACATACAATATAATCGAGATAGAAGATGATGGGCCTGGTATGGAAACGAGAACCAAGGCACCAGGGAAAGGAGGGCTTCTCGAATTAGGCGGTCAGAATAATAGCTGTGTCGAGGGTGGTGGATTTGGTATCGGTTTAACGATAGCAGAGGACATTATCAAAGATAATAATGGGGTTCTTGAAATGGGTAGTAGCCAAATGGGCGGACTAAAAGTTATTGTGAAGTGTTTGGTGGTTGATTTGTGAGAGATTCGGTATTTTTAAGCTTTATGGAACGCTGATAAAGCTCTCGTTTATTGAGTCGCAAATTAGGGAAGGCCTTTAGTATAGCGGATGTCGCTTGTTTTGGCGTAACGCCAGATTCTATAAGGGCATCTAGAATGCCGTATGGTTGAATCTGTTCTGTGTCTGTCTGATTGCCATTCCCGGTTACAACAAGGACTATTTCTCCCTTTGGTTCATGCAATTGGTAGTGCGCTAACACATCTTGCGCTTCTCCTCGCTTATATTCCTCGTAAATCTTCGTCATCTCTCTCGCTACGCAGATTTTGCGATTACCAAGCGTGTAGAGGAGATCTTGCAACGTTTTGCAGAGTCGTTTTGCTGTCTCAAAGAATATAAGTGTAGTTGGATGTTGTTTCAAACTCGTGAATACTTTCCGTCTTGCGTTTTTTGACGATGGTAAAAACCCGCAAAACATAAAGCGATTGGTCGGCATTGTGCTAAGTGCGAGGCCGGCAATAGCTGCGCAGGGGCCGGGAATTTGGGACATGCATACCCCATGTTCAGCTAATAGTTTGACGAGTTTATATCCTGGGTCAGAGATAAGCGGGGTGCCAGCATCTGTAAGAAGTACAATATTTGAACGGCGATGATTTTGGGGTGATAAAAGTTTTAAAATCTTTATGCGATCAAAATCCGTTGAGTGGTCGTTATAGATCAAGAACTGTTTATCTTTAGATGGAATGCCGTGGTGACTGAGTAAATGATGCGCTTTTCTAGAATCTTCGGCGATTATAATCTTGGTGTCGCGTAAAAGCCCTAACGCCCTCAACGATATATCCCCCATGTTTCCTATTGGGGTCGCTACGACGTATAGGGTTCCATCCATAGATTTTAGTGTTTTATGTCTTTTGCAATTCGGCTCTTATGCCTCCATATGTAAACGGCTACAAGTAAAGCGATGACAAGCAACAGTCCGTAATTGATCAGTTGTAAATGTGCTTTGATTTCGGCTTCATCATTACCAATGAAAATTCCGATAAATACCAATAGAGTTGCCCATAGCCCGCCACCTAGAGATGTATATATGCAAAATAATTTGATGTCCATTCTAGCTAGGCCTGCTGGGAAGGAAATGAAGTGTTTTAAGCCAGGCATTATGCGTCCTATGAAGGCTGATATAGGTCCGTGTTTGTGAAAAAATTTTTCCATTTGAGTTAATTTACTTTTGGTAAAAAGGAAGTATTTTCCATATCTAATCAACAAACGTCTTCCGTACCTATATGCAATAAAGTAGTTTATGAGGGCGCCGCTTATGGTTCCAACAATGCTGCATATTAAGACGTATGTCAATGAGAGGTCTCCTTTGGTGATTAGGTATCCTGCTGGTATAAGTGTTATCTCACTTGGAATCGGGATAAACGTCCCCTCTACTAGGGTCATGATAAAAATGCCCAGATAACCCATTGCCTGGACTATCTCGACCATTTTTGAAACTATTACTTCAATCACCGTTTGTGTACTTTTGACTAGGGTTCAGTTCATCTATGGGGAAGGGCCTGTGGCGCCCATACTGTGGTGTCCATAAGAAAGGTAGCCCCCACCGTTACTTTATTTCTTACGTCCATTCACCTTATTATATTTCGTCAAACGGGTGAAGGGCTTGACGTCCCTTTCCCTTTATGGTCTCATTCTTGCTTCGTCGGCTATTGAGCGAATCGTTAATAGAGCGAGATGTTAACAAAACTTCTAAGCCCCGATGCCGTATCTATTTTATGCCAAGATTATTTTGGGTTTTATATCTCTTTTTCTTTCCGTAATCCTGGCCGCCTTGCCACGTAACCCGCGTATATAGTATATCTTCGCCCTTCGTACCTTACCGCGCTTTATCACCTCAATCTTTTCTGTGCTAGGGGAATAGAGATGAAAGACTTTTTCTACCCCAATATTATTACTCAATTTACGCACCACAAAAGTCGAGCCCATGCTTCTATTTTTTCTGGCGATACAAACTCCCTCAAATATCTGGATACGCTCGGTCGCTCCTTCGGTGATTTTTATAGACACCTTTAGCGTGTCACCAGCCCTGAAATCTGGAAGAGATCGGCCTACAAGGAAGTTGTCTTGATGCTTCTTATTATACTGCTCTAATAAATTCATAAATCACCATTCTACTTACATACTAAACACTAACGAAATTATACTCTCAATATTATCCGGTATCCGGCTTGGCTTTGTCGCTTAAGCCTAAACTTTACTCAACTTCATGTACTTCTCCCATAGGTCTGGCCGCGCCTCTTTTGTCTTTCCCTTAGCTTGGTCTAATCTCCACGCCCTAATCTTTTCGTGATGACCAGACAAAAGGACGTCTGGCACAGCCATGTCCTTCCAGATTCTCGGCCTTGTATAATGGGGGTATTCCAACAGACCGCCATCTATACAAAAACTCTCTTCCTCTAAAGAATCTGCGCATCCAACCACACCTTCGAGAAGTCTTACGCAGGCATCAATCACAGAAAACGCCGCAACATCGCCGGAGGATAGGACGTAATCTCCGACGCTTAGTTCCAGCACATTGTAATGCTTAATGAGTCTCTCGTCAACCCCTTCAAATCTTCCGCATATTAAATTAATCCCTGGTCCTCTTGATAATTCTTTAGCTATGTTATGATTAAATAATTGCCCTCTGGGCGATAAGCATATGATTGGGCAGGCCGCTATATCATCCTCGGATAAAAATACACGCTCTATTGCTGTGCCCAAAACGTCCGCGCATAGAATCATTCCGCTGCCACCGCCATACGGAAGGTCATCGACTTGTTTGTAATTTGTTGTCGCATAATCCCTGATGTTATGCGCGATCAGAGACCATAGTCCGCTTGTTAGGGCGTTTCCCACGACTGAGTAGGTTAGTGGTCCAGGAAAGATTTGTGTAAACAGAGTTAGTATGTTAACTTTCCACTTATTCATCCAAATTGCCCTTGAAAAGCGTTTTATTTTTTATGTCTTATAATAAAAATGTGGTAAAATTAAGTAATGTCGCTAATTATGCGTTATGCGACTATGTTTTGGAGTGGTGTTCATATCTTCAACATCAGAAATACTACTCTAAACATACAATAAGGGCTTATAATAGCGATCTAAGCTCTTATTTCTCGTTTCTTATGGATCATACAGGAGATGTTGTTTCAGTAGAAACAATAATGCACATAAGACAAAGAAATATCAGGGCATGGTTAGCTTATAGAAAGAGTAAAAATACTAAAAGCGTTTCTAACGCCAGAGCCCTGTCAGCAGTTAGGATGTTTGTAGCCTATTTATCGAAACATCACAACATAAGTAATGATCATATCGCCGCTTTTAGAATGAAAATTCGCTCCAAGAGTATTCCAAAAGCCCTCCACCAAGAGGCTGCTATCATGGCTACAGAAATTATTGGTAGCCTAAACAACCTTACGCAAGAGAGATGGATTGGCATACGGGATACAGCGATATTGTTGTTGCTTTATGGATGCGGATTGCGGATTGGCGAAGCTGTATCGCTAAAGTTGTCGAATTTTGGTGATACACATCTGACGGTGCAAGGCAAGGGTAAAAAAGAGCGAATTCTTCCGGTGTTGCCAATTATAAGGGCATCGGTGCTAGAATATGCGAAAATTTGCCCGTTTGATCTTCAGAATTCTTACTTATTCGTTGGATTGCGAGGCAAAAAACTGAATCCGGATGTGTTTCGGGCAAGGGTACGCTTATTAAGAAAACAACTAGGACTTCCAGACTACGTCTCTCCACATGCGTTCAGGCACAGCTTCGCTACACATTTGTTGGATAGTGGGGTGGATTTAAGAATTGTGCAAGAATTATTAGGGCATTCCACTATCTTAGCCACACAAAGATATATTGCCGTTAGTAAAGAGCGATTATTAGGTCAGTTTTCGAAATTTCATCCGAGAAAATAATTATATGGAGCCGGATTGACATTTATGTTTGGTCCATTATACAATGTTTTGCGTACAACTTTATGTTTTTGCCTTTTGTGCAGTATGCGAATAACAGATGTGATTATGATTATGGGTTAGTTTCTATATGGAATATTATGCATCACGGGCTCAAATAGAGCAAATGCAAAAAAATGGGAATCAATATGTTCTTGATGCGATATGTTCCCATAACGATCGGGCGCTAGCTACGTTCGAGACGATTAATGTAGTGCCTACTAAAAAGGAGGTCCGGTTTAAGTGGTGGCTTTATAACAATAAGCATGGATTAGTGGGGCAGGAATCTGTGTATACCCAACTAAAACAAAATGGATTAATACCAACAGATGTGGTCTTATCAAAAATATTGTCGAATACATATATTGCTAGAGGATTCACCCCCCAAACGATATACGATAAACTCAAGAGTATTATCCAGTTTGACACTTTCTTAAGTGGAGCTTTAGATGTGCTGTCATCCAGCGAAACAAAATACACGATATATTTTTTACAAGGTATCTTCGACAGAATTTACGAAAAACCCCAGATCGCTCTCGTGGATTCCCAATGTGAAGATATAGAGATTCTTGTCGCCGATAATGTGCCACTAAGATTTTGGTCTGGGTTTTTTTACGTAGTTGTACATCACATTATGTGGGGGCTCTTTGAAAATGGTTATCAACCGTATAACGATGATAATTCTTATCGCAAGTACGAAGTGGCTCTAGATCAGATGTATTCTGTTGTTGCGGAATATATAAATGCACAAAGTTCCCACGCGAAGGTTGGATCACCCTGGGATGGTAATCTTGGCGAAGAGCCTCAAATGATCTTAGATCGCTTCGGGGTGGGTGGCTATATGGATCTTAATGGATGGGCTGTAAAAAGTTTCTTTGAAGCTCAATCTCAGGAGTGTAGAGAGCAAGTAATTAGTATATTGCTCCCGCCGCTACTCGAAGAGTCTGAAAAGATGGGGGTCGATTCCGGGTTTATGGGAAGATATGCGGATGCTCTTGTTTATTTGAGCGGCGATGATTGTAAGAGCATTAGCTATATAATTGAGGAAATGCTCTTTTCGATGAAGAAGTATTGTGCGGATGTAATAATCCCTAAAATGGAAGAATATATTCAAAATCACCGCGGCGATGGAATTGAAGGCCTATGAATTGGTTCTGATTTATAGAGAGTAAAAAATTGTGACACAAACTTTATGTTGAGGTATGATCCGGAGGGGGCACTTAAATATGCGTACCAGCATATTATGGGGCAACAGTATTAACGTAAGAACCATCCAGATGTCACTTTTATCAGCAGAACCGATCTATAAGCCGTTTAAGTATCCTTGGGCATATGACGCTTGGCTAAGACAACAACAACTTCACTGGTTACCACAAGAAGTGCCCATGGCGGATGATGTGCAAGATTGGAAATATCGCTTAACAGATCAAGAAAGAACTCTGTTGACACAGATCTTCCGTTTCTTCACGCAGGCCGATATTGATGTTAATGGGTGTTATATGACCCGGTATGCTCAGGTCTTTAAGCCTATAGAAATACAAATGATGTTATCTGCCTTTTCAAATATGGAGACTATCCATATTGACGCATATTCTCATCTTCTCGATACCTTAGGAATTCCAGAAGTTGAGTACAGTGCATTCATGAAATACAAAGAAATGAAGGACAAATACGACTACATGCAGCAATTTAATGTAGATACAAAAAAAGAAATAGCGCTAACATTAGTGGCATACAGCGCATTTACAGAGGGATTACAATTGTTTGCTTCCTTTGCCATGCTGCTAAATTTTCCAAGATTCAATAAGATGAAAGGAATGGGGCAGATTGTAACCTGGTCTGTGCGCGATGAAACCCTCCATATCGAATCAATCGCAATTTTATTCCTCACATTTATCGAGGAAAACCCCGAAATATGGACGAAAGAATTCAGAGATCATGTTTACAAAATATGTGATGAAATAGTGCAGCATGAAGATGCTTTCATTGATCTAGCTTTCGAATTTGAGGGGGCCATTGAAGGTATCACGGCTGAGGAGGTGAAGCTATATATCAGATTCATTGCCAACAGAAGACTTACACAATATGGATTATCTCCAATATATGATGTACCAACGAATCCGCTGAAATGGATGGATGAAGTTTTGAATATGCCAGAACACGTTAATTTTTTCGAGAATAGGGCGACCGAATACTCTAAAGCTGCTACGCAAGGGACTTGGGAAGAGGCCTTTAAGTAAGAAAGCAAAATCTTGGTCGAGTTGGGGTGGGTAACAGTGCTAGCTCGATCTGTGCGCTACAAGATTTAAAGGTCGTTTCAAGGATCTAGGGGGGTAAGCCTAGCCGTCTCTATAGACATTTTTCCTGTTGCATATTCTGCTCTACTACAATACGATTCCATGGTAAGTTAGGACCGACCTTGATAGATGATTAAGAGAGATAGGATATGATAATACCGTCCAATATTTCAATTGCTACAGCAAAAGAACATATGCAAAAAGGCGATTTCACTTCGACCGAGTTGGTACAGCATTATCTTGATAAAGCTTTTAAGGGTTCGGACTTAAACGCGTTCATCCGTCTCACACCAGAATTTGCGTTATCGCAAGCTAAGAAATCTGATGAGCGCATCAAAGACGGCACCGCTGGCGTAATAGAGGGTATTCCAGTTGCTATCAAGGATCTTTTTTGTACCAATGGCATAGAAACAACGGCAGGATCAGCAATCTTGAAGGGATTTATTCCGCCTTATGAATCCACGGTGACTTCACTTCTATACAAAAATGGTGGAATATGCATTGGTAAAACTAATATGGACGAATTTGCTATGGGTTCTTCCAATGAAACAAGTTGTTATGGTCCAGTTATAAATAAATGGAAAGATATAACTAAGCCAGAGGCAAAGCTTGTCCCTGGGGGGTCTTCTGGAGGTTCGGCTGCTGCGGTTGCGGCAGATCTTAGCATGGGCGCATTAGGAAGCGACACTGGGGGCTCAATAAGGCAGCCGGCATCATTTTGTGGGATTGTTGGAATGAAACCAACGTATGGTAGGTGTTCTCGTTATGGTATGATTGCGTTTGCTAGCTCACTCGATCAAGCTGGGGTTCTGGCTCATTCTGTCTCAGATTCCGCTCTTTTATTAGAGGCCATATGCGGATATGACGAAAAAGATTCTACGTCGGCTGAAATCTCAACTCCACACTTTATAAATTCCGTGGGTTTATCAATCAAGGGTTTACGGATCGGAATACCAAAAGAATATTTTATAGATGGTATGAACCCTGACGTTCTTAAGATGTGGGAAGATGGGCAGCAATGGTTACTGGATGCCGGGGCCGAGATTGTTACTATTAGCTTGCCGCATACTAAGTTCTCTCTTCCAACGTATTACGTTATTGCTCCCGCTGAAGCATCTTCAAATTTGGCCCGCTATGACGGTATGCGGTACGGTATGCGAGCAGATCACACTGGTGACAAAAATTTACACCAAGTTATGGCGCAAACAAGGGGGTTGGGATTCGGGGCTGAAGTAAAGCGACGCATCATGATCGGTACCTATACCCTATCTGCAGCGGCATATGGGACATATTATATCAAAGCGCAACAAGTCAGGAAACTAATCTCAAATGATTTTGTAGAGGCGTTTAAAAACGTTGATGCAATACTGACTCCAACGAGTCCGTTTCCGGCGTTTCCAATAGGCGACAAGACGAGCGATCCAATTTCTATGTATCTCAACGACGTATTTTCAGTGCCCGCAAGCCTTGCTGGGATTCCAGCGATATCAGTGCCTGCAACCTTGACAAAAAAAGAAAATTTACCACTTGGTTTACAAATCCTCGGCAGGTATTATGACGAAGAGACGGTTTTTCGGGTGGCAAAGATTATCGAAAAAGCAGCGAATTTTACTGGTCTTCGTCAATTACAAAGTTTATAGTCAATTGTTTTTCTAAAATTGTAGATGGCATTCGTTTTTACGGCAGAAACCCTGCAAATAGCCAAAAAGATTATAGGGCAGTATCCGCATAAACGTAGTGCGGTCATGCCACTCCTACATTTAGCACAAAAACAAAATGAAAATTGGATCTCTGATGAAGTTGTTGAATATGTATCCTCTCTTCTCGATGTTTCATTGATGAATGTGTATGAGATATTGCATTTTTACACAATGTATAACAAACAACCTGTGGGAAAGCACGTGGTGAAGATTTGTACGGGAACTTCGTGTTTATTAAGTGGGGCGGATGATATAGCGCAAAGTTGTTCAAGAGTTTTAGGGTTGCGATCGGGAGAAACAACAACCGACGACAAACAGTTTACGGTGCAAGAGATAGGATGTATAGGGGCGTGTATAGGGGCTCCAGCTGTTATTGTTGATGAAAAATATTACGAAAATATGACTAGCGAACAAATGGAGTCGATTGTATTGAATCTGCGACAAAAAACATACAAGAAAAGTTAATGTCAATATAACGAATGATTATAAACGCTCAATACCAAATCTTGCAAAATAAAGCTCGCTTAGACCAGCTTAGGTATTGGGTAATTTTTGGGGTCGATCAAGGAAGAGTAGCTCTCGTTGAGCGAGAATTAATAGGGACGTATGTGGCTAACGGGTATAACCACGTAGTCTTAGCTTACGATAAAGTCAAAGATGAAATCTCAGAGACTCTATTCCAGTTACTGGGGACATCGAGCCTCTTCGGGGGAGGGAATATAGTTTCGCTACGACATTATGAAGAGGGTAGTAGTCATTTTAAAGATTTGCGAACAATATTAGATCAAAAGAATTTCCCTGGTATCCTAATCGTTACGACGAAAGATCTAAAAAAAGGTGTTGGTCTTAGGAAATTCGCCGAAGATTCGACGCATGTGGGGTCGATACAATGTTACAAGCAATCTAAGCAAGAGACAGCAAGTTACGTAACAGACTTCCTGACTAAGCATGGCGTTCAATATGAGAAGAATGTGCCACAATTCTTGGCTACAATATTTCCGCCAGATCAGTTATGCGTGTATAATGAGTTGGAAAAAATAGCCACATATGTTGCTAACGCAACGGAGGTTTTGTCAATTAACAAACTGAATCAGCTGGTCTTGGATCAGGGCGAGATAATGCTTAACGATCTTTGTGCTGCGTTTATTCACGGTAATAGTCAAGAAATCATAAGTCATCTAAAGAAAGCCGAAATACACGGAACGAATTTTATGCTAATTCTTCGATCTCTACAGAATTATATTATTTCTGTATTACAAATAAAATCCGTAGTAGCTAGAGAGAAAATCTCAATTGAATCTGCCATAGAAAACGCAAAGATATCCATTTTTGGACATGCTAGGATTCAATTATCGCATGTTATACAAAATCACAGCGTCGAAACTTTAAACGCCCTATTAAAAAATGTGATAGATACAGAAGTTGTTTGTAAAAGTGGAGCTCAGGATCCCGCTTTATGTTATCCGTGGGGGTTGCTTAATCTAAAAAGATGTGCGGGGTGATAGATGGAGACCCAGAATATTCATAAAAAATTGTCGTTAATAGGGATGTTGCGAGAGGAGTTGGCGGGTTTCTTAGATGGCGAGCCGGCATATAGGGTCGACCAGATATGGCACGCACTTTACTGCCTTGGCGCCAAAACTTTCGACACAATAACGAATATACCAAAGTTATTAAGGCTCCGACTTAGTGAACAACTGGAGATAGATGGATTACAGTTAGATAAATCACTTACATCTGTTGATGGGACTCAAAAATGGAAACTTAGACTAAGTGACGGGGAGCAAATTGAAGCAGTTTTGATACCTCGTAACGTCCGAAACACTTTATGCGTCTCTTCCCAGGTTGGTTGCCCCCTTGGATGCAAATTTTGTTATACCGGGACAGCAAGATTGCGACGTAATCTCGAGGCAAAAGAAATTATAGGACAGCTATTGTTTGCCAAGGACCATCTAAATGCCTGGCAATCACCACTCGGGGAGGGCGAGGGGCCCAAGATTAATAACGTAGTCTTTATGGGGATGGGGGAGCCCCTCCTAAATTACGAAAATGTTTCAAAGGCCATCAAGATAATGGTCGATAAAAAGGGATTGAATATACATAGAAAAAGGATAACTTTATCAACATCTGGGGTCATCCCAGAAATGTTACAATGTGCTAGAGAGTTGGGGGTGTGCCTAGCATTATCGTTACATGCAACCGATGATGAAACGAGAACCAGTATCATGCCAATCAATAGGAAATATTCCATTATCGAATTGGTCGAGGCATGCGAAGAGTACGTCAAATTATCGCAAATTGATAAAATCACGATAGAGTACATCATGCTAAATAATGTGAACGACACTATAGAAGATGCGGGCAGATTGGTCGAGATAATGGGTCGATTCCCATCCAAAGTAAACCTTATCCCATTTAATCCGTGGCCAGAGGCAATCTATGAGGCCAGCAGTAAAGAATCCATAGACCGATTCGCGTCCGTTATTAAGCGGGCTGGATATATCGCCAAAATTCGGGTATCCAAAGGGCAAGATATATTGGCTGCGTGTGGGCAGTTGAAGTAAGGAGATGGGGTTGGGGCGACGCCAGAACTGACATTTTATAGTCATGCCATCTGGGATAATGAGCGGAAAGCGTAGTCCATAACTACGCTCAATTTTTCGGAATTCACCATTATTTGCCCAATAAATCTCTTTAAATTCGCCCAAAATTCCTCGATTGGATTTAATTCCGGCGAATATGGGGGTAAGTATAAAATGCTACATTTGGCATCAATTATTATAGTCATCCCAATTGACGGAAAGAATGAGAAAATTCTATATATTATCATTCCAATTGACGCAAGGAATGAGAAAATTCTATAGACCAGTTTGTGCGCATAATTCAAATTCTCAAACGTCGCTACACCGTCCTTATGTCAATTGGAATGATTATATAAGGAGATACTCTCGATTTCAAGGTGATTATTTAAGAATACGGAGGCATGCTCTCTAGGATAGCTTGCCCCGTGTAAGTAGCTTTTAATCCAGAATTGATATCTATAGGGATTTCTTGCAATTTGCGACTAATACCGCGTCTTTTGGATGTGGCTACCTTAGTTTCCTCTTCCCATTTTAGAGATTATGGATTTTTCTGAGTTATCGGGCTGATAAATGACTAAAATATCTTTAGCGTCATAAACGGTTATTACCCTTTTGTTAATTGCGTCACTTATTACATCATCTATTGCCCAGGGTGAAGAACGGGCATAATTGATCAATTTTAAGGCTCCTGATGCGCTGATCAGATAACTAGTGGTATGATGGAATAACTCGTTATCGGGATTTACTTTCTCGATAATACTATTCCCTGCTATGGGGCGCAATTTACCATTTGCTCTAGTGGATCGCTGGATGTTCACCACGTCCCATCCTTTTGGAAGGTTATGAAGGACTGCCTGTAGCTTCTTATCAAAATCATCCGATATAACTGCGTCATCTTCTAATATCAGGACAAAAGGGAATCCTTTGTTCTTAATGTCACGCCATACTTCTACGTGACTACAATAACAACCTAGTTCTCCGGGTCCCAGAGTTCTAGGAAAAAGATCCCTATTTGGCGTATAATGAAATATAAAGTGAGGGCAAAAGACTTGGTATGAGGAGTTAAGGTGGAGTTTAACCTTGCCGCTCTTGAGATCTAGCCCAGAAAATTTGTCGAAAGTTATGTTACTGAGGATTCTTAATTCGTAACCATCAACAGCTGAAAAACGTCTGTGAGAAATCTCATAGCGATCTAATTGTGATTTTAATTTTCGATAACGTTCCGTGGCCCTATCTAAGTTAATGACGTATGTGCAGGGTAGGGGTTGATATTCCACATATTCGTCAATTTTTACTGGAATATAATAAGGCGCGTATAATAAAGCAACAAAGGCTACCGCAACGGCAATTATAGCCCAATTTGCGGCTGTTACTTTATTGTTAGCGATCATCCACGACTACTGACTATATAAACACAGTCTACATTGAGTTGCTATAAGCTGCTTTTTTCAACCTTTCTATATAAGCTCCTGTTCCAGCTGGTATCAAACGACCAGCTATAACGTTTTCTTTTAGCCCAACCATTCTATCAATTTTCCCGGCTATTGCTGCCTCGGTTAATACGCGAGTTGTTTCTTGGAAAGATGCTGCTGAGAGGAACGAGTTTGTTTGAAGGGAGGCTTTTGTAATACTTTGTAGGACGGTTACACCAACAGCGGGCTCATAACCAAGGTTGATTGTTTTTTTGTTAACTTCCTCAAATTGTTCTTTATCAACCTGTTCTCCAGCAACAAAGGTAGTGCCTCTTGGCTCTACCACCTCAACTTTACGGAGCATTTGGCGCACAATAACCTCTATATGTTTATCATTTATAGAGACGCCCTGCAATCTGTAAACCTGCTGTACTTCCTTGATAACATATCGGGACAGAGCCTCCATTCCCATCACTCTTAGTATATCTTGTAGGGATGGATTTCCCTCCATGAGTACATCCCCCTTTGTTACGTAATCACCTTCATTGACAGTAATATGTCGGCCTCTTGGGACGAAACATTCTATAAAGCTTTCAGGATTTTCGCTGGATCGTATGATAATCCTACGTTTTGACTTATAATCTTTTCCAAATTCAACAAAGCCATCTAATTCACTGATGATGGAGTGATCCTTCGGTTGGCGCGCTTCAAATAAATCGATAACTCTCGGTAGCCCCCCTGTAATATCACGGCTTTTGGAAAATTCTTTAGGTAATCGTGCTAAAACATCTCCGGCATGCACCAGATCCTTGTCTTTTATGCTTAAAATAGCGCCTACAGGCAAGAAGTAACGTGCCTCCAAGCCATTCGCTAAGACCATGATGTTGTCATTTTCATCTAGTAAGGCTATACGAGGCCGTAAATCGGTATTACCTCTTGTGCGTTTTTTGCTGTCTATAATGGCTCTGTTTGTCATTCCAGTAATTTCGTCTCGTATTTCTCTCATTGAGATTCCCTCAATCAGATCAATAAAACAGGCTTTTCCGCTTTTTTCTGTGATGATTGGTGTGGTAAATGGATCCCATTCTGCTATCGTCTGACCGGCCTTGATGGTCTCATTTTCGGCAACAAGTACTTTTGCTCCATAAGGAAGTTTGTATGAGGCTTTTTCATATCCGCCGGCATCTAAGATTACCGATTCGCAGTTACGGCTCATGACGATTTGTCTATTATTGCTGTCCGTAACAAAGTTGTGATGTAAAAACTTGATGGTACCACTATATGTCGATGATACGTTAGAGTCGACCGAGGCTTTTTGAGCCGCTCCACCTATGTGGAATGTGTTCATGGTGAGCTGTGTTCCAGGCTCTCCAATTGATTGGGCAGCTATTACCCCAGAAGCTTCTCCGACATTTACCATTTCACCTGTTGCTAGATCACGCCCATAACATTTTGCGCAGATGCCGCCTTTACTCTTACAGAGCAGAACGGATCTGACTTTAACGGAATCTATGCCGGCCTCATCTATTATCTCGGTGATTTCTTCGGTAATTATTTCGCCACTATGCACTATTATGGATTCATGAACTGGGTGGTATACATCTATAGCGGAAGTTCGTCCTAATATGCTCACGTTTAACGGAAGAATGATTTCACCGGCTTCTATTGTCGCCATAGCAACAACTCCTTCTTCGGTTCCGCAATCTTCCTCGATCACTATGCAGTCCTGGGCCACGTCAACAAGTTTTCTTGTGAAATATCCAGAATTGGACGTTTTTAACGCGGTATCGGCCAACCCTTTACGGCCGCCGTGTGTCGAATTGAAGTACTCTAGGACAGTTAAACCCTCTTTAAAGTTCGATATGATGGGGGTCTCAATGATTTTTCCCGAAAGATCAGTCATCAATCCACGCATTCCGGCTAATTGTTTTGTTTGCGCTACTGATCCACGAGCGCCGGAATCCACCATCATAAACAAACTATTGGGGTAAGTTTGTGGGTTGTGTCTTTGGTGTTGTAATTCAATCTTCCCAGAAAGTATGTCCATCAAGTCGTTACCAATTTTATCTGCGCAGCGAGACCAGACGTCCACAACCTTGTTGTAACGCTCTCCAGTAGTTATTAGGCCTTCTGCATATTGGTTGCTGTACTGCTGAACCTCTATTTGAGCTTCTTTGACATGCATTGCTTTTGTCGAGGGAACGACTATATCGTCCTTTCCAATGGAAATCCCTGATTTACAGGCATATTCAAATCCAAGTTGCATGATTCGGTCAACGAATATCACCGTTTCTTTTGCTCCATGGCATCTGTAAACTGTGTTGATGAAATCGGCGATAACCTTTTTATTGAGTACTTGGTTTACGGATTCAAAAGATATTTTTGTGTCATGTGGTAAATATTCGTATAAAATGATACGGCCAGCTGTTGTTTCGAACAACCTGGAACATTCGTTTCCGTCCATATCAATATATTTTCTTCTACATTTGATTTTTGTATGAAGTGTAATCTCTTTCTGATGTATGGCATGCTCAATTTCTCCTATTTCAGCAAAACAAGATCCTTCACCAACCTGATGATCTAAGCTAAGCGTCATATAATATAGCCCCAATATCATGTCCTGTGTTGGAACAATGATCGGTTTGCCATTTGCTGGGCTTAAGATGTTGTTGGTGGACATCATTAAGACGCGAGCTTCCAACTGGGCTTCTTTGGAGATTGGGATGTGAACCGCCATTTGGTCGCCGTCAAAATCCGCGTTAAATGCTGTGCAGACCAGGGGGTGTAATTGAATTGCCTTGCCCTCAATCAAGAGTGGCTCAAAGGCTTGGATGCCTAATCTATGGAGTGTGGGCGCGCGATTTAATAGAACAGGATGCTCTCTGATCACATTTTCCAAGATATCCCATACCTCTGGGTGTTCTCCTTCCACCATACGTTTTGCGAGTTTTAGCGTATTAGCCAGGCCGGTCTGTTCTAATTTTGAATAGATAAAGGGTTTAAAGAGTTCTAGCGCCATCTTTTTGGGTAATCCACATTGGTGGAGTTTTAGTTCTGGCCCCACAACAATGACTGAGCGTCCAGAGTAATCGACTCTTTTTCCTAATAAGTTTTGCCTAAAGCGCCCTTGTTTTCCTTTTACCATGTCTGCTAAAGATTTGTAAGCACGCTTACTTGCTGTTTTGACGGCCTTAGATTTTCTGGTGTTATCGAATAAGGCATCCACAGACTCTTGCAGCATCCTTTTTTCATTACGAATAATAACGTCCGGCGCCTTTAGTTCTAACAGTCTACGCAATCTGTTGTTGCGGTTTATTACTCGTCTATACAATTCATTTAGGTCGGAAGTAGCGAAGCGCCCTCCACTCAACATTACGAGTGGTCGCAAATCTGGCGGGAGCGTGGGGACGACGGTCAATATCATCCATTCGGGTTTTGTTTTGGAATCGATAAAGTCCTCCACTAACTTCAATCTTTTTACGATCTTTTTCCGCTTAGCTTCTGAGCCAGTTTCACTTAACTCCTTTCTTAGGAGCGATTGTTCGAGTGGTAGATCGAGTTTTATTAACATCTTTTGTAGCGCTTCTGCACCAGATGATGCTTCAAAAGCGCTGGGACCGAAGCTTTCTTGGGCTTCTCGAAATTCTCGTTCACTTAAGAATTGGAGGTATTGTAGATTTGTGGTCCCTGGGTCTATTACTACGTATTGTTCAAAATAAAGGGTTCGTTCTATATCGCGAAACGGTGCATTTAATAGGGTGCTTATTTTGGAGGGCAATGAGCGAAGGAACCATATATGGGCAACTGGTGCGGCTAATTCAATATGACCCATTCGTTCTCTTCTGACTTTAGATGTTGTGACTTCGACACCACACTTCTCACATACCACGCCCCGATATTTGAGTCTTTTATATTTGCCACATATACATTCAAAATCTTTAACTGGACCAAAGATTTTTGCGCAAAACAAGCCTCCATTTTCGGGCTTTATGGTGCGATAATTGATAGTGTCGGGTTTTTTTACCTCTCCATAGGACCAAGATCTAATTTTTTCTGGACTTGCTATAGAAATCTTGATAGCGTTGAAGTCCTGTTTCATTGATTGATAATTACTGTTGTCGAAGGTTCTCATTCAGCTGATGTTCACAAACTATGATATTGTCTCGGCGACAAAGACCCAGCTTTCTTGATACAGGTTTTGTAAATCTTTTTCAAGAGCATTTTTTATTTTCTTACCCCTTTGTTTTTTTGCATGAAAAGATTTTCATATTTTATTTGTGTTACTTTTTTTATTATATCTTCGATATTGCGATTTGAGGATGGAGAGCCTTCTTTTTACCGTCTCTCAGTCATTGGTAGGGCGTATGCGACTAGTCTATTCGATGTAATTGATGACAATGTTGAGAAGGAAGTCGCGCAAGGTAAGTGGGGGGATGCGAAAAAAGCAAAAGCGACCCACCAAGGTCCTAAAAATCTTGATAGGAAAGGGGCTCTTCTAGGGCAGAAAGGGTCGGTGGAGGAAGTTCCTGCGGGATCTAATGCCGAAGTTCAGGCTACGTTTATGGTATTCAAATCTATGGAAACAAACATACGGACGGGGCCCGGCAAAGAATATCCAATAAAATTTGTTTCGCGGTGCAAAGGCTATCCAATGCGTGTTACAGCCCATTTTGGGAATTGGAGCATGTTAACGGACGTTAATGGTATCAAGGGTTGGGTGAATGAAAATTTAATGGCAAAGGGTACAAACGCGATCATAAAGTCAAATTCCAAAAGGGATCTTGTTTGTGAGGCTGTAGGGATTACTAATGCTAATTTAAAACCCAAGCCCCTCACGGTTCAAGATCGTTGCGATAAAAATGCTCAAATTGATGTTGAAATTTTGAGGCGTTTGCCAAACATCAAGTCTGTTCCAATAGTTCGTATGGAGGTTGGAAGCATTGTTAAGGTTCTTCGTTGTAAGGATAGTTGGTGTAAGGTCCTCGCGGCCAATAAGTTTCGTGGCTGGCTCCGCAAAGACAGGCTATGGGGCAATATTAGCGACAGTACATTCCGGCAAATAGACAATTTAATTCCTCAAAAACTCGATCAATAAGATATCAAGCTAAAAGTATTTTACTTTTTCTTAAAAACGTGATTTACTCTGAATAAGGCAGTGGGTTACTTAACTAATGTCGATTTTCCTGAATTGTCTGTGTAAATTAATGGATAAAAAGGTACGTTTTTAGATTTATCAATCAATTTTTTAGAAATGGGTTTTATGGGTGCCTTGTTAGATAGAATTAGCTTGGTTAGACCAGGCGAATGGCCGAAATTTATTCTGATGTCGATGATGATGATGTGTATACTTTATGTGTACAGCATAGTTCGTGCATCAAAAGACGCTGTGGTGATCTCCATGATGGGGGCAGAGCTTTTATCAACCATAAAGCTTTGGGGGGTCTTGCCATCGGCAATTATATTTATGTTATGCTATACAAAATTAGCAGATGTATTTGAGCGAACAGAGTTAACTCATATAATGGTTTGGTTTTTTGTTGCTTTCTTTTTACTTTTTGGACTTTTCTTGTTCCCACATGCGAATTCTATTCATATAGATTTTTCTGAGTCTATCCAATCCATGCCTTATCTCAAGTATGGGCTCATAATGGTTGGAAATTGGTCGTACACATTATTTTACATTATGGCCGAATTATGGGGATCTGCTGTTGTCTCTTTGGTGTTTTGGCAAATAGCTAACCAGGTAACGTCTGTAGATGCCGCAAAGAGACTTTATCCAATGATGGGATTTATGGGGCAAATAGGGTTGTTTGCTTCGGGGGTTTTGATGAAGGTCTTTACGACTCTCACCGCTGAATCTGGCGGTTGGCAAACATCTTTGGTCTATATCAGTGTCTCGATTGCAGTTTCTGGCGTGATAATATCGATCTGTTTCAAGAAATTGGTAGCCTTAGTAGGGCGAGACCTGATTAATGGCAAGGCTTCAATGGACAATAAGCCCAAGAAGGCAAGGGTCAAGATGGGTTTTAAAGATAGCTTGGTTTACGTGTTTTCTTCGAAATACATATGTCAAATCGCCCTCCTTATAATATGCTATGGAGTTTCCATAAATCTTGTTGAAGGTGTTTGGAAAAAGTGCGCTAGTATCTTATACACAGACCCCAATGACCTAGCTTCCTTTATGGGAGATGTTCAGATTTACACCAGCGCCTTTGCCTTTGCCGCAATGATTCTGGGAGGATATTTGTTGAGCATCATGAGTTGGCGTCTGGCTGCGATGTTTACGCCGATTGTGATCGGGATAACGGGCATTTTATTTTTCTTGTTCGTCCTATATCGCGATAGCATCACAGAATATGCTGGGTTTTTGGGAATGGGCGCGTTGATGATAGCCGGTGTTTTGGGGGCGGCACAAAATATTCTTAGCAAGAGTACAAAGTATGCGTTCTTCGATCCTACAAAAGAGATGGCATTCATTCCTTTAGATGAAGAATTAAAGGGCAAGGGTAAGGCCGCTGCCGATATCATTGGTGGTAGATTAGGTAAATCTGGTGGGGCGGTAATACAGTTCATGATGCTCCAATTTATTATAGGTTCTTCGTTGATTTCTATAGCGCCATACATATTCGTTATCTTTTTGGCGGTGATGGTTCTATGGTTCTATGCCGTTTCTGATCTTTCAAAGGACTTTGAAATTAAAAAGGCGGAGTATGATATAATAAATCCGGCTGGAGTTGAGGCCCGGGGGAATAAAGCTGCCGCTTCTTGAAGCTAGGAAAAAAAGGTGGGGGTGATGGGAGGAAAAAGTCAGGCCACAGACGTTATTTGGTTATCAAGATATATGCTTATTCATAAATGTGGGGGCGAGGGTTGTCTTAAAAATGCGATAGTTGTCTCGAACGTTGGCAATATCGATAGAGTGATGTGGTGATGAAGATTGTTACGCGATATATAATTAAGACATTTTGCTTAGATTTTTCGATGACGATGTTTGCTGCGGCTGGCGTCGTTTTTCTTTTTGATATGATAGACCTATTAAGGCTAACGTCGAAGATATATGCCATAAACTCCCTTACCCTACTCCAAATTGCAGCCCTGGAGAATTACCACACGTTACAAAAAATACTGCCACTTATTGTAATGCTTAGTACGCAAAAAACATATCTTGAACTGAGTAGAAGCTCTCAGATCATCGGGTTTCACGGCATTGGTATATCCGACATAAAACTCCTTGTCCCGGCGATTACAGTGGTTGCATTCTTCTCAATTCTTCATGTGTTGATTTTCAATCCTGTTGGTAGCTATTGCATGGCAAAATACTATAAAATGCAAAAGGATGAGCTTAACATATCTCATCCAATACTATATCCAGCCACATCAGGGATTTGGTTCAAACATGAAACCGATCAAGGTATTTTTATTGTGTATGCAGAAAGATCTATTCCTGAATCGGAAGATGGCTCTGGTGGAGAGGAGTTAAAGGGAGTGCAAGTTATAGTGATGACTCAAAGGGGGGAGTTTTTGCAAATTGTTCGTGCAGATAGACTTATCTACAAAGATTCTATATGGACTGCAAAGAATGTAAAGATTACTGATAGGGAGGGGCAAGTGACTTGTTTTGCAGATCTACCATTCCAATTTAAGATCTCATTTGAAGAATTAAGTCATGCAGTAGTATTGCCAGAAATAGTTGGTTTATGGAAACTACCTGAATTTATAAGGAAGATGCAAAAATTAGGCTTTCAGACCCTGTCATATCGGGTATATTTTTGGAGCGTTATGTTCAGTGTTATACCATCTATTACAATGTTATTTATCGGATATGCTTTTATTCCGAACATATATAACAAAAAAAGAGGCGTTTTCCAAATCGTCGTTTTTAGCCTAGCTATCGGGTTTATAATTTATTTTTTAAATGGAATTTTAGTGATGGTATTTGTACAAAAGATAGTAAATGTTGTTTTTGGTATTGCGCTACTTTATGTGTTCTCGCTTCTTTGCTCGTTATACATATATACGCGATATAAGAAGTATGCTTCGTTGATGAGGTAAGGGCCGGGGCCAAGGCTCATAAAAGGTTTTAATTCGACCTTGGTAAAACTTACAGAGATCAAGGAAGCTATATTACGGGGATGGGGCATATATTTTATTGCAAAGCAGTGGTGCCGTATATATAAATAATCTGAAGCATTTAAAGGGCATATAGATTAATAACAATGAGGCAAGTGTAAATATTTTGATGAAGAAGGTAAGGCTGTGGCAGTGGGTGTTGTTAGGAATGTTTCTGGGCATTCTGTTTGGCGCTCTCTTTAAGGAAGAGGCTGCATTGCTAAAGCCGATCGCGGTTCTTTTTACCAATTTAATAAAGATGGTGGTAATACCGCTGATCTTTTTCGCAGTTCTGTACGGAATAACTAGCATAGATGATGCGGATACATTTGGACGTTTGGGGCTGAAAGCACTAAGCATATATAGCATCACAACAATATTCGCGGTGACAATTGGCTTAATTTTCGCAAATATATTTAAACCTGGGGCTGGAGTTGTTTTGTCTTTGCAGCCTGAAGAAGCTCAATGCTCAGCTTCTGTCGCCCACCCTTTTTACGATATGGTGGTGAATATAATACCGCAAAACCCAATTCAAGCCATGGCTTCCGGCAATACCCTGCAAGTTGTTGTGTTTGCTTTTTTTACTGGATTCGCTCTTATTTTGATCGGTGAACGTGGTAGGGTTTTAAAAGATGGGATAGTGGCATCTGCGCATCTGATGTTTAAGATGGTGGAGTTGGTGATGAAGCTCACTCCTTATGGCGTTTTCGCTATGATGGCCTGGGTCATATCAGAGCATGGGTTTGGTATAATGGGGGGGTTAGGTAAATTTGCCATTGTTGTTTTGTGCGGGTTTACATTGCAGTATGTGGTCTTTGGCTTAATGCTTCTTGTTATGGCGAAACTGAATCCAATTCCGTTCTATAAAAAGATGTATACTATACAAGCACTTGCTTTCGCTACAGCAAGTAGTAAAGCGACATTATCTACTGCGATGATGGATCTACGCAAAAAGTTTGGCGTTTCAAAACAATCTGCAAATTTTGTACTTCCTCTAGGTGCATCAATGAATATGGATGCTACTGCCATATATTTAGGTACGGCAGTCGTATTTTTTTCTCAAATTGCCTGTATAAAATTGACATTGGCTCAGTATTTTATCATCATTATTACCTCTACGATAGGATCTATTGGTGCCGCTGGATTTCCAGGTGGCGGGCCATTAATGTTAGGAATGGTTCTCTCTTCTATAGGATTGCCATTAGATGGGGTATCGTTGCTTTTAGGAATTGACAGGTTCTTAGATATGTTTAGAACAATGATAAATATTACTGGTGACTGTACTGTCACGGTGATAGTCGATGAACTCGAGAACAAATTAAATAAAACGATCTATTATGATGAAACAGTTAATAAAGTTGATCTATAGTCTTGCGGTTGCTTTGAGTGTAAGCTCTTGCCCGAAAAGCTATATTAGACAAAGTTGGGCTTCAGAATCTAATTTTGATAAAGATACAATTTTAGAGATTACAAAGAAAGATTTTATATTGGGGTGTGATAATGCTCCAAATATCATTATAGAATACTCTTCGTTTGTGTGCCCACATTGTGCAGAATTTCATGCGCAATCGTTTCGTGAGTTAGAAAAGAAATACATAGATACATGCAAAGTAAAATATGTGCATAGAGATTTCCCTACTTCCCCAGCCGCCTTATTTGCTTCCATGTTGGCACATTGTTCAGATGATTATTTGAGTTCTGCAGAAATGCTCTTTTCCTCACAAGGGGGTTGGGCTTTTTCTCATAACTATAAAGAAGGTTTGATTACTATGTTCAAGTTAAGGGGTATGACTGATGATACCATAAAGAAATGTGGTGAGAACAAGGAATTGAATAAATACATCACCACGGTCGCGTATCAGGCAGTTAAGGGGCTAGAAATTAACTACACGCCAACGTTCTTTGTCAATGGGGAGAAAATACAGGGGAAATTAGATATAGATAAGTTGAAGTTAAAGGGGAGTGCTCAGTTGGCAAAATCGGCTGATAAAATTAAGAATAGAAGATCATCTAGGAAACCATAGTGTAAGTTGGTCATTTGGCTGTGGTAAATTGGGTTGAGATAAGAATCTGTTGTAGGTATAACTCATGCACACTCTCTATCTCACTTAGTGCGATTAGATCTCTCTGTTATTTACCTTAATTGGTTTTGCTATAAATATATTTCTGCTTGCAAGTCATCGATTAATCGTGGTAATTGTAATGTCGGATGGGTGACCGAGTGGTTTAAGGTACCGGTCTTGAAAACCGGCGTACGTTTGCGCGTACCGTGGGTTCGAATCCCACCTCATCCGCCAAGACCACCTGTATTTTAGAGTGGGCTGTCACAGTTGCGATGATGTCAAGTTCATTGTAGATTTGCGTTAACTTTGGTAAATATGAATAGTGTAAGGTGACTATCGCAACTCGTCGCGGAATGATGGTGGTGCTTTCTGCGCCCTCAGGGGCGGGCAAGACTACAATTTCCAATGCTGTTCAAGAAGCAGATGGGCAGATTACTCAATCAATTTCGGTGACCACTCGTCAAAAGCGTCCCAAGGAGGCAGATGGGGTTGATTACACGTTCGTCACAGAAGAGGCTTTCAAACTCATGATTGAGCAAGAACAATTTCTCGAATATGCGCGTGTATTTACGAATTTTTATGGTACACTTAAATCGACCGCTGACGATCGCGTATTAAACGGGCAGGATACCTTTTTTGATGTTGATTGGCAGGGTTATAGACAAATCAAAAGTCTTGCTTCCTTAGATGTTGTGGGTATATTCATTTTACCACCATCAAAAAAAGAAGTTTTAAGACGACTAAAGACCCGTAATCAAGACACAGATCAGGTAATCCAGCAGCGAATAAAGCAGTTCGATACTGACATTATGCATTGGCAGGAGTATGATTATGTGATAGTTAATGAAACGCTTGAAAATACTGTGAATAAAATTTTGGAGATCCTGCATGTTGAGCGTTTAAAAAAAACTAGACAGTTCGGATTAGAAAATTTTATCAATTGCCTTATAGAAGAAAAAATTTAATCTATTGAATCATTCTGTATTGCTTCGCGGTAAAATCTTTTCACAATTACCATTATAAATGCATTGTATTACAACTGAATCAGTTTCCGAAGGACACCCAGATAAAATCGCAGACCAGATTGCAGATGCGATTTTAGACGGATTCTTATTACACGATCCTTTTGCAAGAGTTGCCGTGGAAGTCATGGTAGTCCCTGATGTGGTGATCCTTGGGGGGGAGATTTCTTCCATATATAGAATGACCCAAGATGAACTAGAGGATATAGTCAGAAATGTCGTTCGCAAAATTGGTTACGAAAGATCCTATTTCCATTGGAAATACCTTCGTGTTTTAAATTTTTTACACGAGCAATCAAATGACATAGCGATTGGTGTTTTGAATCAAGATATTGCCCAACAAGGAGCTGGAGATCAGGGGATTATGTTTGGCTATGCGTGCACAGAAACCGAGGAATTGATGCCGGCTGGAATAGTCTATGCTCATAAAATTTTGCAAAATATAATGAGGGCTGTTCGTAATGGTGATCTTAAGGATTTGGGGCCAGATGCAAAAAGTCAAATTACGTTAAATTATACAGAACCATATCGGCCAGTTTCTGCTGCATCAATAGTGGTTTCAATACAGCATCATCCGAATTTAACCCAAAGAGATGTGCGGGAGGCGATTTTACCATACGTAATTGCTGCCTTGCCAAGGGGTTGGATGTGTCCATTGGAAAAATTTTACGTTAATTATACTGGAAAATTTGTCACCGGAGGACCCCAGGGTGATGCCGGAATGACTGGTAGAAAGATTATTGTAGATAGTTATGGAAGCGGAGCTCTTCATGGTGGCGGTGCTTTTTCTGGCAAAGATCCATCGAAGGTTGATCGCTCTGGAGCCTATGCGGCCAGGTATTTGGCAAAGAATATAGTGGCTGCGGGGCTGGGGAGGGCGTGCACCATCCAATTGGCGTATGTTATAGGAAAACCGGAGCCGATTAGTATCTATGCTACAACGCATCGGTTAGGGGTAATTGAAGACGCTGATTTAGTAGCAATAATTCCAAAATTGATAGACCTGAGGCCAAATGGAATTCGGTTACATTTAGGATTGAACAAGCCCATGTACTCAAGCACATCTGTTTATGGTCACTTCGGAAGGCAATTCCAGGAAAATGGAGCTTTCTCTTGGGAACGAACCGATCTTGTAGATAAAATTTTGCAATACGTAAAAGGCGTCTAGAGCACTTTTTTTATTTAAGTTGATTTCTCAGCGGTATTTTGTTGCATTTTTCGTAACAGGTGTACACTAAGATAGAATAGTGGTGTGCAACAGACTATAAATAACAACTTAAAGCAATAAACATTAAGAACGACTGGCCAAGTCCGTTCTTCTGGAATTATGCCAAAAAACCCAGTAAGACCAATCATTATAACGGTATCCACAAATAGCGATACCACCATACTAGCGTTATTTCTTAACCAAAGAAATCTACCGCCCGTTACCTTGCGAATCCACAAGTATATCCTGATGTCAATCATTTGAGATATGTAACATGCTGCTATGGAGGCGCTAAAGATTGTGGAATATAGTCCAAATACTAGGTGGAAGGACTCATCATCCACCCTTGACCATTCTGCCGCATGGACGTGATCCATACTAGTGACCACTAACGCAATAACCATTTCGTAAAGCAGGGCGATTTTAACGCAAAATCCAGCCCTTTCTTTTCCATAAAGTTCTGCAATCAAATCACTTATAATGAATGTTAGAGGATAAAATAGAGATCCAACAGATATCTCAAAAGTTATTAGGTTTCCAATAGAAAGTGTGATAAATTTTTGGTACACCAAATTGCCAGATATTGCCAACATAGCAAAGAAAACTGCAAGGGCAGTGTACACTTTATCGAAATGAGGATTCTTCATAAACGCCAATAACCTCGATATTTTTCGGCCAGTGTCTATTAAGTTTTTCGTAAAGTCAAGTCGGCACTTGACTTTTGTTTGATACATAAACATACTGCTTACAAACGTTCAGTAAGTGTGTAAGAGTGCGATGCCTATCACCAAGTTATGCATTTTTTGTGGGGTCAATAGTGGATTAGATCCAAAATTTACCGAAATGGCAGTAGAGATAGCGGAAGGGATTAGTGATCTGAATATCAGTATAATCTATGGGGGAAGTAAGAAAGGCTTGATGGGTACAATTGCTAACGCCGCTCTAAAGAAGGGAAATCATGTTGTGGGGGTTTTGCCAGAATCAATTAATAGGCCAGAAGAGGTTCACGACGGATTATCGGAGCTGATTATATCGGAGTGTCTCAGAGCGAGAAAAAAAATCATGCTAGAGAGGTCTGATGCTTTTTTAATTCTGCCGGGGGGTTATGGGACGCTCGATGAATTCTTTGAGATCATGACGTTAAAAAAGCTTCAGTTGCATTCAAAGCCCGTGTATGTCATGAATTATATGGGATTTTGGAATGAACTCCTGGTCTTGCTGCAAAAAATCCAGGGACTTGGGTTTATTTCCTCTGGGGAGATCGGGGAATTATATCAAATTTTCGACAATGTTTCTGATTTAATTTCCGCCATTACACAGCGTAATTCTAAACATCTATCTAGACCTTAGTTATATTAGTGCATTTTGTTCTCAATCTGCCAACAGAAGTGTGGCATGAGGTATGATAAGTAGAGATAAGATTGACAGGATCATAGAGCGCTATAACGAAATCAGCGATAAGCTTTCTAATGCCCAAGGTGTTCCAATTTCCGAATTAGTTGAGTTAGCGAAAGAAGAGCACGAAAGACGCGATGTTGCTGAATTAGCGATGGAATATAAAAAAAACACCCAAGCTTTAGAAGATATAAATCTTGTGATAGCTGATGCCAAGGAGGATGAAGGCTTCTTAGAGATGGCATTAGAAGAGAAGAAGGATTTAACGAGCAAAATTATCAATATTGAAGAAAGATTACAAATTCTTCTGTTGCCGAAAAACGCCGAGGATGAAAGAGGTGTCATTTTGGAGATAAGGGCTGGAGCCGGTGGAGAGGAGGCCGCGCTGTTTGCTGCGAAATTATTCCGAATGTATAGCAGATATGCCGAGAAGCGTGGTTGGAGATTTGATATATTATCACTTAGCGACACCGGCCTTGACGGATACAAGGAGGCGACAGCAAACATCATCGGTCAAGGAGCTTTTGCCAATCTGAAATTTGAATCTGGCGTGCATAGGGTGCAGCGCATTCCAGAAACCGAATCAAACGGAAGGGTGCATACATCTACCGTAACTGTTGCGGTTCTTCCAGAGGCCGAAGAAATTGACATCCACATTGATGATAAAGATTTGCGGATTGATGTCTTCAGAGCGAGTGGGGCTGGTGGGCAGCACGTGAATACTACCGATAGCGCTGTCAGGATTACACACATCCCATCCGGTCTAGTTGTGAGCCAGCAGGATGAAAAATCTCAACACAAGAACAAGGCAAAGGCTATGAAGATTTTGCGAGCACGTTTGCTCAATATGCAAAAATCACAACAAGATGCAGAAATTTCAACGCTAAGAAAGGAACAAATTGGGACTGGTGATAGGTCAGAGCGAATCAGGACATACAATTATCCCCAAAGCCGGGTAACGGATCATAGGATTAATGTGACAGTGCATTCCTTGAGCAATTTTATTGATGAGGGGGAGCTGCAAGAATTGATTGACGCCCTGATAGCGGATAATAGAGCAAAGAAATTGTCCTCCTGATCAGAGCTGGGAGATGGTGCTTCGGCGGAATGATTTCTATTGCACTCTGTCTCGAGGACGTGTTACCATTGAAATGTTATCAGGGTTTTGGATCTATTGTCCAAAGCTGAGGTGTAAATCATTTTATTAATTAAGGGGAAATATGCAAGAGAGGAAGGAGGAGAATGAGAACCAGGGGGTGGAGCTGCAGAATCTGAATACAGCAGAAGCACTGGTAAACAGCTCAAAGACTGAGCATGATAAAAATATAGAAAATGAGCTTGATGCTGCTGGATGGGGTGTCCTTACTGAGGAAGAAAGGCTAAAGATAAAGAAGTTGGCAGAAGAGCTGTTCCAAGATACGGGGAGTATGGGTTATAATCAGACCCAAATAGACGCTTTGTGTTCAGAAAGTAACGAAGTTTCTTATCCGGTAGAAGGACCTAAAGAGGGTGACGACAAGGGGGTGGCTAAGAATGCTCATTGGGTATCCCTGAGGCTTAACGCAGATGGTAAAGTCACAATATTTGATCCATCTGGAGTGTTAAAAGACGAAGGGGCTATGAAAGGCCTTTTAGAGAGAGTACTGGCAGACTTAAATGCTGGGAATAGGTTTCCTAAGGAGAGTAATGGACAATGGATGGCAGGGATTAAAGAGCTCCAAAAGGAGCCCAAAGTAGCTCTAGAAAAATCTACAATAAAACTGGATCCCCTGTGTACAGCAGAACAGTCTGGAGCATTGTGCGTCGAATCACGTAAGCATAAAGATCTAGATGGTCTGAAAGATTTGGCGACGGAATGGGGTAAAAGTGGGAATAGAAAACAATATGTAGACGATCTGCAAGAACGACAGAAAAACAATCTGAGATCTGCCTTGAAAAACGCTTGTACTAAGGCGGCATTAACAGCAGAAGTGGGGCATTTAAAGACCGTGATAGGCGAGTCCAGGAAGGGGGAAAGGGTGAATGATGAGCGTCCTGTGTACAAGGAGTATCAGAAGATAACTTCCAATAATCATGAATTATAGCCAACCAGTTGACGCAAAGAATGAGAAAACTCTATCGTATACCAGTTTGTATGTATAACTTAAATTCTTAAACGTCTTTACGGCAATTGGCGTGACTATCAATCCAAAGGGTGTTCTCTAATGCTGGCTATGGGGGGTGGGGTAAACTAAGCCCCACCCATAACTAACTGCGGTATTTCTATTTACTACGGATCGTGGAAGGGACTGTAGGTCGATTGTCCTATTAGATGGAATTGGTTATTAAGTGGGGCGAGGCTATCCCCCCTAAGACGCAAGCGCTCTTATGTGTTGACGTGTTGGGGGCGGTCGCTGAAGAAAAAAAGCGAACCTTTTTGCATGTTTTGGTTGTATCAAGTTTGCCCCGAGATAACTGCCGATCTAGCTCTAAATTTTCTCCAATGGACACAAGATTCTTCTTTCATTTTGAAGGCTCATCAGATAGACTGCCTACAGATTTTATCGAATTGATCAGCGCGTAACAATTGAGCACAGAAGAGACTCTATCAGGCACAAAAGAACCAGAAATCATAAATGAGGATTTGAATCAATCGTCCGACCTGTCTTCTGGGATCTCTCCGGCGAGCATAGAAGACGAGATGCAAAAATCTTATCTTGATTATGCGATGAGCGTTATAGTGAGTCGTGCCCTGCCGGATTGTAGGGATGGGTTAAAACCCGTCCAACGCAGGATCCTCTATGCTATGTATGACACTGGGAATAGATATAACAAATCATACAGAAAATCCGCGAAAGTTGTTGGGGAGGTCCTCGGAAATTATCACCCCCATGGGGATTCGTCGATATACGGGGCATTAGCACGAATGGCGCAGGATTTTGCGCTTAACATCCCGCTTATTGATGGCCAAGGTAATTTCGGTTCTGTGGACGGCGATCCGCCAGCGCAGATGCGTTATACCGAAGTTAGGTTGTCAAAATTAGCTGATACGAACTTGCTAGCGGATATAGACAAGAATACCGTAGAATTTCAAGAGAACTACGATAATTCCACAACTGAGCCACGCGTCCTCCCGGCGAAATTTCCAAATATTTTGGTGAATGGGGCGAGCGGAATTGCGGTTGGCATGGCTACAAATATTCCAACCTATAATTTAGGCGAAGTAATTCAGGGGTGTCTTGCTTATTTATCGAATGAAAACATTACAGGAGAAGAGTTGTTACAGCATGTTGCTGGCCCAGATTTCCCGACTGGTGGCGAAATAGTCGGGGTTACCAAACTAAAAAATGCGTTATTAACAGGGAAGGGGATTATTACTGTCCGCGGCAAATTGTCGATAGAAACCCCGACAACAAATTCTAAATCTATTGTTATCACAGAAATTCCGTATCAAGTGAATAAATCGGAATTGGTCAAATCAATAGAGGACCTTGCACGGAATAAAATTATTGAGGGTATCACGGAAATTCGTGATGAATCCAATAAATTAGGAATGCGAGTAGTAATTGATATCAGAAGGGATGTAGACGGAGAGATCGTGTTAAACCAGCTCTATAGACGAACACAGCTCCAAACATCTTTTGGGATTAACATGCTTGCACTTAAGGATAATATCCCAATTCTGATGAGCTTGCTGGACATCATTAGCTCATTCATTAAATTTAGAGAAGAAGTCGTTTCTAGAAGGATTGCGTTCCTATTAAATAAAGCTAGGATGCGTGCTCACATTCTTGTTGGTCTACTAATCGCTGTCGATAATATAGATGAAGTAATTCGCATCATCCGGAACTCAGCTAATGTAGATGTAGCCAGAGGTCGGTTGATGGAGCAAAAATGGCGTACAGATGCTATGCTCGAAATATTACGTTTAGTAGAAGACCTAAGGAATAAGGTTGACGCAGATAACAGCTGCTATCTAAGCCTAGAGCAATCTCAGGCGATACTTGACATGCGTTTACAACGTTTAACGAATTTAGAGCGCACCAAAATTACAGATGAATTCACGGCCCTGGAAGCCGAGATCAACGAATATTTAAGCATTCTTCGTGATCGAAACAGAATTCTTAATATAATTCGCGAGGAATTGACCGAGATTGCAAACACCTTCCATACACCAAGAAGAACTCAAATTGTCGATGCAGATTTAGATGTATCAGATGAAAGCCTCATACAAAAAGAGGATATGGTCGTCACCGTTACTCGTACGGGATATATCAAGCGGACAGCCCTTCTTAGCTACAAATCACAAAAACGTGGTGGCAAGGGTAGGAGCGCAATGACCGTTGCAGAAGACGATATTATTACAGACTTGATAGTGACCGATACACATGACTCGTTGCTATTTTTCTCAAATATTGGAAGGGTCTATAAACTTAAGGTATATAAATTGCCAGTTGGCTCAATGCAAAGTAAGGGGCGCGCCATAGTAAACATTCTTCCGTTAGATAATGGAGAGAGGATAACGACAATTATCAGCCTAGGAAATGTTGAAGAGGGCGACAATATAGATGATAAAAAATACATAATATTCGCAACAGCACTTGGTAACGTCAGGCGCAATGCCCTATCAGATTTTGCCAACATAATGTCCTCCGGGAAAATCGCGATCAGGTTAGAGGAGAGGGATCGTTTGATTGGCGTTGTGTTATGTAAGCAGAGTGAGCATGTGTTGTTAGCAACCGCGAAGGGTAAGGCTGTGAGATTTTTGGTAGCAAACCTGAGGGTATTTAGAAGCCGGACATCTGATGGCGTTCGTGGAGTTCGTCTATCTCTCGTTGATGATTCTGTTATTTCCATCTCTATTCTCCATGGTATTGATATGGATGGAGAAATTAGAGACATTTTCTTGAAAATCCCAGTAGAACAACGCATGGAATTAGGAAAAGTGGTTGATCAGGAGCAAGCAATTGCACTAGCCTCAGAACTTCTAAGCCAGGTGCCGCAGAATGATCAACGGCTTACTGCAGAAGATGCTATAAAATTCGCTCAACAAGAGCAGTTCATATTAACCGTAAACAATAAAGGATACGGAAAAAGAACCTCGGCATATGAGTATAGAATTGTTGGAAGAGGTAGCCAGGGCATTATTAATATGAACCTGCCACATACCCATATCACAATCATAGCTTCTTTTGCGATTGATAATAACGAAGAAATCATCGTTGTAACAAAGAGTGGAACTGTTATACGTTTACCCGTGGATGATATAAGGATCACTGGTCGCAGCGCAATTGGAGTAAGAGTTATTAATCTGAAGGGAGGGGGTGATGAAGTGAGTTCCGTGACAAGGATTGTAAGTGATGCCGAGGACGCTCAGGATGAAAATGCCGATGTCGAGTTTTAGGGCCGGTTGTGTAACGCTAATTTACTTTAGAATCAAAGAGCTGAAATAAAAAGAAGTTAGGATTAACCATCTTTGAGTATGTGCTTATGAGATTGAGATCTCATCTATTTATGGTCGCCGCAACAATTTCTTGTGTTATATGCCTTTATTCGGCCTCTGCATTGAATGCGTTGGTCCGGGTTGATATTAACAGAGGGCAGGTTGATCCGTTGCCTATAGCACTAGTAAATTTCCAGGGTAAAATTCCGGAAGAAGCAGATTTAGGTAATCTCATAAATGGGGTTATCTCAAACGATCTCCAAAATTCTGGGATTTTCAGAATGATCGACCATCATGCCTTTTTAGAAAACTTATCGTTTGATACGAAGCCCCGATTTGAGAACTGGCGGAGAATCAACTCGGTTCTGGTTGTACAAGGGGATGTGCAAATTCATAAAACCACAGGGATGGTACATGTACACATAAAGACATGGGACCCATATAGCGAGATAGAAACAGAGCATGTTATTTTCAAAACTGCGTCAAAATCCTGGAGAAGGATCGCCCATAAGATTGCTGACAATGTTTATCGACAAATAACGGGTGAGAAGGGTTACTTTGATACAAGGATTCTTTTCGTATCTGAAGAGGGTGCCCAGAGACATTTGAAAAAACGACTAGTAGTTATGGATCAGGATGGCGCCAATATAAAATTTCTCACCCCAAAACAAGATTACATATTGAGTCCGCGCTTTGATCACAGCGGGAATCGAGCTGTATATATGTCGTATAAAAATCGTGTACCACAGGTGTTTTCTATAGATCTTATTAATGGTTCGATAAAATTGATATGGCAAATGGCTGGCATGTCCTTTGCACCAAGATTTTCTCCTGATGGAGCGCATATAATCATGTCGGTAGCTAAGGACGGGACAACCGCTATATATGAGATAAACGTTGCAAATGGTCAAAGTAGAAAGATCATCAGCGATATTGGATCTATCAGCACATCACCATCCTACTCGCCGGACGGAAAACAAATCGTCTTCAACTCTGATCGAAGTGGTTCGCGTCAATTATATATCATGAATAAAGATGGATCAGACGTTAAAAGAATCAGTTTTGGTAGTGGGGTGTATGCAACTCCAGTATGGTCACCACGAGGAGATTTTATTGCATTCACAAAGATCGAAGGGAACCAATTTTTCATCGGAGTTATGCGCTCTGACGGTACAGGTGAACGCCTGTTGACCACAAGCTGGCTTGAGGAGGGCCCTACTTGGTCTCCAAATGGTCGTGTGATCATGTTCTATAGACAAGCAAATCCAGGTGGAATGAAGAAGATATATGCTATTGATGTTACGGGGTATAATGAGCGAGAGATTCGTACGCCATTTCCATCACTCGATCCAGCCTGGTCGCCGCTCTTGGAGTGACCTCCGACATGATAGGTACCTAAATGATGACAAAAGAGTCTAATGGCGAGGCGATTGTTCTTCTCTATACTTTAGTCGCCACAATGGAGCAAGCAGAGAAGATTACCAAAATCTTAATAGAAAAAAGGTTTGCAGCATGTGTAAATATTATTCCTGGGGTGTTTTCTAGATATATATGGAAAAATCAAATTGAAGAAACTGGCGAATTTCTGATATTGATCAAAACTCTACAGTCTGTGGCTGAAGCGGCGGTGACCGAGATATCTGCGTTCCATCCCATACGATGTTCCAGCGATAATACAAGTATCCTCTGGGATTAGCTGCAATCCAGCGTTTAGTGATTGGATCAAAGATACAATTGCTAGGTAAGCATCTTGTAAACCTTAATTCGGCTCTGGAATTAAATCAAAGAAAGTTGTCGACATGGTAATGCGCAGTTAATTTAGCGCTGGTTAAAATAAGATAAGTTTGATAAAGGGGCTTGCGTCTTTGATTCTTCTATGAACATACCTTGACAAAGGGCTTGACTTAAAGAGGTACACTTGCCAAAGTACTCGATGGTGTGGTGTGCACAGAGCCGGGATAGCACAGTTGGTAGTGCAACTGATTCGTAATCAGTAGGTCGGAGGTTCAAGTCCTCTTCCCGGCACCAATCATGCATTAATCGCAATGCCCAGATGGCGGAATGGTAGACGCGCTAGCTTCAGGTGCTAGTAATCAGTGATGGTTGTGGAAGTTCGAGTCTTCTTCTGGGCACCATTGGCCTTTTGTAGAATGTATCGAGGCATTCAATCTACTTTGTTAATAGTGCCTTAATAAGGGTATAGAGAACCTATGTACTAACGACAGAGGTAAATTCTCTATATGAAAAAAGGTGTAGAGTCACCCCAGTTGATACAAAGAATGAAAAAACTCTATAACCGTCTTTATCCAACAAAAGCTAAGTGTGAATATAGTTTGTAAGGCCTTCTACGAGATTGCTGATTTGCCACTAGATTGTTGCTGTTGTAGATGCTGCTGCTGTTGTAGATGTTGTAGATGCTGATGCGGCTGATTATACTGACATTCTCTTTCAGATGTTTTCTGTTGCTGATCTTTGAGGCTGCTCACATTTTTATTTGATAAAATAACCTTGGCTATAGCTGGAACATTTTTATTCTCCTCGCCAACGAAAGCGTCAAGTTCTGGATTATTAGGAGCTGCGCTAAGAGACTCTTGCATCTTCTCTTGAAGCATTTTTGTTATACCGAGCTCTGCTCTTATCACCGATTCTATAACCGTATTGCTTCTAGGGAGCATTTTTACAACGCTCTGTCTCGTCTGTTCGTTTTCAAAATCTCCTTCTTTAAAAATATGAACAGAATTTTCTATCTGCCGAATCTCCTTCTCTATGTTATTAAATGTTGTTACTCCACATCCAGAGGCTCCAAATTGTAATGATTCTCCATATTGTCTTCGAAACTTCGCGTTTGGATAAAGTTTTTTCACATATTGTTCTATGAGATTTAGCTGGTCGCTTTCTAAACATTTTTTGACAAAAGATTCATAGTTTCCAACATCACAAAGAGTAGAATTGATATGAGTTAAAGTAAATGTATCGGCATTTTTATCAAAAGAGACTTTCACGTAACCCCAATGTGTAGCGGTATTAATTGGGATGATTATATCTTTTTCTGTTGCGCTTTTTAGATCTATAATCAAATTGTTGAGCATATCTCGCTCTACAGCGTTTGTTCGTCCAAAGATGAAATTGGAAATTATTATTTTTTTCCCATTTTCACTTTCTTCTGTGTGTTGAAAAATGTTCATGTCTTCGACATTATGAAACGTATCCGCCATGGATAAATATTCTTCCTGTATATTTTCTGGAAGAACCTCACCATCAACCAAAACTTTTAATTTACTTTTTCTACTTCCATCACAGCTGATTTTGACGTCATTACCATTTTGCCTTTTATAAGAAATAAAGTGCGCTATTTCCTTAAAATCCTTTGGTAAGATTTTTTGTGATAAATCTAGGACTGATGTTTGTTCATCAGATACCATTATATCTCCGAATGGATGATGGTAGACGTATTTATCTGTTTTGGAGTATTTATTGTTAGAAAACGTTATGTTGCCCCATTCCATCAATTCGAGGGTATCCTTTAAAATTTTTTGTTCTTTTTGCATATAATCCTCTCGATAACAAGTTTTTAATGCCATATATCTTAATCGTATACCTAGAGGTACTTGTGTGTCAAGTTCTTAGACTCTAAAGATTGTTAATAGTCATGCTAGTTGGCGCAAAGCATGAAAAACCCTATATACCAGTTTATACGGAGGATTGAAATCCTTAAGCGTCACCATGCCATCCATATGTTAGTTGGCGTGGATTTATGATCCATTTTTTATCTTTTTTTGTAGATACATGATTCCTTCCAGAAGAGCTTCTGGAGTTGGTGGGCATCCCGGAATGTATACGTCAACCGGGACTATCTGATCGCATCCCCGAACTATTGCATATGAATCACTATAGTACCCCCCTCCATTAGCGCAGCTACCCATCGAGATTACCCATTTGGGATGCGGCATTTGGTCATATACAGCCCGCAAAGCTGGGGCCATCTTATTCGTCAATGTTCCGGCCACGATCATGACGTCGGCCTGTCTTGGACTAGGTCGAAAAAGCATCCCAAAACGATCCATATCATACTTACTAGCAGCGGTATGCATCATCTCTATTGCGCAACAGGCTAGTCCAAAGGTCATTGGCCAAAGGGAGCCGGCACGCGCCCAATTTTTTAGGTCATGGAATTTCGTGAGCAAAAACCCGATATTAGTTGATTTGGACTCCAAATTAATTCTTTTACTAGCGTTATCCATTACTCAGATACTCTTTTTGATTGTTTTATATATTTCTTTCGCAAATAATCCATTGCTTATTTTGTACTCTAATGCGGTATCATCTACATACATTTCTGCAATCTGTTTGAAGCAATATATCTCATAGAGCATCAAGATTTGGTGAAATTCATCAGTCTGGTTAAATGTCCCACTCGAAAAATATAACTGCTGTATGTGTACCATGTATTCCCCAATAGCCCCAGCAACAATGCCAATCTTGCCTTGTTCAATCCCCAAGTATCTCTTTATTACCTCAGTTAAAAATAGTTTTTCAGCGCTTAATGCAATTTTATCAAGTGGGTATTGAAGGAATGATTTAATCATGTCACCCCAATCTTTATCCCTGTCCTCGTGAAAACTTTGTATTGTCGTTTCAATAGAGCGTACTACAAATACACAGGACTGCCCAAGAATTGTGCTGATTGGCTTTCGCAATATTTCTAATGGCAATTCTGGAGCTAATTTAGAAGATGCTACTAAGATTGTTTTACTTCTTGAAACTCCAGTATATGAATTTATGAGTAAATTTTCATATTTCTGTAGTAGGGTTATATATTTTTCAATGCCATAGCCTAGGTTTATTAATCCAAAATCACTCCATATTTTTGCAGCCTCGACGGTAGCCAGAAATATGCAGGATGATTTTGATTTTTGAGTGATGGCACATCCCAATCCAACAAACGCTATTGCAGAAAAGGCGCGAGAAAAAACCTCTCCGTTATTCATATACTGTGTAAGCTTCGGTGGGGCCACCATTTGTGTATCAAAATATTGTGATACACTGACTCCAATAAGATCTGCGGCGACATGTAATTTAGTGGCTATGATGCCAGATCCATAATTGTTATAAAATTCGATCACATAGTTAACATTTTCCAAAATGGAACTTTGGAGCCAATATGCATTAAAAAGTTCTGAACCTATTAGAATGCCGGTCGTCAACAAAGGTTTATAATCACCTGTGCAGTAAGCCCAACCAAATTTTATTACGAGATCTATACCCCAATAAATTAATTGTTGTGTTGTAGGGAGAATAAAATTTAAAGCAGGGTCATGCATCTCTTTTATGTAGGGCGGTTCTGCAGTCTTAACGTTTTCCGATGATTTTATAAAATTATTATAATTAATGTCTAAAAATTTTCCCGGTTCTGAATACAAAGTATTTTTACACATTTCTTCTGTGGAATAGTAGGGCTCACCGTTATAATACGGGTTGTTGTTGTTATAACTTTCGGACTCAACAATTTGATGATCGATATATGGCATAAAAAAATATTACGAGAATAAGGTTAAAAGTCGTTGTATTGTACGGTGCGCAGTTTCATTAAACTTGTATCGCAATCAAAAAGAATTTTTGCCAAATCGAAAATTTCTTTTGAAATTCGCGATTCTCGGTTAGCTTTTCAGCAGTAAAAATTTTTGATGGCACGTAAGATCAGCGTTATAGTTGCGCCAATTGACATAGAGAGGGCGCAGCGGCGTTTGAGAATTTGAACGATGCGTACAAACTGATTATACAGAGTTTTCTCCTTCTTTACGTCAAGTGGTGCGATTATATATTCGTTACCAATATCTAAGTGCTAATATAATCTCATTGAGTGTATATTTGAGTTCTTTTTAATTTTCGTGTATTGAGCAACGTCAAGATTGGAGCGGATATGTATATTGAGGAATAAGTACCAAAGGCGATGCCGAAGAGTGTAGCTAAACTGAATCCTTTTAGATGTTGACCACCAAAAATGGCCAATGTAATACACACTAATATTGTCGTGAGTACTGTCATTACGGTTCGTGCCAGCGTCTCATTAACACTGATGTTGATTATCTTATTAAAATCTTGGCGCACATATTTTCGGAGATTTTCTCTGATACGATCGTAAATCACCATACTATCGTTGATAGAATATCCTATGATGGTTAAAAGTGCGGCTATAGACGTCAAATCAAATTCATATCGTGTGACCGAATAAAACCCTATTGTCGCGATAGCATCGTGGAAAAGTGCAACAATTACTCCAACTCCGAATTGCCAATCAAATCGGCTCCATGTGTACATCATCATCACGACTAGGGCGATGGAGAGGGCGCTGATTGCGTTTAACATAAATCCAGAGCCAACTTTTGGTCCTACATACTCAACTCTGTCAAGGGTTGCGGAAAATTCCTTTATCAGCAAAGTTTTCAGGGAGCTGATTCTTGATCCATCCAATGATGGTGGGAGGCGTAGGATGAAACGTCTATTCTCTGGTCCTTGGTGTTTTATCTCTTCATGCGTCATTGTATTTGCCCCCATATTTTTCGATGGGTTTGTTATTCTTGAATCGGCAGATTGCTGGTTGGGCTGCTTTTTATCGAGTTTTTCTGATCTTCGTTGATGTTTGTACTCTTGTATGCTGAAATTGCCGTATTTTTGCGCAGAAATAATTTGCCGAAGATCTTCCGCGCTGTATTGCTCCTGTACAGTCATTTCTATAAGAGTGCCTCCAGAGAAATCTATGCCGAGATTTAGTCCATTAATGGCCGTGTTCACTAAAACAAAAATAGTTAATATGGTACTAAAAATGAAGGCATAATGACGTTTGTTAATGAAGTTGATATGCAAGTTGTCTGGAATTAACTTGAATGGGATGAGCATCCTATTTCTTATACAAAATCATTAAGTTGTGTAACCTATTAGCATACTATGCTTTTCTTGTACAATGGGAAGTTAGGTCATGCTTGGGGATTTCTCTGATGGAAGCTCCTCATCCAAGGCTATCAGCAAAAAGTTCTGCCAATAAAATTGAACAAGTCTTCCATGCATATTTTTGATAAAAGATTTCTATTATAAATTTGGTCAGTAGGATGTGGTCAGTAATGTTATTCGAAAATATTCAAAAAACAAAAAAAGAATCGTATGGGAGGGGGTGCCAATCTACCTCCTTAAATAACATCGTTATGCGTTTTTTCAAATCTTTCATGTTGTTCCTGCGCTTCAAGACACAGCGTTGCTATGGGGCGGGCAACTAAGCGTTTTATTCCGATCTCCTCTCCTGTGTCTTCGCAATACCCATATCCTCCAGATGATATTTTCATTAAGGCGACATCAATTTTCTCAATTAATTTTCTTCCCCTGTCCTTTGTTCGTAATTCCAATGCCGTATCTAATTCTGCGCTAGCTCTGTCACTGATGTCCGGCTCATTTAGACTTTCTGTCTGCAAGTATTCTAGGGCATTTTGTGATTCCGCGGAAAGCTCTTCTCGCCAAGCCAATAATTTGCATCTGAAATACTCCAGTTGTGCGGGGCACATGTATGTTTCACCCTCATTTGGAACATAAGACGCCGATATATCCGCAATTGTTTTATTCGTAATATCTTCAAGCATAAAATCTTACCCCTTTGTTATTGATAAAGTACTAGAATTTCTTGTATCCAGGTAAATGCCATATCCCATTATCATCTTTTTCAAATTAGGGTGCAACCACTCATTACATAAATATTTAATTGAAATGTATTGACTCGGTTGTTGGCTCATATTACTGAGAATGAAAGTACATTTTTGTGTTAAACCCCATGTAGTTTTCGATGATGGAGAATAAATATCTTTCTTCTTATGTGACTCCAATGATGCAGCAATATCTAACCATCAAAGAGCAATATAAGGACTATTTGCTATTTTATCGCATGGGAGATTTTTATGAATTATTTTTCGATGATGCCCTGAAGGCGTCTCAGCAATTGGAGATTACGTTAACGAAGCGGGGGATATATGCAGGGGAAGCGATTCCTATGTGCGGCGTTCCTGCTCATGCGAGCGACCTTTATCTCCATAAGTTGATCAAGAGCGGTTACAATGTCGCGATTTGTGAACAGTTAGAGTCCCCAGAAGAGGCTAAAAAGCGAGGATATAAAGCCGTTGTACGACGTGAAGTTGTGCGTATTATTACTCCTGGTACGCTTTTCGAAGACGCGCTCCTTGAATCAAAACAAGCAAATTTTTTGAGTTGCATACACAAAGAGAAAGAGAGTTTTTATATATCTTGGGTTGATGTATCGACCGGAGATTTTTTTGTTGAATCAATTGAGGAGTCTGCGTTGGAATTTGAAATAGCGAGATTAATGCCAAAGGAAGTGATTCTATCTGACAAATTTATGCAGCAGAATCATTTAATCACCACAAAGTTGCATGGAGCCCATGTTACAACTCGGGCTAATAGTATTTTCAATTATGAAAGATGTTGTAACCAATTAAAATCCTTCTATGGTGTTGAATTTTTAGATGGTATTGGGTCGTTTCTTGAGGGCGATGTTGTGGCTGCAGGAGTATTGCTTGAATACGTCGCTCATACCCAGCGAGAAAATCACCCAAGGTTGAAATTTTTATATAAGATGGATTCTACCTCGTTTATGTCGATTGATTTTGCTACAAGGAAGAATTTAGAGATTCATGTTGGTATGCGTGGCGATAAATCCCTTCTAAATATCATGGACAAAACATTAACGCCTCAAGGTGGGCGGTTGCTAAAGCTACACTTATCGTCCCCACTTTATAACGTAGGAGCCATAGACCAGCGATTAAACAATGTTGCTAACATGTTTGACTCTTATGATTTATGCCGCTCTCTTAGGAAGAGATTAAAGCATTTTCCAGATATAGAGCGTGCACTTTCAAGGATCAGCTCTAATAGAGGGACCGTCAATGATCTATGCATAATACGAGATGGAATGACATCTAGTTTGCAAATTGCAGAAACGTTACATAATGATATTGCCAAATTATCACCAGGTATTATTTCTTTCGTCAAGCAACTGGGCGGATTTGAAGGGGTTTCGGAAGAATTGGATAGTGCCCTCTCTATAGAATTAAAGCATGGGCCAATTGATCACGGTACGAGCTTTATTAGGAAGGGTTATAACAGTCAACTAGACTATTTATATCAATTGAAGTGTCATTCGAAGGTACAATTGGATGCTTTGAGGGACAAGTACAGAGAAATGTTGGGAATTGCTTCTTTAAAGATCACAAAAAATAACGTAATAGGTTATTTTGTTGAGGTGACCCCACTCCATGCGGAAAAAATGAATCATCCAGGTTTCATACATCGGCAATCACTCGGTAACTCTATTCGTTATACAACCAATGAATTACAAGTACTTGAGGGCGACATACTTTCTGCGGATGATAAAATCAAACAGCTTGAGCAAGATCTCTTTGTCCAGATATCTAAAAAGGTACTTTCAGTATCCGAGCAACTTAGCTTAACGGCCGAAAGTATAGCGTCGATTGATGTCACCTGTGCATTAGCCGAGCTAGCAAAGGAAAGGCATTACGTGAGGCCTGTGGTTGATGATAGTGGGTGCATAGAAATTGTGAACGGAAGGCATCCGGTGGTGGAAGAGAGCATCCAGCTCAAGTTCATTGGTAATTCGTGCAAGATAGATCGAGCTGGCATGCTTCTTATAACGGGTCCTAATATGGCTGGAAAAAGCACCTTCTTAAGGCAGACGGCACTTATATGTCTTATGGCTCAAATGGGAAGTTTCGTTCCGGCGGATATGGCGCATGTTGGTGTGATTGACAAGTTGTTTAGTAGAATAGGGGCTGGCGACAACATTGCGCAGGGGCAGTCCACATTTATGGTAGAGATGTTAGAAACTGCGCACATAATCAATACGGCGACAGAAAAATCATTCTTGATACTTGATGAGATTGGGAGGGGGACGTCTACCCACGATGGTTTGGCAATTGCCTGGGCTATTCTAGAAGAGATACACAATAAAATCAAAGCTAGGACCATGTTTGTGACACATTATCATGAATTGACGAAGCTTGAAGACGCCCTTAAGCGATTAAAATGTTATACGATGAAGGTGCAAGAATGGAACGGTAAGATTGTTTTCTTGCACGAAGTAATAGAGGGAAAGGCGAATAAATCTTATGGAATACATGTGGCGGAATTAGCGGGAATGCCAGAATCCATAGTTAAGAGGGCCGGAATTATATTGGAGCAACTTGAGGGTTTAAATGAAAATTTGGCGACCGTGAATGATAACCAATCAAGTAAATAGTTGTGATTATATGTTTTAATGGGGTTCACTTCTCGTCGTACTCTGATTGATTCGGACCTGAATAAATTCCATGTTCATAAATGAAGTAAGGAGCGCTATAAAAAACATCAACATTATACCAATAGCAAAATAATTCTTTTCAACTGCGCGAATTTTACAATATTTACAACTGGAGATTAGAAAAACGATATATAATGTGAGCCACCACCCCTGACACCACAAAATCGCTGGTAGCAACAAATGGATTGCAACCACCTCTTTCTTGGTAAGATGCCATGCTTTTTTCCTCGATACATAAAGTAGCACAATGAGACAACAAAAGCTGAGGCCGTAAAGCCAATGGATTATATCATGTTGAACAAGCGTTTTGTAAAGCATTCCGCAAACTATAATCGCTACTGTTACTACTTTTATCGGTGGATGGTTTGTAAGACAGATTGATCCCGAAAGTAGTGACAATATTCCAAAGGTAAAAAAAATTATATAGAGATCCGTGAGACCAAAGAATGTTAGGCACAGAACCGAGATCAAGGCCCCAAAAGTCTCTAAAAGGGTGTAGAGCGGATTTATTTTATGACCACAATAATTACAAGATCCTTTGGCGCTAATCCAACTCAATATGGGTAAATATTCAAAGAATTTCAATTCATGAGAGCAATAAGAGCAACGCGGCCTTAAGTTGGCTGATGACGCATAAATTGGAATACCTCTTGGCAACCTATGTAGGGCTGTTGTTGCGAAATTTCCAGCCATCAATCCTATAATTAATGCGAATAAATATTCGATGATAAGCACAATGAACTAGCTCAATTTAAGTTCTATCAGAATATATCCTTGAAAGAGTCTTCCTATCATAATATACTCAATCCCGATCAAATCAATTAGGTTTTCGGATATGTCATACAATAGAAAGGTGATGAAGCATTTTGAAAACCCACAAAATGTCGGATCATTTGCTTCTGAGGAACAAAATATTGGTACCGCCCTTGTTGGGGCACCCGAGTGTGGCGACGTCATGAGATTGCAGATCAAAGTTAATGACGGCGGCGTTATAGAGGATGTTAGGTTCCAAACTTTCGGTTGCCTTTCTGCTATTGCTTCCAGTTCTCTCATCACAGAAAAAATAAAGGGCCTGACGCTTGATGAAGCCCTCAATGTTACT
>Ga0247840_10001459_pt1 | contig 46427 bp, 38 predicted proteins | sample LaCruzMarch2015__FD_192404 | JGI IMG/M metagenome (GOLD analysis project Ga0247840, IMG submission 192404) | Freshwater microbial communities from meromictic Lake La Cruz, Castile-La Mancha, Spain - LaCruzMarch2015_17m | ecosystem: Environmental > Aquatic > Freshwater > Lake | place: Spain... | reverse complement strand
AATAGAACATTTTAACGCTTGCCTTATCATAATTTTTTGTTTATCCTTTATTGTCGGCCAAAGTGGCATGAATATCTGTTTTACTTGCTTGAAAAGCAGGAATAATGGCGGCTATGATACCAATAACTAAAGATGCGCTAAAAATATATATTTCCTCCTTTAGAAAAATAGCCGCCGAAAAATCATACCGATAACTTTTCTCCAAAAAATCGGCCAATATGACCATCGAGCCATGACTTAGAGCAATACCACAAAAATAGCCTAAGACAGCGATGATAATTCCTTCAAAAATAATTAGCTGAAAAAGGAAACCCGGTCTGGCACCTAAGGTTCTCATAACCGCTAACTCATATTTTCTTTCTCTTAGGGAACTAAACAAAGAAATGAAAATACTTAATCCTGAAACGAAAATTATGAGTAAAGCCATCGCTTTTAAGGCTTCCTCGCCTACGCCAAGCAAAGTATATAATCGATTAATTTCAATGGCTGGCGTGGCTGCCTGAAAATTAGTATTTTCATTAATATTCCTTGCCATATTTAAGGCTTGAATATTTCTTCCTTTAAATTTCACCAATAAGGAAGTAATGCTCTTATCCTCATAAGATGTTAAAGGCAAATCCTCGGAATGCTCCGCCTCGTCGTGTTCATGCCCCGCCTCGTCATGGTTGTGCTCCGCTTCATTATGGTCATGTTCAGCAGATTCTTCTGCCTCGTGGTCGTGCTCATCGTGGACTGCCCAAATACTTTGCGTTTTAGTTACAATAAGTTGATCAATGACAGATCCTGTTTTTTCCAATATGCCCACTACTTTAAAAGGAGCGGCATCTTCGTGAACCAAATTCTCGTCCTCAATAAGACCATGAGAACTTTTAAATTCATCGCCAGGTTTTATATTTAGATTTTTAGCGACGGTTGCGCCCACCACAACCTCCATATTTTCCTCAAAAAGCTTACCATCGGCAAATTTTGCTGCGTATAGATCGATAAATCCAGTGTTTGTACCCACTATTCTATACCCCCTGTGACTATCGCCCAGAGAAAGGGGAATGGCACTTTTAAAAATAGGATGTTTAGGATTCAGGAATGCTTTAGCTTCTGAAACAGGCATATTTCCCGTAGGGGCGTCCAAATGGTATAAACTACTTAATATTAGCTGCAAAGGACTGCCTTTAGCGCCAATAACTAAGTCTATCCCCGCAAAATTCTTTTCAAACTTGTCTTCCAACTGAACGTTCACCAATAAAAGCAAAGAGATGAGGCCAACGCCCAATGCGAAAAGCACCAGATTCAGGACTAAATTTAGGGGTTTATTCAGAATGTTTTTCCAACTTAAATGCAAAATACTCATAGACTACTCTTTCAATTCTCCTTACAAGAATCCCTATTTTAATAATAATTGTTTATGAAAAGCAGAAGTTAATCTGTTATCATGCGTAACCACAAGCAAAATCGCCTTTACCGCCTCTGCAGATTCCTTAAGTAAATTTTGCACTTCAGTACTATTTTTGTCATCCAGGGCCGAGGTAGGTTCGTCTGCCAAAATCAACCGGGGCTGATTAACAACAGCGCGGGCAATGGCCACCCTTTGCTGTTCCCCCGCACTTAATCTATTGGGTTTTTGATTTGCCTTATGAGCGATTTGTAATCTTTCCAAAAGATCCATTATCTTCTTTTTATCTAAAGATTTCCCACCCAATTGCTGTGTCAATAGCAGATTTTCCATAACGGAAAGAGACTGAACCGCATGAGCCTTCTGAAAAACAATACCTATGTTTTCCCCTCTAAATTTATCTAATCTGGCGGCAGAAATATTAGCATAATTAAAATCACCTAAAGTCACATTACCTTCCGTTGGTGATAATAATCCGCCTAAAAGGTGCAATAAAGTAGTTTTTCCCGAACCTGAAGGACCGAGAATTAACCATTGGTCACCTTGTTCTGCCGTAAAATCAGGAAACCGAATGGGGGTAGATCCTGAATATTGAAAGGATAGATTTATTGATTTAAGCATAATGGCAAAGATACATTTTGAATATCAAAGTTACACAAACCTCAATGAAGGATTATATTTCTTTTTTCTTATTTTTGCCAATTAATGGTAAAATAAATTATAAACGAATGTTAACAAGGCAAAAAATCAAGGGGCATTTTGTTATGCTCTCTTTTTTCAGTATTTTTTTAGTCACTTCCTGTCAAAATGATGCTTCAACAAAAAGTGAATCATCTGCAGAAAATAAAGAAGTTACAGCGCAAAAGACAACATTAAAAGATGTCAATTTTGATTGCAGCATGATTATGGGGAATGATAAAATGTTGTATTTAAAATATAACAATGCTGCAGTGGGTATGGGTGCGGTCTTGTCCTGTACACCTATTGAGGCAAAAGATTTTAAAAATCGGAATATCCCCGTTGCAGCTTTAGCTGCTTGCTCTGTTGAATCGGCTCAAGGAAATACCGTCTATTACGCTATTAAGGATGGCGATGCTTTATATATTTTCAAAGAAAATGCAAATAGCAAAACATATAATCTACATCTGATTGTTCCTCTTATTTGATAAGATGTTCATTTCAAAAATAATTAAGAGGGGGCTGTCTAAATAAGGTAGCCTCCTTTTTTATGCTACTTTATACATTGGGGAAATGGTGCCTGATGGCAAAAGAAAAAAATAGATAATTTTCTAAGATTATGTCCAATGGATATTTACCCCTAACATTCGGTTCTGAATCAGGATTTACAGGATTTTGAGGATTATAGAGAACGTCTTTGTTTTGGGTATAGTGGTTATTTGTAGAGGATTACTTTTTAACCTTCTTTTCACCGATGCGTTACGTATCGGTGAAAAGCCAGGAAATAAAAGCACCGTTTAATAATAATCCTCCCATGCCAACCAACGACGTTATGGTTAATCCTATACATCCTGAAAATCCTGATTCAAAACCTGAGGCTGCTGCGCGAACAATTTCCACCGACGACAGGGTGTCTAGTCTTCGTATCAAACATAATGTTTATTCGTATATGCATACTATCGTGTAAACTCGCAGGGGCATAGCCCCACCATCTTCGTAACACTCCACCGTCGTAGGGCCATAATGTTTTAGACAGCACCTCCTAAAGTTAATACCCTGCCACGCCGCCATCAAAGCTGCGAGAATCGGCTGCACCATACCTTATTTTTGTAGTGGGATCTATATAAATGCCCATGGCTTGCCCTTGTTTACCTCTTGAAACCGATGGATGGCCCATGGCCTCATATAGTTTTTTTGTGTCTGGTGAAAAGCCCCAACCCTCCATTGACGTTTGGTCGGGTAACCATTGATGATGAATACGGGGCGTTTCGATTGCCTCACCCATATTCATACTATGATCTATTACATTTAAAATAACCTGTAAAACAGTGTTAATAATAGTCCGACCTCCCGGAGAACCAATCACCAAAACAGGTTTACCGTCCAATGCAACAATAGTAGGCGTCATACTTGAAAGCATTCTTTTATGAGGTGCTACCAAATTAGGCGCGGTACCGACCTGACCTTTTCTGTTAGTTACGCCAGGAACGGGATTAAAATCGCCCATTTCATTATTCAAAAGAAAACCAGTTCCATCGGCCATTAATCTTGACCCATAACTATATTCTAGTGTATAGGTAACAGAAACCGCATTTCCCCAGGCATCTACTACTGAAAAATGGGTGGTTTCATCACTTTCCTTAGGCAAATAAAGAGACCCAAAAGCAGCGCTATCACTTTTTGATGCCTTATCCATTTGAATAGAAGCGGCCAATAATTCAGCATAATCCTTGCTGATTAGTTTTTCTATGGGCATATCCTTATTAAAATTTGGATCACCGATATATTGCGCTCTATCGGCAAAAGCTCTTCGCATTACTTCTGTGAGTACATGAAGATATTCGGCACTATTAGGACCCATTTTCCGCAAATCATATTTTTCCAACATATTCAGCATCTCCATAATAGCCACGCCACCTGAGCTAGGGGGAGGCATACCGATAATATCGAAACCTCTATAATTTCCAATGATAGGTTTTAGTTCCTCTGCTTCATAATTAGCCAAATCTTTGGCTGTTATGATACCCCCATGTTTTTTCATATAAGCCTCAAGCAAAGCAGCTGTTTCTCCTTTATAAAAACCGTCCCTTCCTTGTAATTGAATTCGTTTCAGGGATGCTGCCAAATCAGGTTGTTTCCAAAGTTCACCAGGCGTATATAAGTCTGTACCATTTTTAAGAAAAGCTTTTTTGGCTGCGGCAAATACGGGCTGTTTTTGTTTTTGAAAATAACTTAGAATATCTTGCATGTCCCAGGTAGAAGGAAAACCCTTTTCTGCCAATTCAACAGAAGGTTTTACCAAATCGGCCCAAGGTTTTGATCCTAGTTTTCCATGCGCCATCCATAAGCCAGCCACTGTGCCGGGCACACCAACAGAAAGAGGGCCTTCATGATTTGAATTATCTTTAATCTGACCATTTTCATCGAGATACATTCTTTCAGAAGCCGCCTGAGGCGCTTTTTCGCGAAAATTAAAGGTCGTGGAAGTACCATCAACACCGTGATATACCAAAAATCCTCCACCTCCAATGTTACCGGCAGAAGGAAGTGTTACTGCCAGTGCAAAAGCCGTAGCGATAGCAGCATCAACGGCATTTCCTCCATTTTTAAGCACCTGCATACCAGCTTGAGAAGCCAGATAATGACTGCTTACCACCATTCCCTCTTTTGCAGGGGCGGGCATACGACCATGTTGACCACTCAGCGTATTTAAAGGAAAAGCAAGGACTACGCTAATTATCCAAAGGCTAAAATTAATTTTCGTCATCATTATTTTAAAATTACTTCTCTAATGTATGCTAAAAATACCTAAATTAGGAAAAATCTAATGTACTTTTATTTATTTACTAGCGCAACCAATTTTTTGAATGAAATGGCTATCTCTTATTTTACTTTGCATTTTACCACATATAACGCAATCTATGCATAAATTTCCACCTGAATTTTTATGGGGTACCGCCGCTTCGGCCTATCAGACAGAAGGTAATAATATCAATAACGATTGGTACCATTACGAGCAAATAGAGGCGAAAAAACCTGAAAATAAGAGAAAATTAGCTGGAATTTGTGGTCAGGCAAGCATGCAATGGCAAAATTATGAACAAGATTATGATTTAGCACAAAAAATGGGCGTAAAAATTCATCGTCTTTCCATAGAATGGTCCCGCATTTTTCCAACCCCTGACAGACCCGATGAAGAAGCATTAGCCATTTATAAAAAACAATTGGTCAGTCTTCACCAACGGGGTATAAAAACCATGGTTTGTCTTCACCATTTTACCATCCCCATCTGGGTGCTGCAAAAAGGAGGCTTCCTTAACAGAGAATATTTCCTTAGGCAATTTCAGCAATATCTGGAAGTCGTCATTCCCTATATTGCTGATGAGGTGGATTATTGGCTACCGATCAATGAGCCCAATATAGTTCCCTCTGCATCCTATCTGATAGGAATGTTTCCCCCTTATAAAAAAAATATTTTCCAATACCTGAGAGTTTATCGGCTGATGATTGAAATGCATGCTGCTGCGTATCATATCATTAAGAAACACGACAAGCAAGCGCCGGTTGGCGTCGCTTTTGCCTATATGCACTTTCAACCGTTCAATGCAAAGAACAAATGGCAACAATTCTTAAGTAATTTGTCTGACAAATGGGCAAACAGGATATTCTTTGAAGCCGTTGTCAACGGACGTTGGGCTTTTCCCCTTGGTTGGGGAGCTGCCGCACCAGAAGTTAAAGGGACCCTCGATTTCACTGGATTAAATTACTATACGACGCTCTATTTGAAAAACACAGGCCCGGTGCCTTTCAAAAAAGGGGATGTAATAACAGACATGGGCTGGGTCGTTTATCCTAAAGGGATCTATGCCATTCTACATCAGTTATTTAAAATAACAAATAAGCCTATTATCGTCACTGAAAATGGCACTGCTACGACTGAAGAATCGTTCCGGATTGATTATTATAAAAGTCATTTAACTGAAATTCATAAGGCTATGTCGGAAGGAGTGCCTGTGAAGGGATATATGGCCTGGAGCCTGACCGATAATTATGAATGGCAACATGCTTATTCCAAAAAATTCGGATTAATTTCTGTGGATCCCATTTCAATGGAAAGAACCTTGAAAAAAAGTGGCTGGTGGTATAAGGAAGTAATTGAAAATAATGGATTTTAAGTAACAAATATGGCGGGGCTATGCCCCTGATAAGTTTATAAGAAATAAACCATTTACGAATAAACACCCAGTCGTCGGTGGAAATTATACGCGCGGCAGCCACTGGTTTTGAATCAGGATTTACAGGATTTTGAGGATTAACTATAACGTCGCTGGTTGACATGGGAAGATTAATATTAAACGGTGCCTTCATTTCCCGGCTTTTCGCCGATGCGTTACGCATCGGCGAAAAGAAGTGTAAAAAGTAACCCTCTACAAATAACCACTATTCCCAAAACGAAGACGTTCTCTATAATCCTCAAAATCTTGTAAATCCTGATTCAAAACCGAGCGTTAGGGGCAAATATTAAATCAAAACCTATCGGGGAGAAGACGCGAAGCATCGCGTCTCTACAGATCCGTGAAATCCTGTAATCCTAAAAATCCGTGATTCAAAACCTATCGAAAAGGCAAATTAGCCTATATATATCACAAAAAAAAAGAGGCTATCCATTTAGACAGCCTCTACAAATACGGTATGTCCCAAAATTAGTTTATCTCAATTAACCTGTGGGTATTTATCTTGGCTGAATCCTTTTTAGGAATATCCAACTGTAGAATACCTTGCTCGTATTGAGCAGTAATTGCCTCCAGTTCAATGGTTTCAGGCAAAGTGAAAGAACGCTTGAAGGACGTGAAACCAAATTCCTTTAAAGTGTAGCTTGGCTGAACTTCATCCTGGCCCTTTTCCGCAGTCTTATCCACCGAAATGGTCATCAACTTTTCCTTCAATTCAATCTTAAAGTCTTCCTTTTTTAGTCCGGGAACAGCCAATTGAACGAGGAATTTTTCCTTTTCTTCAATGATATTAGCTGCCGGTAAAAAGCCCTTCGATGGTGTGGTGCGAAATACTGGCTGGAAAATTTCTTCTGCTAAAAATGGATTAGCTAAAGAGAAAAATGGATCTAAACGCTTACTTAAAACTGTCATGGTATTATTATTTTGTTTTTAAAAGATAATAACCTCTTTGCACTTTTTATTCCAAAGCAAAAAACAAGCCAAAATGACATGAATAATTATTTTAACCTGTCATTTTGACTTATTTTCATTTTATGGTGCTGACTTTTTGACTAAAATGCTTGAAAAAGGAACCGTTTACGCTATCCATTATCCTTTCATCCAAATGAAAAAAGACTATTTCTTTGTTATCATTTACTGTTTTCCATTTTTTCAGCAGATGAATTATGCTTAAAATTTCATTTTTCCCCACCTTTTCTATCCTGATTTTATCCTTTTCATACAAATAAAAACCCTGTAGAAAAGTATTTTCAGAAAGCTCAAATGTGTTCTCCCCTATTTTTTTAAAACGAATGGAATCTGCCAGATCCGATATATCCAAACCATTAATTAATCCTATGAAAGTTGAATCCCTGAAAACGACGCCCCATTGATAAAAAGGAAGCCCCAAAGTAAGCGGCAAGGGATACCGTTTAGGATTTTCCAGATAAACAGCTGCATCTTTTTCATTTAAAATACTATTACCTGTCTCCCAATTTTCCAATGCCCCCATGTTATAAACCATCAATAGTCCACTCTTAACAGGAGGAACACCCGTTGATTCAAAATTTTTATACTGATCTAATCGAATGGTTGCCATTAATTCGATATGATTATTTCGTGCTTTTTCATTTAGAATACGACAAAAATTAAAAAAAGGAATCCTTGTTTTGGGACTCCAGTCACAATCTATCAACCATTCCCTAATCTTATGTGGCTGAGACATTTGCAATAATTTACCACCCAATTTATCCGCTAAATCAACTAATTCATTCTCCTCTTTTACTTTTAAAAAAGTTTCATTAGTAATAAATATGACGGGCGTCAGGGAATAGGGTAATTTTTCAGGAAGTCCCGTTAAAGGCGCCACAGGAACTGGACCCAAATTAACATCGACATCGACATCAAAAAATCGGATATATAGCTTATTAACAGGGATTGAATCTAACCAACGACTCGATACATCCTTAACATTAAAGGTTGATTTCCAATAAAAAAATGATATTTCGGGCAGGTCCCCCTCTTTACCAACGGCTGGTTTACAACCTGTAAGGGCTAAAGAAATCAACCCAATACATAAGAAATGGTATATTCTCATTATCTGGTAAAAGGCATTTATTTTATTCCCCACAATATACCTAAATAATTTTTTATTCAGGTTTCGTGTTGTAAATTGTAGTTTAATACTTTCGAGTGTTTTGTCGTAGTAATTATCTATTTTATTTGATTTTAAACAAAAAAACATGCGTAACTGGCTACTTTTGGGCTTAGTCCTCCATTTTATTTTACCTATTAATGCACAGGATGTGGGCTATCAAAAACCACCTAAGCAGATCCAGGATCTGGTAGAGGCCCCTTTAACTCCAGCAGTTCGATTAAGTCCTGACGGAAAATATTTACTTCTTTTAGCGCAACAAGGATACCCGTCCATTGCCGAACTGGCACAGCCTGAATTGCGTTTGGCCGGACTTCGTATTAATCCCGCGATACATGGTGGTAGCAGAGTTTCAGGTTACACAGGCATAGAGCTACTGCGCATAAGCAATCAGGAGAAAATTCAAATTTCCGGATTGCCTGCTGAGCTCAATGCTGGTGACTTAAGCTGGTCTCCAGACGGAAAATATGTGGCATTAACGAATACTGTTGCTACAGGCATTGAGCTTTGGGTCTTAAATTTAGCCGATTTTAAAGCGACCAAACTTACAGAACCGATTTTGAACGACGTTGCTGGGGGAACTCCTTTTCAATGGATTGGAAATACGGGTAAGTTAATTTGTAAAATGAGAGTGGCATCGACCCCCTTAGCTCCAACAAATAATCCTGTTCCTTCTGGGCCTACTATTCAGGCCAATGAGGGTAAAATAGCACCCTCCCGAACGTATCAAGACCTTTTAAAAAACCCGGGAGACGAAGTTACCTTCTCCTATTTCATGACGGTTCAACTTCATAAAATAGATGTGTTAACAGGGGAAAAAAACCTTTTTAGCACGCCCGATTTAATTTCTGAATTTACTATTTCACCTGACGGAAATTATGTTTTAATAACTACTTTAAGAAAACCTTTCAGTTACCTGATTCCTTATTATGGTTTCGGACAAACGGTTGGCTTATTTGATAATGGTGGAAAATTCATAAAAACCGTCGCAGAAATATCTCTCGCTGAAGACGTTCCCGTAGGCTTCGATGCCGTTCCAATGGGCCCGAGAGATATCTCCTGGAGACCTGATAAACCAGCCTCACTTTATTGGGTGGAAGCTCAGGATGAGGGTAATCCTAAGAAACCTGCAGCGATTAGAGACCGATTACACCTATGGGACGCCCCATTTTCAGGTAACCCGGTACAAGGTCCAGGCTTTACATACCGATTCCGAGGAGTATTGTGGGGAAATGATGCCTTAGTTGTATTCACAGAAAGATGGTGGAAGGACCGTAGAGAAATTACGACCCGTTGGTCTCCAAATAGTGCTTCACAAAAATTGGATACCCTGTTTGACAGGCAATATGAGGACCGCTCCACCGATCCTGGTAATTTTCAACTCACCAAAAATGCCTACGGTAGAAACGTACTTCTCACAGGGGCTAATCAAACTTTGTATTTGTCAGGTTTGGGAAATACCGCAGAAGGATATAAACCATTTTTAGATAGTTATTCCTTACAAACAAGAAAGAAAAGTAGATTATGGGAATCTTCTGCCCCTTGGTTTGAGAATGTAATAGACTTGTTGGACCCGGTAAATGGTGTGGTGCTGTTATCTCGTGAGAATGCAGAAACACCGGCTAATTATTATTTAAAAAGTTGGAAAACAGGTAAATTGACCCCATTAACCCAGTTTCCCAATCCATTTATTGCCCTTCAAGGTATTCAAAAAGAGCTTGTCCGTTACAAACGCACAGATGGCCTGGAATTGACCGGTACTTTATATTTGCCCAAAGGGTATCAAAGAGAAAAAGATGGACCATTGCCAACATTCATGTGGGCTTATCCGCGCGAATTTAAAAGTGCTGATGCGGCCAGTCAGGTGACCGGTTCGCCTTATCAATTTTCAAGGCCCAATTGGGGCTCTCCTATCTATTGGGTAACACAAGGTTATGCTGTTTTAGACAATTTCAGTATGCCCATACTCGCTGAAAATAACAAAGAACCCAATGATGCATTTGTCAACCAGTTAACGATGAATGCAGAGGCTGCAATAAATAAATTAGTCGAAATAGGTGTCACAGATAGAAAAAGAATTGCCGTTGGCGGTCACTCATACGGTGCCTTTATGACAGCAAATCTTTTGGCACATACCGATTTATTTGCCGCAGGAATAGCAAGAAGCGGGGCATACAACAGAACGCTAACCCCTTTCGGATTTCAAGCAGAAGAGAGAACTTATTGGGAAGCTCCTGAAGTCTATTTCAAAATGTCTCCCTTTAATTATGCAGATAAAATTAAAGAGCCTATTCTATTGATTCATGGAGAGGCAGACAACAATTCAGGTACTTTCCCTATTCAAAGTGAAAGATTTTATGCAGCATTGAAAGGACATGGAGCAACAGCTAAACTTGTTTTCCTCCCCCACGAAAGTCATGGATATCAAGCCAAAGAATCTATTTTGCACATGCTTTATGAAACAAGTTCCTGGCTCGATAAGCAAGTTAAAAACAGACCAGAAAAAATCATAAGACCCTAAAAAGGAATAAATGTCTTAATTAATCAGTTGGCGCTGCCAAATAGTCAGCGCCAACTGACTAATTTTCCGAAAATAGTCGTTGGGCTGCTTTTTGATAGTGGATATTCAAAATAATTTAGTAATCCATCAAAAATTGAATCATGACTTATGATAATTTCACGGCCAAAGCACAAGAGGCGATTCAAAAGGGACAACAAATTGCATCAGGACTAAGCCATCAACAAGTTGAAACCATACACCTTTTAAAGGGTATCATGGAAACAGATGAAAGCCTCAGTCAATTCCTTTTGGAAAAATCGGGTGTCAATGTGCCTCAACTAAAACGAAAAATAGAAGATACCTTCAAGGATTTTCCAAAAATCACGGGGACGGACCAACAGTATTTAACCAACGATGCCAATAAAGCTTTAAGCAAAGCTAAAGGTATGTTGACTGCTTTTGGAGACTCTTTTATCTCTTTGGAGTTGATGTTGCTAGCTATTGTTCAAGGCGAGGATAAAGGAGCAAGAATTCTGAAAGATCTGGGTATGACGGAGGCAAATCTGAAAGGTGCCATTCAGGAATTACGAAAAGGAAGAAAAGTGTCCGATCAACATACCGAGGATTCTTATAATGCTTTAGGGAAATATGCTCAGAACTTAAATGAAAGAGCAGAAAATGGAAAGTTAGACCCCATTATCGGCAGAGACGAAGAAATAAGGAGGGTTTTACACATTCTCTCGAGACGAAAGAAAAATAATCCTATCCTTATCGGTGAGGCAGGGGTTGGAAAAACTGCCATCGTAGAAGGTATCGCCTGGCGAATTGTCAAAGGGGATGTTCCGGAAAATTTGAAAACGAAGAAAATTTTCTCCCTCGATATTTCTTCCCTTATCGCTGGCGCTAAATACAAAGGTGAATTTGAGGAAAGACTAAAAGGTGTCATTGACGACGTGACCGAGGCAAATGGTGAAATCATTCTCTTTATTGACGAAATTCATACGTTGATTGGTGCCGGTGGCGGTCAGGGTGCTATGGATGCAGCCAATATCCTAAAACCAGCGCTCGCAAGAGGCGAATTAAGAACTATTGGCGCTACCACTTTAGATGAATATCAAAAATATTTTGAAAAGGACAAAGCCTTAGTAAGACGTTTTCAAACCGTCGTAATTGACGAGCCTTCCGTCGAGGACAGTATTAGTATTCTAAGGGGTTTACAGGAAAGGTATGAGGTTTATCATAAAATCCAGATTATGGATGAAGCCATCGTAGCTGCCGTAGAACTTTCCCACCGATATATTAGCGACAGACAATTACCAGATAAAGCCATCGATTTGATTGATGAAGCGGCGGCAAAACTTCGACTTGAGCTGGATTCTCTTCCTGAAGAAATAGATGAGTGCGACAGAAAAGTTCGCCAATTGGAAATTGAAAGAGAGGTCATTAAAAGAGAAAAAAATGATAAACTCTTAAATAATATCGAGGAACAAATTGCCCAGGCACGAGAAAAAAGAGATTCTCTGGTCGCTGGATGGAAAAGTGAAAAAGAAATTATCGATACTATCCAAGCTATAAGAAAGAGGCTGGAGGAAATGGAAAATGAAGCGGAAAAGGCAGAAAGAAGCAGTGATTACGAAAGGGTAGCAAAAATTCGATACGGTGAAATGCAGGAACAACAGGTTATGTTGCGTGTCGCCGAAGAAAAATTAAGCAAATTACCCGAGGAAAGTAGATTTACGAATGAGAAAGTTACTGCAAGTGATATCGCCCAGGTAGTCTCAAAATGGACAGGCATTCCCGTCGATAAAATGACCCAAAGTGAAAAGGATAAACTCCTTCGGCTTGAGGATGAAATTGGGGCAAGATTAATTGGACAAGATGAAGCTGTAGCTGCAGTCGCTGACGCTATCAGAAGAAGTCGCGCTGGACTCCAGGATGCAGAAAGACCCATTGGCTCCTTTATTTTTTTAGGTCCAACAGGAGTGGGTAAAACGGAACTGGCAAAAACACTGGCAGAAGTACTTTTCAATGACGAAAAGGCAATGACCAGAATTGATATGAGCGAATATCAGGAAAAACATACCGTTTCCCGACTGGTGGGCGCCCCTCCAGGCTATGTTGGCTATGATGAAGGAGGTCAATTAACCGAAGCCGTAAGAAGAAGACCCTACTCGATTATTTTGCTCGACGAAATAGAAAAGGCGCATCCTGACACCTTTAATATCCTTCTCCAGGTCTTAGATGATGGCAGATTAACCGATAATAAAGGTAGAGTGGCTAATTTTAAGAACACTATTATTATCATGACTTCAAATATTGGGTCTGAAAATATTTTAGAGAACTTTGAGGATTTGGCTGAGATGGGAGATAAACACAGGACCGAAGTGCTGGAGACTACCAAAGCGGAAGTACTGAATATGCTAAAAGAAAATATGAGGCCCGAATTCCTGAATAGAATCGATGACCAGATTATGTTCTTACCGCTCGATAAAATCGAAATCTATAAAGTACTCGATTTATTGTTAAAAGGCACTCAGAAAATGCTCGCTAAGCAAGGGCTATTATTGAAAATGAGCGAAAAAGCCAAAGGTTTTTTAACCAATCTGGGCTATGATCCTCAATACGGCGCAAGACCTCTAAAGAGAGTACTTCAAAAAGAGGTGATTAATGAACTATCAAGACAAATTCTGACCGGATCCTTTTCCTTCGGTGATACCATCTACATAGATGCTAACAATAAAGGCCTTCTATTTAGTAAAGATCCTTTCGAACCAGTTCATCTGATGGCAGACGAAATTGTGGAAGATGAAGATTAATTTTTTGCTTCTTTTAGCTCAATTAGATAATAAACACACGTGGTCAAAAAATCCCTGATAGGTGGTACGGCTTTAATAAATCTAAATTGCTTCATAGGTTTTAATCCGAACTTAAACTTATAAATAGGATTCAATAAAAAATGTGTGCTTAATTTAATATCGTAACCGGTTTCTTTAACTATTCTTTCAAAACGAGTAGTGGAGATACCGGTTTCTTTTATTTCGACAAATGCAGGAACATATTCATTAAAATAATTCAATATCTTCTTATAGGCTCCCATAGGCAGCAAATGAAAATAGGGTATTTTTGAAAGGAAACTTTTGCATAATTGCTGATGACCTCCAAATGGCATTTGCCATGGAGGGAATCCAAAAAATATATTTCCGCCAGGTTTAAGGAATTTTTGAAACTCCATTAGAATTTTTTCCTGATTGGGTATATGCTCGATAACATCCTTTAAGACAATCAAATCAAACTTGTTACTGAACTCCGTTTCAAAAGAAGGATCGTAAATATTCTTATTTATTAATTTGACCGTGCAAGCAGTAACCTCCTTTTCTAAAAATTCACCTGCCAATTGAAGCCTTCCCTCTTCAAGTTCAACCCCTACACCCGTGCAACCTTTATCGAGAAAAGCTTTTAACACGCCCCCTTCTGCGCAACCAACTTCAAGAACATGAATGTTTTCCCCAATGCGAAAGTATTCCTCAATAAAAGGAATAACAAACTCCTTTGCATTTTTATACTGCATTTCAAAATACCAGGGTTTGTTGGTGTGGAATTCGTACATAAATTAATGGTTTATTGCGCAAATTTAATCAAAAAACCCTTTAACCTTTCATAAATTTCCTTAAAATACCTTCCTTCATAGCGAAAGAGGAATAGGTAAGTGAGCTAAATTTTCCCTCTGTCAAAATAAATTTTATTAATACCATAGCGGCGACAATCATTTCGGCTCTTGTTTCGGGAATCTCTTTGTATTCCAACCGTTGAGCTAAACTTTTTTTAATAATTTCATCTAAAACAGGAAAGACAAGAGCAACAGAAACGGTAGTAGCATGCTTGTTTTTGATAGATCTATCTGATAAAAAATCTTCCAGCACATCAAAAGTACCTGATGCACCTACTAAATGATCGACCTTATGAACCCTAAGAACATCCATTAAATCTACCAGGGATTCATCTAAAAACTGTGTCAATTTCACTATTTCGTCTTCACTAATGGGATCCTTCTTATGGAAATAATTAAATAAAATAGAGATACCTATAGGAAAACTTTTAGACCAAAAAATAGTCTCTCCTTCGGAAATAATAAATTCAACACTACCTCCACCAATATCCATTATCAGCACCTTTTCCTCAATAAAGGGTATGGCAAGATGGACACCACCTGCAATAAGCAAAGCTTCCTCATCGCCAGATATAACAGCCACATCTATGCCCGTTTTTTCAAATACCTGCTGAATGAAATAGGATGCATTTTCAGCCCTTCTCAAGGTCGCAGTGCCCATAGCCTTAATCTCAGAAACCTGGAAATACTTACATTTTTCTGCGAAATGAACCATTATTTCGATACCCTTTTGGAAGGGCTTATCCCCAATTTTTTCTATCCCCTCAGAAGCCAGTTTGACAAAAAAAGCTTCCTTATATACTTCTTCAAACTCCTGAGGGGAAGTCACCTTTGCGATTAACAAATGGAAGGTATTACTACCTAAATCTATAATTCCGATAGTATTCATTCACTAAACGAGGCCAATTTTCGTTCCAGAGGGAATAAAAGCCCCTTTTCGCAGAACAATGATCCCATCTTTAATGGAGTACTTATCTGTCTCTTCATCTTTTAGAAGAGGACTTCCTTTAATCACCACATTATTTCCAATACGGGCGTTTTTATCTATAATGGCATTTTCAATGATGCATTCTTTACCGATACCCATGGCGGCTCCCTCCTTTGAATCAACTATTTCAGAAATAGATTCATAGTAATCTGCCCCCATGATAATCGCATTATTTATTTCAGAGCCCTCCCCAATTCTTGAGCGAATACCAATGACTGAACGGTCTATTTTTTTGGCATGAAGGATACATCCTTCGGCAATCAAAGCTCTATTTAAGAAAGTACCATAGACTTTGGTAGGCGCCAACTGTCTCGGCCTGGTATAGACGATGCGTTTATTATCAAAAAGATTAAATTCAGGAATGGTATCCGTTAGGGCGATATTTGCCTCAAAAAAGGATCTGATAGTACCTATATCGGTCCAATAACCATCGAAGGCATAAGAAGCTACCTTTAAACCACCAAGAATGGCATCGGGAATAATTTCTTTACCAAAATCCACCGCCTTTTCATTGTCCGAAAACAGCTTCATCATCACCTGTTTACTAAACATATAAATGCCCATAGAAGCTAAATAGGATTTTCCCTTCGATTTATTTTCAACAGAAACTGAAGAGGTCCAATCAGCCAGTACGTCCTTTTTAGGTTTTTCAATAAAGGAATCAATAAAACCTTTATCGTTCACCTTCATAATACCAAAACCAGGCGCATCTGCTTCATTCACGGGGATAGTAGCAATGGTTAGGTCTGCCTTTTGACTTATGTGATACTTTGCTAATTCCTCAAAATCCATTTGGTAGAGCTGATCTCCGGAAAGGATTAGGATATAGTCATAATCATGATTTTTCAAATGATGCATAGATTGTCTGACGGCATCGGCGGTTCCTTGAAACCACTGATCACTATTGGGCGTTTGCTCCGCGGCTAAAATATCAACGAAGCCATGAGAGAAGACATCAAAATGATAGGTGTTTTTAATATGTTGATTTAATGAAGCAGAATTATATTGTGTGACCACAAACATTCTCTTCACCCCGGAATTCAAACAATTAGAAATAGGAATATCAATCAACCGGTATTTCCCTGCAATAGGCACGGCAGGTTTTGATCTATGGCTTGTAAGAGGGGCTAATCTGCTTCCAGCACCACCTCCTAATATGAGGCAAATCATCTTTATCATTTATTACATTTTTTAAGTGAGTTCGTTATATAATGTTACATATTCCGAAGCCGATTTTTGCCATGAAAAATCTATCCCAAAAATAAATTTCCTGACTTCTTCGAATTTTTTTCGATCATTAAATAGTTCAAATGCTTCATCAATAGCCTTCTTTGCAGCATCAACAGAAAATGCTTCAAAGAGAATACCATTTCCATTTTTCTCTTTCCACGGCATAATAGAATCTTTTAATCCACCTACAGCCCTAACTATTGGTATGGTGCCATATCGTAGCGCGTACAATTGATTTAACCCGCAGGGTTCAACCCTGGAAGGCATTAAAATAAAATCGGATGCTGCGTAAAGTTGATGAGCCAGCGCTTCATCGTACCCGATACGTACATGCAGTTTGCCTGGATATTTATAACTCAAACTGCGCAATAAATCATGGAGGTAAGGTTCTCCAGAACCTAAAATAATAAATCCTATACCCGTTCCACTTTCTAACACGGTATTTATCAGGTCGGGTAAAATATCAGCTCCTTTCTCGCGCACTAACCTGCCAATAAAGGTAATCCAGGGTATATTTTGATTAAGTCCCAGTTGGCTTACCAGTTGTTTTTTCTGATTTAACTTAAAATCTTCTATATCTTTTAATTCATACACTACCTTATCCGGCAAATGAGCGTTCAGATAAGTATCGGTTTTAGGATCCCAAACATCATGATCTATACCATTTAAAATACCTCTACATTTTCTTTTCTCATTTCTGAACAGCCATTCTAAACCAGACGAAAATTGTTGTAATTCCAATAAATAACCAGGGGAAACGGTCGTGACAGCCCACGCATTTTTCACAGCAGAAGCTAAAGGATTTATTTGATCAGACCAATCTAATAACCCATTTACTTCTGCAGAAAATTCAGGTAATAAGTTTTTTTTCAACCAGGGGAAAGAGCCAGCGTATTCAGCATTATGAATGGTAAAAACAGTTGCAATTTTCTTTAAAAGCTCAAATATTTTGGTATGTTTTATTAAAAAAGGGACTAAACCTGCGTGGTAATCATGGCAATGAAGAATTTCGGGTTTTACCTCCATATTCTTCACCCAATCCAAAATAGCTATTTGAAAGGAGGTAAATCGTTCTGTATTATCCGTGTACCAACCTTTTTCCGCATCTCCGTAAATACCCGGGCGATCAAATAATCCTGGTAAATTTACCATGTAAAGGGAAAAATCCAGCCCAGTTTGTAAAGGTTCCTCTATAGTATAAGGATGATATTGATCGTTCAGAAAATAGGCACCTACATGAAGTAGCTTAAAGCGGTGTTTTTTGGTCCACGGTAACCCATATTTAGGAATTACTACGGCAGATTCCCAACCGGCAGAGGTCAAATATTTTGGCAAGGCACCCGCCACATCTCCTAATCCTCCTGATTTTGCGGCAGGATAACACTCTGCACTAATATGTAATACACGCATAAAATACATTAAAAAGAACTCACTGTTCTAGTTTCTGTGAAATATACGGAAATATTAGGAAAGTAGAAATAAGATAGGAAAGAAATATTTAAAACAATAAATCCGGTCAGGTATATGTTATGCCTGACCGAATATCTATTGAAGGAAAAAAGACTACATTAAGCAGCAGGTACTTCTACCACTTTTTTAGCTCTTTTACCAGGTCTTGAATTACCAAAAGAACCCTGGAAAATTTTTCCTTTTTTAGTGCGTTTATCGCCTTTCCCCATTTTAGTTGGTTTTTTTACATTATGAACACAAAAGTACACTTTTTTATGGTAATGTCACCTTCATATCTTCCAATGCTGATACTATTTTTCTATCGTTTGATAATCGTGGTACTTTATTTTGCCCTCCAAGCTTTCCCTGAGCCTTCATGTAAGCCCTAAAACTATCTCTTTTCAATACCCGGATAACCAAAGGTTTTAAAACAGACCCTTGAATAAGATCATCGTAATAAATATTTTGCTTAACCATTTCCCGATCTAAAAACTGGGCAAACCGATCCAGGTCTGCGGGTATTTCATCAAACTCAACCCACCACTCATGATACGGCAACCCTCCTTCTACAGGTGTAACCTGGGGAGCTACGGTAAATTCAACGACTCTGGCGCCCAGTGCCTGGCAGGTTAACTGCATAGCTTCATCTACCTCTTTTCCTATGACATGTTCACCGAAGGCTGAAATAAAGTGCTTGACCCTACCCGTTACAATAATTCTGTAAGGATTTATAGAAACAAACTCAACGGTGTCGCCAATATTATACCCCCAAAGGCCTGCATTGGTGTTTAAAATAAGTAAATAGTTGACGCCACATTGCACATCATGTAACCTTAATCGGGTTGGGTTTTCATTTCCCAATTCGTGTACAGGAATAAACTCAAAAAACAATCCCGATGCAACATTTAAAAACATTCCCCGCTCGCCCGGGATATCCTGGAAAGCCAGAAAACCTTCAGACGCCGGATATATTTCAACGCTATCTACCTGACCACCAACAAGTTCTTCTAGTTTTGCTCTATATGGTTCGTAGTTTACCCCTCCATAAACGAACATACTAAAATCGGGAAATATTTCTTTGATGGTACTTTTTCCAGAAACTTCCAATAATCGTTCATAATACATTTGCACCCAGGGTGGAATACCACTGATCAGCGTCATTTTCTGATGAAGGGTTTCTTCCACAATTTTATCTAGCTTTTCTTCCCATGAATCAATACAATTTGTCTCATAAGAAGGCATTTGGCTTCTTTTAACCCAGTCGGGAACGAGATGATTAGATATACCAGACAACCGCCCGGTAGGCACCCCATTGGTATCATCGAGTGAAGGACTACCTGATAAAAAAATGATCTTGCCGTCTAGCCATTTCCCCCTTCCTGTTTGACCAAAATAATGAAAAAGGGCGTTTCTTGCCGAACCAAAATGATTGGGTAAGCTATCAGAGGTAATGGGAATATACTTTACCCCAGAGGTTGTACCCGATGTTTTTGCAAAATATCGGGGTCTTCCAGGCCATAAAACATTAGATTCTCCGGCAACAACGCGGTCAAAATAGGTCTTTAGACCTTCATAATCCCTGACTGGAACCCTTTGCTTATAATCTTCATAAGATTTTATATTAGCAAAATCGTGATCATTTCCAAACTGAGTGTCACAGCCCTGTCGTATAATTTGAGTAAAAATATTTTCCTGTTCCTTTAGCGCATTCGCTGACCACTGTCCAATTTGTTTAGATACCTGATTTGCCCAAGGGCGAAGAAAGAGAGATTTAAAACCCATATTTATTCCATTGAAAATAGATAAGGGTACGAAAATACTAAATTTATCAGATTTTCAACTTCTTAAATCTTCTACATAAAAAGTAGGATAGTCAGACTTTTTATACTGAAAAAAAACATCGGGAATAGATTGATTAACTTTTGGAGTACCAAAGCGAAATAAAAAACGGGAACCATCCTTTGCAAAGGCTTTAAAAGATATAATTTCCCCCGTTTTTTTATCGAGAATCAATTCCAATTTGGAATAATCAGCCATTTTATCTATAGGCTTGAACCCTATTTGTTGAAGTGATTTTCCCTTTTCAACAAACTCCTTCAGCACAACGTAACTTAAATCTTTTCTTTTATAAATGCTAAATAATGCTTCCGGTGATAAAACATCATCATTTTGCTGAGAATCGGGCATATCATTTATTTGGACTTCCTTTTCTTTTGGCAAAATAACCCACAAAGATTTACCGTCACAAAGAACGGTTTGTTGGTTCATAACTAATTTATACTTCATTCCTTTACGGGTAAACTGACCTTTTTGAACTTGTTTTGGTTGATCGGGAATTTCCAGATCAAGCGTAAAAGGAATATCAAGCGAAGTGTATGATTCATATCGCTTCTTCATTAGGTCGAGCGTTGCCTTTGCTTTTGGGTCCTTTTCTGAACGGGAAGAAACCTGCCCATTTAAGGAATTGATATTAAAACACAGAGACAAAAGAAAAAGAAGGGATGAAAATAAGGTTTTGAAGGTCATTCCGAATGGTTGTTTTATGACTAACGAAAAATGAATGGTTTTAATTACGCTAACGCCCAATTACTCTGTATTTTTTAATACCGCGGGGAGTTTAATAAACCCATATTCTATGTCTTTATGCTTTTTCGAAATGGTATTTAAAAGCATTTCAGCAGCTATTTTTCCCATGTCAAAAGCTGGTTGTACAATTGCGCTCAGCTTAGGTCTTAACAAATGGGCAAAAGGGGCATTGGTGAATCCTACTATTTTCACTTCAGAGGCACGAGGTTTCGGAAGCTTTTGCACCGCCTCATAACAATAAAAAGAAAGGCGGTCACTAGAGGCGAAATAAGCATCAGGTTGATATTTTTCTTCTAAATCTCTTAAATTATCCCATGCTTCCCGGGCCAAAAAATTGGAATACCTTATTAAGTTTGGATCTACGGAAATACCTGCATTCAATAAAGCAGCACTATACCCTGCCATTCTTTCGATGGAGATAGATATTCCACTGGGCCCCGCCATGTGTGCAATGCGTCTTTTACCCTGTTGTATCAACCAGGTAGTAGCCTCAAAAGCAGCTTGATAATTGTCGCAGACCACCTTGTGACAATAATTATCGGAGGGAACTCTATCGAAATAAACCACAGGTAATTTCGCTCCAATGCTTTTCATCACTTCATTGACATCCGTTTGATTAGTAGAGGGAGACAAAAGTAAACCATCTGCTTTCCGGCGGGCTACATCTCTGATAATATTGATTTCCCTTTCTGTGGAGTCGTGTGTTTGATAGATAACTACGTGATAACCCTGATTATTTGCCACAAATTCAACGCCATTGACAATTTCAGCAAAAAAGGAATTTGATATTTCAGGAACAATAATAGCAATGTACCTGGTATTCATTTCCTTTAAACTCTGGGCTATAAGATTGGGCCTGTAATTTACTTTTGAAGCATAAGATTGCACTATTTTTTTTGTTTCTTCTCCTATTTCATGGCTATCATTCAATGCCCTCGAAACCGTTGAAACAGACAAATTAAGTGCCTTTGAGATATCGCTAAGTTTGACCGGTCTTTCTTGATCCATCTCCCGATTTTTTATCAAAGGTAAGTGAATTAAAGTATTACCTTACAAATTTCATACATTCCCTTTTTCTTTCGTTGATACACTATTTTACGCAATCGTTTGCGTAAATTAATCTCATAAAACAAAATAAGATATTGTATTTAATTACGAGATTAGACTAAACATTAATAATCTGACCCGCAAAACACCTTTACATTAAAAACTCTTTGATTTATTTTAATCAATTTAAACCTTGGAAAAACCATCTTCTGAAAGATGGTTTTTCCAGTTTTTAGATACAAAAACTTTTTATCATGCTAAAAAACCTTTTTTCAACCTTAACCTTTTGGTTTATGTTAACGATACCTCTAATGGCTCAATCAATAGAAACACAGGTGGAGATTCTTCGTCAAAACATGTTGAATCCTAATATTTCTGCCCTTAATCTCATTCTGTCTCCCGACCTTGTGTATGGACATTCTAATGGTCATCTTGAGGACAAAGCAACATTCATCGATAATTTAACCAATGGGAATTACGATTTTACGGAAATAATATGGACAGATCAGTCCATTAAATTAAGTAAACACATCGCCGTAGTGCGACATACGCTCAAAGCGAAAACAAACGACAAAGGTATCCCATCAGAAATAAATTTAAAAATTCTATTGGTTTGGAAGAAAGAGGGTAAAACCTGGCAGCTTTGGGAAAGACAATCTGCTAAAATTGTTCCTCATTAACGCCTGATGTATGACTCTTCTATCACTTAAAAATGTAAGACAAGTGTCGGTACATCCTTCCTTGTCTATCCCCCATGATGTTCAGTTTCAGCTGCCTGATAAAATATTACAATTTGGGACAGGGGTTTTATTGAGGGGACTTCCCGATTACTTTATTGAAAAAGCCAACCAAGAGGGTGTTTTCAATGGTCGTATTGTCGTGGTAAAATCTACTGACACCGGTGATGTCTCTTCGTTTCAGGAGCAGGATAACTTATATACCCTAAGTATTCGGGGAATCAAAAATGGTCAAAACATTGATGAAGATATCATTTGCAGCGCCATTAGTAAAATATTACATGCAAATTCTGAGTGGTCTGAAGTACTAAATTATGCTGCTAACCCAAGCATTCAGATTATTATTTCAAATACTACAGAAGCGGGATTACAATACGTAGAAGAGAAACTTACCCATGAACCTTCCATCTCCTTTCCCGGGAAATTAACTCAATGTCTTTATCACCGGTATGTTAAACTGAGTCATTCATCAGAAAGTAAAATAGTTATTTTACCCACTGAATTATTAACTGATAATGGAATCATTTTAAAGAAAATAATAGAAAAACTGATTCATTTTAATGACTATCCCAAATCCTTCGGTGATTGGATAAATGAAAAGGTGATTTTCAGCAATACGCTTGTTGATAGAATTGTTCCGGGGAAATTATCAAATGAGGCTCAGCAAATTCTTTATGAAAAATATGGCTACACAGATTCTAATGCCATTATGTGCGAACCTTATGCCCTTTGGGCGATTGAAGGCGGACAAGAAGTACATGATTTATTAACTTTTTCAAGCGCCAATGATGAAATAAAAATCGTTTCTGATATTTCTCAATTCAAAGAATTGAAGCTGCGCATTCTTAATGGTTCACATACTCTTTTATGTGCCAAGGCCATAGCGGAGGGGTTTGAAACGGTTTACCTGGCAATGAGTGATCCAATATTTAGAAAATATGCTAAGGAACTCATTTTTGAAGAGATTCTACCTTCCCTACCAAAAGATATAAAAAATGAAGATAAATTATCTTTTGCAAAAGACGTCATGGATAGATTCTCTAACCCCAATATAGAGCATAAATGGACATCCATTGCTGTCCAGTATCCTATGAAACTTACTATTCGGGTATTGCCTTTGCTAAAGTCATACATTCTTACAACAGGTTTTTATCCTACAAAAATGGTGGAATGTATTAAAGAAGCTTTGTACTTTCTTTTAAACAATGAAGACACCCCAATGGATGATATATCAAAAGCTGCTTTAAACAAGATTAATTTGTCCTCTTCTTCAACTGAGGAGAAAGTAAAATTATTACTGCAGCAAGAATCGATATGGGGAGAAGATTTTTATGTTCTTTGACTTGATGATGAGGCAGTTAGCTTAAAAATGGAGCGCCTGTTTTGATATTTCCAGGCACTGGATTCCGATATTGGTTAGGAATCTTACTGGCTTTAGCCTCTTTAATTAATCCGTCAATATCCTCTTTTGTTAGGTTATCTTTTCCATCGGGAAATGCTTTTGCTTTTTCCAGGGCGATAATAGCCTCTTTAAAATTTTCGTCCCCTAAATGAGCCTGACCCAAATTGAACCAAACCTTCCTTTGCCAGCCGTAGTTATTATCTTCCTCTTGAAAAACTCTTTTTGAGACAGGAATTAACTCTAAAATCGCCATTTTGTACTCACCCAGAATCAAGTGACATTCGCCTTTTATGCGCTTGGTTTTCCAAAAAATGGGTTGGTGAGGAATAGAATTTTTCAGTGTAATATCAAAATCTTTGATAGCCGACACATAATCTTTTTCAATAATACGTACAAAAGCTCTGCCGAAGTGAGCTTCTTCGCTATGCGGATTAACTACAATACTTTTATTAAAATCGTAAAGGGCGTCTTTAAAGTTTTTCAATCTAAAATTTACGTAGCCCCTTCTTTCATAAGCTTTAGCGTGTCTTTCGCATTTTTGAATAGCCTGATCTAACGCCTCTTTTGCTGCCTTGTCTTCCCCCTTTCCAACTAACCTTTTACCTAGTAAATAAGACTGAATGGCAGATTTATCACCATTTGGTTCAATTTCCCTATACTCAATAATTTTACCATTTTCCAGTTTCCAGGCACTGAGGCTACCCGCAATAGCATATTCGCAAACGGTTTCAAGAGCAGATACCGTATTTCTCCAGGTTCTATCGGTAATTTCAGGCTCGACATGCCTTGGAATATTCACGCAATTTTGTTCTACATCGAATATATTTTCACTTCGGAGAAATACATCGTATTTGAAATGAATTTCAACACGCTGATTATACTGCGCCAGTGCCATTTCGAAACTGCGTTGGTTATTAAAGATGAACTGACCGGCCAGAATAATACGATAATTTGACATTTCTAAGGAAAATATTATAACAGACTTGTTTAACTAATTCGCCCCGAAAGGTACGCTTTTATTTGCAGCTAACAAATATTTAACAATAGATTTACGATAAATAGCCTATGCTAACCTTATCAAATGAAAGGCAGCTTCGTCCTAAATATATTTAAAAAAATTCATAAGATGTTGGATACTAACCAAATTTGTCTAAAAGTCTTTCCTCCTTTTTAGCTGGTTTATCCTCTGGTTTGAATTTATTTATTATTTTAATAAATTGGGGATCAACGTGCATCCGCATAGAAAAGCCCATTTGTTCTAGCTCAATCACCACATTTTTATCGTTATGATGATCTACTAATTTCCCTTTCAGGCCATAAAGGCTTCCGAAGCAAATCTCGATATCGTCACCGATTTCAGGTTTCAGTGCAACAGCTTCGATCTCAATTTTTTGACCAGTAATAGCCTTTAAAATACTAATTTCTCTTTCCGGAATAGCGAGTAATTCGTGGCTGAACTTTACAAATTTCACAACATCCTGTGTAGATGCTACAGCAAAGTATTCCGATTGGACAATTTTAACAAAAACGTAACAACTGATGAGAGGTAATTGAATTATTTTAATTTTCCGGGTATAAACCCTTTTGTGAGTACTCAAGGGTAAATAGGCTTCCACCCCCTTTTCCGTCAACTGTTTGAGCACCATTTTTTCCCTCTTAAATCGAGTATAGATAGCGAACCATTTTTTCTCTATACTATCAAGGTGCAAATTATGGTACGTTGGTTTTTCTAAGACAACCAAATCATTATTAGATGATACATCAACTTCTTCCATTAGCTATTTTTATAATTCAATTAAAGTAACTATACCATTTTCCATTATATACTTCTCCCCTGATTCCGGACAAACAGCCTGTCCTTCAGCTGAAAAAACAAGTTTATGCCCCATTCGGCTCATAAAATACTTTACTTTGGCCGGGTTTCCTATAACCAGCGCAAAGTCAGGGACCTCTTTAGTAACCACGGCTCCTGCGCCAATAAATGCATATTTGCCAATTTTATTACCACACACAAGCGTCGTATTTGCACCTATACTTGCCCCTTTTCCTATGATGGTCTGTTTATAATCAGCTTTCCTGTTTACGGCACTCCTGGGATTAATCACATTGGTAAAAACAGCGGAAGGGCCTAAAAACACATCATCTTCGCAAATAACGCCCGTGTAAAGGGAAACATTATTCTGGATCTTAACATTATTCCCAAGGATTACCCCGTTGGCTATAAATACATTTTGGCCTAAATTACATTGCTGACCTAATATAGCACCCGACATAACATGGGTAAAGTGCCAGATTTTTGTACCTGCACCGATGACAGCGCCTTCATCAACTATAGCAGAGGGGTGTATAAAAATATCTTCCATTTATTTGAAAAATTGACTAACCGTATTCGTAATAAAAGCTATTTGTTCCTCACTCATTTCTGTGTGGATAGGCAAAGATAATACAGACTTACATAATTTATCTGTAACAGGAAGAAATTGAACATTAGCGTCCTTTTTAAATGCCTCCTGTTCGTAAAGTGGCAGTGGATAATAGATGATAGAGGGAATTCCCTTTTCCTTCAGGAAAGATTGCAATTCATCTCGTTTCCCATTATTAATTTTTAAAGTATATTGATGAAAAACATGACTTGAAAAAGCTACTCTGAAGGGAATTTGGATTTGCTCAATGGATTTGAACGCTGCGTCATACGCATCGGCCACCGCTATTCTTTCTGCCGCAAATTGATCTAAATATTTCAATTTCACGTTTAGAATAGCCGCCTGAATGGAATCTAACCTTGAGTTAACCCCCACCATGTCATGATAATACCGTTTAGTCTGGCCATGGTTGGCAATTTTATGCAGCATCATTCCAAGATTATCATCTTGTGTATAAAGTGCACCGCCGTCGCCGTAAGCTCCCAGGTTTTTTGAGGGATAAAAACTAGTGGAACCGATATGCCCTACGGTACCTGATTTAACTTTTACACCACTTTGCATAAAATAATCTGCGCCTATAGCCTGGGCATTATCCTCAATCATGAATAAGCCCCTTTCGTCGCACAGTTTTCTAATTCCCTCCAAATCAGCACATTGACCATAAAGATTCACAGGAACTACGGCGCGGGTTTTATCTGTTATGGCGCTTTCAATGATTTCTGGCGTAATATTAAACGAATCGACATCGACATCGACCATCACAGGTTTCAGATTCAATAGAGCAATTACCTCTGCAGTGGCAACATAGGTAAATGCGGGTACAATAACCTCATCGCCAGGTTTAAGCCCCAGAGCCATCATGGCGATTTGAAGAGCATCGGTACCATTTGCACAGGGAATCACTCTCTTTGCGCCAAGGTATTTCTCCAGATTATTCTTAAATAAGGTTACCTGAGGTCCGTTGATATAAGAAGTTTCGGTTAAAACCTCCATAATTCCCTCATCCACTTGCGATTTAATTCTAAGGTATTGACCTTTAAGATCAACCATTTGTATAGCTTCCATATCCCATTTTAAATCATAAAATATCTAATGCTTTTGATGCAATTGTTTTACCAATAGCTAAAGAGGCGGTAGCTGCCGGCGAAGGCGCATTACACACATTGACTATTTGGTTATCGGCAAATATAAGAAAATCATCACTCATATTTCCAAGATTATCGGTTGCCATCGCTCTGACACCAGCGCCACCACGAACTAAATCCTCCTCATTAATTTCAGGAATCAAGTGTCTAAGCGCTTTCACAAAAGCGGCGGAGGAGAAGGATCTGTGTAATTCTCCCAAACCGTGTTGCCAGTGTTTAGTTGCTAAACGACGGAACCCGGGAAAAAATATAGTTTCTGCCAATTCTTTTGCGTCAACGTCCCAGCGGGAGTACCCCTCCCTTTTAAAAGCCAGCACTGCATTGGGTCCAGCTTCAATACCTCCCCCAATCATTCTGGTAAAATGAACTCCAAGGAAAGGAAAATCAGGATTTGGAACGGGATAAATCAGGTGATTCACCAAATACTGTTTTTCAGGTTTCAGGTCATAATATTCTCCTCTAAAAGGGATAATTTGAAGGTGAGGTAAGGGCATTCCAGTCATTTGAGCCACTTTATCGGAATATAAGCCGGCACAATTAATTAAAATACGCCCCGAAATTTCTCTGGCATCGGAAGATCTGAGTATTATTTCACTATTAGATCTTATAATTTGGTTTACCTTAAAATTTGTTAGGATTTCACCGCCCAGAGCCCTTATTTTTTCAGCATATTTCAATGAAACCGTGGTATAATCGACAATGCCCGCCTGAGGAACCAAAATAGCCTCTTTAACATGAATATGAGGTTCTCTTTCCAGGGCTTCCTCTTTTGAAATACGGCGAATGCCTGTCAGGCCGTTTTGCATTCCATTTTGCCATATTTTTTCCATGCTGGGAATATCCTGTTCTGAGGTGGCAACAATCAATTTACCACAAATATCGAAAGGAATATCTTCTGCGGTACAAAATTCAAGCAATTCCTTGTAACCGGTAATACAATTATTCGCTCTGAGGCTTCCCGGGCGGTAATAGATACCCGAATGAATAACGCCACTATTGTGTCCCGTCTGATGTTTTGCTAACCCTGCTTCTTTTTCTACCAGCGTCAGAGATAATCCAGGTTTTTCCAACAAAAGTCTGTATGCTGTGGCAAGTCCAACAATTCCACCTCCTATAATTAAAACATCTTTTTTCATAGTATAAAAATTAGGTATATTTAAGTAGATTGACTAACAAATTTTTGTCATTTTTAAACAGTAAAATCAGCCACTGGTATAGGTTTAGGACATATAACGATTTTTTGCTATGGTATCCTTTTTGCTTAACAGCTATAAAAAAAAATACCTGAGTGAAACTTGAACCTACTCCCCAACTACATCGCGACCTTAGATTTTGGCTTATTGTAAGCTGCATGTTTTTCACATTAATCCTTTTAGTGGATAAATTTCCACCTTAAGAAATTATTTTAAGACTCAGGTCTAAACTTCCTGCGGAATGCGTCAGGGCACCTAAGGAAATAAAATTGACCCCAGTTTCCGCATATTCCCTCAAATTATCCTCATTAATACCTCCTGATGCCTCAATTTCCATTTTTTTTCCGATGAGAGCTACAGCTTCTGTAATTTCAGAGGCAGTAAAATTATCCAACATAATCCGCTGACAACCTCCAACGGCTAAAACCTCTTCAATTTCTTGCTTATTCCTTACTTCAACGGTAATTTCAAGTTGAAGTTCATGAAAATTAAGATAGTTATGTACTTGTTTTAAGGCCTGGGTTATACTTCCTGAAGCATCGATATGATTATCTTTTATCATGATACGATCAAAAAGCCCGAAGCGATAATTTTCACAACCACCCAGCACCACGGCCCATTTTTCTAATGGACGAAGAAGAGGAGTCGTTTTCCGTGTGTCAATTAAACGGACGGGCAGATCGGCCACTTTTTTTGCGAGCCTATGACTTAGGGTAGCAATACCACTCATCCTCTGCATAGTATTCAAAGCCAGTCTTTCCCCCTTTAAAATAACCCGTGTATTTGCCTCTAAAACAGCAGCTATTTGCCCTGGAAAAACATATTCACCTTCATTTTTTAAAGATTTCCAGGAAGAAGAAGGATCAAGGTAATGAAAAATAGCCTCCGCGATAGTGAGGCCGGCAATAACACCTTCCTGTTTCACGATAAGTCTGGCCGATTTTCGGTCGGCAGAAGGAATACAAGCCAGGGCGGTGTGATCTCCGTCTCCAACATCTTCCGCAATACCTCTGCGAATAAAATCGTTTAACCAATTTTCAGTTATTGGGTTATTCATTTATTTCAAATAGTGGTGAACAATAATTTAAAATTAACTTTGTTTACATTTTTTAGAAAACAATACGACAACTAATGGTTCAAAAAAGCGGGTTATTATTTTCGTTAAGCCTATTCCTTATGTATTTTTCAATGTCTTGTTCAGAAGAGAACATTAAAAAAACGCCAGATCTCAGTAATATCTCTATTGATTTTAAGGTCAGGCGATTTGAAAAAGAACTTTTCCAAGCGGATACACTAAATTTCAGCAAAGAGTTGGCACAAATTAAAGAAAAGGATACAGAATTTGCTGAAATATATTTCAACCAGATTTTGGGATCCAACGATTTGCAAATTGCTCCCCAGGGAGAAGAAAAATACCTGATCGGTTTTACCCATTTTAAAGAAGTGCGAAAATTGTATGATACTATCCAAAATATCTATGCTCTTTTCGATCCCATTGAATCTGATTTTCAAACTTCATTTAAATACTTTAAATACTATTTTCCAGAAAAACCAACCCCTAAAGTGACTACTTTTATTTCAGAGTTCTCTTTAGGAAATTTTATTTACGGCGAAAATAATCTGGCGGTTGGACTTGATTTTTATTTAGGTTCAAATTTTCCCTATCAACAAAAAAATCCACAGAATCCAAATTTTTCTGCTTATTTGACAAGGTCTTTTAATGCAGATCATTTGGTTTCCAAAACCCTTCAACCGTTGGTAGATGATTTAATTCCGCCACCAGAGACAGATCATTTACTGGCTTTAATGATTCGGGAGGGAAAAAAACTGTACATTCAGGATAAATTACTTCCTTCAACGCACGATTCAATTATAATGGAAGTTTCCGCCCAACAATGGGATTGGTTGGTTGATAATGAAAAAGAGATTTTTTCATTCTTCCTTCAAGAATCTCTATTTTATGATAGTAATTGGCAAAAAATCCGTAAATATGTGGAGTATAGTCCAAATTCACCTGGAATGCCCATTGAAGCACCCGGTAGAACGGGCGCCTGGTTAGGTTGGCAAATAGTTAAAGCATTGATGAAAAAAAATCCTTCGTTAACGCTTACCGATATGATTCAGCGAGTCGATGCTAAACAATTTCTAACAGATTCAGGGTACAAACCACCACGTAAATAAAATCTTATTTCAATGAGAACCATTCCATTAATTGATTTATCCCAATTTGAAAAGGGAGATGTAGGGGAGAAAAATATATTTATTGAAACCTTGGGGAATGCCTTCCATACGGTAGGGTTTGTTGGGGTGATTAATCATGGAATTCCCTCCGATTTGATACAATCATTTTATAAAGAAGCCCATGCCTTTTTTGCTTTATCAGAAAGTGAAAAATTAAAATATAAAATACCCGGAGCCAACGGACAAAGAGGATATACGGCTTTTGGAACAGAGCATGCCAAACAGTCAAAAGTAGCTGATTTAAAAGAGTTTTTTCAAATAGGAAATACGGGTAATGTGTCAGTGTTGGAAACCCCCACCTTTTTATCCTTGGGTGAAAATCTCTATCGGGCCTTCGAGCGCGCTGGATCAAGTTTACTTCAAGCCATTGCCCTTCACTTAAATTTGCCCGTTGATTATTTTGATCAGCGAATAGAAAATGGTACCAGTATTTTACGAGCCATTCATTATCCGCCAATTACGCAGGAACCAGCGAGTGCCATACGTGCTGAGCAGCATGAAGACATCAATTTAATAACCCTTCTCGTTGGTGCTTCAGCAGGTGGACTTGAACTACTTTCTAAAGAGGGAAAATGGTTACCCATTGTTCCTGAAGCGGACGAAATTGTTATCAATGTGGGTGATATGTTACAAAGATTAACTAATAATTACCTGCGTTCTACTACGCATAGGGTTGTAAATCCTCCAAAAGAGGAATGGCATTTGCCCAGATTATCTATTCCCTTTTTCTTGCATCCCAGACCTGAAATGGATTTAAGTTGCCTGGAAAATTGTGTTTCTGATGAAAATCCACTTCACTTTGAACCTATAACTGCTGGAGAATATTTAGATGAACGCCTGAGAGAAATTGGGCTAAAAAAATAATATCATGAAATCAACCATTACCTTTCTTTTACTTTCGTTACCTTATTTGCTTCTAAGTCAGGGCAGAATTGACTGGGCGCCTGATGGAACCGGCCTTAGGGAAATTCAAAAAAATACGATTGTAAAAATTACCCTTCCCAACCGACAGGTGGATACCCTTATTAATGCCTCTCTTTTAATTCCAAAAGGTCAGTCAAAACCATTGCAAGTGCGAAGTTTTGAATATTCAGCTGATAATCAAAAAGTATTAATATACACCAATACCCAGAGAGTTTGGAGACAAGATACTAAAGGTGATTATTGGATTTTGGATATGGCTACCAAAAATTTAAAACAATTGGGCTCCAAATTCCCGGCGTCAACCATGATGTTTGCAAAAATATCTCCCGACAACAAAAAAGTAGCTTACGTACAAGCACATAATATTTATGTCGAAGATATTGCTTCAGGTGCCATTACTCCATTAACCACCGATGGTGACAGCAGGCTTATAAATGGTACTTTTGATTGGGTTTATGAGGAGGAATTTGGATGTAGAGATGGATTTCGCTGGAGTCCCGATGCTAAATCAATTGCATATTGGCAGATAGATGCTCGTCAAATCAGAAATTTTTTGATGATAAACAACACTGATTCAACCTATTCGTTCAACGTCCCCGTAGAATATCCAAAAGTGGGCGAGGCACCTTCCCCTTATAAAATTGGCGTGGTTCCCGTCACTGGTGGAAAAACACTTTGGATGAATATACCCGGCGATCCCCGTCAAACTTATTTACCAAGAATGGAATGGGCAGGAAATAGTAGTGAACTCATTGTGCAACAATTAAACAGAAAGCAAAATACAAGTAACCTGTTTTATATTCAGTCAGCTACTGGCATAGCTAAATCATTTTATCAGGAAACAGATGAAGCCTGGATCGATATTGATGGACCGGAAGGTTGGGATTGGCTGGAAGGCGGAAAAAGCTTTTTATGGCAATCCGAAAAAGATGGCTGGAGACATGTTTATTTAGTAAGCAGGGATGGGAAAAAGGAAATTTGCTTAACCTCTGGGAATTATGACGTCATTTCTATTTCAAGAATTGACGAAGACAACAATCAACTATATTTCATGGCTTCTCCTGATAATGCTACCCAGTCTTACCTTTATAGAACTACCTTAGATGGAAAGGGAACGGCTACCAGAATTTCTCCTGCAAATCAAACAGGTTCACATGGCTATGATATAAGTCCAAAAGGAAAATTTGCCAGGCATAATTTTTCAAATGCAAAAACCCGCCCAACCACGGAATGGTTAAATTTACCGACGAATACGCCATTGGATCCTGCAAAATCCATTGATTCCCAATTGGAAAAAGCTGTCACAGATTTAGACATAACCTTTTTACAAATCACTACGGCTGATGGAGTTAACCTAGACGCCTGGTTTACAAAACCTAAAGGATTCAATCCAAATCTTAAATATCCTGTAGTTTTTACTGTATATGGTGAGCCTGCAGGAAGTACGGTTAGAGACGCTTATGGAACGGGAAGAAATAGTTTGTATAAAGGTGATATGTCCGCCGATGGATACATTTATGCTTCTCTTGATAATCGCGGCACCCCTTCACCAAAGGGAAGAGCCTGGAGGAAGGCTATTTACAGAAATATTGGCAGGATTAATATTTTAGATATGGCTCAGGGAGCGCAGGCGCTATTTGCTAAATATTCCTTTATGGACACCTCCAGAGTGGCAGTTCATGGCTGGAGCGGTGGCGGGTCCTCCACTTTAAATCTACTTTTTCAGTACCCCGCGATTTTCAAAACAGGCATATCTGTCGCTGCCGTTGGGGATCAGCTGAGCTATGATAATATCTACCAGGAGCGCTACATGGGCATTCCACAGGAAAATAGAGAAGATTTTGTTTTGGGTTCACCTATAACTCACGCAAAGAACCTGGTTGGAAATCTACTGTATATACATGGTACGGGTGATGACAATGTGCATTATCAAAATGCGGAAAAATTAGTCAATGAATTTATAAAACATAACCGTCAGTTCCAGTTTATGCCTTACCCTAATCGCTCACACAGTATTAGAGAGGGAGAAGGAACAACAGAACATTTACGCACTTTATTTACAGAATACCTTAGAAAAAATTGTCCTCCGGGAGGAAAATAATTACTATATCGAACGGTCATAAAATCTCGCTTCTCTGGCACTTATCAGAAAGTGAGATTTTATGACCTTTTTTAATATTTAATTTAAGTATCTAATTTAAATTTTGAAAACAGCACTTTTCTCCTTGTTAATTAGGTATTCATGGGGACAATACCTATTTTACCATTTATTAAAGTCAAGACAAGGAGAAAAATCTTTAACAGCATAAATTATGTCTCAATCAACCACGGGAAGCAAGGATACTCAACTTGCGCGGACGATTACCCTTTCGATGGCTATCGTTTTGGTTATCAGTTCAATCATAGGTTCAGGAGTTTTCAAAAAAGTAGCTCCTATGACGGCCGAGTTATTGTCACCCACCTGGGTTCTTGCCGCTTGGGTAGCCGCAGGTTTGGTCACCTTAGCGGGCGCCTTATCTGTTGCTGAAGTATCGGGACAAATTACAGGATCGGGCGGTGCTTATGTATTTTTAAGAGAAATATATGGCAAAACGATTGCTTTTTTCTTTGGGTGGAGCAACTATGCTGTTATTAGAACAGCGTCGGTAGCCTCTATTGCCTATGTTTTCGCAGAATCGGTGAACGCTTTATATCCTCTGGCTGGCTTTTCTCCAGAGATTTCCGCGCTATCTATCGGCGGCATCATCTTCCCATTTGCCAATATTGGCGTAAAGTTATTGGCTATTTCCCTGGTTATTGGACTTACCTTTTTAAATTTTCGGGGAGTCAAAGAAGCGGGTATTTTAAGTCAGTGGACTACAGCTACGGTGGTTATCAGTTTGCTGATTATCGTACTCCTTGGACTTAGCTGGCAAGGAGGCAGTTGGTCTAATATTAGTCAACCAGCAGCAGGGTATGAACGCTTGAGTGCAGATGGATTTACCCAGTTTGCTGCATTTTTCGCGGCAATGCTGGCTGCTTTTTGGGCCTACGAAGGCTGGATAACGGTAAGTTTTATTGGAGGAGAAATACAAAATCCAAAGAAAAATTTACCCCTGGCGCTATTTTTTGGCATGCTCGCTGTTATTGCTATTTATCTGTTGGTCAATCTGGCCTATTTATATGCTATGCCAGCAGACGAACTTGTTCAAATTCATGAAGGTAAAAATAAAATTGCGGCGGTTGCTGTGATTGAAAAAATAGTAGGCCCTGCGGGAACTATATTTATAGCCATTCTCATTTGTATTTCTACTTTCGGCTGCACTAATACCACCATTTTACTGGGTGCCAGATTATACTATGCCATGGCAAGAAGAGGAGAATTTTTTGCCTCTGCCGGAAAAGTTCACCCAAAGTACAGAACACCCGGGAATGCCTTATGGTATCAAGCATTCTGGTCTTCCGTTCTCATCTTGTCAGGTAGTTTCGACCAATTAACAGACATGCTAATTTTTGCCTCTTTCCTTTTTTATGGACTTTGTACTTACGGTGTATTCATATTAAGAAAGCGAAACGGAGGTGCCCCTTCATCGTACAAAGTACCTGGTTATCCGGTTGTACCCATGTTATTCGTTGCCTTTTGCCTGGTTCTCACTATTTTCACGTTGTATAACAAGCCTGGTGAAGCTATAATAGGTTTACTATTAATGCTTACAGGCATCCCATTTTATTTAAAATGGAAAGACCGTCCAGCCATGCCAGAGGCCGGTGAGGAAAGTCTATCTGAAAATGAGTCCTAAATCACTTTAATTCTCCATTATTAAGAAGGCTTACCTATCTTTGCGTTGTTTGACGTTTCAAATGACTTAAAAGGAAATATGCTCCAATTAGTTTCTTATAATCTTAATGGTATTCGTTCCGCTCTCGATAAAGGATTAATCGCATGGTTAAGTGAATCGAATATAGATCTGTTTTGTGTTCAAGAGACAAAAGCACAGTTTGATCAAATTGATTTCACGCCCTTTGAGGAACTGGGCTATTTCGTAAGCTGGGCACAAGCTGAAAAAAAAGGATACAGTGGCGTGGCTACTTTTTCTAAAATTAAACCTGATTTGGTGGTTGTCGGATGCGGTATTGAAAAATACGATCGCGAAGGAAGAATAATCAGGACAGATTTTGGGGACTGGACTTTGTTAAACTGTTACTTCCCCTCTGGAACCACAGGAGATGTCAGGCAGGATTTCAAGATGGAATTTTTATCGGACTTTTCCACCTGGCTGCAATCCCTTTTATTGGAAAGACCGCGTTGTATCGTGGTTGGAGATTTAAATATTGCACATAATCCTATTGACATTCATGATCCTGTAGGAAATAAAAAAAGTTCAGGATTTCTACCCGAGGAACGGGCCTGGATGGATCAATGGGTAGCGTCGGGCTTTGTAGATGCTTTCCGTTCAATTCATCCAAATAAAGTTCAATATAGCTGGTGGAGCTTCCGTGCGAACTCCCGGGGAAATAATAAAGGGTGGAGAATTGACTATCAGATGGTCAGTTCTGAAATGAAAGAAACCATCATCGCAGCTGATCAACTAAATGATATTGTTCATTCAGATCACTGTCCTGTCCAGGTAATGTATCAACTCTAATCATCTTAAACAAATACATAATGCGTAATAATATCTCACTTTTAATTGCACTTCTACTACCCTTTTCAATGATTGCTCAAGGATGGTCAGGTGGCATTCGCGCTGGTTTAAACTATTCAAGAATTGACGGTCCTTCAGAGATTGATGCAAGTGGAAATAATCTGGAGCGAAATACCTTCTCAAGTGGTTTCCACATAGGTGGCATGATTAGCAGAAAATTAAATAGCACTGTAGGCTTGCGTGGAGAAATATTGTACTCACAGCGGGGCACTGATTATCAATATCAAGGGGATTCCTATTTAAGACTCTTTACAGAGGCAGGAGCTGTCGTCAATACAAGAGGAACGAGATATACTACGCTCAGAATAACCAACACCTATTTAGATTTACCTCTATCTGTTTTTTTACGATTGGGTAGAATTGAATTATCCGGCGGAGGGTATGGAAGTTTTATGCTAAGCTCAAGAGGTGTGGGAGAATTGAATTACAACGGAAAAAGTACAGTGGGTCAAACCATTGAACCCCTTCTTGTTCCTTTAAAATATGATTATTTTAAAGATCAGTATCAACAAACCGGTGTTCTCAATGCAAAAGTTATCACGGTTGATAATAGAAGAGTGGTGGTTCCCTCTTCTTTAGGTGCTTATTATGATACCAGAGACACGGGCGTTCCCCTTTTCAACAGAATAGATGCGGGTCTGCATGCCGGACTAGGTATATTTATGAGCCAGGGTCTTTATTTAGGTGCAAGAATTCAAAAAGGATTCATGGATTTAACACGGGCCGAACAAGAACTATCCTTACAAAGTTTGGATAGTACCGGAAAAATTATCCCCAGAAGTGATGAAGATTTGAACTTATCCTTGCAACTATCTATTGGCTTTAGCTTTTAGAATATATTTTTAAATCCAAGGTGTATTTTGGGCGTGGCGCTACTTAAAGGCTGAGAATTGTTTGAACCTACCGCAACGCTTATACCAAATAAGCCTGCGGTAGTTTCGATATTAAGGCCTGCGCCCAGTCCAAATGGTTTATCATTTACGGCTATGCCTTCTTTCATTTCTGTAAGGAATGATTTGTTAAAAAAAGTATAGATATAGGAATTTTTACTAATCAGAAGGCGGTAAGCCACTGTTGCCAGCATAAATTGACGTACTAAAAAAGCCTCTTCATCGAATCCGCGTAAATTTTGATTTCCACCAAGTCGAAATAATTCGTTGCTAAGTAGCTCACCACTACCTCCGAGGTAGCCAACTATTCCGTTGGTCTGAATCGTACTATTTTTTCCTATTGGAATGAAATAACTCCCTTCAGCATGAACTTTGTACCGTGCCTGATTTTTAAACTCATTATACTTTTCTGAAAATCCTAAGGCAACAATTCTGGTATTTTGAATGATTCTGCGATTACCAGCAGTTATTCGAGTTTGTAACATCCACCCTGAACGAGGATTCAATGCGTAATTTGTTCTATTAAAAGAGAAAGAAAATCCAATGCCAGATTGTTTCATATCGAGTTGGTCTGGAAGTTTATTCGATTGCAATAATTTTTTTTCATCAATACCTATCAGGCGGCTGTTATTCGATTCAAGATGAATTTGCCAGTAATCGCCGCCACGGAACTGGAAAAGAAGACCTATTGACTGTTCTACATTAAGAAATGAAGTATCGCGTTTGTATAAATCGGCCCGCCAGTCGAGTCCCAGGGGAGAACCTAATAAAAAAGGGTATCGGAGCGCCATTTGTAGCCGCTGTGTTTCTGGCCTTAATCTTTCAAATTGAATATAAAGCCTTTCCCCACGGCTGAAAGAATTCAGGAATTCGCCCTCAAGAGTACCTGTTAACAAGGTACCCCCGGCATTGGTAGAAGCTCCCGGTAATAATCCTATCAAAAAATCGAATCGACTGGCCGATTTTTTCTTCATATTGAGCATCCAGCTTACCTTTTCGCCTGAAAGGACAGGTTTTGCATCAATGAGTTCCACATAAGGAAGAGCAGCTATTCTTGTCGTCATTTTTTCCAGCATTTCTGTAGAAAATGCCGCCCCCTTTTTTAAATCCAGATAGCGAAAAAGAAAAGAGGTCGCCAGTGGTTTATCCCCTTTTAAAAGAATCGAATCAAATCGTATAAATGCGCCAAAATCTACCTCTATCTGTACGTCTAATGCCCCATTTTCAGCTTTTAAAATATGGAGCGCCGTGCGGGCAAAAGGATAGCCCTGGGTGTTTAGTAATGCATTTATTTCTCCTAACAGCCCATTCCGACGAACAATTGTTGCAGGTTTTCCAATATTTTTTTTGATTATGGCTTCCCATTTTCCAACCTCAAAAAGGATAGATGAATGAGCTATATCTGGAAGAGGCTTTTGTATTGCACGCCAGTAATAGCGTGGTCCCTGATGAATAAAAAGGTATGTTTTATCCTCATCAGACTTTATACTGTCAACGGAAAATTCTAAAAAACCTTCATTGTGCATACTATCGGTAAGCACCTTTATATAAGCAAGTGGTTGAATATCAATCCTAATAGTTTGGTTTTGAATGAGTTTACCCTCTTTGTTTATCTGCTGTAAAACTATCTGAGCAGACGATGATGAGGCGGCCAGACAGAGGAACAAAAAGGGAAAACAAAAGGGAAATCGCATATCGATGTAAAATTATTGCATCATGTAAAGGTAAGGGATTTTTAATTGTATGACCATCTGCTTTAACACGCCGGTGGTTTTCTACATTACCTTATTAAAGTTTGATAGAAAATCATTCAACCTTTTTATTGAGATATTTCAAAAATTCAAATTGAACGTATACCCATTTTATCCTATTCGTTTCAATATTAATGAGCTTGCCGGGGTATATTTTCCAGTCAAAATACATTAGTGAAATTTTGATCTTGATAGGTTTATTCTCGCTGCTGATATTTTTAGAGACTTTTGTTAACATAAGATAATCAAATAAATAAGTGTATAAAAATATTTATTTTAATATATAATAATCTGTTTTTTAATAGATTAAATTCATAACTAACCAAAGGCATTGTTTTGTTGAATTTCATGCTCCTTGGCAGGTAATTTAGATTAAATGAATAAAAAATGACATAAATACTTAAAAATGGTTGAAATTCATTTGTCCTCAATAAATAATCCAACAAAATAATCTGGAAAATAACTCCGAAACTTTAGTAGCGCCTAAAGATTAGTTGCACTATGCACCTAAGCAAAAAATATATTTAAACATTTTGTTTAAATATACCTATTATTAAACATTTTGTTTTATATTTACCTAGTTTTAATAGCTATCCTTCCTATGTATTTAAACTGCCATACTTATTTTAGTCTTCGCTACGGGATCATGTCACCGGAGGAGCTGGTTAGTTATGCTGTAGAAAATGATATTAAAACATTAGTATTGACTGACATCAACAATACGAGTTGTGCCGGAGAGTTTATAGATAGTTGTCAAAAAGCGGGAATAAAGGGTTTATTGGGTATTGACTTTCGGAATGATGCGGGAGAATGCTTATACATTGGAATAGCGCGTAATCGGGAGGGATTTAGTGAATTGAATACGTTTTTAACAGACTTTTCGATGAAACGCAAGGCATTACCCCTTTTGCCTCCTGTTTTTTCAAATTGCTGGATTGTCTTCCCCCGCCTGGTAAAGCCCATTGAACAATTCCGGGAAAACGAATTTTTAGGTATTCGCCGGGAGCATATTGCCCGATTATTCAGGCATCCGATCAGAGCCTATTCCCATAAATTAGTAGCGCTTAGTCCTGTTACATTCCGGGATGATGAAGATTATCAGGTTCATTTACATTTACGGGCTATTGATAAAAATAAATTACTGACTCATTTACTTCCCAAAGAAGCTGGTTCAAAGGACGATAAAATGCAGGCGGCAGCCTTGGTGGAAGAACCCTATTTAGTATGTCCCGACATAATAAATAATACCTATAAATTATTAGACTCATCATCTATTAGTTTAACGAAAGGGTTAACGGTTAACCGATTACATTTTACGGGTAGTATGGAAGGTGACTATGCCTTGCTTGAAAAACTGGCCCAATCGGGTTGCCAGCGCAGATATGGTGAATTGACCGCTGCGCGCGATCGGATGAGACAAGAAATGAAGGTCATTCAAACCCATAGATTCTGCGCTTATTTTCTTATCACCTGGGACATTGTCCGATATGCCCGGTCTGCCGGCTATCATCATGTAGGGCGAGGTAGCGGTGCCAATTCCATTGTTGCCTACTGTTTGGGGATCAGCGACGTTGACCCCCTTGAGTTAAATCTGTATTTCGAACGATTTATCAATCCGCATAGAACATCCCCACCCGATTTTGATATTGATTTCTCATGGGATGAACGGGATGATATCACCGATTATATTTTTAAAAGATATGGACAACAATATGTTGCCTTATTAGCCACATATAATACTTTTCAGCGAAAAGCAGCCATTCGGGAGTTAGGAAAAGTATATGGTCTGCCCAAGGGAGAGATCGATAAATTAGTTATAAAACAAGAACAAGGAGCGCCGCACCGGCATGAATTGGAACCGACTATCTTGTATTACGCAGAGCGTTTGCTCGACAAACCAAATCATTTGTCGATACATGCCGGTGGTGTTCTTATCAGTGAGGAACCCTTATCCTATCATACGGCTTGCATGCTCATGCCTAAAGGTTTTCCTGTTACACATTTCGATATGCACCATGCGGAATCTCTTGGGTTTCATAAATTTGACGTCCTGAGCCAGCGAGGATTGGGTCATATCAAGGATGCCGTATCCCTGATACGTCAGAGACATAAACAAGATGTTGATATACATGATATTAAGTTGCTCAAAAATGATCCTCAAAGCATTTCGTTATTGCGCTCAGCAAAATGCCTGGGTTGCTTTTATATAGAATCTCCGGCCATGCGTGGCTTATTACGAAAATTACATTGTGATAATTATATCCATTTGGTTGCTGCCAGTTCTATTATCCGTCCTGGTGTTTCCAGCTCAGGCATGATGAAAGCGTATATACAAAGGACACACGACCCCTGCGGTTTTACTTATCCCCATGCGGTTTTTGAGGAACAGCTAAGTGAAACGTATGGTATCATGGTGTATCAGGAAGACGTGATGAAAATTCTGCATCATTTTGCCGGACTCGATTTAGGGGAAAGCGATGTGGTGAGGCGCATTATGACAGGAAAAAAATTAAAAGACGACACTTTAGAACGTTTGAAGGAAAAATATTTCAAACAGTGTCAACAACGGGGCTATACTGAATCATTAGCGATTGAAGTTTGGCGGCAGATTGAAAGCTTTGCGGGATATTCCTTTTGCAAAGCCCATTCAGCCAGTTTTGCCGTAGAAAGTTTTCAGAGTTTATATCTTAAAGCCCATTTTCCATTGGAATTCATAACAGCGGTCATTAATAATTTTGGTGGATTTTATCCTACGGAATTTTATGTTCACGAAGCAAAAATACTAGGTGCTCATGTCCAGGCTCCTTGTGTTAATAATAGCCAGTATATGAGTGCTTTAGTAAATGAAAATGATTTATATCTTGGATTTATCCACTTAAAGGAATTGGAATCTCAAACAGCTCAAAAAATTGTAACGCAAAGAGAAAATCACGGAGTCTTCCGCGATTTTGCAGATTTCGTTGAACGGGTACCCTTAGGACCTACCCAACTTGACCTATTAATCAGAATTGGTGCCTTTCGTTTTTGCGGTAAGAGCAAATATGAATTGTTTTGGGAGAAAAATGCCCTGGTAACTGCCGTAGGTGAACAAGATAATCACTCTCTGTTTTCTGAAACAGATTATCAACCAATGCGCGTACAAAACACAGAAAATGAAAATTTTTCATTTGCCTCCATGCTTTCCGTTGTAAAGGAAAACGCGCTAAATCAGTCTTTTGACGAATTAGAATTATTAGGGTTTCCATTATGCAACCCCTTCGATTTAATTCAGGACACCAGCCCTTTGAACGATACTATTCTTGCCAGGCAAATGGTTAGTTTTAAAAACAGACCTATCAAAATGGCGGGCTATTTCGTGTGTTCAAAATCCTTAACAACCATAAAAAAAGAAAGAATGGCCTTTGGAACGTGGATAGACCAAGAGGGGAATTATTTTGATACTACTCATTTTCCAGAACAACTATTGAGACACCCATTTCGTGGAAAAGGCGTATATATGATAGAAGGAAAAGCGACAGAAGAATTTGGTTTTTTCAGCCTGGAGGTTTCTAAAATGAACCGACTTGCCTTTTTGGCCGATGAAAGATTTGCTGATTAAAAAATATCTTTAAAAATCTGCAAACTAAAAGCCAAATAAATGAGAGAGCTCAAACACCGCGTAAGTCATTATAAAACCCCAACCTAATGCCATGACGGACATCCACAAGAAAATTTTATACTTTTTTTCCCCAAATGCATTAGCAATTAAAGCTCCACCAATAGGCGAAAGAATGACAGGCGTAAGGAATGAAACTCCCAAAATACCATATTTGCTCCATACCCTAACTTTTCTTCTGTTTGCCACTGTAAACAGCTTACGTTTTTTACCAAAGCGAGGAAAAACCTTAGTTTTAAAGAAATGAAAGAATAGGGTAATCAACACGACACTTATCATCATTCCGAAGGCAGTAGCTAAGGCAGTATCTATCTTGGTTAAACCCAGGGCAAGCCCTTCGAAAGGACCGAAAATAAACTTCACCATACTGGAAACAATAACGGTAAGATATTTCAGAAAAGGATTCAAATCCACGGCTTTTATTTAATAACCAATAATAGTATTTATTCCTAAATTGTTTTGAAAACAGTTAACTTTAACGAAGTTATCGCTAGCAATATAGTTATTTTGAGCCATATTGCTTTATAAAAAACCTAAAATATTTTCTATGCGTCTCCACCATTACATTCTTACTCTGTTTATTATTTCCATTACCTTTTCATGTATTCTTTCAGGTCAGGTTTCGCTTCAAAATATTGAATGGCGAGGTATTGGTCCTGCCAGTCCAGGGGGAAGAATTGTTGATATTGAAGCGGTAGAAAAAGATTTCAAGCAAGTATTTATAGCTACAGCGAGTGGAGGTATATGGAAATCGAACAATGCGGGAACCACCTGGGAACCCATTTTCGATCGTTATGCGACGGCTTCCATAGGTGATATTGCCTTATTTCAGGCGAATCCAAAGATTATTTGGGTAGGAACAGGAGAAGCAAATAATCGCAATTCAGTTAGCTGGGGAAATGGCGTTTATAAATCAACGGATGGAGGTAAGAATTTTGCAAACGTAGGTTTGGAAAATACACAACAAATAGCACGCGTTCTCACCCATCCTTCAAATCCTCTCATTGCCTACGTTGCCGCTATCGGACCCCTATGGAGTGACACCGCAAGAGACAGAGGTCTATTCCAAACCAAGGATGGAGGACAAACATGGACAAAATTAACGACTGGATTACCTGTTCATCCAGGTTCTGGTTGCACAGACATTGTTATGGATAGTAAAAATCCATCAATCTTATATGCTGCCTTCTATGAAAGGCTTCGAAAACCTTATATTTTCAATAGTGGGGGTAATAATGGTGGTATTTTCAAATCAACCGATGGTGGAAAGAATTGGGTAAAATTAACCCAGGGACTTCCTGGTGGACCCACCGGACGTATTGGATTGGCTAATTATAGGAAAGATCCCCGTATTTTAATAGCCCTGGTAGAAGCTGAAGCTTCTAAAGATTTATCCAAACCAGGGTCTGGCTTATATCGTTCTGAAGATGGCGGAAAATCATGGAAATACATCAACACCTATAATAACAGGCCGTTTTACTATAGTCAAGTTGCCATAAATCCTCAGGATGACCAAAAGGTTTATGTCATGACTACCCGTTTCATGGTCAGTTCAGATGGTGGGAAAACATTAAAAGACGGAAGTCAAGATCAAGAGGTACATGGCGATTTTCATGCCATTTGGCTGGACCCCTATCAACAGGATCGATACTATTTAGGTGCAGATAAAGGGGCTTCTCTCACTCATGATCATGGTCAGGCCTTTCAATTATTTGATAATTTACCCATTGCACAATATTACAGAATTGGAGTTGACATGCAGGAGCCTTATACGATTTACGGTGGATTACAAGATAATGGTTTCTTTGCTACGGCAAGTTTTTCAAGAGATGTAAGGGGCATTTTAAATGATGCCTCATGGAAAGTCCACTGGGGTGATGGTATGTATGGTGCGGTTAATCCCTATAACTGGCGGGAAGTTTATACAGGAAGTGAAAATGGAAGTTATAACCGGTATGACCCACTCACCCATGCACTTACGGATATTCAACCCAAACCTGCCACCATACTTAATTATGCTAAAGTCAATCCAGTACCCACCATTCCTGGTACGCCTGTTTTTCGGTATAACTGGTCTGCACCATTAGTCCTCTCTCCATTAGATCCTAAAACTGTATTTTTGGGGTCGAATTATCTCTTTCAAAGTAAAAATGGAGGACAAACCTGGGAAATTATCTCCCCTGATCTGACAACCAATAATCCTAAGAAAATAGCTGCAGGAAATAATGGGGGAATTACCCCCGACAATACAGGGGCCGAAGACCATTGCACCATTTTTACCATTTCTCCCTCTCCTATTGACGCTGGCCTTATTTGGCTGGGAACCGATGACGGTAATGTACAGTTGACGCTAGATGAAGGAAAGAACTGGAGGAATGTACGAAACAATTTTCCAAATGTACCCGCTTTTACCTGGGTTACCCAAGTGGAGGCTTCTCATTTTGACCCAGCTATGGCATATATCGCTTTTGACGGACACCGGGACAACGTATTTAAACCTTTTGTGTTCAAGACGATGGACTTTGGAAAAACTTGGATTGACATTGCTTCAAATCTACCTGAAACCGAAGTCATTCGCGTGATTCGCGAAGACCCCAAAAATAAGTCCTTACTTTTTTTAGGCACTGAAACCGGGGTTTGGTATTCCTTGAATGCAGGAAAAGAATGGTACAGACTAAACGAAGGTATGCCTACCGTCTCCGTTTATGATTTGATTATTCATCCTCGTGAAAATGATTTGATTGCGGCAACCCATGGAAGAAGTTTGTTTATATTAGACGACATTTCTCCCTTACAACAATTAACACCGACCATTGCTGCCGGGAAAGCCTGGTTATTCCATCAGAAACCAGCCATCCTTTGGGCTAATAAGAGTAGAGGTGCCCAAAGAGGACATTTTTGGTTTGCGGGAAAAAATCCAGCCAATATTAAACCCATTACCTCTCTGCCACGTGCTGTTTTTGAAAATGGAGCACTCATTCATTTTTATCTTAAAGATACTTCTGAACCTGCATCCATTCAAATAACGGATAAAAGCGGAACGCTAAGCACAACACTTCCTGTGGAAAACAAAACGGGTATCCAACGAATTCGGTGGAACCTGAAATTTGACAAAAAAGAAGCGCTTCCCGGCCTTTACCAGATTACCTTAAAAGTAGGTTCGGAGAGTTATTACAGCTCCTTGGAGGTTAAAGAGGATCCACTACATTTGACAGGAAAAACAAATTAATTATCACCAAAGCTATTCCAAAATAATTTGAATCACGGATTTAAAGGATTATTTGATTTCACTGTTTTATTGTGGTACTTATAGTACTTGTCGTAATTACAGTACTAATCGTTTATATGTGAAAGATTTACTTCCAAAATTGATTAATAAACCAACCTCTAATTTGAATCACGGATTTAAAGGATTAAGGGATTTCACTGTTTTTATTATGGTACTTGCAGTACTTGTCGTAATTACAGTATTAATCGTTT